>Ga0114939_10002019_pt1 | contig 15575 bp, 14 predicted proteins | sample AshMeaCrysSpring_FD_87196 | JGI IMG/M metagenome (GOLD analysis project Ga0114939, IMG submission 87196) | Groundwater microbial communities from Big Spring, Nevada to study Microbial Dark Matter (Phase II) - Ash Meadows Crystal Spring | ecosystem: Environmental > Aquatic > Deep subsurface >... | reverse complement strand
TCGGCAGGCCGATGTTCTTCATCGACACCTTGCCGGGGAGCAGGATCTCGCCGGACTCGATCACCAGCACGTCGGGGCGCCTGGCCACCTCCTCGGGCGGCAGGTCGAGCGGGCGCGCCACGTCGGTGATCACGCAGCCGGGCTTCACCTTCATGATGTCGAGGATCTTCTTCCCCGCGCCGGAGGTGGCGGTGACGATCATGTCCATGCCGGCGATGTCCTTGTCGGCGCGCGAGGAGAGGAAGAGCTTCGCGTCCGGCGCCTCCTTGAGGATCGAGCCCTTGAGCGACAGGAGCTTGGCCGTCTCCGGCGAGACGAGGTACACCTCCTCGGCGACCATCGCCAGCAGCCGAGCGCACACGGAGCCGATGGCCCCGGTGGCGCCCACGACCATCGCCTTGAAGGGGACCTTGTGCCCCTTGTCCGGCTTGGGCACGAGGCCCAGGCGCAGAACGGCGTCGTGCGCGGCCCACAGCGCTCCCGAGGCGCTGTAGCTGTTGCCCGTGGTGATGGGCAGCGGCGCGCGCCGCGCCACCGTGAGCCCCGCGTCGCCCACGACCTTGGTGAAGGCGCCCAGGCCCATGATCTGCGCGCCGAGCTTCCTCGCCACGCGCGCCGCGTCCAGCAGCCGCCGGTAGGTGAACTCCGGGCTGTGGCTCATGATCTCCTTGGGCGTGCCGCCCACCGAGATGAGCCAGCCCTCGGCCTCCGCGCCGGTGGGCGACTCGATGCCGGTCACGTGCGAGTAGACGAAGGGCGGCGCATAGGCCATCGCCTTCTCCACCACGTCCATGAACACCGGCGGCGACACCTGCGAGAGAAGCTCGATGGGCTTCACGTTCTTGAAGTATTCCTGCGACAGCGGGTGGATCACGAACGCGAAGCGGTTCATGCGCCGGACGCCGCCGGGCCAGATCAGGCGCGGCTCGAGCGCCAGCCCGGTGATGACGCCGAGGTAGTCGTCCTCGAGGAGGTCCTCCGGATCCTTGCCGAGCGCGGCGATGATCATCGCGTCGAAGAGGCTCGGGTCGAGGACGCGGCCGAAGAGCGCCGGCGCGCCGTCGATCACGAGCCGCACGCCCTTCTTGCGGAACGCCGCGATCCGCCGGTCGTTGGCCGTGGAGGTGAGGATGGTCTTGCCCGCAAGCTCCTCCAGCCCGAAGGCGTCGAGGGCGTGCACCGGGGCCACGATGACGGTGGCCTCCTGCATCGCCCGGCGCAGGACGAACTTCGTCCACTCCTTCGCGAGCGCCGAGTCCATCACCCCCTCGGGGAGGTTGTCGGTGACGAAGTGCGACCCGCTCGCGTAGAGCTCCAGCGCGTCGAGCGAGGTGAGCATCTTCGGCACGCCCAGCTGCAGCAGCGCGTCGGCGAACTCGAGGTTGTGCGTGTACTCCGACATCGCCAGCGCCAGCTTGTAGCTGGTGACCCCCGAGAAGAACAGCACCTTGGCGTTGGTGAAGTAGGCGTCCAGCTTGTTCTGCACATGGCGAAGCGCCCACTCCTGCAGGATGTCGCCCAGCCGGCCGCCGGTGGTGACGGGCACGCGCGTGACGGCCTCGGTGAGCCGCGCGCTGTCCTTCTCGACGAAACGGCGCGCGCCGACGGTGTAGCTGTCCTTGGCCACGCCCAGCCCGATGGCGTCGGCGCGGTCCTGCCACTGCGCCAGGAGCTTGAGGGTGCGCGCGGGATTCCCGCCGGCGCCGATGCGCCGGACGTCCAGGGCCTTGCCGAGAAACCGCGCCCGGAACGCGAAGTCCTGCGCCCCCGACCCGAGGCTGATGCCGACCACCTTCTTCATGTGCCTGCCCCCGATTGCCTCACGGTCACAAACTGCCTGAAATGCCCGCCGCCGCCTTGATCCAGGTCGACCAATCCGTTCGTCGCCGTGGCCCCGGGCCGCCATTTCGGGCAATCTAGCCCGATCGAGTGCCGTTGCGCGGGCGGGGCCATGATCGAGATGCCGGAAGTGGTGGGGGACGTGGTGCGTTCCGTCGGGCTGTCGACGGCGATGAAGGCGGCGGGCGTGGTGACGGGGCTCCTGCCCATCCCGCAGCCGGTGCTGCTCACCGGGCCCGGGGCCAGCAAGCGGCTCGGACAGGCGCTGGGTGGCTTCGGGCACCGCCGCATCCTGGTCGTGACGGACGCCACCGTCGCCGGACTGGGCCTGCTCAAGCCCTTCACCGCGGCGTTGCGCAAGGCGGGCGCAACCTTTGAGGTGTACGACGGGGTGACGCCCGACGCGCCCCTGCCCGTGATCCGCAAGGGCATCACGCTCTGCCGGCGGCGCGCGTGCGACGCGGTGGTGGGATTCGGCGGCGGCTCCCCCATGGACGCGGCCAAGATCGTCGCCTACGCGGTGGCGAACGACGCCGATCCATTCAAGCTGGCCGGCTACTTCAAGGGCCTGCGCTCGCCCCTGCCCGTCTACGCCGTGCCCACCACGGCGGGAACCGGTTCCGAGGTGACGGTGGCCGCGGTGATGTCCGACCCGGAGCAGGGCAGGAAGCTGGTGGTGGCGGACACGCGGCTCGTGCCCGCGATGGCGGCCCTCGACCCCGATCTCATGGCCGGGCTGCCCCGCGCGGTCACGGCCGCGACCGGCATGGACGCCCTCACGCACGCCGTGGAGGCCTTCGTCGGCAAATGGGCGACGGAGACCACGGACCGCTGGGCGCTCGCCGCCACGGGCCTCGTCTTCGGGAACCTGCGCGCCGCCTGCCGCAACGGCCGGAACCTGGAGACGCGCGAGCGCATGTCGCTGGCCGCCACCTACGCGGGACTCGCGTTCACGCGCGCCAACGTGGGCTACGTGCACGCCATCGCACACCAGCTGGGCGGCAAATACCACACGCCCCACGGGCTCGCCAACGCCATCCTGCTGCCCCACGTCCTGCGCTTCCTGGCGCCGGCGGTGGCCAAGCGCCTCGCGCGCCTCGCCGTTGCGGCAAAGGTCGGCACGCCGGACGAAAAGCCGGCCCTGCTCGCGAAGCGCTTCATCGAGGCCGTCGAGTCGCTGTCGCGCGACATCGGCATCCCGGCACAGCTGGACGCGCTGCGCGAGGCGGACATCCCGCAGCTCTCCGCCGCGGCCTGCTGGGAGGCGGACACCAACTATCCCGTGCCGCGCTACATGTCGCCGAAAACCTGCGCGGGCATCCTGCGCGAGGTGCTGCCGACAGGAGAGCGCCGGAAGCAGGCGCCGCTGCGACGCCAGTAGCCGGCGGTCAGCGTGCGGCCGACGGCGCCAGCGCGCCGAGGATCGCCTCGGCGCGCCGCATCGAATCCTCGCGCGCCGCGCGGTTGGCCGCGTGGCCCTGCCGCCTCGGAAGGGGATTGTCGAAGTCGTGCTCCGCGTCCTCGTACCAGACGATGTCCACGGGGCTGCCGAGCGCCCGCGAAGCCTCGAGCACGCTGCGGCAGACGGTCGGGGAAACCTCCTCGTCGGCGCTGCCGAGGAACACCGTCAGCGGCGCGCCGGAGACCAGGCTCGCCGAGACGAGCGCCTTCGGCCCGCATCCGGGGTAGAACGCGAGCGCTGCCCGGAAGCCCGCGCCGCCCCGCTTCTGGCGTTGCATCGTGTTGAGGACGGTGCTGCCGCCGTTGGACCAGCCCTGCAGGAAGATGCGGTCCGGCGCCACGTCCGCGCGCGTGCGCAGCCAGGCGAGCGCACCCTCGGCATCGAGGGGCCGCACGTCGCGCTCGTTGACGTCCTCGCGTTCGGGGCTGCCGTGCGTGAAGCGGCCGAAGCCGTGGCCCTTGCCGCGCGGCCCGAAGCTGTCCACGTGCAGCGCCAGGTAGCCGCGCGCGGCCCAGAACTCGCCCCACGCACGGTGGCGGCCCGACAGCGTTGCGGCGCCGCAGGGCGACGCCGCTTCGCGGGCGACCTGCGTGCACGCTCCCTTCACGGTCGACAGGTACGGGCCGGACCGGCCATGCAGCATCACCACGGCGGCACGGCGATCGGCGCTCTCCGGCCTGAAGAGATAGCCGACGAGTTCCGTCGCCCCGTCGCCGCTGGGAAAGTGGACCGTTTCGGGTGGCGCGGCAACGGCGGCCGTCGCGGCGGCGAGGGAGGCGAGGGCGGCGGCAAGCGGGTGCATGGGGATCCATGGTAATCGCTCCCGGGCCGCGATCGCAGTCTAGTATGGGCACCTCGCCGCATGGCCACCCCGGGAACGAAAGGAGCGCATGAAGTCCTATTGGATGCAGGCCGGCGCCGACCAGGCCGCGATCGAGTTGCGCGAGGTCCCCATCCCCGAAGCCGGGCCGCAGCAGGTGCTGGCGAGGATGCGCGCGGCGAGCCTCAACCGCGGCGAGTTCATCCTCGGGCACGGCCTGCAGAAGGCGGGCACGACCAAGCCGCTCAGCATGGAGGGCGCCGGCGAGGTCGCGAAGCTCGGCCCCGGCGTGACCGGCCTGGCGGTGGGCCAGCGCGTGATGGCGCGCTGCCCCGGCGCCTTCGCGGAGTACGCGCTCATGGACGTGCGCGAGACGATTCCCGTGCCGGCGAACGTCTCGTGGGAGGAGGCGTCGGCCATACCGCTCACGTTCCTGGTCGTGCACGACATGCTCTTCGCGAAGGGCCGGCTCAAGGCCGGCGAGTGGGTGCTGGTGACCGGCGTGTCCTCCGGCGTCGGCGTGGCCTCCCTGCAGGCCGCCAAGGAGCGCGGCGCCCGCGTGATCGGCACCTCGGGCTCGCAGGAGAAGCTCGACCGGCTGAAGCCCCTCGGGCTGGATCTCGGCCTGTGCACGCGCGCGGGCGACTTCCACGAGGCGGTGATGCAGGCGACCGATGGCCACGGCGTCGACCTGGTGGTCAACACCGTCGGCGGCTCGGTCTTTCCCGAATGCGTGCGCTCGATGGCCTTCGAGGGCCGGCTCGCCACGGTGGGCTACGTCGACGGCGTGCTTGCGAGCCCGATCGACCTTCAGGCGCTGCATGCCAGGCGCCTTACCCTCTTCGGCGTGTCCAACAAGCTGCGCAGCGCGGCGCAGCGCGCCGCGGGCGTGCCCGGCTTCCTCGCCGACCTGATGCCGGCCATCGCCGCGGGACGCATCCGGGCGCTGGTGGACCGCGTCTTCCCCTTCGACCAGCTGGAGGCGGCCAAGGCGCACATGGAAGCGAACCGCCATCTCGGCAAGATCGTGCTGGCGATGCCGGCACCGGATAGCCGCAAGGAGGCCCCATGATCCGTACACTCGGCCTCGCCGCCACCCCGGCGGCGATCGCCGCGGAGAACGTCGCGAGGTCGGCGCCCCGGCCCCCACGCCTCCTCGCAAGCCGCGCGGATGTCCGGCGCCCGCCGCAGGGGCACGCGATAGTCCGCGTCGAAGGGCAGCAGCAGCAAGCCGAGGGTGCGCGCGCGGTGCGACTGGGCGAGGCGATGGCGATGAAACGCGTCGGCGGGCGATGACGGTCCGGCGTCGCGTGCCGCCTTCGCCTTGCGGGGCCGGCGGTCGGCTCGGCTGGCCATGGCCGTGAGCAGTTGCCGCGCGTTCTGGAAGTCGCCGCGCCAGAGCAGCGGCTCGCCCGCCTCGGTCCAGCGCAGGACGGGATGGGCGCCCAAGTCAGAGCTCGGTGTACTTGCGCGCGTGTCCCCGGGACTTCTCCACCGGGTATTTCTCCGCGTTCGCGCGCATCTTGTCGCGGGCCGCCGCGACCGGATCGACGCCGAGCTGGTCGCTCAGGCGGACGAGATACAGGAGGACATCGGCCACTTCCTCTCGCGCGGCCGCCAGCGTTTCCGGGGAGAGACTGCGGCTCTGCGCCTCCGTGAGCCACTGGAACGTCTCGAGCAGCTCGGCCGCCTCCACCGACAGCGCCATGGCAAGATTCTTGGGCGAATGGAACTGCTCCCAGTCGCGCTCGGCGGCGAACGCGCGCAACGCCTCGCGCAGGTGTTCAAGGTCGCTCAAGGGCAGCCCCCCTCCAGGTCCGTGGCACAGGGATGATCGTGGCGCGCGCAGCCCCGGTCCGTCAGCCGGCCGGCCGACCCACCACGCGGTTGCGGCCGGCGCCCTTGGCCTCGTAGAGCCGGGCGTCGGCGGCGGCAAAGAGCGCGTCCCAGTTGTCGCCGTCCTCGGGGTAGGTCGCGAGGCCGCCGCTCAGCCTCAGGGGGAGTACCGCGCCCTCGTGGGCGACGGGCTTCGCCGCCACGCTTTCGCGCAGGCGGTCGGCGGCGGCCAGCGCCTGCCGCGGGCTCGCGCCTTCCATGACCAGCACGAATTCCTCGCCGCCGATGCGGCCGAGCAATTCCTCGCTGCGCTTGCCGGTGGCGAGCAGCCGGCCGACGTGGCGCAGCGCCTCGTCCCCCGCGAGGTGGCCGTGGCTGTCGTTGAAGGCCTTGAAGTGGTCCACGTCGAACACCGCCAGCGCCAGCGCCCGGCCGCTGCGCTGGGCGCGCGCCAGCGCCTCGTCGAATCGCTCCACCATCGAGCGGCGGTTGAGGAGCCCGGTCAGCGGGTCCGTGAAGGCCATGTGCGAGAGCGCGGCGTGGCTCAGCTGCACCTCCGTCCACAGCAGGCCGAATCCCGCGGACACGCCGACGAGGATCTGCGCGATGGCGAGGAGCGCGATGACGATGTCGAAGCGCTCGCGGTCCACGGGCTCCGCGAGCAGGAGGGCGATGGCGGCGACGCGGACCCACCAGACGACGATCGCGACGACGAACGTGTAGGCCACGAATCGCGCGGCGCGGACGGCATCGGCCGGCGGTTCGCGGAACAGCGCCGCAGCCGCCCACGCGAAGAACACGGTCGCGGCCACCGTGGGCGTCACCATGTTCACGGCCAGCTCCGCAAGCCCGCCGAAGTTGCCCGCCGCCAGCACGACGGCGGTCGCCCCGACGATCGCGGCCGCCGCGAGCGGGTTGAGGCTTCGCCCGGCCAGGGGCAGCACGCCCCGCGCGGCGACGGCCGAGGAAGCCGCGATGAGGAGGTTGCCGATGAAGCTGGATACCGGCGCCGGCAGGAATCCGCTGAGCGTGAAGGCGAGCCCCGCCGCGTAGACCATCATGGCCGCACCCCACCAGCGCAGGGCCGCGGTGCGGCTCTCCTCGCGCGCCGCCGCGAGGCACAGCGCCCCGAGGAACACGTGCACGCTGAGAAGCGCGAGGACGAGGAATTGCGTGCGGATCACGCGGGGTGCCTCCCGCCGGACCGGCGCCGCCTAGACCGCGGCGACAATCAGGATCTCGATCTTGTACGCGGGATTGGCCAGCTTCGCCTCGATGGTCGCGCGCGCCGGCGTGTGCCCCGGCACCACCCAGCGCTCCCACACCGAGTTGACCGCCGCGAAGTCGGACATGTCGGGCAGGAAGATCTGCGCGGAGAGGATCTTCGTCTTGTCGCTGCCGGCCTCGCCGAGCAGCCGGTCGATGGAGGCGAGCACCTCCTCCGCCTGGCCGATGATGTCCTTCGTCATGTCCGAGGCCACCTGGCCGGCGAGGTAGACCGTGCCGTCGTGCACCACCATCTCGGAAAGGCGCTTGGCCACGTGGAATCGCTGGATCGTCATGGGGGCTCCTGTCGGGGTCGGGAAGGCAAAGGGGTCACGGGTCGAAGGGAGCCGCGCGCGCGGCGAAGCCGGCGCCCTCGAGGGCGGCGACGATCTCGCGCACGTGCGCGTGGTTGCGCGTCTTGAGCACGAGGTCCACCACCGCGTTCTGCACGGCGATCTGGGTGAAGGCGCGCTGGTGGTGCACCTCCTCGATGTTGGCGCTCTGCGCCGCGACGCAGGCCGTGACCTGGGCGAGGGAACCGGGCAGGTCGCGCACCTCCACCCGCACGCGCGCCAGGCGCCCGGCGCGGACCATGCCGCGCTCGATGATCGCCTCGAGCACCAGGGGGTCTATGTTGCCGCCGCACAGGACGAGGCCCACCCGCCGGCCGCGGAACCGCTCCCGGTGCGCGAGGACCGCCGCGAGGCCGGCGGCGCCCGCGCCTTCGACCACCGTTTTCTCAACCTCGAGCAGCATGACGATGGCCTCCTCGATGTCGCCCTCGTCCACCAGCAGGATGTCGGATACCGTGTGCGCGACGATTTCCTTCGTCAGCCGGCCGGGCTCCTTCACGGCGATGCCCTCGGCGATGGTCGAGGCGCCGAAGGCCGGCGGCGTGCCGCGCAGGGCGTGGTACATGGACGGGAATCGCGCCGCCTCCACGCCCACGACGTCGATGGCGGGGTTGATCGCCTTGGCGGCCATGGCGATGCCCGCGATGAGCCCGCCGCCGCCGACGGCGACGACCAGCGTGTCGAGGTCCGGGTGCGCCGCGAGCATCTCGAGGCCGACGGTGCCCTGGCCGGCGATCACCGTCTCGTCGTCGTACGGGTGCACCAGGGTGAGCCCGCGGCCCTGCGCCAGCGCGAGCGCGTGCGCCTTCGCGTCGTCGAAGTCCTCGCCGTGCAGGATCACCTCCGCGCCGTGCTTGCGCGTGTGCTCCACCTTCACGTACGGCGTGAAGCGCGGCATCACGATCACCGCCGGGATGCCCAGGCGGCTCGCGTGGTAGGCCACGCCCTGCGCGTGGTTGCCGGCGGAGCAGGCGATGACGCCCTTGGCCGCCGCGGCCGCGGAAAGCGACAGCAGCTTGTTGAGCGCGCCGCGCTCCTTGAAGGACGCGGTGAACTGGTGGTTCTCGAACTTGAGGATGATCGCGGCGCCAGTGATCTCCGACAGCGTGCGAGAGTGCAGGCAGGGCGTGTCCACCACCTGCCCCGCCAGGGCCGCGGCGGCGGCACGGATGTCGTCGATCGAAACCGTCATCCCGTCATTGTCCCGTAAACGCGAACCTCACGCCGGGCTCGCGGCCGCCCATGAGGTTGGCCAGCGCCGAGCCCGAGCCGCACGCCATCGTCCACCCCAGCGTGCCATGCCCGGTGTTGAGCCAGAGGTTGGGGATGCGCGTGCGGCCCACGAGCGGCACGTTCGACGGCGTGGCCGGCCGCAGCCCGGCCCAGTACTCCGGCCGCGACCAGTCGCAGGCGCCGGGGAAGATCGACGACACGCGCTTCACCAGCGACTCGCAGCGCACCGGGTTCAGGTCCGTCGACCAGCCCGACAGCTCCGCCGTGCCGGCCACGCGGATCCGCTCGCCGAGGCGCGAGATGACGATCTTCGCCTCGTCGTCGGTGAGGCTCACCGTCGGCGCCCTCGCCGGGTCCGCCACCGCGAGCGTCGCCGAGTATCCCTTGGCGGGATAGACGGGGATGTCGATGCCCAGCGGCCGCGTGAGCAGCGGGCTATAGGCGCCCAGCGCCACCACGTACGCATCCCCGGATATCGATGAAGGGGACGCAACCCTTCGTCCGAGAGGAGACGCGTCCCCTTGAACGCCTCTTGGACGAAGGGTTGCGTCCCCTTCATCGACGACGACGCCGGTCACGCCTTTCTCGCTCGCGCGCAGGCCCTGGATCGTGCAGCCTGTTCGGAAGCGCACGCCCAGGCCCTTCGCCAGCTCGGCGAGGCGGACGGTGAAGAGGTGGGCGTCGCCGGACTCGTCCGAGGGCGAGTAGGTGGCCCCGACGATGCGGGCGGCGGCCGGCGCCAGCGCGGGCTCGATGGCGAGCGCCTCGTCGGTCGTCATCACGACGCGATCGAGGCCGTGGCGGCGCATCAGGGCCGTGGCCTCGCGCGCCGCCTCGAATTCCGCGCGGCTGGTGTAGTAGTGCAGGATGCCGCGCGTGACCTGGTCGTAGGCGATGCCGGTCTCCTCGCGAAGCTCGCCCAGCCTTGCGCGCGAATGCAGGGCCATGGCGAGGATCTGCGCCACGTTGTCGCGGGCGCGCCAGGCGAGGCACTCGTAGAGGAAGCGAAGGCCCCAGGACCACTGCGCGGGATCCAGGCGCGGCCGGAACAGCAGCGGCGCGTCCTCGCGCCCCAGCCACTTCAGGATCTTCGCCGGCGCGCCGGGATTGGCCCACGGCTCGGCGTGGCAGGCCGACACCTGGCCGCCGTTCGCGAACGACGTCTCGAGCCCGGCGCCCGCGCGGCGCTCGACGACCTCGACCTCGTGGCCCGCCTTGGCGAGGTACCAGGCGCTGGCGGTGCCCACCACGCCGGCGCCGAGAACGATGACTTTCATGGGAGTCTTGCGGAAGGCCGGGAAGGACACGGCGAGAGGCGCCGTCGCCGGCGCGTCTCGCCCTGCCCGCTCCCCCTCCCCGGGTTGACGCGGACGGTAGGGAAATGACCTACCATTATCAACGAAATGAAGCCCCGCCTTTTCCACGATCTCACCGCGTTCGTGCGCACCGCGTGCACGCACGCCTCACACCTCGGGCGCGAGGTGCCGCTGGTGCCCTTCTACGTCGGCCAGCACCCGGTCGGTTGGCTGCGCCCGTCCTTCGCGAACCTGCTCGCCCGCTGGCCGCACCACTGCGAGGTGAGCGCCTCGTTCGTCGCCCTTCGCGCGACGCCGGACACGCCGCGCGGCCGCACGCTCGCGCTGGACGAGGTGACGCGGGCCCTCGCCGCCGAGGGCGTGATCCGCGGCTGGCGCGACGAGCCGGTGAGCGTCTCCCACAGCTACGCGGCGCCCGAACTGCTGCGCATCGAGCGGTCGGCGACGCGCCATTTCGGGATGATCGCCTACGCAGCCCACGTCACCGGCTTCACGCGGCGCGACGGCGAGCCGTACCTGTGGATCGCCCGCCGCGCCCCCACCAAGAGCGTCGACCCCGACAAGCTCGACAACCTCGTCGGCGGGCGCATCGCGACGGGCTACACGGTGCAGGAGACCGTCGTGAAGGAGGCCTGGGAGGAGGCGGGCATCCCCGCGGCGCTCGTGCAGGGGCTTTCGTGCGCCTCGGTGGTGCGGGCCGAGTACTCGGTTCCCGAGGGCCTGCACCGCGAGATCATGTTCGCCCACGACCTGTGGCTGCCCGAGGACTTCCGTCCGCAGAACCAGGACGGCGAGGTCGCCCGCATCTACTGCCTGTCGGTGCCGGAGGCGATCGAGGCGATCCTCGACGGCGAGTTCACCCTCGACGCCGGCGCCGTCACCGTCGACGCCTTCCTGCGCCACGGCATCCTCGCGCCGGAGGACCCGCAGTTCCTTGACCTCGTGCGCCTGCTGGCGCCGTGAGCGCGCCGGCATCCTGCGAGGAAGCGGTCGCGGACGAGCTGTCGCTCATGCGGCGCCTCCTTCCGCTCGCCGGCGCGCGCTTCCTGCGCCCCATGCGCGTCAACCTGCTGCGCCGGCCCGCCTGAGCCCGCGGTGTCAGACACCGGGCCGATAGAATGGCGGCTCGATGACCAGCCTCGCCCTCCTGCTCGTCCTGAGCTCCGCGCTCATCCACGCCAGCTGGAACTTCGTGCTGAAAAGGAGCGGCGGCGGGCCCGGTCTGATCACGGCCGCCTGCCTGCTGTCGCTCGTCGTCTACGCGCCGGTCGTCGCCGCCGCCGCGTGGCTGCAACGCTACGGCTTCCAGCCGGTGCACCTCGCGCTGATGTTCGCGAGCGGCATGATCCACACCGTGTATTTCCTGCTGCTGGACCGCGCGTACCGCAGCGGCGGCGACCTCTCGATCGTCTATCCGCTCGCGCGGGCCACGGGCCCGCTGCTCACGGTGCTCGTCGCCGTGCTCCTGCTCGGCGAGCGGCCCGGGCCCCTCGCGCTGGCCGGCGCGGTGCTGGTCGGCGCCTCCGCGCTGCTGCTCACGGGAAACCCCTTCGCCTGGCGGTCCTCGGGCGCAGGGCGCGCCGCGGGATTCGCCTTCCTCACGGGACTCACCATCTCCCTCTACACCGTGTGCGACAAGGCGAGCGTCGCGCACTGGCTCATCCCGCCGCTGGTCTTCGACTGGGGCTGCAACCTGTTCCGCTCGCTGGTGCTGGTGCCCTACACGCAGCGCCGCGCGCCGGGGGCGATCGCGGCCGCGTGGCGGGACAAGCGCGCCACGGTCATCGTCATCGCGATCCTCTCCCCGCTCTCCTACCTCTTCGTGCTCACCGCGATGGTCTTCACGCCCGTGAGCCTCGTGGCACCCGCACGCGAGGTCTCGATCCTGTTCGCCGCGCTCATGGGCGCGCACTTCCTCAAGGAGGGCGACGTCGCTCGGCGCGTGGTGGCCGCGGCCGGCATGGCCATCGGCGTGGCCGGGCTCACGGCAGGCTGACGGCCCGCCGCTATAATCGATCGCATTCGCGGCCCCTGCGGCCGCCCGACCGCGAGAACGCCGTGTCCCCCTCCCCGAAGAGCAGTCCCGCCTGGAAAGCCCTCGAGACGCACCGAGACGGCATTGCCGGCACGCGCATCGACAGCCTCTTCGCCGCCGACCCCGGCCGCGGAGCCGGCCTCACGGTAGCCTGCGCCGGCCTGGCGCTGGATTTCTCCAAGCAGCGGATCACCGCAGAGACGGTCGAAAAGCTGCTGGCGCTCGCCCGCGAGCGCGGCATGGCCGAGGCCACCGTGCGCCTGTTCGCCGGCGAGCGGGTCAACGTGACGGAGGACCGCGCCGCCCTGCACACCGCCCTTCGCGGCGACGAGCAGGTGCTCGTGGACGGCGAGGACGTGCGCTCGGAGGTTCGGCGCTGCCGCGAGCGCATGCGCGTCTTCGCCACGGCCGTGCGCGAGGGCGCCTGGAAGGGCGCCACCGGGAAGCGCATCCGCAGCGTCCTGTCGCTCGGGATCGGCGGCTCCTACCTCGGCCCGCGGCTGGTGGTCGAGGCGCTCGCCGCCCGGCACGAGGGCCCGGCCGTGCGGTTCCTCGCCAACGTGGACCCGGCCGCGGCGGACGACGCAATGGCCGGCCTGGACCCCGAGACGACGCTCGTGGTCGTGGCCTCCAAGACCTTCACGACGCAGGAGACGATGGCCAACGCGGCCGCCGCGCGCCGCTGGATCACCGGCAGGCTTGGCGAGGACGCCGTGCCCAGGCACTTCGTCGCCGCGACCGCCAACGCGGCCGAGGCCGCGCGCTTCGGGCTTCCCGAGTGCAACGTGTTCCCGTTCGGCGAATGGGTGGGCGGGCGCTTTTCCGTGTGGTCCAGCGTCGGGCTTCCCATCGCCATCGCGCTCGGCATGCCGGCCTTCGAGCACTTCCTCGCCGGCGCGCACGCGGTGGACCTCGAGTTCCGCTCGGCCCCGCCCGAGCGCAACGGGCCGCTGCTGCTCGCCCTCGTGGGCGCCTGGAACCGCAACTTCCTCGGCATCCCGACGCACGTCGTCCTGCCCTACGCGCAGCGACTCGCGAGCCTGCCCGGCTACCTGCAGCAGCTGGAGATGGAATCCAACGGCAAGCGCGTCTCGGCGTCCGGCGAGCGGCTCGCGATCCCCACCTGTCCGGCCATCTTCGGCGAGCCCGGAACGCTCGGGCAGCACGCCTTCCACCAGTGGCTGCACCAGGGGACGGACCCGGTTTCCGCGGACTTCATCGTCGTCGCGCGGCCGATGGGGGGGCGCAGCGAGGAGCACCGCATCCTCCTCGCCCACGCGGCGGCGCAGTCGGAGGCCCTGATGACGGGGCGCGACACCGGCAACCCGCACCGCGACTGTCCCGGCGACCGGCCCAGCACCACCATCGTGATGCCGGCGCTGGACGCCACGCATCTCGGCGCCCTCGTCGCCCTCTACGAGCACAAGGTCTTCGCGCAGGGGGTGGTCTGGGGCATCAATTCCTTCGACCAGTTCGGCGTCGAGCTGGGCAAGGCCATCGCCGGGCGCATCCTGCCCGCGCTTTCCGGCGAGCCGGCCGACCTGCATCCCGCCACGAGCCACCTGCTCGGGCTGGTGCGGAAGGTGTCTAGCGCCCCCTAGCCGCAAGCAGCGCGTCCGCGAGCTCGGCGAACCCGGCCGAACCCTCGGAAGGCGTCACCCAGCGCGGCAGGCTCGTCATGAGATCGGCCATCGCGCGCACGTTGGCCACGCCCACGGCGTTCGGGAAGAACGCGAACATCGGCTGGTCGTTGGGCGAGTCGCCCGCGAACACCAGCCGGTCCTTGTCCCGGTCCGCGTCGATGCCGAAGTCCTCGGCCAGCATCAGGCGCGACGTGGAGAGCTTGTCGTAGCCGCCGAACCAGCCGTTGACGTGGATGGAGCTCACCTTGGCCGTGAGCCCCTCCTCCGCCATGATGGCCACGATGCGGGCCACGGCGCTGCGCGGCAGCGCCGGCACGTCCTCGCAGAAGTCGATGGCGAGGTCCGCCTCGCGGTAAGGCTGGTCGGAGGCGATGGCGCAGCCCGGCACGTCTGCAAGGACGCGCTGCGCGATGCCCTCGAGCCGCGCGGCGCGGCGGGAGCGCTCGGCATCGCCGATCACGTAGCGCTTCACGAGCTTGCCGGCCGTCGCGTCGTGGCGGAACCAGAAGGCGCCGTTCTCGCCCACCACCGCGTCGACCGGCCACATGCGTGCGATGTGGTCGCACCAGCCCGCCGGCCGCCCGGTGACCGGGACGACGAGCAGCCCCGCCGCGCGCAGCCGCTCGAGCGCGGCGTACGCGACCGCATGCAGGCGCCCGCGCGTGGTGAGCGTGTCGTCGATGTCGGCGAGGACGGCGATGACGGCGCGGCGGTCCTGCAGCGGGAATTCAGAGAGTGGATTCATGGCGCGACGCGAGGTACGCCTCCACCGCGCCACGCTGCGCGGCGTCCATTTGCAGCCCGCACTTGGTGCGGCGCCAGAGGATGTCGTCGGCCGTCTCGGCCCATTCGTTCGCGACGAGGTCGTCGACCTCGCGGGCGGTGAGGCCGGCACCGAAGTGGGTGCCGAGGTCCTCCAGCTTTTTCGCGTCGCCGAGGATGGCCTTCGCCCTGCCGCCGTGGCGGGAGAGGATGCCCTCGAGCACGTCGGCGGGAATGCCCTTGTGGCGCTCGCGCACTTCCTTGCAGAAGGCCGCGTAGTCGGGCACGTCGCCACCGGGCAGCGGCGCGTGCTTCGTCCACACCGGCCCCATCGGGGGCAGATACGGCGAGAGCTTCTGCAGCGCCGTCTCGGCGAGGCAACGGTAGGTGGTGATCTTGCCGCCGAAGAGCGAGAGCACGGGCGCCTTGCCGCCCTCGTCGTCCAGCTCCAGCACGTAGTCGCGCGTGATGGAGGACGGGTCCGACTTGCCGTCGTCGTAGAGCGGGCGAACGCCCGCGAACGTCCACACCACGTCCCTTTCCGCGATGGGCTTCGCCAGGTAGCGGTTCACCGCCTCGATGAGGTACTTCGTCTCCTTGCCCGTGATGTCCACCGCCTCCTCGGGCGTGTCGACCGGGATGTCGGTCGTGCCGATGAGGCTGTACTTGCCCTCGAAGGGGATGACGAAGATCACCCGCTTGTCGGTGTTCTGAAGGATGCAGGCGTGCGGCAGGTCGTGCACGCGCGGCACCACGATGTGGCTGCCCTTCACGAGCCGGACGTGGGCGCCGGTCGCCTGGTGGGGCACGGTGCCCAGCACGCTCGACACCCACGGGCCCGCCGCGTTGACGATGGCCGTGGCGTGCACCGTGCGGCGCGCGCCGGTCCGGACGTCCTCGAGCTCCGCCACCCACACGCCGTTCTCCCGCCTGCCGGAGACGAACTTGGTGCGCGTCTGCACAGTGGCGCCCTTCTCCTTCGCGGCCAGCGCCGTGAGGATGGTGAGGCG
>Ga0114939_10002018_pt1 | contig 15579 bp, 10 predicted proteins | sample AshMeaCrysSpring_FD_87196 | JGI IMG/M metagenome (GOLD analysis project Ga0114939, IMG submission 87196) | Groundwater microbial communities from Big Spring, Nevada to study Microbial Dark Matter (Phase II) - Ash Meadows Crystal Spring | ecosystem: Environmental > Aquatic > Deep subsurface >... | reverse complement strand
GGGGCCGGTGAAGGTCCCTGCGGCGGGAGAAACGCGGGTGGCGCGGCGGGCGGGGGAGGCGGCCCTGGGGGAAGTGGCTCTTGGGAGTTCGGTCACGAACGCGCTGCTTGCGCTGGCGCCGCCGGCTCACGTGAACGACCCGCCGACGTTCCGATTGTTTGAAGCGAGCGAGCAGTCCCATCCGCGGGGGAAGGTGCGCATTTTCAATCTCACGCCGTATCAACTCGCCTTCACGCTGGGAAAGGCTCCGGTGTATGTGAACCCGCAGGGGAGCGCACTGGTGGAAGGCGGCGTGGGCCCCGGCGGCGAACTGGCCTTGCAACTGGCTCTCGAGGTCGATGGCAAGTGGACATTGATCGACAGGACCGCGCGCAAAGCGCCCGCCGGAAACGCGCGCACCGGGCTCTTCGTGTTTCCCTCGGAGTCCGGCGCGGGCGGATTTTCTGTTCTGGAGAAAACTCTATGAAGACGGGGCATCTGGTTCTTTTGACGCTTCTGGGGTGGGCTTTGCCGTTTGCGGCCGGGGATGGCACGATTTGGATCGAGGGCGAGTCGGCCGCGCGGCACAACTTTCCCGCCCCCGCCGACAACCCGTTCCGTCCGGTGGCCTTCTGGGAAAGCGACCTCCTGAGCGGGGGGGACTGGATCGGCATGCTGTGGAAGGAAGGCGACGACCCGCGCTTTTTGGAATACGATTTCGAGGTCCCAGAGGACGGCGCCTACTCGCTCTACGCGCGCAAATTTTTCGGCTTCGGCAACTTCCGATGGCGGGTGGATGGCGGGGAATGGGTCGAGCCGCCGGAGAAATTCCTGCATTCGCCCCTGCACACTGTTGCGATGCGGGGAGCGGGCGAGCGGATTTCCCTGAGCTGGTTTTACATGGGCGGGATGGATCTCAAGGCCGGCCGGCACACATTGCGGGTCGAACCCGTGCGGGGCGCCGTGCCCGCCAAGACCTCCGCGGGACCGGGCACCCCGCTTGCCTACGATGCCTTTGTGCTCACGCGCGGACTGTTTTTTCCCGCCGGCAAGTTGAAACCCGGCGAGAACCATCCGGTGCGCGACGGGGCCGCCTTCGCCTTTCAGCCCGGCCTCGACGCGTTCGACGCGGAGGCGCTCGACCTGCGCGGACTCAACGAGCCGACAGCCGGCTCGCGGGGCGGGATCACTGTCCGCGACGGGCTTCTCGCCTTCCGGGACAACGGAGAACCCGTGCGCATGGTCGGCGTCAATTTCGATCTGGGCCGGTTTGTTTCACCGGAAGCCTACGACTACATGGCCCGCTCGCTCGCCAAGCGAGGGGTCAACTTCGTGCGGATGGATATCAGGACGGCCGTCGAATTCTCGCGCGAAAAGGACGGTCCGCTGCGGGTGAAATTCCACGAGCCGGTGCTCGGGCAGATCGCGCGGTTGGCCGGGGACTTGAAAAAGCAGGGCATTTACACGGCGCTCACATGGAATTTTGAAGAGGCGCGGGGAATGCGCGCGCTGTTTGATCCCACCTATGTTGCCCCCGAGGCGGCGGCCGGGCGGGATGCACTGCCGGTTCATGACAACACTCCGCGACCGGGATACCCGGGCCTGCGGATTTTTGACGCCGAGGTGCGCGAAGCGTATTGGAAGGTCTGGGAACGGGTGCTCGGGCTCAAGCTCGAGGAGGGCTCCACCCTTGGCACGGACCCCGCCTTGTTCCTCGTCACCCTCTCGCAGCAGTCCAGCCTGCTCGAGGAAAATTCCCTGCCATGGAGCGCGATGCCACCCGCCGCATGGAAAAAAATGCGGGAAGACTGGCGGGCGTGGGTCGGGCACCGCCATGGAAGCGTGGAAAAGGCGCTCGCCGCATGGGGCATGGAAAGTGCGCCGGACGCCGGTCCCGGCGATGTGCCGGAAGTCCGCTCGATCCTTGAGAAGCGCGATGCCCGGTCGCGGGACGCCCTGCGGTTTCTTGCCGGGGTGCAGCGGGAAGACTACGCCGCGCTTGTGAAGCGTCTGCGGGGCCTCGGCTACAAGGGACTTGTCTCCGCATCGAACAAATCGGTCGGCCACCCGGAACTCCTCGGCTTCGCCGAGATTTTTTCCCGCGAGCCGGGGGATGTGATCGAGCGCCACGGCAAGCTGGTGAGCGACTTCGCCCCGAAATACGATATCTGGAATTTCACCGAGGGCGCCCTGTATGGCGAGCGCAGCATCGTGCGTCTCGACCCCCTCCAGGGCCTCGAAAGCGCGCGCTACGACCTGCCATTCAAGGCACCGGGCTTCGAGGGACGTCCGTCTTTGCTTACCGAGACCGGCGTGGCGCTGCCAAACCGGTTCTCCGGCGAGATGCCGCTGGCCGCATTCATGCTTGCGGCACTGCAGAATGTCCAGGCGCTGGGCTTTTCTACGCTTTTCAGTGAGAGCTGGCATGGCAGCCACACCGCCGCGCGCCTGCAGATCGCCACGCCCGCGATCCTCGGGCAGATGCCGGCGCTGGCATTTGCCTACCGGCGGGGATTGCTGCCGGGGCCGGTTCGCACGGGCCGCGTCGAACTCACCGACGACTCGATTTTTTCTCTGAAGCCCCTCCCGTTTGCCGAGGCCCCCGACACACAGATCAATGCGCCACAGCGCCCGCCGGAAAAAAGCGACTCCGGCCCGGATCCCGCCCTCTGGCTCACCGGCAAGATCGAAGTCGCGCTCGATGCCGTGAAGGACACCTTCGAAGCCGCTGGCCCGGTCCCGATCGGGTCCGACGGTCGGATCGAGGCCGCCGGGGGAGCCGTTCGCTGGGAGCCGGAGCGCCGTCTTCTTGTGATCGACGCCCCCTCGTTCCAGGCCGCGAGCGGAGCCCTGCGCGACGCCTCGCCCATACGCCTGGGCTCCATCGAGGTGGAGAGCCGGCTTGAAACCGGCACGGTCTGCGTGGTGGCCTTGGATGGTCAGCCCGTCGATTTCTCCCGGCGCATGCTGGTCCAGGTCTTCAGTGAGGAATCCAATGCCGGCTACAACGCGCAGCAGGTCGGCAACCTCTCGGTCGTCCGCAGCACGGGGCGGCCACCCCTGCTTGTGAAGGCCATCGAGGGCGGCATCACATTTCTGCGACCGGACGCGGACGAGTTGTTCTCCACGGCGTTGGACGCCAACGGTAATCCGCTCCTGCCCGCCGGACTCGGGCCCGCACTGCGGTTCCTGCCCTCCACCATGTATTACCTCGTCGAGAAGTGAAACCGCACCCGATACCCCAAAGCTGCGGAGAACCCCAGCAGTCCGAGGGCGGGCTGCGCCCGCAGTTCCTCACGATACCCTTTCTTGTCATTCGGCGTCCCCGGCTTCGGACCGGTCCGCGAACATTCCCGATGGATCCATTTTTGCCATTCTGGAAACCGAAAAAACTTGTGAGTGATGAGCAGAGGGACCTCGCGCACTCCCGAGCCCGGCTTCGCCGGGCGACACCATTGGGCCCCGCACGCCGCCTTGCGGCGTTTTCGCTGCTCGAGTTGCTGGTTGTGATCGCGATTGTGGGCATCCTCTCCTCGGTCGCGGTGATCTCCTTCACAGATATTGGACGCGCGGCAAGCGGGCGCGGGGCGGCGGACCTTGCAGCCAGCATGGCGCTCTCGGCGCGCGTGGAGGCCATGTCGCACGGGCATGGGGCGTTGCTCGTGATCGACGACAGCAACGACCCCCAGCGCAAGTATCAGCGCATGGCCGTCTTCCGCTTCACCAACGCCGAGGGCCCGCCCGTGCTCGCCGGACGCGTGACCCCGCTCCCGAGGGGCACCTTTTTTCTGCCGGGTTACTCGACATGGAATGCCCTCGTCGCCACCAACCTCGACGTGCCCGGCAAACCCGGCACATCCTTCAGGGCGATCCGCTACAATGGCAGCGGACATCTTGTCGAACCGCAAACCGTCCGCATGGTCTTCGCACCGGGCATTATGGACTCCGCGGGCAATTTACAAAATCCGACGAATATGCTCGCCGGCCGGCAGGGATTTCTGCTGAGGCGCAACGGGCGCCCCGTATTTTTCAATTCCCCCGATGAGATGACGAATCAATGAAACGCAAAGCACTTCCCATTTTCCCTGCCAGGCGGGACGTGAGAACGCCCAAGGGGTTTTCCCTCGTCGAGGTCGTGCTGGCGATCGGGATTGTTTCCTTTGCGATGCTGGTCATCATCGGGCTCTTCGGTGGCGTGATGAAAAGCTCGAGCGAAAACAACGAACGGCGGGAACTGGCCGAGGCCATCGACTCGCTTCGCAGAACCTTCCAAACGGGAAATTTCACCACCACCTATGACGCCGTGCGCAACGGGGGAAAATGGTTTTACGTCACCTACCGGGCCGACGCGACCGGGGCTCCCAAAGCCGACGGCACCAATATCGCCGCGATCTGGACGGACCCCGCCACCAACTCCCGCATCAATGAATACGATGCCGCCCGCGCCGGACGCTGGGTGCGGGCCACCCTGCGCGTGTCCCCCTCGAACCCCGGCGGCACGAACCTGCCCGCCGGCGCGGCGGATTACCCGCACGCGGGCTTGTGGGCGCTGGCGATACTGGACACCGTCCCGGTCCCGGTGACCACTGCGGCCACAAATTCCGGAACGCTCGAAACCACCCTCTCGATTCTCAGATGAAAACGCCGGCCTCTCCCCACGCGCGCGGTGCGCGCGCCTTCACGCTGATCGAGCTTCTCGTCGCGGCCGCGGTTTCGATGCTTCTGGTGGTCACGCTTCTCACGGCGGCCCAGGGGATCACCACCAATTACTCGCGCGCCCAGGGTGCGATCACGCGCATGGGCGATTCATCGATGGCCATCGACCAAATTGTCCAAGACCTCGAAGGCATGGTCGTTCCGAATTTTGCCGGCGGCGAGGGTTTGCGGATCGAACCCGACGGCGACAACCCGCACGCGGTCTGGCTAACCATGCTCAGCACGGCAACGGACCGCGACAACAGCTTCTCTTCAAACTCCACAAACGCCCCCGACTTCACCGGCGCAAAGCGCGCGGTCTCCTATCGCATCGCCAACCAGAATCCGATCGACCCCGCGAAATCCGAAAACAAAGCCTACGCGCTCTACCGCTCGATCGCCTCCGCCCGCCATACGTTTCAAAATGTCACCAGCGGAATGACCAACCTCCAGTCCCAATACTGGAGCAGCCTTCCGGGCAATCCCTCCCCCGCCCCGCCGGCTCCGACCCACGAGGACGCGTTCTTCGCCGAGAATGTCGTGGGACTCCAGGTGCGCTTCGAGTATCTGGATGCCAGTGGCAACCCGGTGTGGACCGCCCCCGGCGACCGTATCCGGGTCGGCCGCGATGGCACGACGGTCAACGACCAACCCATCGATGGATCCTTCCGCCGCGCCGAGGTCCGCATCACCACACTCTCCCCGGAGGGCGCCAAACGCGTGAGCGACGGCGTCTTCCCGCTCGACGAAGCCATCCAACGCTTCGGGAAAGAATCGGTGCGCGAGACTTCCCGCTTCTAAACGGAGGGATGAGCGAGAAAAATCCCGAACGCCGGGAGCCGCCGGCTCCGTCCAACAACCCGCGCCCGGCGACCGCCCAGGCGGCAGTCTCTGGCAGCAGATCACAGACGGCGCGCGGGCGTTCGTGAACAGCGACAGCGAATACCACCGGCGGGTCACCATTTACCTGCTCGCGGCCTGTTTCACCTTCGCGCTGTTGAGCACCATCCAGTCGGTTCCCTACTACGCGCTGGGAATCGAACTGTGCCCGTCCTACGACGGCCGGACGCGGGTTGTGGTGGCGCGGGCGTATGTGGACAAGTTGATGTCCTTCGTTGCGCCATGGGTGATGCCTTTCGTTTTCCTGCCGATGTTCACGACCGCGGTGAACGGTCTCGTCTGGTATGCGGTTATCACCTGCGTGATCGGCATCCCCACGACCGTCGCCATGTGCATGGTCATCAAGGAACGCGGCTACGACCCGCACGCCAAGCGTCCGCCGGGCCCCCACCTTCTCCGGTCGATCTGGCTCACGGCCAAAAACCCGCACTTTCTGAAGATCCTTTTTCTCTATGTGTTTATCGGGTTCACCAACGGAGTGTTCGGCCAGGCGCTCAATTTTCTGGTGATTTTCTGGGTCTTCAAAGGGGACGTGGTCGGAGGTGTGATGAGCGGATACGGCTCGATGATCGCGGCCGCTCTCACCTTCGCGACCCTTCCCGCCATCAAGTGGGCCTGCGAGAAATTCGGAAAACACCGCGCCCTGCGTTGGGCCATCGTCTGGTTCGCCATCGGCTCGATTCTCAAGTGGGTCCCTTCTCAACCCCGACCATCCCTGGCTCTATCTGATCACCCCGTTCTTCTTCTCCGTGGGCATCGCAGCCGTTTACACCATCCTGCCCAGTCTCATGGCCGATGTGACCGACATCGACGAGCTCAACACCGGCGTCCGCCGCGAGGGAATGTTCGGAGCCGTGATGGCGTTTCTGAGCAAAGCCCTTGGCTCGCTCCAGCCCACTGTGGCGGCCATCGTGCTTCTGGCCTCCGGTTTTGACGCCTCGCTCGGCGCGAACCAACCTCCGGAAGTTTTCCATCAGATGCGTGTCCTCGCCTCGTTGATCCCCGGCTGCCTGCTGCTCCTGGCCCTGTGCGTGCTCATCCGCTATCCCCTCACCCGCGAGCGGATGGAGGAAATCAAACACACACTCGCCATGAGGAGGGCCTCCGAGTGACTCGAGCTCCGCAAGGAAAATGATCGTTTCACGAGCGGGGGACGGCGCTCGATCTTCCGCTTCGCCCTTCGCGAAAATCCCCGTGCCAGAAGATCGGACCGCCTCGCGCACGGTGGCGTGAGACATGTTCCAGGGCCCTTCTCAAATGCGGAGTTGTCCGGGTATGTCCGCAGCGCGATGATGCCGTCTGAAGTATTCGCCCTCCATAATGCACGCGATCTGTCTGTCTGGAGCCCGGAGCTTGTCCCGATTGATAGTCATTCCCACCAGGCACTGCGCCCGTCGCGCGGCGGTCCTCGCTTGTGTTTTGCTCTCCGCCTGTGTGTCTGCGACGCCGCTCCGGGCCGCGAACGTGGCGAAGTTTCGCGTGACCGATGAGGTGCTGCACCCGGCCGTGGGGCCGTTCACAGCGACCGTGGAGGCCTCGCACGGGGAAAGTTTTCTGCGCGGAGGGGGGGAAGGATTTGAGCCGGCGCAATGGCGCCAGCGGCTGACAGCGACAGCCGACGCGCCCGACCGGGTCGTTTGCGAGATGCGAGAACTCACGCATTTTGATTCCTACCGCGAAGGGATGCTGGACGGCGCGGAGGTGATGGTTTTCCGGGTGGATGGGGGGAAGATGAAGCTGGTCCGCCGCGACCGTGTGAAAGCGGGCGGACACGCGGCAAGCGGGTGGAATTTTTTTCATGGCGGAAAGATGGTGGCCGGCACGAATTTCCATGGCGGCTTCGAGTCATGGTCGCGCCCGGATGTTCCGTATTGGTTTGACGTGGTTGCGGTGGATGCGAGCGGGCGCATGGGTCCGCCATCGGAAGCGGTGCGTGTGATGCGGGGTCCGGGCGAGGCCGGGAAGGTTCCCGAAGAGGGACTCATCCCCTACAAGGAGCCCGGAGCACCGCGCGGGGAAACCCCCGACCTTGTGGCAAAGGACCTTGCGGCCCCCGGCAACCTCCGCGCCCGGCTGGATCCGGCGACCGGTCAGGCCGTCCTTGAATGGGAGCCCGTGGCCGGGGCCGCCGGATACCGCATCCGGCGCAGCGACCAGGACCCCGCCGAACACCGCGGGTATTTTCTGGACCTGGAGAAGCCAGCGGCGTATTCCTCCGGGCAGATCAAGAAGGGTGACATGGTCATCGTGGGCAAGCCGCTTTTGAATCCCTCGCGCAAAACCAGCCTGAGCCATCGGGTGTTCGATTCGAAAGCCAAGGCCGAGTTGGTGCCCCGCGTGATGGAGTCGCTCGGTTTTCCCGACGAGGACCCTGTGGTGAAATGGGAATTTGCGCCGCACGACGCGGCCACGCCGGTCACCAACGCCGGCCAATACGCACTCCGCCTGGATTTCCGCGACAACCGGGAACACGGCTTCGATTTCTACGCCTACGGGCCGGCCGGCGAGCATTGGTGGCCGGTCTTCGAGCCCGGCGTTGAATACGTGATGGAAATCTGGGCGCGTCGAGAAGGCCCGGGCGAGGGTGTCCTTCGCGCCGGCCTGCGCGGGTTTCACGAAACCGATGCCGGGAAGGGCGAATTCGCGGTCGGGCCGGAATGGAAGAAATACGAGCATGTTTTCACCCTCCCCCGCCGCTACGAGGGCAAGGGCCCGATCGGGAAGGCATATTTTCTTTTTCAAGGTCCGGGCACGTATTTCGTGGACAACCTCACGATCCGCCGCAAGGACACGCCGCCGCTCGAAGCCGGCGAGCGGACGATCTCCGAATTGCGCGATGCCTCGCTCTCCCATCTCCGCACGCACCAGTTCATCAAATCGGGGAGGGCGTCACATTCGATGGAGCAACTCACCAACCCGGCGGGTGCGATCTTCGGCACCGGCGGCAACACCCTCCCGCAAACCCTGGCCATCATGGAAAAAGCCGGCGTGAATCCCTGGCTTCAGATCGAGTATTTCATGTCGCCCGATGAATGGCGGGGCCTCGTCGAATACCTTGCCGCCCCCTACGATCCCGCAACCGACACTCCGGAAACCAAGCCGTGGTCCGCAAAGCGGTTCGCACAGGGGCGCGCGAAACCGTGGAGCGATGCGTTCGACCATTTCTACTTCGAAATTTCCAACGAGACATGGAACCGCCTCTTCGAGCCCTGGACGTTTCAGAGCATGCCCGACGCGGCCACCGGCCGGGAGGCCGACCGCGGGACGGTTTACGGGCTTTTCCAGGAATGGGTCATCGACCAGCTCCGTTCGAGACCGTATTGGGAGTCTGCGGGGCTCGACAAGAAGTTCGATTTTGTTCTCGGCGGATGGGCGACCCAAACGAAGGCCGACGGCTACGGGCAGCGCGCGGCGGCCGCATCGCCCCGGTCGAAGTTCATGACCATCGCCGCCTACAACGGCGGATGGGACGAGGGCGAGGGCCCGACCGACCAGTCCGACGCGGCCCTCCAGCGCGTCCTCATGCACGCGCCGCAGGTCGGCGAGCCCCGCTCGAAGGAACTTGCCGCCGCACGCAAGGCGGCGCGCGATACCTACGAACTCGGAGTTTACGAGGCCGGGCCGGGTTATGCCCTCAGCGGCCTCAACAACCAGCCGAAAATGACCGATGAGGAAGTCGAGGCCCAGGCGCGCTCGATGAAAAGCCTGGCTTCCGGAACGGCCACGCTGGACAGCTTCCTGGAAAAAGCCGTCCACGGATTCCGCATCAACAACTTCTTCACATTTTCGCGCGGGCGGACCCACTGGAATTCGCATGCGCAGTTGAAGGACGGCGGCCAGGCGCATGTCCCGTGGATGGCCGTCGCCCTTTTCAACCGGGAAGGCACCGGCGATCTGCTCAAAGTGGAAACGATCGAAGTGCCCACACTCGACATGCCCGGCTACAAGAGGAGGCCCGCCGGGCACGCTTTGCCGTCGGTGGCCTGCTATGCGACGCGTTCGGGCGACCGCCTCAATGTGTTTCTTCTGTCCCGCCGCCTCGACAACCACCCGGTTGCCGGAGAGGACGGCTTCACGCCGACCACCGTCGAACTCCCCATCACAGGCGCGTCCAAGGTGACTCTTCACAAAATCACAGGCAACCCGCGCGACCACAACCTCGATGGCGAAATCGTGAAGGTCCGCACGGTCGCCCTCGACCCGGCATCCGCCGGGCCGTCGTTCACGGTCAATGCTAAGACCGGATCCACCGACGCCGGCCTTCCGCCCGCCTCCACATTCCTGTATGTCTTTGAAGGGGCGGAATTCGCCCCCGCCGCACATCAACCCGCACAAACACCATGAAAATCCTCGCGCGATGTCGGCGAGTTCGCCCCGGGGGGCGATTTTCCCCAATATCTCGCGCGCGGAGAGATGCGCCATGAACATTGTTTACCTCCATGCCCATGACGCCGGGCGCTACGTCCAGCCCTATGGATTTCCGCTCGAGACCCCCAACCTCATGGCCTTCGCCAAAGAGGCCGTTCTCTTCCGCAAGGCATTCTGCATCGCACCCACCTGCGGCCCCAGCCGCGCCGCCATGCTCACCGGCCAATACCCGCACCAGATCGGCATGTATGGCCTGCCGGGCGGCCAGGGATGGAAGATTGACGATTACAACAAACACCTCTCAACCAACTCAACGCCTGGGGATATTTGACCGTCCTTGCCGGCGTCCAGCACGAGGCCAACCACAGGGAGCATTTCCCGGAGATCGGCTACACCCGTGTTCTCGAACGCGAGACGCCCGCCCGCGAACAGGACGGCGAGTGCTATCCGGAGACCATCGACAAGGTGGAGGCATTCCTCGCCACTTACGACCGCTCCAGGCCGTTTTTCCTCTCCGTCGGCATCGACGAACCCCACCGGGACAACCTCGCCCGCCCCGAACTCAACCTCCACGGCAAAAGCGACCGCTTCACCAAGACCCGCTATTACGATCCGGAAAAGCTCGACTGGCGATACACCGCTCCCATGCCATGGCTTCCCGACCTGCCGGAAATCCGCAAGGATACCGAGAGCTATCGCGAGGGCGTCAAAATCATGGACGAATACATGGGGCGGGTCCTCTACGCGCTCAAACACAATGGACTCGACGGCGAAACGCTGGTCCTTGTGACATCCGACCACGGCACGGAATTTCCCGGCGGCAAGAAAACCCTGCGCGATCAAGGCACGCAGGTCATGCTCATGATCCGGGGTCCGAAAAACACCCCGTTTGTCGGCGGCCGGGTGATCGAGCCCATGGTCACCCACCTCGATCTCTACCCGACGATCTGTGAGTTGCTGGGACGCGAACCCGACCATCCGCTCGAGGGCAAAAGCCTCCTGCCGTTGGCCGGCGGCGGGGTGGGCGCGCTGCACGAATTCACCTTCGCCGAGCAGACCTACCACGGCCCGCTCGAGCCGCTGCGCTCGGTTCGCACCGAACGCTACAAATATATCCGCCGCCATTTTCCCACAGGCCCCCGCATGCGCCACGACGGTCCGACAACACCACTGATGGAAGCCTTGGGCCATTACGACCGGGCCGTAGGGCACGAGGAACTCTTCGATCTCTACCTCGACCCGTGGGAAACCTGCAACCGCGCGGCCGATCCAGCCCTCGCGGAAATCAAAGCCGGGCTCTCCCGCCAGCTCGACGAATGGATGGCCCGCACCCGCGACCCCTTTGCCTGCGGGCAGTTTCCGCCCACCCCGTGCGGGTGAAAGGCACCCGGCCGGTGCCGGGCATCTCCGCCTTGTAAATTCCGGGCCTGACAAAAAGGATGGAATGGCTATTTTGTGCCTTACGGCCAAAAAATATTCACACACGACAGACACTTCCACAAAACCACAGGAACTCCCCCTGGTCACAGCCACGGCTTTGAAGAACTCAACGGCGGATGTTCTCGATCAAGTCGCCGTCCGGGGCGCGCTCGCCATCACAAGGCATGACGAACCGCGTGCCTGCTCGCACACATCCACCACCTGCGGGTCTATGACAACTCGGCCGAGGCCGACCCTGGCAAGGGGAAGGCTCCCCGGCCGGTGCTGGCCCTCGAGATGAAGCGGCGAAAAATCACCGCCCCCCGCAACCTCCCGGGCGCACCGGATTGGGCCCGGCCCATCGTCGCCGCCGCGTTCGGGTTGCACAATTTCCCGGCCTGAGCGGCCTCCGCCGCGATCCGGGATCAGAACTGAACCTGGAAATGGACGCCGATGGCGGTGGCGTTGGCGACCGAGTCGGTGCCTCCGGGACGGATGAGATATTGGACGAATGGCTGGATATAGGCCCAGCGGTTCACTTGGAACCGGTAATCCACCTCGATCACGCCCTCGTAATCCTTGGCATACTCGACGCCGCCTTCCTCGTCGTTGAAAACAAACCCGCCGCTGTAGGTCGCCATGCCGATCACAGCGGCAAGGCGGTCCTCGCCGCGTGTCGGAAGGAGGCCTTTGTAAACCGCTCCGGCCTGATAATAAAACGGCAGGGCATTTTCCTTCTCCGGCGCGAAATAAAAATACGAGAACAACGAGAGCCCTTCGTCACGGAGGGTTGGCTCCGCGACGTTCTTCGCAAAGCTCTTGCCATCCGCGACTGCCTTGCCATCGGATGCCGACGGCTCGCGCCAGATCATCTGGTCGGCCTGCCAGTAGAGCCCCCACCGGTTGTCGCGGATCTCGCCGGTATAGGCCGACGCCTCGAGCCCCCACGAATACCCGCCGAGGGCGTATTTGCCGGGCAGCTTCGAAGGGCCGATTTTCGGGGTGAAGCCGGTCTCGCCGATGAGGAAAATCCCATTGTCGCGGGCGGGCCGGGCTCCCGCGAAGTCGAGTCCGTGATTGGCGGAATCGGCCCCGCCGGGGATCGCAAGATACATCCCGGCCTGGGCGTAATACCAATTCACGGGCTGAACTTTGAGGAACCCGCCCCATGCGGCGTAACTCGACGACCATCCGACCCCGTTGGCCGTGATGCCCTTGCTGCTGGCGATCATGTTGTTGCGGAAGAGCTTGGACGCATCCTGCTGAACAAAGAAATTATACGGGTTCTGCCAGCCGCCGGAGAGAGTCAGCAATTTCGGAACGCCGAACAACTCGGGCGTCACATACGTCGCGTAAAACGGCATCATCCGCCACCCCATGCCGCTCTGATACAGCGAGGGGCTGAAAACCGGCGAGTCGCCCGCGTAAATGTTGGAATTCGCGCCGTCCCGCCAGCGCACGCCGCCCGTGAAGGTGAGTCCCTCCAGCGCCCCCGCGCCGGTGGCCTTCGCGGCGTCCAGCGTCGCCCCGAAGTAAAGTTCCTCTTCGAAGGTCCCTCCGCAGCTCACACCACCGTCCACCACGCCCGTGTAGTCGGCCCCCCACCACCCGAAAAAGCTCAGCCCGTGGTCCGCAAGAACGGGCCGCGCCCCCAACCAGTCGCCCGTGCCCTGGGTGCCCGTCCACCATTCCTCCAAAATCTGCGCGCCCGACGCCACAACCACCGTGCAAACCAGTCCCCCGGCAAATACAAAAAACCTCTTCATCGTTTGCAATAAGACTTGCTGATAAAATACAGGATACGACCAATGTCAACCCGCAAGTCTTATTTTTTGAGAAGAAATTCGCGGAGCGGTTCGGTGCGGGTTTTGACCCGGAGGGGGAGGCCGGGGGCGTCGATGTGGCGGAGGGCGGCGTGGGGGCGTCCGACACCGATGAAGAACTTGGCGAGTCCGAAGTGGAGGGAAGGGTCGATGGGAGCGGCGGCGGCGAGGGCGGAGGTGATTTGCAGGGCCTCGCTGCGGCGGCCGGACTTCCAGAGGGCTCCGGCGAATTCGAGGGCGACGTTGGGGTCGTTGATTCCGTCTTTGTCGAGGGATTCGTAGATGAGGGCGGCTTCGGCAAATTTTTGCTTCACGGCGAGTGTGCGGGCGGCGGCAAGGATCTGGTCGCGGGGGAGGGATTCGCGCACGGCGGCCAACCTGGCCGGGAGTTTGTCCGTGTCCTCGCAAACGAGCAGGGCGGCGAGGGCCCCGGGCTTTCCGGCATCCGCACGTTTGCGCAGGCCGGCGCGGAATTCGTCGAGTACGCCGGTCGCCCGCGCGGCGGCAAGCAGGACGGCCTCCCGGCGGGCGGGTTGGGGCGGAGAGGCGGGGGCGGTGAGCGTTTCGAAAAAGGAAAAGCCGAGTTCTCTGGCGCGGCCGGGTTGGGTGGCAAGGATCGACCCGGCGAGATCGAGGCATTCGGCGGCCGAGGGGCGCGATGCGAGAAAGTGGTCGAGGACGGTGCGGGCGGCATCGGACGGGGTGAGCGGGGAAAGAAGCGCCACGCGGGGAGGCAGCGCCTCCGCCGATCCGACGGCGGCCGCAAGGGCCAGCAACTCGGCATCGGGGACGGAGGCGAGCGCGGCGGGGCGGGTGGTCTCCAAAAACGCGCGGGCGGGTGCGGGATCACCTTGATTCGCGGCCTCGAGGGCACGGAGCGCGGCGACCTGCGGCGGGCCGTCCTTCAAGAGAGCGGTCAAGCGGGGCTCGGATTGCCCCGCGAGCAGAGGGGTCCGCGCGCAGCGCAGCAGGATGTCATCGGGAATCCGGCGAGCCTCCTTTTCATCAAATTCCAGCGGGGTCCGCGCGTGTTCCGGAGAAAGATCGAGCAGGATCTGCCACGACTGACGGTTTCCCGGATCGAGCCCGACGAGCGCGCGCGCGATGACACCGGCGGCGGGCAGATTGCCGGACGCTTGCGCCCGGGCGGCCGCCGCCGCAAGCGCGGCCGGTTTGGCGCCCCGCGCCACCCACTCGCGCACCAGAAAGCGGGCGGCATCGGCACTCGCCGACTGCAAGAGGGACTGAAACAGGGCGGACTCCGCGAACTCGCCGGGAACTAGATCGCCTCGCAAAAATTCCAGGGCCCGGTCGGAATCCTTCGCGGCGCGGAAAAATGCGCGCGCGGCCGCGTCGAGGTCCCACGATTCCAGCTTGCCCCCCTCGCGGAGGGCGACGGCCGAGGCGGGCGTCGTTCCAAGAAACGAGCCGACGGTGCCCCCGACATCGTCGCCGGAAAGCGAGGCGAGCAAAATTTCGAGCAACTTCCGGGACTGCCCGGTACCGGCGGAGGCGGCCCGTGCGCGGGCCTCGCGGACAATCCGGCCGCGGTCGGGCGATGTGAGCCATAGCGCCCGCACGGCCGAAAACCAAGGGTCGTCCAAAGAATCGCCGGGGATCCCCTCGCGCACGACCCGTTCGAGCGAATCCCTCGCTGGCAGGCGGAGGGCGAGTTGCCAGCTCGCCAACTGGAAGGCGGCGGGGCCGGCGAGGTGGGCAGGGAGATCGCGGTCGGGCATGACGCCGGCCGCCGCGCGAATCCACCCCGCCGAGGCGAGCGCCATCGCCGCATTCACGCGGGAAGCGGGTGGAAGTCCGCACAAAAACTCCCGGGTCCCCTCCCCCGGCCGCAGACCGGCGGCAAGGAGTTCGCGAAAGACATCGTCGAAGACGGGTTGGTTTCGCGCGGGGTCGGCCGCGATCCACTCGCCAAGCGGGCCCCATGCGTGGAGTTCGGCGAGCGTGGCGGCAATACTGCGCGGGGCGCTTTCAGTCCCGGCTTCCGCGATCACGGCCATCACGGCGCGGGCGTCGCCCCGGCCGGCATGGAACCAGGCCGCCTCGGCCGGTCCCGCGATGGCAAGACCGGCCAGAATGCCGGCGGGGTCGGGCGCGTTGGCCGCGAGTCTCCCGGCTTCTTCGATGGCGGCCTCGCGGGCGGACTGTGCCGACTCCACGCTTGATTTGCGAAGCAGACGCGGCAACGGCAAAGCGGCCTCGGCGGGCGAGGAGGGAAAGCGCCGGAGAAGCTCCCCGATCAAATCGAGGGCGGCGGACGCCTCTCCGCCACGGGAGGTTGACCGCACAAGATCCCACATCGCGGGCGCGGGAACCGGCCCGAGCGCATGGGCCGCGCGGAGGTGTCCGAGCGCGGCGTCCGGACGGCCCGAGCGTC
>Ga0114939_10002017_pt1 | contig 15589 bp, 10 predicted proteins | sample AshMeaCrysSpring_FD_87196 | JGI IMG/M metagenome (GOLD analysis project Ga0114939, IMG submission 87196) | Groundwater microbial communities from Big Spring, Nevada to study Microbial Dark Matter (Phase II) - Ash Meadows Crystal Spring | ecosystem: Environmental > Aquatic > Deep subsurface >... | reverse complement strand
TGGTGGCCATCATTTGTAGGTTGCATTGACCGCTCCGATCCCTGCTTCCCAAAGTTTCTTGTTCAGCGCTGGAATCCGGCTGTTCAGGATCTCCTGTCCTGCCGATTGAAATTTTGCCCATTGCTCATCCAGTTCCGCCCGGCGATCCCGGGATCCCTGGTTCACTACGGGAATATCACTTTCCGTGGCATTGATCAGGAACATATAATTGGCGGTAAACTTATTGGGGAAATTCTCCACGTCGTCATAGGCCTTGCTCTTGCGCTGGATCATCGACTCATCCCAGGCCTTCATGTCTTTCAACAGGTACTCCCCTTCTTTGCGCAAAGAATCGTATTTGGCATCCGAGGGCATCGACTTCAGGAGGGTTTCCAGTTGCTGCTGCCTGGCATACATCGTATTGATCATGTCATGCATCCCGTTCAGGTTTTTCTCCATCGAACCCATGAACTGGTCATACGCACGGTAATCCTCCGGCTTCAGATCATAAAGCGGATTGGGCAGGATCTCAAATTCGGTCTGCCGGTTCTGCTGTCCCCATTTCAGGGTTGCGGTATACTTCCCGGGACCTGCCTTGTGTCCGGAATAGGAACTCTCAATGTACACATTGGGAACGGCAACGGCCGTTGGATAACGCAGGTTCCATACAAAACGGTTAAGCCCTTTCCCTCGCGGAAGGACCGGGTCCATAGGTGGTGCGCCATCGTATCGCTTATACAGACTGTCCCTGCGGGAGTCAAACTTACGGACAAGGCTACCCGAAGCATCCCGGATCTCCAGCTCGATCCATTCTTCCGGTTTAAGCGCGGGCAACTGATAGTAGAAAACCGCGCCCGTGGACGGGTTGACCCCGCGCAACGGATTGGTTCCGGATCCATTTCGGTCCATCTCACTATAACCACCCACAACAACGATTGGCTCTGGCTTGAACATGTGGAGGGAATCTGCATTAGGCTGGTATTGACGAACGAGGCCAAGATCATCCAGGATCCAGAAAGATCTTCCGGAGGTAGCCGCAATCAGATCGCCCTGATGCACCCGCAGATCCGTGATGGGTGTTACCGGTAGGTTCAGTTGAAACGGGCTCCAATTCTGTCCCCCATTCCAGGAAACAAAAACACCCAGCTCCGTGCCAGCAAAAAGCAGGTCTTTTCGCACATCGTCCTCCCTCACCACACGGGTAAATGCGTTGGCAGGCAGGCCGGCATTGATCGGCGTCCAGGTTTTTCCATAATCATTCGTCCTGTATAGACCGGGTGTATGATCGTTGAACTTATACCGCGTTGTGGCGATGTATGCCGTAGAAGGGTTATGCGGAGAGACTTCGATGGCATTCACCAGGCATTCTTTCAATCCTGCCGGCGTGACGTTCTGCCAGCTCGCGCCGCCGTCCCTCGTGACATGCACCAGCCCGTCATCACTGCCTGTCCAGATCACGCCCTTCTCATGAGGAGATTCCACCACATAGGCCAGGGTTCCATAGTTTTCCGCACCCACCGCTTCATTGGTATACGGTACACCAGGTTTGCCCTGTTTGGCGGTATCATTACGGGTAAGGTCGCCCGAAACTTCCTTCCACGACTTTCCCATATCCGAGGTCTTCAGCAATTTCTGTCCGCCGTGATAAAAAGTATTGGGTTCCCACTTGCTCCAGATGATGGGCGCATTCCAGTTGAAGCGATATTTCATGTCTTTGGCGTCCATGCCCAGGTACTGGATGGGTGCCGCCATGACCTGGGTGGATGCATTGCTTTTGGTGTCCAGTACTTCGATGGTGCCCTGGTAGCTGCCACCCATCACATAGCGCGGGTTGGCAGGATCGAAAGCCAGGAAAGCGCTTTCCCCACCCGCGGATGCCATCCAGCCGGTGCGGTCGATTCCCCCGGCTCCAAGTTGCCTGCTGACAATGGAGACGGAAGTATTGTCCTGCTGACCGCCATAGATGCGATAGGGAAACTGATTGTCCACGTTGATCCGGTAAAGCTGTGCCGTGGGCATATTGCTTTGGCTGGACCATGTGTTGCCGCCGTTGAAACTGATGACGGCACCGCCATCATCGGCCAGGATCATATTCCTGGGGTCCCGGGGATTGATCCAGAGATCGTGGTGATCTCCATGTTCGGTATCCATATTCTCCCATGTCTGTCCACCGTCGATGGATTTCAGCATGGGGGCGCTAAGCACATAGAGTCTGTTTTCGTCTGAAGGATCGATGAACAATTCAATATAATACCAGGCACGCTGGACCAGTCGGTGGTCATTGGTCACCCGGCTCCAGCTATCGCCCGCATCCTGGGAAACAAACAGTCCGCCAGCTTCTTTTTCAGAATCGCTCTCGATGAGGGCATATACTTTTTCTGAATTGGAACGCGCTACGGCAATGGACATCTTACCCATTTCAGCAGGCAGGCCACTGCTGAGTTTTTTCCAGGTCAGGCCGCCGTCAGTTGATTTATACAATCCGCTTCCCGCACCTCCGCTGATCACCTGCCAGGGCCTCCTGCCGTGTTCCCACATCGCCGCATAGAGGATGCGCGGGTTATTCATATCCATGGAAAGCTCCACGCAACCTGTGTTGTTGTTCACAAAAAGCGTCCGGGTCCAGGTTTTGCCCCCATCGGCGGAACGGTAGACACCGCGCTGTGTAGAAGGTCCGTACAAAGCGCCCTGCACCGCTGCATAGACCAGTTCCGGGTCCCGCGGGTGCACAATCACGCGGGAAATATGCTGAGAAGAATCGAGGCCTGTGTGGGACCAGCTCTTACCGGCGTCCGTGGATTTATACATTCCATCCCCGTGGTGGGTCATCACACCGCGCACGGCATGTTCTCCCATGCCCACATAGACCACATTGGGATCCGATTCAGCCACCCCGACGGCGCCCACCGAACCCGTTTTGAAAAACCCATCGGACACATTGAACCAGGTCTTGCCCATATCCGTGGTCTTCCAGAGCCCACCACCGGTGGTGCCCATATAATACGTATTGATGTCTCCCGGTACGCCGGAAGCCGTCACAGATCTGCCGCCCCGGAAAGGCCCGATGCTGCGCCATTTTACGGGTTTGAAATGAGCATTCAGATCAACCGGCGCAACAGCCGTCTGCGTAGATTTCGCGGAAGGTTTTTTCTGGGCGATGGCGGACAGGAATATGAACAGGCAAAAAAGCGGCAAAGAGTACATCTTTCTCATATGCAGGAGTTGTGGCACAAGATAAGAAGGATTAGCTCATTAGCTGATTCGCTCATTAACTCATTAGCTGGACTGTACCCTGGAGTTTTATTCAACGAAACCAATGAGCTAATCAGCCAATGAGTTAATCAGCTAATCCAACTAGAAGCATTTAAACCGCTCGAAGCAAGCCTTCTCCAGCGTCTCCCTATCATCCGGATGGGAGATGTTGATCAGGGCTTTTGCTCGCTGGCGCAGGTTCTTGCCAAAGAGATAGGCTACCCCGAATTCCGTCACGATGTAGTGTACGTGGGACCTGGTGGTTACTACGCCTGCACCGGGTTTGAGGAAGGGCACGATCCGGGGCACGCCTTTGGCAGTGCGGGAAGTAAGGGCGATGATGGGTTTTCCGCCTTCGGAGAGCGCTGCCCCGCGGATAAAATCCATCTGCCCGCCCACGCCTGAAAACTGGTAGGTGCCGATGGAATCTGAACAGACCTGACCGGTGATATCCACCTCAATGCAGCTGTTTACCGCCACCACTTTAGGATTGCGTCTGATCACATGCGGATCATTGACATAGTCGATGTCCAGGAAATTGAATGCTGGATTATCGTGAACATATTCATAGAGCCGCTTGGATCCAAGAGCAAAACCAGTGACGGTTTTATTTGGATGGATGCGCTTGTATTTATTGTTGATGATATCTTTTTCAAAGAGGTCAATGATGCCATCAGAAAACATTTCTGTATGAACTCCCAGGTCCTTATGGCCGTGCAGGCTGCTGAGTACGGCGTCCGGAATGGCGCCGATGCCCATTTGCATCGTGCTGCGGTCTTCAATGAGTTCTGCGATCAGGCGACCAATCTTTCTCTCGCTATCTCCCACTTTCTCCGCAAAGCTGGTCTCCTGCATGGGATCATCGCAATAGACCATCGCATGAAAACGGGAAGCATGGATCATGCCGTCTCCGTGGGTGCGCGGGGCGTTCGGATTGACCTGGGCGATTACTTTTTTGGCGGTATTGACGGCGCTGCGGGCCACGTCCACGGATACGCCCAGGGAGCAATATCCATGTTCATCAGGCACGGATACCTGCAAAATGGCCACGTCCAGTGGAAGGATGCCCCTTTTGAAGAGTTCAGGGATTTCACTCAGGAAGACAGGGATATAGTCGGCGCGTCCATTGGCAACGGCCTCCCGGATGGAACCTGATACAAACATCGAATTCATGGTAAAACTCTCCGCATATTCCGGCTTGCATACGTCCAGGTTACCGTATACGCTGATGGAAACGATTTCCACGCCTTTCAACCGATGGGCTTCCTTGGCCAGTTCATTGGCCAGGTAAACAGGAGTCTGGGCACTTCCATGCAGGAAAAGGCGGTCGCCGGATTTGACCACGGACAGCGCTTCCTGCGCACTGACATACTTGATATCCACTTTCATAATCGATTGCTTGTGCCGCAAAAGTAGACAACCGCTGAAACTGAGCCATGATCATGGCCTCTATTTTGACTGACAAAAATCATTCAATAGGTTATTTTTGCATGAACGAATCATCATTCCCATGAAACATCGCATCCTGCTATTTGCCCTTTCCCTGATTTGCAGCGCTTTTGCGCAAGCTCAGAATGGCAGAATCCCGGCCATCGACAAATCCCCCATGGATATGGCCTATTACCCGGCCAATTACCCCATTCTGAAGATCCAGGAAAAAGCGACGGAAGCACCCCTGGCCAGGGTGATCTATAGCCGGCCGGCCAAAAACAACCGGACTGTCTTTGGAGAACTCATTGAGTACGGAACGGTCTGGAGGCTTGGCGCCAATGAAGCCACGGAACTGGAACTCTTCCGGGATGCCAAAATCGGCAACACAAAACTGAAAAAAGGCCGGTATACGCTTTATGCCATCCCCTCAGAAAAAAGCTGGACCATCATTGTGAACCGGGACACGGATACCTGGGGGGCGTTCAAATATGATGTGAAAAAAGACCTTGTCCGGGCAGCGGTGCCCGTGGAAAAGAATACCGAGGTGGTGGAATCATTTTCCATGTTTTTTGAAAAATCCGGAAACAATGTCAACCTCCTGATCTGTTGGGATAATTTCAAAGCCAGCCTGCCCATCCAGTTCTAAAAAAACCGGTAAAACACAAAACCAAATCACCGAATTCCGGAATCAGCACCCGCAAAAATAATACTCAAGATGAAACCTGCCACCCTTTGCATCCATGCCGGATCCCATCCGGACCCTTCCACCGGCGCGATCATGACCCCGATCTATCAAACCTCCACCTATGTGCAGGAAGCGCCTGGCGTCAACCAGGGATTTGAATACGCACGATCGCAAAATCCCACACGCAAGGCGCTGGAAGAAGCATTCGGGCTGCTGGAAAAGGGCAGGCACGGATTGGCATTCAGTTCCGGTGTTGCGGCCACGGATGCCGTGATTAAACTGCTGAAACCAGGCGATGAAGTTGTGTGTGGCAATGATATGTATGGCGGTACCTACCGTCTGTTCACCAAAGTCTTCGAAAAATTCGGGATTCGTTTTCACTACGTGAACATGCAGCACCTGGAAAATATTGAAGCGGTGCTGAATGATCAAACCAGGCTGATCTGGCTGGAAACACCCACCAATCCGCTGATGAATATCACCGATATCCGGGCGGTCAGCGCCCTGGCCAAATCAAAGAATATCCTGGTCTGTGTGGACAACACCTTCGCCTCCCCTTGCCTGCAAAACCCGCTGGAACTGGGCGCGGATATCGCCATGCACTCGGCCACCAAATACCTGGGCGGCCACAGCGATGTGATCCAGGGTGCCCTGATGATGAATGATGATGGTTTGAGGGAACAGCTTTATTTCATCCAGAAAAGCTGCGGCGCCGTTCCCGGACCGATGGACTGTTTCCTGGTCCTGCGCGGCCTGAAGACCCTGCATGTGCGCATGGAAAGGCACTGCTCCAATGGAAGGGCGATAGCCGAATGGCTGCGGCAGCACCCAAAAATCGGGAAGGTATACTGGCCCGGTTTTTCAGATCATCCCAACCACGACATCGCAAAAAAGCAGATGCGGGATTTTGGCGGTATGATCAGTTTCGAATTGAAAGACAATACCGTGGAGGCCGCAAAGAAGGTATTGTCTTCCACGCACCTGTTCTCCCTGGCAGAAAGCCTTGGCGGCGTGGAATCCCTGATCAATCACCCTGCATCCATGACCCATGCGTCCATTCCCCGGGAAGAGCGGATTAAAAACGGGCTGGGCGATGCGCTTATCCGGCTCAGCGTGGGCATCGAAGATGTGGATGACCTGAAAGCAGATCTCGAGGCGGCATTGGCTCATTAACTGATTAGCTGATTGGCTGATTAACTGATTATTATCATAAAGGATTAACTCCATAAATTGCGCAATTACCTCTATGAGCCAATGAGCCAATGAGCCAATGAGCCAATGAGCCAATGAGCCAATGAGCCAATGAGCCAATGAGCCAATGAGCCAATGAGCCAATGAGCCAATCAGTTAATCCTCAAATCTGCTGACATCACATCCCTCGAATTCCCGCCCACCATCACTTTGAACAAGCCGGGCTCGAGGAAGGATTTTCCATTGGCATCACGGTAAGACAGGTCGGCGGACTTCAGCGTGAACTGAACCACTTTTCGTTCACCCGCTTTCAGTCGGATCTTCTGGTAGCCTTTCAGTTCCTTCACCGGACGGATGATGGAAGAAGCCACATCCCTGATATACAATTGCACCACCTCCTCACCCTCCCTTTGGCCCGTATTGGTAACGGTGATGCTCACCTGTACATTTTGATTCAGTGCTGAGGTGGTCTTGTCCAGCTTTAGTTCCCCGTAGGAAAAACTGGTGTAGGTCAAACCATACCCGAAGGGATATAGCGGTGCATTGGGAATATCCCGGTAGCGGGATTTCCAGCCGCCGTCCTGGCCGTCCGCAATGGGGCGGCCGGTGTTGTAATGATTGTAATACACCGGAATCTGTCCCACGGCATAGGGAAAACTCATTACGGTTCTCGCGGTAGGACTATAATCCCCGCTGAGGACATCGGCGATGGCATGGCCTTGTTCCGTGCCCAGAATCCAGAGCTGAACGATGGCATCGGCAAGGTCCGCGATCCGGGTGAGCACCAGCGGTCGCCCGCTGGAAACCAGCACCACCAGGGGTTTCCCGGTCTTGCGGAGAGCCTTCAGCAACTCCACCTGCACTTCAGGAATTTCCGGGTTGGCCAGGGATCGTTCTTCGCCTGCCAGTTTTCCGCTGATCCCCAGGTTGACGAGCACCACGTCAGATTCAGCAGCGGCGGCCGCGGCCTCTTGCATCATCGGCTCCGAGCTTTTTCCGTCTAGTCCATACCCCGGCACATACCGGATGGCGGCAGTAGCGCCTGCGCGTTTGCGGATGCCTTCCAGCAAAGTCACCGCGTTCTTCGATTCTCCCTGCGCAATCCAGAAATCCCATAAATCGTCCTTGCTGTCCGCCATCGACCCAATCACCGCGATCTTCTTTCCGGTCAGCTCCAATGGGAGCAGGTTGTGTTCATTTTTCAGGAGCACGATGGATTTGCGGGCAGCCTCCCTGGCCTGCAGCCGGTGTGCATCCGTGAAGAGGGTTTTTTGTTCCCGGTCTTCATCAGAAAACTTATAGGGATTTTCAAAAAGTCCCAGCATGAATTTGAGCCTTAGAATTCGTCCCACCGCATCGTCCAGCTGCGCCATGGTCAGTTTGCCCTCCTTGACAAGCTGGGGAATATGCTTGTAGGAAACCTGTGCTTCCATATCCATATCACTGCCAGCCTGCATCGCTTTCAATGCGGCATCCTTCTCATCCGCCGCGTAGCCGTGGGCAATCATCTCTGCAAATGAAGCCCAATCGCTCACCACCAATCCCTTGAATCCCCATTGCTTCTTGAGAATATCGGTTACCAGGTATTTATTGCCGCTGGCAGGAACACCTTCAAAAACATTGAATGCATTCATCACCGTTGCAGCCCCGGCCTTTACCGCTGCCTCATAGGGCGGCAGGTATTTGTTCCATAGCGCAATGCGGGAAACATCCACGTGGTTGTATTCCCGGCCCGACTCTACTGCACCATAGGCAGCAAAGTGCTTCACGCATGCCAGCACCCGATCGGTTGCTCCGATTTTCCCCTGCAGACCACGGACACGTGCAGCCGAAACCTGGGCGCCCCACCAGGGATCCTCCCCGGCGCCTTCCATCACACGGCCCCAGCGTGGATCATTGCTGATGTCACACATCGGCGCGAAGGTCCAGTGTATCCCACCCGCGGAAGCCTCCCGGGCAGCAACGGCACTGTTCTGCTCGATGGCATCCAGATCCCAGCTGCAGGCCTCTGCCAGCGGAATCGGGAAAATCGTTTTATAGCCATGAATGACATCGTATCCAAAAAGGATGGGAATACCCAGCCTGGTTTCCCTGACGGCTATTTCCTGGATGGCGCGGGTTTCCCGGGCACTGATCACATTGAGGAAGGAGCCCACTTTGCTTTCCCGCACAAGCTGCATTTTGGCTTTCTGTCCCGGATCGTTTAAGGCCGGGCCAGTGAATTGTCCGCCATTGAGCTGGTTCAACTGACCGGCTTTTTCCTCCACGGTCATTTTTGAAAGAAGGTCTTTCACGCGGACATCGGGCAACTTGGAAGCATCTTTGTAGAGCTGGGCGAAGCTTGAAAAAGACAAGCAACCAATCAGGCAGGACAACAGGAAGGATTTCATGTTCAGTTATTTTGAGTAATATGGAACCCGGTAAATCTAAGTCAGAAAGCCCATTCGGGGAATGATCCTGCCTGGAAATAGCTATGAAACTATGGGAAAACAAAAAAAGACCGAAGGGAGGCGATTGCAGGATTTCCTGGACCAGCGGGTGGCGCTGTTCAACCAACCATCCTTCATTCCCCAGGACCCCATCTCGATTCCGCATCTTTTCCAGGAGCGGGCCGACCGTGAAATCGCCGGCTTTTTTGCCGCCACGTTCGCATGGGGGAACCGCACCACCATCATCCGCAAAAGCAGGGAGCTGATGGAAAGAATGGACAATGCCCCGCATGATTTCATTGTCCATCACCGGGAGGCCGACCTGAAAAACCTGCTCGGGTTTACCCATCGAACTTTTAATGATACTGATCTGCTGTACTTCGTGCATTTCCTGCACCTGCACTTTACAGGTACACATCCACGTAAGACACCAGGTATGGATCATCGCTCCCTGGAATCTGCCTTCAGCGAATGGATGGATCCCACTGATGCGGATACCGGAAAGGCACTGACGGGATTTTACCGGTATTTCACCGCACTGGAGGAATTGCCGGGCAGGACCCGCAAGCATTTGGCCAGCCCGGAGAGAAAATCAACCTGCAAGCGATTGAATATGTTCCTGCGCTGGATGGTGAGGCGGGACGATCAGGGCGTGGACTTCGGCCTTTGGAAAAAATTCCGGCCTGCGCAACTGGTCTGCCCAGTAGACCTTCACGTGGCGCGCGTAGCGCGGCGTTTTGGATTGTTGCAAAGCAGACAGACCAACTGGCAATCGGCCCTTGAACTCACGGAACAATTGCGTGCCATGGATCCCCTGGACCCGGTGAAATATGACTTTGCGCTGTTTGGGTTGGGAATCGAAGAAGGGTATTAGATCATTGGCTGATTAGCTCATTAGCTCATTAGCTGATTATTTAATGAGTTAATGAGCTAATAAGCTAATGAGCTAATAAACCAATTGCCTAATCAAGTTTTCTCCCGGCAAACTGATCGAGCGCGTCTGGGTTTCTCATCGTGTCCCTGGACGCGGCTTTTTCCGGATCCATCCCCATCAGGATCTTCTTCACCGGCGCTTCCATTTTCTTGCCGCTGATGGTATACGGGATTTCCGGGACTGCAAAAATTTTGTCCGGCACATGGCGTGGGCTGTAACGGGATCGCAACTCTTGGCGGATAGCCTGTTGAATTCCGTCGCTCAATACTACACCTGGTTTCAACACCACAAACAGCGGCATGAAAAAACTGCCATCGGCCCTTTCCACGCAAACCACCAGGCTGTCCGTGACTTCGGCCACCTGTTCCACCGCCTGGTAGATTTCGGCGGTTCCAATCCGTACCCCGTCCCTGTTCAGGGTGGCGTCAGAGCGACCAAAAATCTCCACGCCCCCATGATCATTGATGCGAATATAATCGCCATGCCTCCATATGCCCGGATACTGTTCGAAATAACTGGCAAGGTATCGCTCATTGTGTTGATCTCCCCAGAAGTAAACAGGCATGCTGGGCATTGGCTCGAGGATGACCATCTCACCCAGCGCATTGCGCACCGGTTGGCCATCCTCATCAAAGGCCTCCAGTGCACAACCCAGCATCCTGGTCTGTATTTCTCCCTCATACACCGGCAGCATGGAACAGCCCCCCACAAATGCGCTGCAGATATCCGTGCCACCGGAAAGGCTGATCAGCCAGACATCCTCCTTCACAGACTCGTATATCCATCGAAAGGCTTGTGGCGGCAACGGCGAGCCGGTGGAGCCGATGGTGCGCAGGTACGGGAAAGATCCCGCCGGGAAATGCAAGCCCGCTTTCATACATGCGATGTAAAATGCCGCGCCGCTGCCAAAATGGTGCAGCCCCTGTTCCTGTGCAAATTGCCAAAGCCTGCCCATACCAGGATACCCGGCAGCGCCTTCGTAGATCACCAGGGTGGCGCCGCAGAGCAGGGAAGCCAGCGCGTAGTTCCACATCATCCAGCCAGTTGTGGAATACCAAAAATACCGCTCGCCCAACTGAACATCCTGGTGAAGGGCAAGGGCTTTCAGATGCTCCAGCAGGCAGCCGCCTACGGAATGGGTGATTGCCTTGGGCTTGCCGGTGGTCCCGGAGGAATAAAGGATCCAGATGGGGTCGTTGAAGGGAATATCCGTGAAAGACAAAGGCCCCGCTTCGGTGCGGAGCAGGTCCTGGAATTGAACGGTACCGACTAACCGAAAATCTGGTTCTACCCAGGGGAGCATCACCCAGGCTTTTGCAGTGGGAAGCGCTTCGCGGAGGCCCTGGAGAGTATCATTTTTCAGGTATGGTTTACCGTTATACGTATAGCCATCCGTCAGAAACACCACTTTGGGTTCAATCTGCTGAAAACGATCCACCACGCTGGCTACGCCAAAATCCGGGGAGCAGCTGCTCCACACGGCGCCCAGGCTGTTAACCGCCAGGAAGATTGAAACCGCTTCGGGGATATTGGGAAGGATTCCCGCCACCCGATCGCCCACCCCTACGCCCTGTCCTTGCAGCCAGGCGGCGATGGAAGCCACTTCCGCTTCCAGATGAGTCCAGGAGATTTCCCGGACCACACCATTTTCCGATGAGGCGATGATGGCCGGCCGGTCCGCGCTGGCCTGCCTGAAAATATGGGCTGCGTAATTGAGGCATGTTCCTTCAAACCACCTCGTTCCAATCATCCCCTCCTTCGGTTTGTTGAGGACCTTGGTGCAGGTACCGGTTGCCGGGATGTCAAAAAAAAGCCAGAGGCTCTCCCAGAATGCGGGGATATCCCTGATGCTCCATTCATAGAGGGCTTCGTAGGTAGAAAATTCCCGGTTCTGATGTTGGGAAAGCCAACGCATGTAGCGTTTCAGGTTGGATCCCTCCACAACTGCTTGGGAGGGACGCCAGAGGATAGGATTCATGAAAGGCATCAGGTAAAATTAGGAATTCGGAATCCGTAATCCTGACAAATTCCCGGGAAATGCGGACATTCAATTATGGATATGCCCATTGATCCCCAGATCGCACAATCCGTAGAAAAAGACTGGAACCTGCTGGTGCCGCCGCATTACACGGAAAAAGACCTGTTGCACTTGCTTGGGCAGGAAATCAACCATTTAATCCGGCAGGATTTTTCACGGCTCCTCTCCATACTCTACCGGGTTGATGTACCGGAAGCCTCATTGAGAAAAACCCTGCGTGAAAACCCACATACGGATGCAGGTGCCATCATCGCGCGGATGATCCTGGAACGTCAGAAAGAAAAGCAGAAACTCAGGGCCAGGTTCAAAGCCGGAACAGCAGATACGGAGGAGGAGCGATGGTGAAAAGGCAAATTAGCTCATTAACTTATTAGCTTATTCGCTGGCTCACTGACTTCGCTTAAGAAACAATGAACTGAAGTCATCTCCCAATGAGCAAATGAGCTAACCAGCCAATGAGCTAATCCTTACATATCCTCCTCCCAGATACTTTCCGCGCGGTTCTGCTTGAGCAGGATGTAATGGTTCTTCAGCGCCTGGTAGAGAGAAAGTTTCCTGTAAGGCAGGTTGTATTCCCTGACATATCCCATCAACTTCTGCGTGATCTCCGGATAGTAAACGTGATTGATATTGGGAAACAGGTGGTGCACTACATGGTAGTTGAAAGAGCCCATGAAAAAGCGCACGAACCAATTGTCATGCGTAACATCATTGGTGGTGCGCAGCATATGTTCAAACCAGTTACTGGGCAGCTTGCCCTGGGCGTCCGGCAAAGGAAATTCATTCTGCGTATTGGCATGCGGAGGCAGTAGGACCATGAGTGCAAATATGCTGGCTGTAAACACCATCAACACAAAGGCGCCGATGACCTGACCCCAGGAAATATCCAGGTGGTAGCGGGGGAAAAAAATCATATAGGCGAAAAAGAAGGCCTTGAAGACAAAAAGCTTGACGTATTCGATCCGGGGAATATGAACCAGCTTCTGCACAATTTTCCGTGTGCTGAAAAAATCCCTGAAATCCCTTACCAGAAGCCAGTTGAACAGAAAAAGCGGATATAGGAAAGGAAGGTAGATGTGCTGGTAGCGATGGAACTTGCTGTATTCGCCATGGGGATAGACCCTTGCCAGCGGACTTTGTTCGATGTCCGTATCCCATCCATCCACATTAGGGTAATTGTGATGGAAGCGCACATGACGGTTTTTCCAGATAAAACTGTTGGCGCCCATCAGATCAAAAAAATGTACGAAGACTTCGTTCATCCATCGCTTGCGGAAAATGGTATGGTGTACGGCGTCATGGATCACGTTCAGGTAGATAAAAACCAGGAGGGCTCCCATCGTGAAATATGCCCCATAGTATGCCCATGGATTGCGGCCCCAGGTCATGGCTGCCAACCAGGCGCCGATATAGAGGGCCGGGAAAAAGAACGCCTTGAACTGGATTTCAAAAATCCTTTCCGGCTCTTTGGTGGCCTTGATTAAAATGGCTTCCTGGCGGAGCTCCTTGAATATCTGCTCGGAGCTGCCTTTTTGATACGTAGGTTTTCGAATCGAGTCCATGTCCTGTCGATCGTTCAGTGATCATTTTATGCGTAATGGCCGCAATCGACCCTTCCTTAAGAAGGCAGTGGCAAATTTATTGCAGGGACCCAATTCAGCCAAGCAGGCAGGGCCCCATTCGTGTAAAATCTTGAAAAAAATTACGGCTCCCCGGGGGCATTTATCCCTACTTTTACGGGAATACGATCCATATGAAACTAGTTTCCTATTTGCGGAACGGGCAGGACCAGCTGGCAATCTTTCACCAGGGGAATCTGTACGCCATGGACCAGCTCCATCCGGAGCTGCCTTCTTCGATGCAGGTCTTTCTGCAGTACTGGGATGATTACCTGCCCATCGCCAAAGCCTGCCTCGAAGCAATCCAGAGCGGACGCACCAATTCCACCCGCGGCATTCCCGCGGATGCAGAAATCCTCCTTGCGCCAGTGCCGTTTCCATCTAGTTGTCGCGACGGCTACTCATTCCGCCAGCACGTGGAAACCGCCCGCCGCAACCGGGGCGTGGGCATGATCCCGGAGTTCGACCAATACCCCATTTTCTACTTTACCAATCACCACAGCATTCAGGGACCCGGCCCGGTGCTTTGCATGCCGGATCATTTTGAAAAACTCGATTTTGAACTGGAAGCGGCCATCGTGGTGTCCAGGCATGGCAGAAATATTCCCGCGGATACCGCGGATCAATACATCGGCGGGTTGATGATTATGAACGACCTGTCCGCCAGAACGCTCCAGATGGAGGAAATGCTGCTCAACCTGGGACCCGCAAAAGGCAAGGACTTTGCAACTGCCATCGGGCCCTGGCTGGTTACCCTGGACGAACTCGAGCCCTTTGAAATCCCGCCTCCACCCGGCCATGTGGGCAAAGCCTGGAACCTGCCCATGACCTGCAAGGTCAACGGTGAGCAGGTAAGTGCCGGCAACCTGGGCCAGATGGACTGGACCTTTGCCGAAATCATTGAAAGGGCCTCCTATGGCGTGAACCTCTATCCCGGGGACATCATCGGCAGCGGTACGGTTGGCACCGGTTGTTTCCTGGAACTCAATGGCACGGGAAAACTGAACAACCCGCAGTACCAGGAACAATGGCTGAAAGAGGGCGATGAAGTGGTGCTCGAAATCGAAGGACTGGGCAGCTTGTCCAATACCATCCAGCGCGAAGAAAGCGATTTCAGCATCCTGGAGAAAAAGAAAACCGCTTCACCTGAAAATGCAGGACGATGATCAATCTGGATATGAAGGCGCTAACTCCCATGAAGCGGCAACAATGGCTGCAACACGCGGTGGCGCCCAGGCCCATCTGTTTTGCCTCCACCATTGACGCGGAAGGAAGGGTGAACCTTAGTCCTTTCTCGTTCTTTAACCTGTTTTCCTCCAACCCGCCCATCCTGGTTTTCTCCCCCGCCCGGCGCGTCCGGGACAATACCTCCAAACATACCCTGGACAATGTATTGGCCGTCCCGGAAGTGGTGGTCAACATCGTCCACCGGGAGATGGTGGAACAGGCTTCCCTTTCGAGCTGCGAGTACCCGGCGGGTGTCAATGAATTTGAGATGGCGGGGCTGACCGCGCTCCCTTCCCAACTTGTCCAGCCCCCACGCGTAGCCGAAAGTAAGGTCCAGATGGAATGCCGGGTCCTGGAAGTCAAACCCCTTGGGCAGGAGGGTGGAGCGGGGAACCTGGTCATCTGCGAAGTCCTTTGCATGCACGTGGATGAACAGGTACTCAATGAAGCGGGTGATATGATTGATCACCATAAACTAAATCATGCAGCGCGACTGGGAGGAGATTGGTATTGCGAGGTCACGGAAGCCAGTCTGTTCGAAGTGGCCAAACCAAATACCAAATTGGGCATCGGCTTTCCCGGCCTTCCGCCATCGATCCTTCATAGCAAAATCCTCACCGGCAATCAACTGGCCCAACTGGCCAACCTGGAACAGGTTCCGGAAATCCGGGCTTCTTTTTACGATCCGCACGTGAAGGAAATCGTGCAGTATTTCTCGCCCAACCCGGAAGAAATGGAACTGGAACTGCACCGGCATGCCGCCCACCTGCTCAACCAGGGCAGGGTGGACGATGCCTGGCAGGT
>Ga0114939_10002016_pt1 | contig 15599 bp, 15 predicted proteins | sample AshMeaCrysSpring_FD_87196 | JGI IMG/M metagenome (GOLD analysis project Ga0114939, IMG submission 87196) | Groundwater microbial communities from Big Spring, Nevada to study Microbial Dark Matter (Phase II) - Ash Meadows Crystal Spring | ecosystem: Environmental > Aquatic > Deep subsurface >... | reverse complement strand
CCAGCGCGCACTGCAATCAGCGCCTCTACGGGCTACCTGAGGAGTTCCAACGTGAAGACAAGAACCAAAGTTGCCTGCGCCATCCTGGCACTCGGCATGGGCTCCCCCGTTGCCGCAGGCGAGTTCTCGCCCGAACTCAAGACAAAGCTCGAAGCGTTGGGCAAGCACCTCTTCTTCGACACGAACCTGTCGACGCCGCCGGGCCAGTCCTGCGCCACCTGCCACGCGCCCGAGGCGGGGTTCACTGGTCCCGACTCGGCGACGAATGCCGCAGGGGCCGTCTATCCGGGTGCGATCCACCGGCGTTTCGGCAACCGCAAGCCGCCGACCGCTGCCTATGGCGGTGACAGCCCGGTGCTTCGTTACGACGAAGACGAAGAATTGTGGATCGGCGGCATGTTCTGGGATGGCAGGGCCAAGGGAGCGCGGCTTGGCGACCCGCTCGCCGAGCAGGCAATGGGCCCCTTCCTCAACCCGCGCGAACAGAACAATCCCCAGATGCGGCTGGTCGTGAGCCGGGTGGCCAAGTCGAGCTACGCCGACTTGTTCGAGGAGGTATGGGGTGCCGGCTCGCTGGACTACAAGAAGGATGTATCGGGCGCCTACGACCGCATCGCGATCTCGATCGCGTTCTACGAGCGGTCGCTCGAGGTGAATCCCTTTACCTCGAAGTATGATTACTACCTGGAAGGAAGAGCGACCCTGACGTCGCAGGAACTCTGGGGATTGGAGCTGTTCGAAGGCAAGGCGAAGTGCTCTGCGTGCCATCTCAGCCGACCTGAGCCAATCCCAGAGAGCAATCCGCAGGCTTCGCGGCCGCCGCTGTTCACCGACTTCACCTTCGACAACCTCGGCGTCCCCAAGAACCTGATGAATCCGTTCTACTACGCCACGCCGGACGTCAACCCGGACGGCACGAGCTGGGTGGACCCGGGGCTCGGCGGCTTCCTGAAGAGCGACGGCCATCCGGAGGAGGTCTACATGGCCGAATGGGGCAAGCACAAGGTGCCGACGCTGCGCAACGTCGACAAGCGGCCCTACCCCGGCTTCGTAAAGGCGTACGGGCACAACGGCTACTTCAAGTCGCTGGAAGAGATCGTGCACTTCTACAACACCCGCGACGTCGAAGCCTGGCCCGCGCCGGAAGTGTCCGAGACTGTGAACACGGACGAGCTTGGCAACCTGGGCCTCTCTGCTGAAGAGGAAGCCGCCATCGTCGCGTTCATGAAGACGCTGACGGACGGCTATCAGCCGGAGAGCGCGACTCCTGCCACGAAAGGCCCGGGGAAGTAAGCGCAGCGCCCCGTGCTGTCGAGCCTATTGCGGAGCCATGGACTGCGATCACTGTGGTCCGTGGCTCCGCGGGCAGGAACCTAGGCTACGCTGCTGCGCTTCTCGTCTGGCCGACGTTCGGAAAGTCCGCCCTAAACGACCGCTCGTGGCCGAACCCGGCAGTCCGTCGCGAAGTGCGTTGCCCCGGCTGCTCCCGATGGACCCGCCTCGGGCAACCCGATCCAGATACCGGCGCTGGCGCCGGGGCGCCCGTCAGCCCGCGCCGGCCCCGCGCGGCAGGTTTTCGGTGATGAGTTCGTAGCCGAGCTCCCGCAGCCGGCGGTCGATCGCCTGCGGCTCGGCGGCGCGAAATCGCACGATGGCGATGCGCTTGCCGGTCTGGTCCGGGTGCTGGGGGGAGACCACGGTCGCGATGTAGCCGCCACCCGCGTTGATGGCGGCGAGGAACTTGGCGAGCTCGCCCGCGCGATCGGTCAGGTGGACCGCGATGCGCGCGGTGTCCTCCGAGCCGCAGCCCGTGATCTCGAGAAAGAAGTCGAGCACGTCCTCGATCGTGACGATCCCCACCAGTCGCCCTTCGCGCGTGACCGGCAGGCAGCCCACGCCTTCCTTGCGCATCAGGGACGCAGCATCCTCGACCAGCGTGTCCGGGGAGCAGGTCACGACCTCGGTCTGCATGATCTTGCCGGCCGTGAGCCTGCCCAGGAGGTAGTTCGCCTCGCCCACGGACAGCGTGCTGATGGGCGACGGGGAAAGCCGCTGAAGATCACGAAAGGACACGAGCCCGACCAGCGTGTCCTCGCCTCGCACGACGGGCAGGTGGTTCACGCAGTGCCCGTGCATGAGGCCCGACAGGTGGGTGACGCGGGTGTCCTCCGTCACGGTGGTGACGTCACGGCTCATGATCTGCTCGACGTACATGGTCAGACCTCCAGGCTCGACAGCCAGTTCTTCGCCAAGCGCGGCCTCTGCCCGCCCTCGCGGCCCCCTCAGTGCCCGAGGTAGGCCTTGCGCACCGCCTCGTCCGACAGCAGTTCCCGGGCGCTCGCCGCCATCACCACCCGCCCCGTCTCGAGCACGTAGCCCTGATGGGCGATGCGCAGCGCCGCCCGCGCGTTCTGCTCGACCAGCAGCACGGTCACCCCCTGCTGGTTCAGTTCCTGGACGACGCGGAAGATCTCCTCCACCAGCAGCGGCGCGAGGCCCATCGACGGCTCGTCCAGCAACAGCAGACGGGGCCGGCCGAGCAGGGCGCGGCCGATCGAAAGCATCTGCTGCTGGCCGCCGGAGAGCGTGCCGGCCGCCTGGCCGCTGCGCTCCCGCAGGATGGGAAAGAGGTCGTACACCCGCGCGATCTCGCGCTCGAGCCAGCGGCGATCGCGCCGGTGCGGGTAGGCGCCCAGGCGCAGGTTGTCCTCGACGGTGAGCGGCGCGAACACCTGGCGCCCTTCGGGCGCGTGACAGATGCCGCGCGCGACGACCTTGTGCGACGGCAGGCGGGTGATGTCCTCGCCCGCGAACCGCACCGTCCCCGCGCTCTTGGGCTGCACCGCGGACAGACTCCGCAGGAGCGTGCTCTTGCCGGCGCCGTTGGCGCCGACGATGGCGACCAGCTCGCCCTGGCGCACGGTCAGCGAGACGTCGCTCAGGGCGCGGATGGGGCCATAGTGGCTGCAGAGCCCCTCGACCGCGAGCAGCGGCGCGTCAGTCGACCGCATACTGGACCTTGCCGCCGAGATAGGCGTCGATCACCCGCGGATCCGCCTGGATCTGCGCCGGCGTCCCCTCCGCGAGCACGCTGCCGTACTCCAGCACCAGCACGCGGTCCGACACCTGCATGACCAGGTCCATGTTGTGCTCGACCAGCAGCACGCCCACGCCCGCATCGCGGATCCGGCGGATGAGGCCGCGCATCTCGACGGTCTCCGTGTCGTTGAGGCCGGCGGCCGGCTCGTCCATGAGCAGCAGCTTGGGCCGGGACGCGAGCGCGCGCGCCACCTCGACCCGCTTGAGCACGCCGTAGGGCAAGGCGCCCGCGGGCCGGGCGTGCAGGTGGTCGAGGCCGCAGAAGGCCAGCGCCGCCCGCGCCCACTCCCGCACCTGACGCTCTTCGCGGAGCACCGACGGAAGACGCAGGGCCGCGGCCAGCAGACCGGTGCGTGAGCGCAGGTGGCAGCCCACCATCACGTTCTCCAGCACCGTCATGTTGAAGAACACCTGGAGGTTCTGGAAGGTGCGGGAGAGACCGCGCGCCGCCACCGCGTGGGGCGCGAGGCCGGTCAGCGGCGCGGACTCGAAGTGGACGCTGCCCTCGTCCGGGGCGTAGAAGCCGCAGAGGGTGTTGAACAGCGTGGTCTTGCCGGCGCCGTTCGGTCCGATCACCGCGTACACCACGTCCGCCGGCACCTGAAAGTGCACGTCGGCGAGCGCGGCCACGCCGCCGAAGGACTTCGCCAGGCCGGCAACCTCAAGCAACCTCGTCTCCCGGAGCGGCCCGACGCTCCCGGCGCCGCGCCAGCCCGCGGCGCAGGCCCTGCGCCAGGCCGACGAACAGGCCCTGCGGCAGGAAGATCATGACGACCATCAGGATCGCGCCGAGGATCACCATCTCGTAGTCGTGGAACACCACGAGGCCCGCCTTCAGCAGGGTCAGCGTGACGGCGCCGAAGACCGCGCCATAGGTCGAGGCCATTCCGCCCAGCACCACCATGGTCACCAGCTCGATCGAGACGAAGAAGCTGAAGGAGTCGGGGCTGACGAAGCCCTGCTGATGGGCGAACAGGCTGCCGGCGAAGGCGCTGATCAGGGCGGACAGCACGAACACCTGGCCCTTGGTGCGCGCGGTGTCGATGCCCATCATCTCGGCCGCGAACTCGGAGCCGTGGACGGCGCGCAGGGCGCGGCCCGTGCGCGAGTCCACGATGTTCAGCGACAGCCAGACAACGATGAGCATGACGCCCGCCACGAGCCCGTACCAGTGCAGATCGGTCTTCAGGGTCCAGCCGGGCAGGCTGAGCCCTGGGATCCCCGAGAGCCCGTCCGGCCCGCCCGTGAGCGTCACCGCCTGGACCATGACGATGTGGACGATGATGCCGAAGCCGAGCGTGGCCATCGCGAGGTAGTGCCCCTTCAGCCTGAGGATCGGCCGCGCGATCAGGCTTGCGACGAGGAAGGTCACCGCGAGTCCGGCGAGCAGCGCGAGCCAGGGATTCAGGCCGTAGCGGGTCGTGAGGATGGCGGAGCCGTAGGCGCCCAGGCCGAAGAAGGCGGCGTGGCCGAGGGAGATCTGCCCCGCGTAGCCGATCAGCAGGTTCAGGCTGACCGCGAGGATCACGTTGAACCCGACCGCCACGCCGACGACGGTCACGAAATAGTTCTTGGGGAAGAGCAGCGGCAGCGCCGCGACGGCGATCGCGAGGAGCAGCAGGCCGCGCAGGCCGGGGCGCGTTAGCGGCCTCCCCGGCCGCGGGCCGCCACCGGCCCGTGGGCGCTCCGGCGCACTCACACGCGATCCGTCGAGCGGCGGCCGAACAGCCCGCTCGGCCTGAAGAACAGCACCAGCAGGATCACCACGAAGGCGATCGCGTCCTTGTAGCCGGACGACACGTAGCCGGCGCCCAGCGACTCCAGGATGCCGAGCAGCAGCCCGCCGGCCACGGCCCCCATGGAATTGCCCATGCCCCCCAGGATCGCCGCCGAGAAGCCCTTGAGGCCCAGCATCACGCCGGCGTCGTAGGAGGTGAAGGTGATGGGGGCCACGAGCATGCCCGCGACGGCGCCGAGCAGGGCGGAGAGGCCGTACGCGAGCAGCAGCATCCGGCGCACGTTGATCCCCATGAGCTGCGCTGCCATCGGGTTGCAGGAGCAGGCGAGCAGCGCCTTGCCGACCGGCGTGTGGTTGAAGAACCAGCGCACCGCGAGCACGAGGACCGCCGTGCCGCCCATCACCCAGAGGTTCTGCGGCAGCAGCGTCGCGCCGCCGAGCTGCAGCGGCGTCTCGCCGGAGAAGGGAGGCAGGGTGTGGAAGTTCTTGCCCCAGACGAGCTGGGCCATGCCGCGCAGGAAGATCGACGCCCCGATGGTGATGATGATGAGCGTCACCACCGAGGCCCCGCGCGCGGGCTCGACCGCGAACTTCTCGAGGGCCAGGCCCACGGCCACGGTGCACAGTGCCGCAAGGACCAGCGCGAGCGCGAATGGCGTGCCGGCGGAGATCAGGCTGATCGCCAGCATGGCCCCGATCATCACGAACTCGCCCTGGGCGAAGTTCACTACGTCGGAGGCGTTGTAGATGATCGCGAAGCCAAGCCCGACCAGCGCGTAGATCGACCCGACGGTGACCCCGGTGATGAGGAACTGCGGCAGCTGGTCGAGCATGGCGGCGGCGCCAGAGACCGTGCGTGCGCCGGGCGCGGCGTCAGTCGATGATCACCCAGTTGCCCTTGCGCACCTCCAGCAGCTTGAACGAATCCACGCTCAGGCCCATGTGGTCCTCGGGCGTCATGTTGAACACGCCGGCGGTCCCGACGAAGCCCTTGGTGCGTTCGATCTCGTCGCGGACCTTCGCCTTGTCGGTGCTGCCGGCCCGCTTGATCGCCTCGACGGCGATGAGCAGGCCGTCGTAGGCGTGGCCGCCGAAGGTCGATACCTCGCCGTGCTTCGCCTCGAATTTCTTCTTATAGTCGAGGAGGAGCTTCTTCTGCGGATCGGCGTCCGGCAGCTGCTCGGCCACGACCAGTGCCGCGGCGGGCAGCCGCACGCCCTCGGCGGCCTCGCCGGCCATCTCGATGAACTTCTTGGACGCCACGCCGTGGGACTGGTAGACGGGCAGCGTGATGCCGAGCTGCCGGACGTTGCGCGTCACGATCGCGGGCGCCGCGCCGAAGCCGAAGTTCAGGATGGCCTGGGCGTCGGTAGCCCGGATCTTGGTGAGCTGGGCGGTCATGTCCGTGTCCTTGTTGCCATAGGACTCGTCGGCCACGATCTCCAGCCCGTGCTTCGGCGCCAGCTCGAGGACCTGCTTGCGGCCCGACTTGTCGAAGCCGCCGTCCCCGGTGATCAGCGCGATCTTCCTGATGCCGCGCTTCTTCATGTCCTCGAAGAGGCGGATGGCCGCCATGCGATCGGTGTGGGGGGTCTTGAACACCCACTTCTTCGCCGGCTCGACGATCTCCACGCCGCCGGCGAGCGACAGGAGAGGCACCTCGGCCTTCTCAACCTCCGGGATCGCGGCCATGGTGTCGCCGGTGCTCGAGCCGCCCACGATGACGTCGACGCCGTCGTTCTGGATCAGCCGCTTGACGAAGGTCACCGCCTCCTTGGCCTGCCCGGCGGTGTCGTAGTGCACCAGCGCGAGCTTCCTGCCGAGGACGCCGCCTCCGGCGTTCAGCTCGTCCACGTACATCTGCAGCGTGCGCAGCTCGGGATCGCCGAGAAACGAGGCCGGCCCGGTGACCGAGAGAAAGGTCCCGATCTTGATCGGGTCGGCGGCCTGAACGCCGCCCGTCCAGATCATGGCGACGCCCAAGGCAAGCGCAAACTGCCGGATGTGTGTGTTCATGGTGTCCCCCTGACCCTGTGGCACGCGATCGAGAACGGCAGGCCCTGCGGACCTTGCGGCGCGGGCGCTGCGGCCGGCGCAACGCGACCTTCTCGCGACGCCCCGCCGAATCGTCTCGGATTCTATAGGTCAGTTTTTGCTGATTTACTGTCACAAGTCTATAAAAGCCCGGTTTCCGGGGGGGTATCCTCGGGGCAACCGGTCGGAGTCGTTGCGGCGGCAACCTGACAGGAAAGGGGCCACGGCGTTCGGGGGCGCAGGGCGCGCCGAGGCCGGGGCGACGAAACATCAGGAGCAATCGGAGATCCGACGTGCTCGGCATCGACGATCCCATGGTCTGGCTCGCATACGCCGGCTGCCTCCTCATGGCCGCCGTGTGCGTCATCTACGGCGTGATTCGCCGCAACGCCGCCGCCGACGTGGTCACGCAGGAAGACCGCGCGTGGGCGATCGAAGAGAGAAAGGTGGAAGATGAAATCTAAGCGCACGCTCGTGAACTGGGGCGTGCTGGCGGCGCTGCTCGCGATGGCGCCCGCCGGCGCGGAAGAGAAGAAGGACGTCTGGAGCTGGGGCGCCGACCTGCGGCTGCGCTGGGAGTACCTCGACAACGCGACCACGCTCAACGAGGACCTGCCGGGCGCCGAGCGCAGCTTTGCGCGCTACCGTGGGCGTCTCTGGGGCCAGGTGGCGCCGAACGAGAGCTTCGAGGCCTACGCCCGGCTGATGTGGGAGGGCCGGTACTACGCGGAGCCGGACGAAGTCCGCGTGGGGGGCAGAAACATCCTCGACACGAGCTACGTCGGCGGCCTGCTGTTCGACAACCTGTACGTCAAGGCGAACCGCGTCGGCGGCTCGCCGCTGACGCTCAAGCTGGGCCGGCAGGACATCTTCCTGGGCAACGGCTGGCTGGTGGCGGACGGCACCCCGCTGGACGGCTCGCGCACCTTCTACTTCGACGCCATCCGCGCCACCTGGCCGGCCGAGGCGATCGGCACGACCTTCGAGCTCATCTACCTGAACCAGAATTCGGACACCGACCGCTTCCCCTACACGCTGAACGACACGATCGAGGACCAGACCGAGCAGGACGAGCAGGGCGTGATCCTGTACGCCCGCAACAAGAGCCTGCTCAAGGACACCGACCTCGACGCCTTCTTCATCTACAAGGGTGACGACCCGGCCCAGCCCCTGCTGCGCGTCAACAACGGCTTCGACCCCTTCCCGTCGCCGACCCGCGACGGCGAGACCTATGCCCTCGGCGGGCGCATCGACAGCAAGCTGACCCCGAACTGGAGCCTGCGCGCCGAGGCGGCGCTCGAGTGGGGCAACCGCTTCGGCCAGGACCTGCAGGCGCTGGGCTTCAACGGCCGCGGCACCTACCACCTCGGCGACAGCCTCGCCAACCGCTTCCACATCGGCTACGAGTACCTCTCCGGCGACGATCCGGACTCGAGCGAGGTCGAGGCCTTCGACCCGCTGTGGGGTCGCTGGCCGCAGTGGAGCGAGCTGTATCAGCCCTACACTTTCCCCATCGGCAGCCGCGGGCGGTTCGACTCGCGCACCGGCGAGGCCACCAACCTGCAGCGGATCAACCTCGGCTGGGGCATGAAGCCGCATCCGACCACCGAGGTCACCCTGGACTACCACGCCCTGTTCGCCAACGAGAACACGCTGGGCGGCCTGCCCGGTTTCAGCAAGGACGGGAATTTCAGGGGCCACCTGTTCACGGGGTGGGTGAAGACCAAGCTCGACAAGCACATCGCCGGTCACCTGGTCGCCGAGTACCTGAACCCCGGCGACTACTACGACGACTCGCGGGACCAGGACGCGTGGTACCTGCGCGCCGAGGTGTTCCTGACCTGGTGAGGCGGGCCCGGCCGCCGCGCCCGCGATCGGGGCGCGGCGAGCCGTCCCCTTGCGCTGGCGCAATCCCTGCCGTAGCTGCGCCGCAACAGCCCGGCCGATAATTTCCGCCCCACGCTGCGCGCCCCGGAGGCCACGACGCATGAGCGCTGATCGCCAGCTCCTGAACGGCGACGAGGCCGTCGCCCTCGCCGCGCTGCACGCCGGGGTGCGGCTCGGCACCGGTTACCCCGGCACCCCCTCGACCGAGATCCTCGAGGCCTTCGACCAGCTCGGCGGCCACGCGCAGTGGTCCCCGAACGAGAAGGTGGCGATGGAGGTGGCGATCGGCGCCGCCTTCGCCGGCGCGCGCACCCTCGTCACGATGAAGCACGTCGGCCTCAACGTCGCCGCCGACCCGCTGTTCACCGCCACCTATACCGACGTCGTCGGCGGCCTGGTCGTCGTCTCGGCCGACGATCCCGGCATGGCGTCCAGCCAGAACGAGCAGGACAACCGCCACTACGCGCGCGCCGCCGCGGCGCCCATGCTCGAGCCGATCGACTCGCAGCAGGCCTACGACTACACCCTGCTGGCCTTCGAGATCGCCGAGCGCTGGAAGATCCCGGTGATCCTGCGGCTCACCACCCGGGTCTGCCACTCCAAGACGGTGGTCCGGCCGCGCGAGGCGCCGGTCGAGACGCCCCCGCCGCACTTCGAGCGCGACATCCCCGGCCGGGTGATGATCCCGGCCTACGCGAAGCCCGCGCACCACAAGCTGCGCCGCAAGCTGGCGGAGATCGCTGCCTGGAACGAGGCCGAAGGGCCGCGCCGTCTGTACGACGGCGATGGGACGCTCGGGATCCTCGCCACCGGCATCGCGGCCGTGCATGCGCGCGAGGTCGCGCCCGACGCGCGCCTGCTGGTGATCGGCATGACCTATCCGCTGCCCCTCGCGACGATCCGCGAGTTTGCCGCGGGGGTGGACCGCCTTGTCGTCATCGAGGAGGGCGACCCGGTGCTGGAGGATGCGCTGCGCGCTGCCGGCATCCCCGCCGAGGGCAAGCCCGAGATGTACCGCTTCGGCGAGCTCAACGTGGCCCGCGTGCGGCGCATCCTCGCGGGGGACACGACGCCCGAGCCGGCGCCGCCGCGCGGCAAGCCGCCGGAACTCTGCCAGGGCTGCTCGCACCGCGACGTCTTCGAGGTGTTGCGCGACATGCACTGCATCGTCGCCGGGGACATCGGCTGCTATACGCTCGGCGTGCTGCCGCCGTTCTCGGCAATGGACACCTGCGTCTGCATGGGCGCGAGCATCGGCGTCGGCCTCGGCCTGCGCCACGTCCTGCCCGACGACGAGGCGCGGCGCGTGGTCAGCGTGATCGGCGACTCGACCTTCGTCCACTCGGGCATCACGGGCGTCGCCGAGATGGTCTACAACCCGCCGAAGACCGGGCACGTGGTGCTGATCCTCGACAACGGCACGACCGCCATGACCGGGCAGCAGGAGCACCCGGGCACCGGCCGCACGCTGCACCACGACCCGACCGGGAAGATCAGCTTCGAGGGCCTGGCGAAGGCCATGGGCGTGCAGAACGTGCACCTGGTCGAGCACGTGGACACCGACTCGTCGCTCGAGCCGCTGCTCCGGGAGCTGCTGGCGAAGCCCGAGACCTCGCTGGTGGTCGTCCGCCAGCCCTGCGTCCTCGCGGCACCCAAGATCCGCTTCTACGAGAAGGCGGCGGCCGAGAAGATGATGAAGCAGGCGTGCAGCGCCTGCCCCGCGGGGTGAGCATGAAGAAGGTCACCAACGTCGTCATCGCCGGCCTCGGCGGCCAGGGCGTGCTCAAGGCCTCCGACATCCTCGCCGACGCCGCCTTCCGCGCCGGCTTCGACGTCAAGAAGAGCGAGCTGCACGGCATGAGCCAGCGCGGCGGCTCGGTGAGCAGCGACGTGCGCTACGGCGACGAGGTGCAAAGCCCCATGGTGCCCGCCGGCGAGGCCGACGTGCTGCTCGTCCTCGACGCGACCCAGACCGAGATCAACCGCGGGTTGCTGCGCGCGGGCGGCGTCCTGATCGAGCCGGACGTCATCGAGGAGGGCGCCCTCAAGAACCGCAAGAGCCTCAACGTCGCGCTGCTCGGCGCCCTGTCCACCGTCCTGGATCTGCCCGAAGAACAGTGGGTCGCCGCGATCCACGCCAACCTCGCCCCCAAGCTGCACAAGATCAACGAGCAGGCCTTCGCCCTCGGCCGCCGCAGCGCGGCCGCCCGGCGGGAGCACGCCGCCTGACCCGACAAAGGAGGGATCGCCCATGCTGACCGAACTGTGGAACGACGCCGCGGGCGGCTTCCACCCTGCCAGCGCGCCGGACTTCCTGCCCGAGGAGCGGCTGCGCGAGGTGCAGCTGCGCCGCCTCAAGGCCGTGGTTGCGCGCGCCTACGACAAGGTGGCCCTGTTCCGCTCCCGCATGGAGGAGCGCGGCGTCCGGCCCGACGACATCCGCTCGCTGCGCGACATCGCGCGGCTGCCGTTCACGGTCAAGGCGGACCTGCGCGACACCTACCCCTTCGGCCTGTTCGCCAGCCCGATGAGCGACGTCGTGCGCCTGCACGCCTCCTCGGGCACCACCGGCAAGCCCATCGTCGTCGCCTACACGCGGGATGACGTCGACGTCTGGTCCGAAGTGATGGCGCGCACCTTCGCCGCCTGCGGCCTGCACCGCGGCGACGTCGTGCAGAACGCCTTTGGCTACGGCCTGTTCACGGGCGGGCTCGGAGCCCACTACGGCGCCGAGGCGCTCGGCGCCACCGTCATTCCGATCTCCGGCGGCAACACCGACCGGCAGATCATGGTGATGCGCGACTTCGGCGTCACGGCGCTGTGCGCGACGCCGAGCTACTTCACGCACGTCATCGAGCGCGCCGGGGAGCTCGGCGTCGACATGAAGGCCCTGCCCCTGCGCGTCGGCGTGTTCGGCGCCGAGCCCTGGTCCGACGCGATGCGCGCGCGCATCCAGGCCGATGCGGGCATCAAGGCCTTCGACATCTACGGCCTGTCCGAGATCATCGGTCCCGGGGTCGCGAGCGAGTGCGACGCGCACGACGGCCTACACGTCTTCGAGGATCACTTCTACCCGGAGATCATCGACCCGCAGACCGGCGAGCCCCTGCCCGACGGCGCGGAGGGCGAACTGGTGCTGACCACGCTCAGCAAGAAGGCGATGCCGATGATCCGCTACCGCACGCGCGACATCACCAGCCTACTGCACGAGCGCTGCGCCTGCGGCCGTACGATCCGGCGGATCCGCCGCATCGGTCGGCGCTCGGACGACATGTTCATCATCCGCGGCGTGAACGTGTACCCCTCGCAGGTCGAGGCCGCGCTGCTCGCGGTCGAGGGCACGCTGCCCCACTACCAGATCATCCTGTCGCGCGACCATGGCCTCGATCAGATGGCCGTGGAGGTCGAGGTCACCGCCGAGGTGTTCAGCGACAAGGTCCGCGCGCTCGAGGACGTGCGCGCCCGCCTGGCGCACGCCATCGAGCACATCCTCGGCATCCGCGTCGACCTGCGCCTGGTCGAGCCGCGCAGCATCGAGCGCAGCCAGGGCAAGGCCAAGCGCGTGATCGACCGCCGCAACGCCTGAACCCACCCCCGGAGGGACCGCCCCATGAAGCTGCAGCAGCTCTCGCTCTTCCTCGAGAACCGGCCGGGCCGTCTCGGCGCGCCGCTCGAGGTCATCGCCGCCGCGGGCATCAACCTGATGACCCTGTCGCTCGCCGACACCGCGCAGTTCGGCATCCTGCGCCTCATCGTGCGCGAGTGGGAGAAGGCCAAGCGGCTGCTCGAGGACGCGGGCTGGGTCGTCAACATCACGGAGGTCGTGGCGGTCGACGTGCCCGACCGGCCCGGCGGGCTCGCCGACGCGCTCAAGGCGCTCGAGGGCGCGGGGCTCAACATCGAGTACATGTATGCGTTTTCGCTGCGCCGCGGCGACAAGGCGATCCTCATCTTCCGCTTCGAGGACCCGGACGCCGCGATCGATCAGCTGCAGAAGGCCGGCCTGCACGTGGTCGGCGCGGAGGAGCTGTTCCAGCACATGCCATGACGAGCGCCCGATGACGTCGTTCCCCTTCGAGAACCGCGTCTGGGACGAGCACGAGACGCTGCCCCGCGACGCGCTGGCCGCGCTGCAGGTCGAGCGCCTGCGCGACCTCGTCGACCGCGCGGCGCGGGTACCCTTCTACCGCGACTACTTCGCGCTGCACGACGTCACCCGGCGCTGCATCCGCACGCCGGCGGACGTCCGCCGCCTGCCCTTCACGACCAAGGACGACCTGCGGCGCCACCACCCGCTCGGCTTCCTCGCGGTGCCGCGCCGCGAGCTCGCGCGCATCCACGGCTCGTCGGGCACCACCGGCAAGCCGACCTTCGTCGCCTACACGGCGGAGGACGTGCGCAACTGGGCGGAGCTGTGCGCGCGCTTCCTGGTCGCGGGCGGCCTGCGGCCCGAGCACACCTGCCAGATCGCCTTCGGCTACGGGCTGTTCACCGGCGGCTTCGGCCTGCACTACGGCGTCGAGCGCGTGGGCGCCGCGATCATCCCCGCGGCCTCGGGCAACACGCGGCGGCAGATCGACATCCTCCGCGACCTCGACCCCGAGGTGCTGGTCTGCACCCCGAGCTACGCGCTCACCATCGCCGACACCGCGCGCGAGCTCGGCATCGACCCGCGCTCGCTGTCGCTGCGCTACGGCCACTTCGGCGGCGAGCCCTGGACCGAGGACATGCGCCGCGAGATCGAGGACCAGCTCGATATCCTCGCGTTCAACAATTACGGGCTGTCCGAGGTGATCGGCCCCGGCGTGAGCGGCGAGTGCGCCGCGCGCAGCGGCATGCACCTGCAGGAGGACCACTTCCTCGTCGAGTGCCTGCACCCCGAGACGCTCGAGCCCGTGCCGGAGGGCGAGCCGGGCGAGCTCGTCATCACCACGCTCACGCGCCAGGCGATGCCGATGCTCCGCTACCGCACCCGCGACATCGCGCGCCTGTGGCGCGAGCCCTGCGCCTGCGGCCGCACGACTGCGCGCATGAGCCGGGTCACCGGCCGCACCGACGACATGCTGATCATCCGCGGCGTGAACGTCTTCCCCTCGCAGATCGAGGAGGCGCTGCTGCGCGTCGAGGGCACCACCCCGCACTACCTCATCGAGGTCGATCGCCCGGGCACGCTCGACGAGGTGACGGTGAAGGTCGAGATCCGGCCCGAGCTCTTCTCCGACCGCATGGACCGCATGCAGGCCCTGCGCGAGCGCATCGGCCGCGAGATCCAGACGGTCGCAAACATCCGCGCCAACGTGCAGCTCGTCGAGCCGCGCTCGATCGAGCGCTTCGTCGGCAAGGCCAAGCGGGTGGTCGACCGGCGCGGGCTGGCGGGGTGAAACGCCACGGCCGGAAGAGCGGCCGGGAGGGTGGCGAGGAGAGGACGCAGCCCCTGCATTCGGAATGTCGCGAATCGGGACGGCGGGCGTCCCGGCAACGGGTGGCCCGCCGTCAGTTGCGGTCCAGCACGCGCGGCGCGTCCTCGCCGGCGAGCCGGCGCTTCGCCGCCTTCCCCGCGCCGACCACCGCCGGCGCCGGCAGCGCGTCGGCGGTCAGGACCGCCTGGCAGGCGAGCGGCATCTCGGGCACGGTCCGCTCGCGCGGCGCGGGCTTGGGCCGCTGCGCGGCGAGGCGGATCTCCCTCACCCAGCCCGCGAGGTCCTCGTCGCAGCCCTCGCCGGGCGGGATCGGCTTCTGCGGCTCGCACTGCGGGCTGTCCGCCGGGCACGACAGTCGCACGTGGAAGTGGGCGTCGTGTCCCCACCACGGGCGCAGCTTCGCGAGCCACTCGCCGCGTCGCCCGCTCTCGCACAGCGCCTGCTTGATGACCGGGTTGACGAAGATCCGGTCGACCTCGGGATCACGCGCCGCGATCTCGAGCAACTGGGCGTAGCGGGCATCCCAGCGCCGGCGGTCCAGGGTCCCGGCAGCGGCGGCGACGACCGAATCCATCGGCATCTGCTCGGCCTGCGTGCGCGTCAGGCGAGGCGCCCCCTGGGCGGTCAGCCTGAACCAGATGTCCACGTCGAGCCCGCTCTGGTGGCTCGCGTGGCCGAAGCTCGCCGGGCCGCCGCGCGGCTGCCCCAGGTCGCCGACGAGCAGCCCGCCGAGCCCGCGCGCCTGCGCGGCGCGGGCGAGGTCCTTCACGTAGGCGACGAGGCGGGGGTGGCCCCAGGTGCGGTTGCGGCTCGGCCGCATCGCCTGGTAGCCCTCGACGACCAGCGGCAGCTCGACGGCCCCCGCGACACAGCCGGCGGCGTAGCCGCCGATCGACTGCGTGCGCCCCGACGACGGCAGGTCGACCTCGGCCCAGGGGTTCTGCGCCGCCGCGGGCTGGCCGAGCGCGACGAGGAGTGCGGCGGTGAACAGGCAAAGACGAAATCGGGGCATGCGGCTCTCTTCCCGGCGGTTCGCGACAGCATAGTACGGAAGCGCGCCGCGAGCGCAGGCCGCGGCGCACGGCGCCCTGCGTTACTCTTGCGCCTTCGCACACCGATGGATGACTCGCCGTGACCGAGAACCCCCACGCCCACCTGCCGATCGACGACCTCAACGTCGCCGGCATGGAGGAGATGCCGACCCCGGAGCAGATCAACGCCCGCTGGCCGCTGAACGCGGCCGCCGAGGAGACCGTCTCGCGCGGGCGAGAGGCGCTGTGCGACATCCTCGACCGCCGGGACCCTCGCCTGTTCGTGGTGCTCGGCCCCTGCTCGATCCACGACCCGGCGGCGGCGCACGAGTACGCGGCGCGCCTGAAGTCGCTCGCCGACGAGGTCGCCGAGTCGCTGCTGCTGGTGAT
>Ga0114939_10002015_pt1 | contig 15607 bp, 9 predicted proteins | sample AshMeaCrysSpring_FD_87196 | JGI IMG/M metagenome (GOLD analysis project Ga0114939, IMG submission 87196) | Groundwater microbial communities from Big Spring, Nevada to study Microbial Dark Matter (Phase II) - Ash Meadows Crystal Spring | ecosystem: Environmental > Aquatic > Deep subsurface >... | reverse complement strand
CCAAAGAGATGGCTGGGAGTTAACGGGCGAGTCGATTGGTGCGGGTCCCCACGCGGCGATTGATCAAACAGGGGCGGAACTCGCCGGGACATTGTTCCGATCCGCAGCGCCTGCCCTGCCGCATCCGCGGTTTCTCACGTAGAGTGCCCCCAGGGAGCAGTCACGGGAGTGCGACGGATGTCAGCGCATGAAAAATCGCGACCAGTAGCGCTCGTCACCGGCGGCAGCGCCGGGTTTGGCAAAGAATTGGCAAGCGCGGCGCTTGCCGCAGGCTTTCGCGTCGTCATCACGGGCCGCACGCGAACACACGTTGATGCGGTTGCGCGTGAGCTGGGTGCCGAATGCCATGGCTATGCCGCCGATGCGACGGATCCGCAAGCGATGCTGGAACTGGCACGCTGGCTGGATGCTACTTTGGGTCGGCTGGACATGCTGATCAACAACGTGGGGATGAGTGATCGCGGTCGGGCGGCTGAGTTGCCATGGAGTCGCGTTGAAGCCTTGATGCTGGCCAACGTCGGTGCGTCTCTGATCACGACTCAGGCCTGTCTGCCCCTGCTGCAGCGTTCACGCGGTGTGATCGTGAATATCGGATCGTTGGCCAGCCGTGTCGGTGCCCGCTTCCTGGGCGGTTATCCCTTGGCCAAACATGCCTTGGCTGGTTGGACGCAGCAACTGAGGCTGGAACTGGCCGATCAGGGGATCCATGTGATGTTGGCTTGCCCCGGACCGCTGCGGCGGACGGATGCGAACCACCGTTATCAGGACCAGGTTGCAACGAGCGGCCTTCCCGCGTCGGCAACGCGGCCGGGCGGCGGAACTTCGTTCGGGAGCCTGGAACCCGCCTCGGCGGCTCGGCGGATCGTACGCGACGCCCAACGCCGACGGCCCGAACTGATTCTGCCGGGCTGGCTGAGACCGCTCGTGGCGCTCGGCCACCTTTGGCCGCCACTGGGTGATTGGATCGTTCGACGACTGACGTCCGACCGTTCCGGCGCCGCCCGTTAGCGCGGGCTGGCTGCGACGCGGAGGCGGATACGTCTCGGCCGGCGCTTCGAACACCGACCGATCCTTCCGCTAGACCGTGGAGCGAGCGGCCCGAACCGCTTGGGCGGTCCTGCATGCATCACGAGTAGACCGGTTGAGCGATGCGGAGGCGGAGTCGATATTGGGCCTCGCTGGGGGGCTGCCCTGCTGACTCGGAGCCCCCCCAAGAATCCCCTGCCCTGTTGCCAACCCTTGATTTTGCGGTGAATCACGATGGCCGAGTATTTCCCAGGTGTGTCGAAGATCCGATACGAAGGTCCGCGTTCGAAGAATCCTTTGGCTTTTCGGTGGTACAACCCGGACGAAATCGTGGAAGGCAAGTCGATGCGCGACCACTTGCGGTTCAGCGTCGTCTACTGGCATACGATGCGAGGCAGTGGGAGTGATCCATTCGGACCGGAGACGATGGATCGGCCGTGGGAGGACGGGTCGGACTCGGTGGACATGGCGATCCGTCGTGCCGACGTGATGTTCGAGTTTCTGGAAAAGCTCGGAGTTCCCTACTACGCATTCCACGATCGCGATATCGCTCCGGAAGGCGACACGTTGGCTCAGACGAACGCGAACCTGGATCGGGTGGTCTCGGCTTTGGCCGATCACCAGCGACGCACGGGGATCAAGCTGCTCTGGGGCACGGCCAACATGTTCAGCAATCCACGGTTCATGCACGGTGCGGCGACGACGTGCAACGCGGACGTGTTTGCCTACGCGGCGGCACAGGTCAAGAAAGCACTGGAGGCCACCAAGCAGCTGGGGGGCGAGAACTATGTCTTTTGGGGAGGCCGTGAAGGCTACCAGAATCTTTACAACACCGACATGAAGCGTGAGCTTGACCATCTGGGCAAGTTCTTTCACATGGCGGTCGACTATGCGAAGAAGATTGGCTTCAAAGGTCAGTTCCTGATCGAACCCAAGCCCAAGGAACCGACCAAACACCAGTACGACAGCGATGCGGCGGCCTGCCTGAACTTCCTGCGGGCTTATGACCTGTTGCCGTATTTCAAATTGAACCTGGAGACCAACCACGCGACGCTGGCCGGTCATGAAATGATGCACGAGCTTGACTATTCCGGGATGCAGGGCGCTTTGGGGTCGATCGATGCGAATACGGGAGACTTGCTGCTGGGTTGGGATACGGATCAGTTTCCGACCAACTACTACCTGACGGCCCAGATCATGTGGATCATTCTCAAGTGGGGTGGGATTGGATCAGGGGGTGTGAACTTCGACGCGAAGGTCCGTCGCGAGAGCTTTGAACCGATCGATCTGTTCTACGCACACATCGGCGGGATGGATGCTTTCGCCCGCGGCCTGAAGATCGCCGCGGCCATCCGACGGGATGGTGACTTCGCTTCATTCGTGAAGGATCGCTACAGCAGCTGGGATTCAGGAATCGGCAAAGAGATCGAAGAAGGCCGTGTCGGCTTCGCCGAGCTGGAGGCGTACATGCTGAAGCAAGGCCAACCGCGGGCGAATGCCAGCGGTCGACAGGAGATGCTGGAAAATCTGTTCAACTACTTCGTCGACCAGGTTTAAGTCAGCGACCCGGCCGAATTTTGCACGGTCATGCTCGGCCGCGCGTCCTGATCCTCGCGAACCATCCGGTCCGCGGGGCGGCGCCGGTCGAGGGATTCACCAAGGGCCTTCCGAAGGCTCCGGTCGTGTCCGGCCCGTGGGACTGGATCAACCTGGTTTGGAGGGACTAAGCCGAGCCGTTTCCCGCGCTGTCCACGCAGCCGCTCCGATGCATGCTGCATCGTCGCCCAGCCGTGCAGCGACAACTTCAAACCGGTCGCGGTAGGGCGCCAGTACTTGCTCCCGCGCCGTATCGCGAACCGTTTCGATGAACAGCTCAGGGAGCGCTTCGACCAGCCCTCCCCCCAGGATGATCCGGTCGGGTGCCAGCAGGTGCACCATATTCACGACCGCAATGCCGATCGTTCGCGCAGCTTCCAAGACCAGCTCGCGAACCACGCTATCGCCTGCGGCGATGCTGTCGGCGAGCACCTTGCTGCGGATCTCCGACAAGTCCGTTCCTACATGGTGAAACAGGTACGGTGCTTCGCCACGATAGGCTGCTTTGACCGCTTCCCCGGCAATCGCCAGACGACTGGCCTCAGCCTCGAGCGTCCCCGCATGCGCATAGCCACTCGTCCGCGTACCGCCACCGATATGCGTGTGCCCAATCTCCATGCATGTGATGTCGCGACCACGAATGATCTGATCTTCGTAAACGCATCCACCCCCGATGCCGGTTCCCGGGAAGATGCCGATCGCACATCGTGCTCCGACAGCAGCACCGAAACGATATTCCCCATAAACGCCCGCGTCGACATCGTTCAGCACGCGGACAGGACAACCAAAGCGCTGTTGGAGCAAGCTGCCAACCGGGGTGTTGTGCCAGCCCAGATTGACCGCGATGTGAACCACACCGGTGACGGGATCCACCGGGCCCGGGCAGCCGATGCCAATCCCCGCCAAGTCTCCCACACCGCGGTCCGCTTCCTCCAAAACCTTTTCGATCAGACTGACGATCCGCGCCAGGCTTTCTTCGGCACCATGCGCGCCTTTGGTGCGGCGGCGCTTGCGTGTGATCGGCTGGAAGCTTTCATCAAAGGCAACGGCCTGCATCTTGGTGCCGCCCAAGTCAAAGCCAACCCAAACGCGTCGAGGCGATTCTTGCGCCACAATCCGAACCCTCAGCAACCGATTTCGTAATTGGCTAGGAGGCGGTTGGTGCGGCCACCTCCCGAATAAACCGAACCTCAAGGGCCGGGCATTGGATGAAGAATCAGGTCCTTCGACCAATGTTCTCCCACGGTATCATGAGAGTTCCGCCCGTGCCGCTGCTTGACAGGCGGATTTCACTCACTTAGCGTGCAGGTTTTGGGTAGGGCCGCCAAAATACGCCGGTCGGGACCGGCGGCAAAGATGCCGGTGGGCTCGGCGGTCGCCTTTCATCACTTTATCGTGCGGCTGCACGAGGAGCGGTCTGATGCGTAGGTGGTTGAGCCTTTTTGCACTGGTGGCTGTCCTGGGCGTGGTCGGTTGCTCCGGCAGTAAGGAAAACAAGGAACTGGAGCAGCCGAACGCAGAAGCTGCTGATAAGTACGCCAAGGAATATATGGAAGCGATGATGAAGCGCGGCGAGCAGCAGGCCACCGAGGCGGCCAACGCTGCTGCGGGTGGCGATGCGGCTGCCGAATAGTCTTTCATTTTCCAAGGCCCTGAATGAATAGACGGGCCTCGGTGAATCATTGAGTGAGCCGGTCGGCGGTCCGACCGGCTCACCTCGTTTCTGAGCACGAACGATTGATTTCTAAGCGTGAGTTGTTGCTCGGCGCAGTTTCGCCTGAATTCCGGTGGGAACGTGGCGCCGATCTCCCCGGCTTCCCCATGTGGCAAATGAAACCGCTGTGACCGGCGATCGAAAATCACGCCACTTGCAAACGCCCTGAGTTGTCACAGATTCGGTCGTGGCAAGCAGCCGGTCCGCGCTCTTGACGCATCGTGCGTTCAATCCGTTGACTTGTGCCAGTCACTTCCTGACCAAATGGATCGGCTCCTGCCCCAACCGACTCTTGAACTCTTCGAAGTTTCGTACGGGCTGGACCAAAGAAAGTCGCGGGTCCAACCATTGCGACGGCATGCAGTGCCAACGGTCGGGAAACTCGCTCAGGGAACCGTCCACCGGCCGCCGGATACTCCGCCTCTTTTTTTGGGCGTACGGAGCCGGGGGCTGTGTCATCGCGGGTGGACGACCCCGGGGCGCTAGACAGGAGCCGATGGCGCGTGGCGATTTGCCGAGAATCCACCAAGAACTTGTCGGCCGGACGGCTTCTGGGCCTGAACCCGCTGAGTGGGCCGAAGTTCGAGCGGGCTGCGGGAGTCAAACGGGTTCTAACGGGCCGAAGAGACTTGACGGTATTGTGCAATGGAGGCCCTTGCAGCGGCGAAAGGGTGCCCTTGGGAGCGATAAGGTTCCCTTGGAGTCCCGGGTTCGCGAGCTTGGAGGGGGCTTGGGGCGGATCTGTCTACCTTAAGCGCTGCCAATCGGACGAGATGTTGACTTTAGATGTGAGTCGGGTATAGTTTTGCCTGGAGTAGGGTCATCGGGCGATGCTGCATTCGTATCACCCACTCGCTTTTCGTTCACGTTTATTTGATGTTGTGACCGTGTTGCGGGTTGGGTTTAGGCGAATTCGGGTGGGTTTGCGCTGGACTTGAATGTCGGCGAGGTCTCCCCGAGAAGCCTGCGAAGTCAGGAATCGGCTCGAAGATTTTTTCGTGGTTGTTCCTTTTTTTGCTCCACTGGAGGTTGGGATGGTTGTATCTCGCGCCCGTCAGCGTGGTTTCACGCTGGTCGAGCTGCTGGTGGTCATTGCGATCATCGGCATTTTGGTCGGGTTGTTGCTGCCGGCCGTGCAGCGCGCCCGTGAGGCGGCTCGCCGTATGAGCTGCCAGAACAACATGAAGCAAATGGGTTTGGCGCTGCATAACTATCATGCAGCGTACAACAAGTTTGTTTCGGCCAGTGCTGGTCGTGCTCCGTTCTGGGGTAACGGTCTGGCCGGTCACGGCTATCGCCTGTCAGGCCACATTAACTTGCTGCCCTTCATGGAACAGCAGGCACTATGGAACGACATCGCGAAGCAGGGTTGGAGCTCTGGTTCGAGCGGTTGGTTCCGCGATCCGGCCAAGCGTCCGTACGACAACGCTCCGTGGGAAAACATCCCGCCGTACCGGACCCAGGTGGCGACGATCCGCTGCCCGAGCGACCCGGGTGACTATCGGTTGAACGGCTGGGGTCCAGCCTTCAACAACTATGCGTTCTGCTACGGCGACGCATGCTTCGACATCCATGCTCCGTATCGCTTTGACAGCAACAACGGGGAAAACGGATGGCAGCTGGAGAACAAGCGTGGCTTGTTCGCCCGTTATCGTTGGACCGGTGAGCGCGATGCTTTGGACGGCGTGAGCAACACGATCGCCATGGCAGAAATCGGAACGAACCTCGGCGACCGTAACCTGATCGGTGAAGTCTCGGGGAGCACCGGCGGCGGTTGGGGCAACGGTCTCCGCGACAATCCGCAGATCTGCTTGACCGCGAAGGACCCGCAGAACCCGACGAAGTACGTGCCGACGACGGTCTTCTACAACAGCGGTACGAACCCGACGTGGAGTGCTGGTCGTGGTGGTTGGTGGTGCGACGGTTCGCTCCACTATACCGGCTTCCAGACGATGCTGCCCCCGAACGCCCCCAGCTGCATGGGTGGCTTCTGGGACGACACGTGGGGTATCTACTCCGCGGGTAGCAACCACGACGCGGGTGTCAACGTGGTGATGGGTGACGGTGCGGTTCGCTTCATCAGCGAAAACATCGATGCCGGTAACCTGCCGGGCATCACTCAGACGGCCTACAACGGTAACGCGGCTTGCTCAGCCCGTAGCTTGTTCGGCGTCTGGGGTGCACTGGGTACTCGTTCATCGGGTGAGCCCGTCGCGCAAGAGAACTGGTCCGCTCAGTAATCAGCTGAGAGACGATTTCGCACGATGGTTTGTCTGACGACTGTGAGGGCTGGCCAGCAATGGCCAGCCCTTTTTTCGTTTCTCCGATTGCCAGCTTTCCGCGAATCGACTTCCCGATGTGCTCGAGGAATCCGCGTGGGCATCCAGGCCACATGCCTGAACGCGACTCGGGTCCCCAGCAAGAATGCTTCCGCCCATGTACGGAAAATGGGGGCTTCCTGTGCACCGTCTCACGATGGCAAGCTATCGCATGAAGCCTTCGACCAACATGCGGCTGACCAGCAGCCTTTGGACCGAAGGATTGGCAAGAAGCGAGAATGCCGCCAGGCCTCCCGACGATGCGAATCGTCGACGGCCGAACCACCGCGTGATTAGGTTCGTTAACCTGTCGGGGGTTCTGCTCCACCTACTTCCTTAGGCCGCGGCTCGCGCCGTGTGCGAACGCGTCTTCCGCGATCTCCCCATGCTCGGCATCCGCCGTGAAAATCCTCAACACGTTCGCCCCTCGTCGCTTCAGCGCAAGCAGCCTGTTTTGTCTTGCAGCGCTGATCGTTTGGAGTTGTTCCGGGTGTGACCGTCAGGCCAAGCCAGGCGATTCACAACGCGTAACCAATTCCGATCCAGTTCGTATGCCGAGCATCAGCGATGGCTATGCGGCGATTGCTCGGGGAGATCTGGCGGAAGCAGAGCGTTTGACGACGCAACTTTTGATCAAAGCCCCAAACAGCGCTGAAGCATTGGTGCTTGCCGCAACCATCGCGGAACGTAAGGGCGATCGAGAGCAGGCCTTGAGCTTGTTGGATTCCGTGGCGGATGGCTCGGAGCCTCCGATGATGCAGGCTCGGGCTCAAGCCGCCATGATCCAGTTGGGGCGGAAGCAGATTTGGGACGCAATTGCGCGGATGGAAGCGATTCGTGCGCGGTGGCCCGAACAGCTGGAGCCTGCTCAACAACTGGCAGAGATCTACACCGCAATGGGGCTCGGCTGGGAGGCTCGTCCACATCAGTTCGCATTGGTCCGCGCAGGCCGCGGCGCGGATGAACTCCTTCTGACGTTAGCCGACCGGAGTTGGCCGGCTGTCAATCCGGGTTGGGTGGATGAGCTGCTGAAAACGGCACCCGATGACATTCGGCCCCATATCGCGCAGGCCACCATGGCGGCGGCCGAGGGAAAGTGGGATCAGGTCCTGTCGCAAGTGGATCCGATCCTGGCCGCTTACCCTGAATTCCTGCCGGCATTTGTCTTGCGCGGTCGGGCGTTGCAAGAGCTGGGGAACTTCGAAGAGCTGGATCAGTGGGCCAGTCAGCCATTGCCCGGCGCCGATCAGCATCCGGATTATTGGATTGCGGTGGGATTGGCGGCGCGAGCCCGCGGTCAACTGCCGGCCGCGGCGCGCGGCTATTGGGAAGCGGCGAAGCTGGATCCAGACTCGCAGCTTGCCCACAACGAGCTGATGCAGGTGCTCGATGAACTGGGCCGTTCGGCGGACGCTGAGCGGTTTAAGTCGCGTGCCGATCTGTTGGTGGGCCTTCGGGAATTGCTGCATTTGCATGTCGGCTGGCAAGGCGGCTCGCAACGGATGGCCCTGCGAATTGCCGAACGTCTGGCGGAGTTGGGCAGATACTGGGAAGCAGTGGCGTGGGCGAATCATGCTCGCCGCCTACCGGCCGACCCCGTGGCGGTCGATCAGGAGTTGGTTCGGACGTGGCGTAGCCGGTTGTCGAAATCTGCGCCCCGTGTGGACGAATCGATGCAGCCTGCACTGGCGCTTGATCTGAGCGAATATCCATTGCCCAGTCGGGAGCAGACGACGACGCCGCTGGATGTTGCCACCAACGAGTTCAAGCCGGCCGAGTCACTGCCGCTGCAGCTGGTGGACCAGGCGACAGCCAGCGGATTGCAGTTCGCCTACGACTCAGGCGATGACCCATCGGAACCTGGTCTATGGATCTGGCAGACGAACGGCGGCGGCGTCGCGGTGGTCGACTATGACCTTGATGGATGGCCGGATGTTTACTTGAGCCAAGCCGGCGGAAAGGCGTTTGAAGCCGAGGGAAACAAGCCGAACCAGTTGTTTCGCAATCGCCAGGGCAGTCTGTGGACGGACGTCACGGCGGTAAGCCACACGGGTGATCGAGGTTATGCCCAAGGGGTTTGCAGCGGTGACATCGACAGCGATGGATTTCCAGATCTTTTGGTCGCCAACATCGGTCGGCTGACGCTGCTCCGCAACAATGGCGATGGCACATTCACGGACTGCACGGAAGCTTGCGGGTTAGCCGCGGCCAGCAGTTGGGCGACCAGCGTCGCGATCGCGGATCTGGATCGAGACGGGCACGCGGACATTTATGTCGCAAACTATTGCAACGGTCGCGAACCCTTTACGGTCCGTTGCGCTGCGCAGCAGATCGCTGATCAGTATCGAGCCTGTATGCCGACCGCATTTGCGGCTGCTCCTGATCGAGTCTACCGGGGGCGCGGTGATGGAACGTTTGAAGACGTGAGTCAGCAGTGGCTTGAGCCGGATGCCGTCGGCCGGGGCTTGGGATTGATCATCGCGAATCTAGACGAAAGTCCGGGGCTCGAAGTCTTTGTAGCCAACGACATGACGGCTAATTTGTTTTGGGTCGCGGATCGCGGCGAGTCCAGTTTCCATTTCGCCGATTTGGCCGCCGCCCGCGGCCTGGCGTTCGATCACCGCGGCCGGCCTCAAGCCTGCATGGGCGTGGCTGCAGCCGATCCTGATCATGACCTGGATCTGGATCTGGTCGTCACGAATTTCTACGACGAGGCGAACAACTATTACGTCCAACGACGAACGGGACGATATGAGGATCGCTCAACGAAATGGGGATTGGCAGAACCCTCGCAGAAGGTCCTGGGATTCGGAGTGCAGTGGGCCGATTTCGACAACAATGGGGAATTGGAACTGTTGGTGAGCAACGGTCATATCGATGACTTCAGCTACCGTGGCGTTCCCTTCGACATGCCAGCGCAGCTGTTTACGTCGCACAGCGGGCCTGTCGAATTATTGGATGCGACTGCTGTGGGGCCGTACTTCGAATCGACGCATGTTGGCCGTAGCCTTGCAACTCTGGACTGGAACCGGGATGGGGCAGACGATGCGCTCGTGGTACATCTGTTCGAACCCGTGGCGCTGCTGACGAATCAAACTTCTCGCCGGCATCACTGGGTGGGGATCGAGTTGGTTTCGACTTCGGGCCAGCGGGACGCCATCGGAGCCGCCGTTACAATCAAGCAACAGGGACGATCGCACTATCAGCAGCTGATCGCAGGAAACGGGTATCAGTGCAGCAACGAGAAGGTGATCCGGTTCGGGCTGGGCGATGATCCAAAGATCGATGGAATATCGGTTGTCTGGCCGGATGGGACGGAAGAACAGTTCGGTCCAGTCACCGCCGACGAGCACTACTTGCTCATCGAAGGGACCGGGCAAGCCGTGAGCCGCAGCAAGCCAGTTCACGAAGGCAATGGCGATGAGTAATCGAACAGCAGTACCCATCGAGACTGAATCGCAACCGGCGGTTCCTCAAACCGGCTCGACGGAATCCGTCGCGGCCGCACGAATGGGAAAACGAAGTCGGTCGTGGCGGATTTGGCTGCTGCTGGGCGTGCTGGCGGTGTTGGCAACGGTCTTCGTACGTTGGGGAATCGCCGATCACTACCTGTTGTCCGCCGAACAAGCGATTCAGTACCGACGATTGGCGGAAGCCGAAGAACGGTTGCGGCAGGCGGAACGTTGGCGAGCCGATCCGGCCCGAGTTGCTTTCCTGCAGCTTCGCACTGCACGACTGGCAGAAGATGGCCCGCGAATGCGAGAAATGCTCGATCGCGCCAAGCGGCGTGGAACAGACCCGGCGTTGATCGATCTGGAATCCTGGTTGATCAAGGCTCAGTCCGGTGCGATCGAACAGCTGACCGCCGACATGTCAGCCATGCTGGCGGCCTACCCGGATGAGCTGCATGAAATTGCCGAAGCCTGGCTCAGTGGCCTGACTCTGCGGCAAAGCTGGACGGCCGCGGCTCAATCGGTCGCGGTCTGGCTGACGTTGGATCCAAATGATCCGCGGGCCCATCTGTGGCAAGGACGCGTGGCACGGATGCGGGAACAGCGCAAACGGGCGCTCGAGGCCTTTGAGCAGGCAGTCAAGCTGGACCCTCAGATGAGTGAAGGTCGGTTGGAATATGCCGAGGAACTCCGCTTCTTCAATCGTTGGGACGAATCTGCGGCTCAGTATCGTCGCGTGCTGCAGGCTGATCCCGAAGAGTATCGAGCCATCCTTGGATTGGCGCACGCAAACAACAGCGTAGGCAACTATGACGAAGCGATTCCGCTGCTGGAAAATTTGCTGAAGAGGATGCCGTCAAACTACTTTGCGCGGTTGTTGCTGGGTGAGTCTTTTCAGGCAAAGGAACAGCCGGAAAAAATCCTGGAAATCGTGCTGCCGGGGCTGGAAACGTGGCCGCTGGACAAGGGATACCACTACCTGCTTGCGCAGGCCTATGCAGATCTTGGCAAAGATGCCTGCAGTGAGTTTCACTTCCAGATGGTCAATGAAGCCGACGAGCAAGTCGCTCAGATCGACAAACTGCTGGAACTGGTCAAGACACGGCCCGATGACGCCGAACTACGTTACGACTTGGGATATCTCTACATGCAGTACCTGTGGCGTGAAGAGGGAGCCATGTGGCTGCAGGCCTGCCTTGCCCTCGATCCGCACCACGCACGCGCGTGTAGGGAACTGGCGACTTTCTTCGATTCCGTCGGCAGACCTGAGTTGGCGCGTTCCCATCGCAAGGACGCGGCGGCCCCTGACACAAAGGCCAAAGAACTACTGGCCAGGAAGCCTCAGTGCTGACCTTCGGGACCGCGCATGGTGCGGTCGCGGTGCCTGAGTGTGCGGGCGGTGTTTTGGCGGGCGACGGCCGCAGCCGACGCGGTCCACGGCTTCATTGAATTTTCCATTCATCGGTCGCCAACCTGTCGAGTTGTCCGGCGATCGAGCTTCATGTGAGCCAAGAGCATGTGGAACCTTGAGCCTACAGCCAATGACCGTCCAGGCGGTGACGGTTGCGTCCGACCGGGGTTCCCAGCCCGGCGTTCATTCCGCAGCGTAGCGCAGCTCCTCTCGAACCGCCGCTTTCCAGGTTTCGCTTGGCAAGTTCCTCTGATCTTGTTTGGAGTTTTTGTCGCTGGTTGCGGTCCGCAAAAGGCTTCGCAGGAACCGCCCAAAAGCACGGAAGCCGCGGTTGTCCCGCAGCAGGCTCGGGACGACTCGACAAATCCCTGGCAGTTCGTCAATCGAATCGAGACATCGAATATCGATTTCCAATACCGAGATGGAGTCGAAGCAGGCGTCGGTTCAATCGTCGAAATCGTGGGGGGTGGGGTCGGAGTGATCGATTTTGATCGCGACGGACAGCTGGATCTGATACTGCCTGGAGGCGGTTCGCTCGACCCGCAGAAACAACAAATCACGGGCTTGCCGACGGGAGTCTACCGAGGCCTTGGGGATTGGAAGTTTCGCGATGTAGGTCAGGTTTCAAACCTCGGTGAGAGCCGTTACTACAGCCATGGCGCATTGTGCGCTGATTTCAACAGCGACGGGTTTGATGACGTGCTGATCACAGGCTACGGGGGGCTCCAGCTGTTTGCCAATCAAGGAGACGGGACGTTTGTGGATGTCGCGGCGGACGCGGGACTGACGGACACACGCTGGAGCGTCAGCGGCGCATGGGGCGATTTTGATCGCGACGGAAATCTCGACGTCTTTGTCAGCCGTTACGTCAACTGGTCATGGGACAACCATCCGCTCTGTACCAGCGCCATCAATGGAACCGATCGGGAAGTGTGTGGACCACGTTTCTTCGACGGACTGGACGACAGCATTTACTACAGCGACGGGCGTGGCGGCTTTCGCGAATCCACTCCCGACGATGGGTTAACTCCGCTCGGGCGGGGACTGGGCGTTTTGACCGCCGATCTGGACCAAGACGGCTGGACTGATGTCTATGTGGCGAATGACGCTGAAAAGAACTACTTGTATTTGAACCAGAAGAACGGAAAGTTCAAAGAGAAAGGGCTGGTGAGCGGCGTTGCGGTGGGCGAAAACGCATCCGAGAACGGCAGCATGGGGCTGGCGATCGGAGACTATAACCTCGATGGCTTGTTTGACTTGTGGGTGACAAACTTCGAAAGCGAGAGCTTCGCCCTGTATCGCGGTCTGAAGCAGCCAGGACGATTTCGCTTTTCGAGCCGCGAAGCGGGTCTCACCGAAGTCCGCGCTGTCTATGTCGGTTGGGGCACCGCATTCGCGGATCTGGATCTCGACGGCGATGAGGATCTGCCCGTCGTCAATGGCCACGTTTACCGTTATCCGATCAATAACATCGTGCTGCAGCCGACCCTGCTGTGGGAAAATCGGGACGGCCGGTTCATCAACGTAGGAGAGCAAGCCGGCGAATATTTTGCAGGCCGACATCTGGGACGCGGACTGGCAATTGCCGACCTCGATCACAACGGACTGCCCGATATCCTGATTGCCAACATCAACGAACCGCCGGCTTTGCTGGATAACCGTTCGACGGCCAAAGGCAATGCCTTGACGATCGACTTGGTGGGAACGCGATCGAATCGCAATGCGATCGGGGCCGTCGTCACGGTCGAAGCAGCCGGCAAATCGCAGATTCGCCAGCAGTTCGACGGCGGCAGCTTCGGCACGACCCATCAGCGCCGCCTGTTCTTCGGGCTGGGAGAATCGATGCGGGTCGACCGATTGGAAGTTCTCTGGCCCAACGGCGATCGCCAGACATGGACCGACCTGCCGGTCAATCAGAGCTTGCAAATTGTGGAGGGCAGCCCCGAACCCCTCGTGATTGTAGACAGGGCCATGAATCCCCCGCGAACCTGAACCGCAGCAGTTCCACCGCTTGGCCCTTGAGAAAAGCCGCCCGGCTGGAGCGGTTGGTCGCGCTCCTTCCGCCACCGAGTAGGGTTTGGAACGCAGATTCTGGGATCGGGTTTTCGCCCTCCTGCCGCAGTTGCGGGCACGTACCGGCAGGGACTCAGTCTAAATGAACGTCCGAAGGAGCTGCGGAGCGAAAATCACTGCGGCGGTGCGTCATTCCCGCCTGGGCCTTAGAGGGAGTTGACCGGTCGGAGCCCTATGATTCCGCATTCGGTTGCAGACAGGCGGGTCAAAAATGATTCCAGGTAAGGGGAGATTGGGCCCCGCCGTGGTCTATATTGGGGAGTGCGCGCCCGCCTAACCCTCGGTCGCGTCTAAATGCTGTCGACCGCGTTCATGCCGCCTTAGGAACCAGGAGGAACACCTCGCGAACGATGCAGATTGAGTTCCATGCCGGTGTGCCTTGGCGAATGGGCTCGTCTCATTGGATGAACGGCTGACTCCTTGGACCTTGTCCGCGAGTTGCGAGAATACTCCGAAGCCTGAGTAACAGTTGATCGCCATTCCGTTTAACCGAACCACGGGATGTCATGATCCGTTTGCATTTGCCAAAGTGCACGCATGCACGCGCACCGGACGCTCAAATTGGCCGTTGGGCCGCGCTGATCGGTGACAATGCACCGGTGGTTGCATGGATCGTCTGCGTGCTGGCAACTGGCGGTTGTGAGCGTGGCAGTTCCACAAGCCAGTCCGAGCCTTCTCTACAGGTGCGGAACGTGTCGCTTGGACCGGCTCGCGCCGCTCCGAGAGCTGCGAGTCTTCGATTCAGTAATCGAGTCGACGGTTCGGGAATCGATTTCACTTATCGCGACGGGAAAGAGTCGGGCGTCTGTTCAATCGTCGAGATCGTCGGTGGTGGCGTGGGCGTGATCGATCTTGATCGCGATGGTCAGGTCGACTTGATCCTGCCGGGTGGAGGAAGCCTGGATCCGGACCGAAGGCAAGTCAATGGACTGCCGACGGCACTCTACCAAGGTCTAGGTCAATGGAAGTTTCGTTCCGTTGGCAAAGCCGCGCGGATTGAGTCGAGCCGCTATTACAGTCATGGGGCTCTTTGCGCTGACTTTGACAATGACGGATTTGACGATGTTCTGATTACGGGCTATGGCGGGCTGCAATTGTTTCGCAATCAAGGGGATGGCACATTTCAAGAAGTTGCGAAGCAGACGGGCTTGACCGATGAGCTCTGGAGCACGAGCGGGGCTTGGGGTGACTTTGATCGTGACGGAAATCTTGATTTCTACATCAGTCACTATGTGGACTGGTCTTGGGACAACAATCCGCTGTGCAACAGCCCGCTCAATGGCGAAAAGGAAGTGTGCGGACCTCGGCAATTCGGTGGACTGACAGATTCAATCTATTACTCGGACGGTCAGGGTGGGTTTCGCGATGGAGGATCTGAGAGCGGATTGGAGAGTGGTGGCAAAGGGCTGGGCGTACTGGCGGCCGATCTCAACCAGGACTCATGGCTGGACATCTACGTTGCCAACGATTCGGAACGTAACCGGTTCTATGCCAATCGCGGTGATGGTGGATTCGAGGAGCAGGGGCTGGCCAGTGGCTTGGCGGTCGGTGAGTCGGCGTCTGAAAATGGAAGCATGGGTCTGGCGCTGGGGGATTTCAACGGCGACTTGCTGTTGGATGTTTGGGTGACCAATTTCGAAAACGAGAGCTTTGCCCTCTATCGGGGTCTGAAGCAGCCGGGTCGCTTTCGCTTCTGTAGCCGGGAAGCTGGTCTGACCGACGTCAGTGCCGTGTATGTGGGATGGGGAACCGCTTTGATCGATCTGGATCTGGATGGCGACGAAGACATGCCCGTTGTGAACGGACACGTCTATCGACAGCCGCTGAACAATCTCGTGGAACAGCCAGCCTTGCTTTGGGACAACCAGGGGACAGGCCGGTTCCTGAATGTCGGTGCCGAAGCGGGAGACTATTTCGCCGAACGGCATCTGGGACGCGGGCTGGCCGTGGCGGACATCGATCAAGATGGCCTGCCCGATCTGCTGATTTCCAATATTCAAGAACCCCCTGCTCTGCT
>Ga0114939_10002014_pt1 | contig 15609 bp, 11 predicted proteins | sample AshMeaCrysSpring_FD_87196 | JGI IMG/M metagenome (GOLD analysis project Ga0114939, IMG submission 87196) | Groundwater microbial communities from Big Spring, Nevada to study Microbial Dark Matter (Phase II) - Ash Meadows Crystal Spring | ecosystem: Environmental > Aquatic > Deep subsurface >... | reverse complement strand
GCTATAAATTAGGAGTCTGTTCATTCATTACATGTATATCTTATGTTTTAATATCATCATAATGGATTGGCTAATAACTATTATCATACCAATAACAAAACGACAAGTGTATGACTAAGAGTTGTTTAAATCAAAAATAGTAGAGACAGAATAACCGTGAGTTTATTAAGCGACAGCTTACCCTGTATGTCTTAATTGATTATTTACAATGTTGTATTATACGGAATTGTTTTGATATCAAAACAGCCAAAAACCTCAAATAATCTATAGCAGAGATTAAAATGATACTGTTGATGGTTACTTTATTAACTTGCTGGTTAACAATACCATTGATTTATTGTTACTTTTTTTTAAAAAATAGGCTAAATCAGCCGAAATATCTTGTTATCCAAAATCCAAAAGATAATCAGATTAGTTCTATCTTTACTAATAGTTTTTTTGACTTATTTACAATTTTTAATATCAACAAAAAAAAACACATAAATCAGGTAAAAAATCATAAAAATATTTTTAAGGAAGAGTTAGATAAAAAATTATTATTACAACAAATAGCTCTAGAATCAACAACAGATGGAATTTTAGTGATTGATAACCAAGGAGCAATCTTTGGATTGAATGAAAAATTTATAGAAATCTTGGATATACCTAGTTTCACAGTTAAAAAAAATAAAATTTCTAAAAATTTACTTACAATAGCAATTAGACGGCTAATAAACTATAAATATTTTTTCAATATATTTAGGGAGATAAAAAAAAATCCGGAAATAAAAACTTATAATTCTCTTTATTTTAAAGATGGTCGAATCATTGATGTTTACTCTCAACCACAGCAGAATATTATACAAAATAATGCAGAAATTATTGGCCGAGTTTGGATTTTTAGAGATGTCACAGCGCACAAGTTAGCAGAAGAAAAATTTAATCATCATCAATTACACGATGTTCTGACCAATTTACCGAATAGAATATCCTTTAGCGAAAATTTAGAACAAATATTAATTAAAGCTAAAAAAAATGATGAAAAAATAGCAGTCTGTTTTTTAGATTTAGATAGATTTAAAAGAATCAATGATACTTTAGGTCATGCAATTGGAGATGTATTAATTCAAAGAGTTTCTCACAGATTAACAACTTGTTTAAGAGATTGCGATATCATAGCTCGTTGGGGAGGAGATGAATTTACACTATTATTACCAAAAATTAAAAATCAAGAAGAATTACAAAATATCGCAGAAAGAATTTTATCTGTATTAACTGTAGGTTTTGAGATAGATAATAACCACTTATATGTTAGTGCTAGTATGGGTATTGCTATCTATCCCTATCATGGTGAAGATAAAGAAACTTTAATAAAACATGCTGATGCGGCTTTATATAAAGCTAAATTTAAAGGGCGAAATAATTATCATTTTTATCATCCAGCTATAAACTCTCAAGCATCTGAACTACTAATTTTAGAAAATAGTTTACATTCAGCTTTAGAAAAGGATGAATTTAATCTTTTCTATCAACCTCAAGTCAATATTATTACTGGAGAGATAATTAAAATGGAAGCCTTGCTTCGTTGGCGTCATCCTCAATTAGGTTTAATCTCTCCAGACAAATTTATTCCTATTACAGAAGAGAATGGCTTAATAGTACCCATTGGAGAATGGGTTTTAAGGACAGCTTGTAAACAAAATAAAATATGGCAAGAAGCCCTTGGTTTACCACATCTTTCTATTGCAGTGAATCTTTCGATACGTCAATTTCAACAATATGATTTAGTCAGTACAGTCAAACAGATTTTAGAAGAAACTGAAATGCATCCCCATTGTTTAGAATTAGAAATAACTGAAAGTCTTGCGGCTCATAATATTGATTTTACAAAATCTGTTTTAAACGAATTACACGATATCGGTGTTTCAATATCTATTGATGACTTTGGCACTGGGTATTGTTCTTTAAGTTATCTTAAAAATTTTCCCATTAACTCATTAAAAATTGATAAGTCTTTTGTATGCGATTTAGTAAATAATAAAAATGATACTGCAATTACCAGCGCTATTATAGCTTTAGCTAAGGGATTAAATTTATCAGTAGTAGCTGAGGGAGTAGAGACTGAAGAACAACGTAATTTATTAAGAATGCTTGAGTGTGAGGTGATGCAAGGTTATTTATTTAGCCCTCCTGTGTCTTCTGATGATGCGACTAAACTACTAAAAAGATATAAATTTCATACATTTAGCAGTTTCTCTTTAGTAGCCTAAAAAGACTTTTGCTATTACACAAACAAGTTAAATTCGAGAAATTTGAGACAAGAAAAAACCCTAGTATGAATAACCCATCAGAGCTATTTATACTAGAATTATAATTTGTCTATTAGACATCTCCGGAAAATAAAATAGAAGTCTTGTGCTGTAAAAGTCAAAGTTTAATTTTGGAACGCACCAAGAAAGGGTGAAGGTCGATGTCTATTAGCCATTAGCCATTAGCCATTAGCCATTAGCCATTAGCCATTAGCCATATATCCATAAAACAAAAACATTGTATAACTTTAGAAAAAATCTACTCTTGCATCAAAACCCCTATCTTGTAAATTTCTAATGAGTCTTTCAGCATCTTGTCGTTTTTCAAACTGTCCAGCGTTAATATATCGTCCTAGATTGGACTCTGCTTCAAAGGCATTACCGACATGCTGACGGACTAAACGAAGGGTATCTCTATTCTGAATCGGAACTACAACTACATAACGTTTTGTAGAAACTGAAGTATCACCCCCTCCTCCGACTCCGGCTATATTTCTTAAACCCAAGGCTTGCCAGGTCGCAGAATCCACAAATCCCGTGACATTTAGGCGATAATTGCGCTGAAATTGAGTAACAGCGTCTCTTGTGTAATCTCCATAAAAGCCGTTGGGATTACCTTTAAAATAGCCTAATTGTTCCAGACGTAGTTGGAGATTTCTGACATTTTCATTATTATCGCCAGGACGTAGTAAAGCTGCTCTAGGACCAGGGGGATTTGGAGGTACTTGTTCGGCTTGTCTAATTAATAAATCCCAAGTTTGGTTATTTACGACTCCATCTGCACGTAAACCATATTCCTGTTGAAAACGGGTAACAGAATCTCTTGTTGCAGAACCAAAGTTGCCAGTGGGATTTCCTGTAAAGTAACCTAGTGTTTGTAGTAACTGCTGTAAATATGTGACTTCACCACCACTACTTCCTTGGGAAAGAATTGGATAGGGTTGCCCAATAGGTTGCCCTGGTTGAGGGCTTTGTGTATCTACAGCGACTATTATTGATTGTCTTGTTCTTGTGCCCACCACTCCATCAGGGTTAAGGAAATTATTCCTTTGAAAGAGTCTCACAGCATTTTCTGTTTCAAAATCAAAATTGCCGTTAATAGGTCCGTAATATAAACCTAATGTTTGTAAATCTCTCTGTAATCTACTCACATCGGGACCATTGCTGCCCAGACGCATTTCAAATTCAAATCTTGGAGCAGGGGCTGGGAGAATAGAGTTTGGGTTTGTTTTTGGTCTTAGAGGGACATTTGTAAGTTGTCTGCGTCTTGCTGTGCCACACTGGGTGTCTAAAGCTCTTTGGGTTTGGGGACCAACTACGCCAATGGCTGGTAATCCCTTTGCTTTTTGAAATTTTCTAACAGCATTTTCGGTTTTAGAACCAAAATTCCCTGTTACTGAGCCTTCAAAGTAACCTAATCTTTTTAAACACCGTTGTATATTCGATACTTCAGCCCCACTAACTCCTGGTCTTGCTGCCATTGCTTGACCTGCTACGCTGATGATAGCGAGGGCTAATGTTGCTGATAATAGACGTATTGCCACTGGGGTAGATATTTTTTGCCAACTTTCAAATAGATTAAAATTAACGCGGATAGAGGGAAACTCAAGGTTTTCAGATTCCTCGTAGGCAGAAGCGATATGTAAATAAGCGATGGATTCCATAGCTTTTTTTCGGTTTTTTTAAGTTATATAAAATTCTCTGTTCAGGTTTTGACCTTCCCAGAGTTTATGAGTCAGTAAAAAGCGATTCTTGCAGAACTACAGTAAAAGTCAATAGTCTACCAACTTTATTGATATCTATTAACATCACTTCCCAGTTGATGCTTTCCTGAATTAAATATAATTTTTTGCTTCGGTATTACTAGATATATTTTCAACTAAGTATATACGTATACCGAAAAATCATAAACTGATGCATTCCTGATAGCAAGAATTGATTAGCAGAATCATTACTAAAATAAAGATACCAATTTTTGAGTAATATTTATTGCTACTAAAGAAATAAAAACTGAACTGGAATTCTAAATCTATACTTAATATAATAAGTGATTTTATCTGCTTGGGTATCTGGAAAAAAAATTATTTTTTGGCATTTTGGCAAAGCTGGAGAAATCTGGTTTCTTGGAAGTTTATGAGAAAAACCAGATTTGTAAAAGGTTTATAGAATGTTTATAAACTTGATTTTGGTACTATACGAGCATCGATACCCCGCGATCGCAGTGTCGCTGTAAACTTCTCAGCAGAAGGACTGTCCTGAAATTCACCAGCTTGGACTACATTTCCTAGCCTTGTCCTCACAACGAATGCACTGGGGACATATAATTGTACGTCTTCCAAGGTGAAATTGTTGGTGACAGGAACAATAACAATAAAACTATTAGAATTCGTAGATGTTGTAGGAATAGCTTTTTGGCAATTTAGCCCCAGTGCTTTCCATGTTGTGGCGTCTACTACACCATTAGGAATTAATTCATTGCGACGTTGAAAGTTAGTAACAGATTGAGTAGTTTGTTCTCCAAAATAGCCAGTGGCATTTATTTTTCCATATCCCAATTGATTTAACTTATTTTGCAAATCAAGGACATCCTGACCTTGGGAACCTTGATAAATTAATGGTCTATTACATCCTTGGGGAGGAGGGGAAACAGGACCTGTAAGAGGCTTTTGTAATTCTAGCCATGTTCTAGCATCTACAATCCCATTGGGCAAAAGCTCTCTTCTTTGCTGAAATCTAATTACTGCTTGCTGAGTTTCCTTCCCAAAGTAATCTGTCAAGGCTGGATTAAACAGATTCCAATTTTTTAATAGCTGCTGTAATTTTGTCACACAAGGACCTTTATCACCTGCCCTTAATATAGGTAGCTGATTATTTGAACAAATATTACTACCGGGATTATTACTGGGATTAGAAGGTCTTCTACTAATGCGCTTTAACTCTTCTTGTATTGCTGCTTGAGTTTTGGGGCCAACTTTTCCATTTATTGGTTGAATTCCTCTATCTCGTTGAAATCTACTTACAGATGCTTCTGTCCCTGGTCCAAAATCTCCGTCAACTGCACCACTAAAATAATCTAATTTTCTTAAATCTTCCTGCAACTTAGAGACCGCTGGTCCTTTGCTACCAATGCCTAAAACATTACTAGTGGGAGTGGGGGTGGGGGTGGCAGGGGGTTTTTTAGCTTGACATCTTGATTCTAGTAAAGCTTGAGTCCTTGGGCCGACAACTCCATTACCTGTGAAACCGTTAGCTTGTTGAAATTTGATAACAGATGCTTCCGTAACGTCACCAAAATTATTAGTAATTTGGCCGCTAAAATAGCCTAACTTTTGTAAACACCGTTGGATTTCACCTACTTCTTGGCCGCTATCGCCTTTTTTAAAGGGGACAGCTAATACCGGACTAGCTATTAGGATAGTACTAAAAGTTAATGTTAAAGATAACACACACTTTTTAAGTACATGACGAGAGCGATAGGCAAAGCGTAAAGCCTCAGACTTATTGCTAAATAATGATAAGTAATTTTGACTTTTGATACCGTTTGTATTGTTGGATACCTCAAAAATCGGAGGGACATCAACACTAGCTTTTTTTACCATAGTAATTGCCAAGAAACTTGGATGAATAAATAATTGGAATATGCTATTAACGCAAATAAGCAAGGTTTAAGGAAACAAACAACCAGAGAAATAACATGACAAAATACCATTTGGAAAATGTGCGATAGAAAACAAAATATTCTTCGCTGTTTATAAATAATCTATATAATCCCATTACAGATGAGGTATTTTGTCTTATTTAACATGATTTTTTACCGACTTATTTTCCGGTAGGATAGCAAAATTGTTCGCACTAAAAACACCCAAGATAAATACATTTATCCTCGGCAAAAGCAACGGTTATTAGTGATGGATTATTAATAACCCATCCCTAGGGACTTTCCACCCTCAGATTACTAGGTAGTTATAAGGATTTAAATCAAGGATTTTGTCCTCATACTAAGGGTAGCTGTAGCGTTTCAGAACATTAAGAACAAATAAACTAATAAATCCTTTACTTTTTGGAAGTAATGGTTGTTGACTACCTTGGGTTATCATTTGTTTCATCTGTAGCTGGTTTATTATCATCTTCGGTGCCATCAGCCTGCTTGATATTCCCAGCCTTAACCCAACCTTCTTGGTAACTACCTTCAAGACGAATCTTAAGCCAGACTTTATCGCTACTTTCTTCTATAACAGTGACTTTTTGATTAAAGCCCACTCCACCAACTTTTTCAGCCGCAGAATTTGCATCTTTACGTAAACTTAAACCTTGAGGCCAGCTAACACGACCTTCGTATGCGCCCGGTGGTAACTCTTTAGGAGCTTGTTTAGCCTCTGGAGTTTCCTTTGCTTTAGGAGTTTCCTGAACTTCCGGAGCATTTTTATCTTCTTGTTTGTTATCTACTGCTTTATTTTCTTCAGGAGTCGGATTAGGTTTAGTTTTATCGGCATTAATCAGTGGGGCTGACTCTTTTACAGCAACAGAGTCGTTATCAAAAACAGGCTTTGCAGGATTAATTGAATTACGATTGAACACGTAAATAGCAGTTGCAACACCTCCACCAACTAGAATTCCTAATGCTAATACAATGCCAAGAATATATTTTAGTAAGTTTGTAAACATATTTACACAATTAAATCAAAGAGTAGGAAATAAGGCTTTGGAGACAAGGGGAAGAGGAAACCAGAAACAATAACTCGAAATAATAACTCATAATTAACGATTCATCACCAATAACCAGCTACTAACATTTCCCATATCCGACTTACCACTTCATCTACTGCAATTGTCTTTGAATACTTAAGGGGCTATCTTTTGAAGCTAATCTAGCCCTTCCAGCAGCAGCCCACTCTTGAAGTTTTTGAATTTGTTCACCGGCAGTGCGGGCTAAAGGAATTATTTGACTAGCCGCCTCTAAAATATCATCAGTAGTAAAATCTCGATTTTGGCTAAAACCTATGTGCATAGCTTCAATTAAAGTTTGCTCGATTTCGGCACCTGAAAAATCAGGGGTTTCATAGGCTAATCTATCAATATCATAAGTTTTTAAGTTATGAGGGCGTAGTTTGTTCATATGAACATTAAAGATAGCTTTTCTTTCTTCTTGGGTGGGTAAACCAACGAAGAAAATTTCATCAAATCTACCTTTACGTAACATCTCCGGTGGTAGGGCTTGGATGTCGTTAGCCGTAGCGACAACAAATACTGGCGAACTTTTTTCAGCCATCCAGTTAATAAATGTACCAAATACCCGACTAGTAGTTCCCCCATCACCCTTACTACCAAGGCCTGAAAACGCCTTATCTATTTCATCAATCCACAGAATGCAGGGAGCGAGGGCTTCTGCGACTTGTATCATTTGCCTTGTGCGGGATTCAGATTCTCCGACTAAGCCGGCAAATAATCTACCAACATCTAAACGTAATAATGGTAAATGCCAGTGATGAGCGATCGCCTTAGCAGTTAAAGATTTACCAGTGCCCTGAATACCAACTAATAATAAACCACGGGGATGGGGTAAACCATATTGTCTAGCCCTGTCACTAAAGGAGCCTCCCCGACGAATCAACCATTCTTTTAAATTGTCTAAGCCGCCGATATCAGATATTTGTTCAGTGGCGGGGTAAAAATCAAGGATTTGAGTTTGGCGAATTGTTTGGCGTTTTTCCTCAAGGACTAAATCTACATCCTCTGGTTGTAATTCACCTTTAGAAGCGATCGCCCTTGCCAATACCCGGCGAATTCTTTCCATACTTAAACCTTGGCACGAGCGCACTAAATCATCTAAAACTTTTACTGATAAATTATTCCCTGTGGCTAGAGTTAGGCGCTCGATTTCTGTCTTTATGTCTTCCCCCCCAGGTAAGGGAAATTCAACTATTGTTAAAACTTCTGTTAAATCGTCAGGAATAGCAATACGTGGCGAGAGGATAACTATATTTTTCGGCTGAGATTTAAGCAAGCGGGAGAGATTGCGAAGTTTGCGTGCAATTGCCACATCTTCCAAAAAGCGATGATAATCCCGCAGCACTAAAACCACCGGTGCCGATGGAGATAATTTTTCTATTAATTCTAAAGCTTGGAGAGGATTGCGTTTTCCAAAACCTGCATCATTAGGATTCCCTTGATATCCATCAACAAAATCCCATGTATATACTGGGCGGTTTCCTTGATTTGCAGCTTCTTCCCTAATTGCAGCTTCTACCCTTTCTTCTTCATAGGTTGGAATATAGATTAGGGAATAGCGTGCGCGTAGTAGTAGCTTAAACTCTTCACGGAAGGACATAGGCAATTTTCGCTTTTGGATAATTAACCGAAAATGTAAAAGTTTTTTAATTAAAATCCTTTGACCATCTTGAAAAGAGTTTAACACTTTGCTGTCTATGGGAGGTAGAGAGGTTGGGGTGGTGTAGAGGTGGGGGGGGAAAGGTATAGAGTCAAAAGCTTACCTCTACACCCCCACCACGCCCACCACCCCACTAATTACTGAAGTTTGAGAAACTTATCCAGGGCTGCGACCATATTAGGAGGCCAGCGGCGAATGCTTGTTACCCAGTTAATATCTTTGTATCGGCGGTCAAGGCCAACGGCGGCTACCCAATTACTTTCGGCTTCACCGCGATTTCCTTTTGCCCAATATGCTGCTGTAATAGCTGCTCTCATGTCGGCAAATTTAGGATATTTACGGATAATATTTTTCATTTGCCTAATTGCATCGTCTGTTTTACCAGTTTCATATAGGGCTAGGGCATAATTTGCGCGGGCAAAGGCAAAGTTAGGGGCAATTTCGGCGGATTTTTGATAATCGGCAATGGCTTCTTGCCAACGTCTTAAACCTCCAAAGGCATTACCGCGATTGTTATATGCCATCGCGTCTTTGGGGTCCATTTCCAACAGGTGATTATAATCAGCGATCGCTTCTTCCCATTTACCTAAACCTTCTAATGCTGTACCCCGATTTAACAACGGGTCAGTGACATTGGGGGCAAGTTCAATGGCTTTGTTATAATCAGCGATCGCTTCTTGTAATTTATTTTGGCTTACCCTAGAGTTTCCGCGATTGCTCCATACCGCAGCATTTTCTGGATATTTATCTAAAATCTGTGTCCAAAAATTTTCTGCGGTGGCAAAATCTCCCCTGTCTGTGGCGTCAAATGCTTTGTTACCCCATTCTTCTAATTGTTGAAAGTCCGATTCTGTTATATTCGTTGGTGGTGTTTGGGCTAGTGCTTCATTTCCCCAGCCAAATATCAACAGTATGCTTAATATAATTGCGAAAAATCTCATAGAAGTTAAACAGTAAAGGGTAAAACGTGAATGTGAAAGCAAAAAATTATTATAATTTTACACTTTTACCTTTTACTTTTTACCTTTCTTTAATTCATGACATCGATTTCGCAACATCTGATTCGCGATACCCGCTCATGGTGTCGCTATACAAACAAATTTGTATTTTGGGCAATTGTTATAGAATCCCTATTCCGGCAATAACGACAATTGTTTAGTTGGTGGTTTAAAACCCATATGCTTATAAGCAGCCGCCGAAGCAGTCCTTCCCCTAGGGGTTCGCTGTAAATATCCTATTTGCATCAAATAGGGTTCGTAAACTTCTTCTATAGTTTGGGTATCCTCCCCCGTAGCTGCAGCAATGGTTTCTAAACCAACAGGCCCGCCATTAAATTGTTCAATAATGACACTGAGCATTTTTCTATCTGTCCAATCTAAACCACAGGGGTCTACTTGAAATAGTTGTAATGCCTCATCTGCAACTTGTTTACTAATTTCTTTAAATTCCTTAACTTGCGCGTAATCGCGGACGCGCTTCAGTAATCTATTTGCAATACGAGGAGTGCCCCGCGAACGTCTTGCAATTTCCTCAGCCCCATCATCTGTAACATTGGTGTTTAAAAATTGGGCGCTACGAATAACAATTAAGGTCAGTTCGGGTACTTCATAAAAACGAAGACGCTGTACCAAACCAAAGCGATCGCGCAAAGGAGAACTTAAGGCACCGGCACGGGTAGTCGCTCCAATCAAAGTATATTTATCAAGGGGAAGACTGCGAGTTTTTGCCGCAGCCCCTCTCCCCACGGTAATATCTAAACGATAATCCTCCATTGCCGGATAAAGAATTTCCTCCGCCATCTTTGATAAGCGGTGTATTTCATCAATAAATAAAATATCCCCAGGCTTTAAACTCACCAATAAACCCATAATATCCCTAGGACGCTCTAAAGCTGGAGCGCTAGTAATTCTACAACTGACCCCCATTTCGGAAGCTAAAATCATCGCCATTGTAGTTTTACCCAAACCCGGAGGACCATACAGTAATAAATGGTCTAAAACTTCACCCCTAGATTTTGCTGCTTTGATAGCTATATCCAGAACATCTTTTAGGTCTTTTTGCCCAATATAATCAGCAAAACGCTGGGGTCTAATGCTGTCTTCCTGTTTTGCTTCTTCTATTTCCACAACTTCTGCCTGAAGAAGATTATTAACCTCTGCTGATTTATCTTTTTCAACTGGACGCCTTTTTGTTGTGGTTTTCTTGGGTTCTTGGGGTCCCTGGGATTGTTTATTTGATGAAATAATCGCCATATAGATGTTGGGTTATCTGATACGTGGATGTTGAATTAGCTAATGGGTGGATTGGGGATTATTTGACTGGTTAATGTTAAATATTCCACTGGGCTTTATAAACCAGCCCTTACAAAACCTCCTTTACAAGCCATCCTATTTTTTTCTGAAAATTTTGAATCAATAAACACAGGTCAATCTAAAATTTAAGTTCCGAGCAATAAATCGCAGTGCAAAAATACTATGCTAGCTAAAAGAATCTTACCGTGCTTGGATGTTAAGGCGGGAAGAGTTGTAAAAGGAATTAACTTTGTCAACCTTCAAGATGCTGGCGACCCGGTGGAATTGGCTAAGGTCTACAACGAAGCGGGTGCTGATGAACTAGTGTTTCTAGATATTACAGCCACTCATGAAGATAGAGACACTATTATTGATGTAGTTTACCGAACTGCAGAGCAGGTGTTTATTCCCCTAACAGTGGGCGGTGGGATTCAATCCTTAGAAAATGTTAAAAATTTGTTACGTGCTGGGGCAGACAAAGTTAGTATTAACTCTACAGCTGTACGCGACCCTGATTTTGTGAACCGGGCAAGCGATCGCTTCGGCAATCAATGTATTGTCGTTGCCATCGATGCCAGACAAAGAAAAGACCTCAATAATCCAGGATGGGACGTATATGTAAGAGGTGGGCGCGAAAATACCGGGCTTGATGCTATTCAATGGGCTATCGAAGTCGAAAAGCGAGGTGCTGGAGAAATACTTTTGACAAGTATGGATGCCGACGGCACTAAAGCCGGATATGACTTAGATTTAACAAGAAAAATTGCTGATTCAGTCCAAATCCCTGTAGTTGCTTCTGGAGGCGCAGGTAACTGCGAACACATTCACCAAGCTCTTACAGAAGGAAAAGCTGAAGCCGCATTACTAGCTTCATTACTACATTATGGTGAATTGAGCGTTTTAGAGATTAAGCATTACCTCAATGAACGCTCAGTACCCATCCGTATTATCCCGTAGGTTCAGCAGCAAAATCTAACCACACTACTCCCGTGGTTAGACGTTATTCTTAAATTCATGTGTTAAGATTAGTGAACTAGAATTAAAAAATATAAAAAAAAATGTTGATACCCATTTTAGTTTTTGATGTAGCGCTGGTGGCCTGGTCGCTGCACTTGATGGAAAGAGCCTACATTAGTAGGGAATTTTCACTAATGTTGGCAGGTCTGTTGGTAGCATTAGCAGCAGGAGCCATGATGGTAGTATATTTCCTTATGGGTCATTGCATGAGCTATTTAATGCCTTAGATTTACATATAAGACATATAAGGGACTTGACATAATTTTAATCTGTAAGGCATTATTAAATAATGCTTAAGAATAAGGGGTTATAGCTCAGTTGGTAGAGCACTACAATGGCATTGTAGGGGTCAGCGGTTCGAACCCGCTTAGCTCCATTGATTTTTAATGTTACTCATATAATTAATTCTTCAGTAGTTGGCGACTTGCTAATAAGGCAAAGCTTCAGATAAGTAAGGTTTTCCAGACAATGACTATAAAAATGATGTGGAACAGGCTTCTAGCCTGTTTTTGTGAGATTAAAAATTTTCCACAAACAGGCTAGAAGCCTGTTCCACGGGCTTAAAATATACTTTTATTTTCAAACGCCCAAAAGGCTTCTAGCCTGTTTGTGTGAGATTAAAAATGATGTGGAACAGGCTAGAAGCCTTTTGTATGAGATTAAAAATTTTCCACAAACAGGCTAGAAGCCTGTTCCACGGGCTTAAAATATACTTTTATTTTCAAACGCGACAAAGATGATGTGACAGACCACTAGTCTGCCCAAAAATATGATTATTTATTTCTTCCTAGAAGAAAGCAATTTGAACAATCAATAACCTCCACTCACAGCAAGACTTACACCGAAAAATTTAGAAATCCAATTAATATCGTCATTACAATTATCAATACAAGTTTTAGATTAAGTTGAAATTTATAGATTATTGGGAATAAATTTTTAATTACTGGATAAAATATAGTTTGATTTTTTCTTCTCCCCCACTCCCCAATATTTTTCGGGAAAAATTAGCAGCATGAAGAAAAAATGCTATAGTAATTAAGTTACAACGAGGGCGCGTAGCTCAGTGGATTAGAGCGTCAGGTTCCGGTCCTGTAGGTCGGGGGTTCGAATCCCTCCGCGCTCGTTATTCATGACATTAGAAATTTTGATTCAGACCCCAGACTTCTCGAAATTTCTCGAAGATCTTGTTTTTACAACTATATTCCACATGGTCATAAACATTACTTACCGCACCCTGTAGAGGATGGGGAAAAGGGCGCTTTTTTGTTAATGGAAGAGATTTTTCTCGCTTTATATCCCCACACTATAAGAGAATGGGGCAGATCGGCGTCTTTGTTAAAACTCATGTAAGCACTTATGAAAGATTTAAAACAAACCATAATTAGCTATTCCAAACGAGACCTGGAAGAGCGAAAAAATTGGTATTCTCCTGCAGCGGAGGCTTACAACAAGGCAAGACCGCGTTACCCTCAAGATTTAATTCGTCAAGTTGTAGATATTGCTGGATTATCTTCTGGTTGTAAAATTCTTGAAGTGGGATGCGGTCCTGCTACAGCAACAGTATCATTCGCCTCTTTGGATTTTTCGATGGTTTGTTTGGAACCCAATCCAGATTTTTATCAATTAGCCCAAGAAAATTGTAAAAATTATCCGAATGTGAAAATTCAAAACACATCCTTTGAAGAATGGACGCCAGAAGCGACAAAGTTTGATGCTGTTTTAGCTGCGAGTTCTTTTCATTGGGTATCGCCAGAAATCGGATATCCGAAAGCTGCAAATGCTTTGCGAGAAAATGGCTGCTTAATTTTGTTATGGAATAAGGAGCTTCAGCCTTCTTATGAAGTTTACCAGCGCTTATCTGAAGTATATCAACTTCATGCCCCACATCTTAACCGTTATGAAGATAGGGAGACTCAGGAAAAGATTTTAAAAGAATTGGGGGAGATGTCAACTGATTCCGGGCAATTTAAAGACTTAGTATCTGGATATATTGATTCAGAAGTAACTTATACAGTTGACGAGTATTTGACACTTTTAAATACTTATTCGCCTTATCTAGAGTTAGAAGAAAAGAGAAAGAAGGATTTATTTTCAGGATTGAGAGATGTAATAGAAAATGAATTTGCTGGAAGTCTTCGGCTTTGGCATATCTCTGCTTTTGATGTAGCTAAAAAATCTTAGGCATTAATTACGATTAATACAACTTTCAGTATCAACAAACCGTGGAACAGGCCGGAAAGCCTCTTCCACAAAGACAGAAGAATATTATCAACACAAAAATTCAACACTTGCTGTAGCTGACTACCACAAGGTTGATTTTATGGGGTTAATTTTAGGGCTAATGCGACCCATTCATTAAATCTAGCGATATCAATCACTTCAAAATTTTGTTCTTTTAATGACGCGACTACATCTTCTTCGTAATCCTTGGTAAAACCAGCTATTATCAACATTCCATTCTGTTGATTGCTGCGGTGGAGCGATCGCCTATAATCTGCAGCAAGGGTAATATGTATTCGCGCTAGGATATTGGCAACTATAATATCAAAATTTGCTGATGGGTCTATTGTCTCTACATTATTCCCGACTTCTCCCCCCATCCAATGTCCCATATTACTTCCCTCACCTAAACTTCCTAATCTAACTGTCACTAATTCTTCTACTCCATTACGATTTACAGCATCTTGGGTAGACTCTACTGCTACGCTATCGTTATCTAAGGCTAAAACTTTTGCCCCTAGTTTTGCCATCGCTATACTTAAAATCCCTGACCCACACCCAAGATCAAGAACTTTAGTACTATAAAGTAAATTACTAAATGTATTACTAAATATATATTTTTCGATTAATTTTAGGGTTAGCATGGTGGCTGGATGCAGTCCAGTGCCAAAGGCTAGGCTTGTTTTGAGTTTTAATACTATTTTTTCTGATTTAGACTCGTTAGAATTTGACTCATCAGAAATTTCATTGGTGGATAACACTATAAAGCGATCGCCTATGGCAAGGGGTGGGTTAAACTTTTCTGTTGTTGGCGGTTTTTCCTGGACTATATCTGTTTCAATTGATGTAGTTAATCCTGTTCGTTGAAGGGGATAGAGTAAATTTTCGATTTCAAACCTACGTGTATTAGCGTAGATATCATCTTGCAAATACATATTAATAGAGTATTCCCAGGAATCAGTTATATTTGATTCTGTATTTTTTATAACTCTAATATCTGTAGTGAAATTAGTCCCAGCCAGTAAAGTGCAAACCCAATCAACTGCTTCATTGGTCGTATTTAGGGTTAGCTGCATCCAAGACATATTTGATTCCGTTATTATTTATTTGGCTAAGGGCTAATGGCTAATGGCTAATGGCTAATGGCTAATGGCTAATGGTCAATGGCTAATGGCTAATGGCTAATGGTCAATGGCTAATGGCTAATGGCTAATGGCTAATGGCTAATGGTCAATAGCAATTAGCAACTAGCAATTAGCAATTAGCAATTAGCAATGCCCAAGTTTATAACTACCAACTAGCGTTACTACCCTAAGATAATTGTTTCAAGCGGTATCCCAAGCCGTGAACGGTTTCGATAAAATCATCGGGGGCGGCTACGGATCTAAGTTTTTGGCGTAGGCTT
>Ga0114939_10002013_pt1 | contig 15610 bp, 11 predicted proteins | sample AshMeaCrysSpring_FD_87196 | JGI IMG/M metagenome (GOLD analysis project Ga0114939, IMG submission 87196) | Groundwater microbial communities from Big Spring, Nevada to study Microbial Dark Matter (Phase II) - Ash Meadows Crystal Spring | ecosystem: Environmental > Aquatic > Deep subsurface >... | reverse complement strand
GACAACATCAAGATGACGGTGACGCTGATTGCGCCGATCGCGATGGAGGACGGGCTTCGCTTCGCCATCCGCGAGGGTGGCCGCACCGTCGGCGCCGGCGTCGTCTCCAAGATCCTGGAGTAGGCGAGTTCAAAGGATAGGCCAGTAGCTCAATTGGCAGAGCGGCGGTCTCCAAAACCGCAGGTTGGGGGTTCGAGACCCTCCTGGCCTGCCACCCGGTGGCAGAGGACATGGCAGAAAAGCTAAAGATTGCAGTAGCGGCGCTGATCGCGATGGCGGGGTTGTGGGGCTTCTACGCCCTGCCTGCCGACAAGCCGACCATCATCCGCCTCGCGGTCCTGTTGGGGGCCTTCGCCTGCGCCGCCGGGGTGATGTGGTTCACGCAGGCGGGGCGCGATTTCGCGGTCTTCGCCCGCGAGTCGTGGGAGGAGTCCAAGCGGGTGGTGTGGCCCTCCCGCAAGGAAACCCTGCAGACCACCGGGATCGTCTTCGCCTTCGTTTTCGTGATGGCTTTCATGCTGTGGATGGTCGACGCCGGCCTGCTGTGGGTCACGCAGCGCCTGCTCGGGCAGGGGGGCTGACATGACGATGCGCTGGTACGTGGTGCACGCCTACTCCGGCCAGGAGAAGAGCATCCAGCAGGCCCTCGTCGAGCGGATCAAGCGCTCGGGGATGGCAGACAAGTTCGGGCAGGTGCTCGTCCCGACGGAGGAGGTGGTCGAGATGAAGAGCGGCCAGAAGGCGCTCAGCGAGCGCCGCTTCTTCCCCGGCTACATCCTCGTCCAGATGGAAATGACGGACGATACCTGGCACCTGGTGAAGAGCACGCCGAAGGTGACCGGCTTCATCGGCGGCACCGCGATGAAGCCGACGCCCATCTCCGAAAAGGAGGTCGCGACCATCCTGCACCAGGTGCAGGAAGGCGTCGAGAAGCCGCGCCCGAAGGTGCTGTTCGAGGTGGGCGAGTCGGTGCGCGTGACTGAGGGCCCCTTCGCCGACTTCAACGGCAACGTCGAGGAAGTCAACTACGAGAAGAGCAAGATCCGCGTGTCGGTGCTGATCTTCGGCCGCGCGACGCCCGTCGAGCTGGATTTCGGGCAGGTCGAGAAGGCTTGAGCAGCGACGGGGAACGAGCCGTCAAGTGAGTCCTTATCGCCGCGTCGGATGACGCGGCGCGCGGTGGCCGGGCGCGTTTCCCGGCCGAACGGAACGGGGAGGGCGCGCGCCGCGCGCCCGCTGGAACCCGAGGAGTGCCATCGTGGCAAAGAAGATCGTCGGCTTCATCAAGCTGCAAGTGCCCGCGGGCAAGGCGAACCCCTCGCCGCCCATCGGGCCCGCGCTCGGCCAGCGCGGCCTCAACATCATGGAGTTCTGCAAGGCCTTCAACGCGCAGACGCAGAAGGTCGAGCCGGGCCTGATGCTGCCCGTGGTGATCACCGCGTTCGCGGACAAGAGCTTCACCTTCATCATCAAGACGCCCCCGGCGCCGGTGCTGATCAAGAAGGCCCTGAAGCTCGAGAAGGGCAGCAGCAAGCCCCATTCCGACAAGGTCGGCAAGCTCACGCGCGCGCAGGCCGAGGAAATCGCCAAGACCAAGTTGCCCGACCTGACCGCCGCGGACCTCGATGCGGCCGTGCGGACGGTCGCCGGCAGCGCCCGCAGCATGGGCGTCGACGTGGAGGGAGTGTGACCATGGCCAATTCCAAGCGCAACAAGGCGATTGCGGCCCTCGTGGACCGCTCCAAGGCCTATGCCCTGGCCGATGCGATCGAACTCGCGAAGAAGACGGCCACCGCGAAGTTCGACGAGTCCATCGACGTGGCGGTCAACCTGGGCATCGACGCCAAGAAATCCGACCAGGTCGTGCGCGGCAGCGTCGTCCTGCCGCGCGGCACCGGCAAGAAGGTCCGCGTGGCCGTGTTCACCCAGGGGGCGAACGCCGAGGCCGCCCGCGCCGCCGGCGCCGACGTCGTCGGCTTCGACGATCTCGCGGAAAGGATCAAGGGCGGCTTCATGGAGTTCGACGTCGTCATAGCCACGCCGGACGCGATGAAGGTCGTCGGCCCGCTCGGCCAGGTGCTCGGCCCGCGCGGCCTGATGCCGAATCCGAAGGTCGGCACCGTGACGCCGAACGTGACCGAGGCGGTCAAGAACGCGAAGGCGGGCCAGGTGCAGTACCGCGCCGACAAGGCCGGCATCGTGCAGTGCACGATCGGGCGCGCGTCCTTCCCCGTCGAGGCCCTCGCGGAGAACTTCGACGCGCTGCTCGGGGCGATCAACAAGTCGAAGCCCTCCTCGTCCAAGGGCGTGTATCTGAAGAAGGTGTCCATCTCCAGCACCATGGGTGTGGGCATCCGCGTGGATCAGGCGACGCTCGGCGGCGCTTCCGCCGGGGCGTCGCAGTAGGTTTGGGCCGCCGCCGGCCGGAAGGCCGGCGGCGGGTTATCCAAGACCGTAGGCGCCCCAGGCCGTCCCCCAGTGACGGCGCGCGGGGCTCAATCGAGGGGCTGCACCCCGACGCCTACGCAGATAGCGAGCCCAAGACAGGACATTGCGCCCCCGCGAGGGGGCATCGGTTCTCCTGACGAAAGGTCGCTATGGGTGGCGCGGCGAGCACGGGCATTCCCAAAGTGCCGGGGCATTCCGCGCCGAAACGCTGAAGGAGAAAGACCTTGAGTCTGAATCTTGAAGGTAAGAAGGAAGTGGTGGCGGAGTTTTCCGCCCGGCTGGCGAAGGCACAGACGATCGTGCTCGCGGAGTACCGCGGCCTGCCGGTGGGGAAGATCACGCAGCTGCGCGCGAAGGCGCGCGCTTCCGGCGTCTACCTTCGCGTGCTGAAGAACACCCTCGCGCGCCGCGCGGTCCAGGGCACCCCGTTCGAGAAGCTGGCCGACCAGATGGTCGGCCCGCTCGCCTACGGCGTGTCCGACGATCCCGTCGCGGCCGCGAAGGTGCTCCACGCCTACGCGAAGGAGAACGACAAGCTCGTCATCAAGGGGGGCGCCATGCCCAACCAGGTGATGAGCGCGAAGGACATCGGCGACCTGGCCGCGCTCCCGGGCCGCGAGGAACTCCTCGCCATGCTCATGGGCACGATGCAGGCGCCGGTGGCCAAGTTCGTCCAGACGCTGAACGAGGTGCCGGGCCGGTTCGTCCGCACCCTGGCGGCCGTGCGCGACCAGAAGGAAAAGCAGGCGGCCTGAACGCCACCAACCCATTGCAACGATCACCGATCATCCCGTAACAGGAGAACCCACATGGCTATCGCCAAGCAAGAAATCCTCGACGCAATCTCCAGCATGACCGTCCTCGAGCTCTCGCAGCTCATCAAGGACATGGAAGAGAAGTTCGGCGTGTCGGCCGCCGCCGCCGCCGTCGCCGTTGCGGCGCCCGCGGCCGGCGCCGCCGCTGCGGCCGTTGAAGAAAAGACCGAGTTCACCGTGGTCCTCGCCGCCGCCGGCGAGAACAAGGTGAACACCATCAAGGCCGTGCGCGAAGTGACGGGCCTGGGCCTCAAGGAGGCCAAGGATCTCGTCGACGGCGCGCCGAAGCCGGTGAAGGAAGGCGTGAACAAGGCCGACGCCGAGGCCATCAAGAAGAAGCTGGAGGAAGCCGGCGCGAAGGTCGAGGTCAAGTAGGACGCGGGTGCAGCGCGGCCGGGGAGCGTTCCCGGCCGCACTTCCCGTCCGGGCGCCCCGGCGCCCGGACGAGAGGTCAAAGGCAAGCCGGTCGACGGCTTGTCTTTGCCTTCTGAAGCGACTGCGGAAGGCGGGTTTGGTCGGGCCGCAACGGGAGTGATCCGCCCCAGCAGGCTGGGGATTTCCGCGCGGCTGTCCGCCAGCGGCTGGTAGGGGCCAGCCACCAGGCCATGAGCACCAGTCGGGTGCACGGGCGCCTCGCGCCCATGGATTCCGGAGCCATCATGACCTACTCGTTCACCGAGAAGAAGCGTATCCGCAAGAGCTTTGCCAAGCGGGCGGCCGTCCTCGACGTGCCTTTCCTGCTCGCCACGCAGCTCGATTCCTACACGGCGTTCCTGCAGGCGGAGGTGCCGCCCGCCGAGCGCCGCAACGCGGGCCTGCAGTCGGCTTTCACGTCGGTGTTCCCGATCTCCAGCCATTCGGGGAACGCCCGGCTCGAGTTCGTGAGCTACGCGCTGGGGGAGCCCCCCTTCGACGTCGTGGAGTGCCAGCAGCGCGGGCTGACCTACGCGAGCCCGCTGCGCGCCAAGGTGCGCCTCACCATCATGGACCGCGAGGCCACCAAGCCGACGGTGAAGGAAGTGAAGGAGCAGGAGGTCTACATGGGCGAGATCCCGCTCATGACCCGCAACGGCTCCTTCGTCGTGAACGGCACGGAGCGCGTCATCGTGAGCCAGCTGCACCGCTCGCCAGGCGTCTTCTTCGAGCATGACCGCGGCAAGACCCATTCCTCCGGCAAGCTGCTCTTCTCGGCGCGCGTCATACCGTACCGCGGCTCGTGGCTCGACTTCGAGTTCGATCCGAAGGACTACCTCTACTTCCGCGTCGACCGCCGCCGCAAGATGCCGGTGACGATCCTGCTCAAGGCGCTCGGCTACACGCCCGAGCGCATCCTCGCCGAGTTCTTCGCGTTCGACACGTTCCACTTCGGCAAGAAGGGCATCGACTTCGAGGTGGTGCCCGAGCGCCTCAAGGGCGAGATCGCGCGCTTCGACATCCTCGCCAAGACCGGCAAGGTGATCGTCCAGAAGGACAAGCGCATCACGGCCAAGCACATCCGCGAGATGGAGTCGGCGGGGATGAACAAGCTGACCGTCGAGCCGGACTTCCTCCTCGGCCGCACGATCGCGAAGAACCTGGTCAACAGGGAGACAGGCGAGATCGTCGCGAACGCCAACGAGGAGGTGACCGAGGCACTGCTCAAGAAGATCGCGGAGGCGGGCGTCGAGGAGGTGCAGACGATCTACGTGAACGACCTCGACCGGGGCCCCTACATCTCGCAGACGCTGCGCATCGACGAGACCGTCGACCAGATGAACGCGCAGGTGGCCATCTACCGGATGATGCGCCCCGGCGAGCCGCCGACGGAGGACGCCGTCAAGACGCTCTTCAACGGGCTCTTCTTCAGCGAGGACCGCTACGACCTCTCCGACGTGGGCCGGATGAAATTCAACCGCCGCGTCGGGCGCGACGAGCTTACCGGCGCGATGACGCTCTCGACGGAGGACATCGTCGCGGTCATCCGCATCCTGGTCGAGCTGCGCAACGGCCGGGGCGAGATCGACGACATCGACCATCTCGGAAACCGCCGCGTCCGCTCCGTCGGCGAGCTGGCCGAGAACCAGTTCCGCTCCGGGCTGGTCCGCGTGGAGCGCGCCGTTCGCGAGCGCCTCTCGCAGGCCGAGAGCGAGAACCTGATGCCGCACGACCTCATCAACGCGAAGCCGGTCTCCGCTGCCATCAAGGAGTTCTTCGGTTCCAGCCAGCTGTCGCAGTTCATGGACCAGACCAACCCGCTCTCGGAGATCACCCACAAGCGGCGCATCTCGGCGCTGGGCCCGGGCGGCCTCACGCGCGAGCGCGCCGGGTTCGAGGTGCGCGACGTGCACCCGACGCACTACGGTCGCGTGTGCCCCATCGAGACGCCGGAAGGCCCGAACATCGGCCTCATCAACTCGCTCGCGCTCTTCGCCCGCACGAACGAGTACGGCTTCATCGAGACGCCCTACCGGCGGGTGCACGACGGCAAGGTCACCAAGGACATCGAGTACCTCTCCGCCATCGAGGAGGGGAAGTACGTGATCGCGCAGGCGAACGCGGAGCTCGACAAGTCCGGCCACTTCGTCGACGAGCTGGTCTCCTGCCGGCACCGCAACGAGTTCACGCTCTCGGGCCCGGACAAGATCGAGTACATCGACGTGGCCCCCTCGCAGATCGTTTCGGTCGCCGCCTCGCTGATCCCGTTCCTCGAGCACGACGACGCGAACCGCGCCCTCATGGGCTCCAACATGCAGCGGCAGGCGGTGCCCTGCCTGCGGGCGGAGAAGCCCCTGGTCGGCACCGGCATCGAGCGCACGGTGGCCATCGACTCCGGGACGGCCGTGCAGGCCCGCCGCGGCGGGCGCATCGACTATGTCGACGCGAGCCGCATCGTCGTGCGCGTGAACGACAGCGAGACGAGCGCCGGCAAGGCGGGCGTGGACATCTACAACCTCACGAAGTACACGCGGTCCAACCAGAACACGAACATCAACCAGCGGCCCCTGGTGAAGGTCGGCGACCAGATCGCCGCCGGCGACGTCATCGCGGATGGCGCCTCCACGGACATGGGCGAGCTGGCCCTGGGCCAGAACCTGCTGGTGGCGTTCATGCCCTGGAACGGCTACAACTTCGAGGATTCGATCCTCATCTCCGAGCGCGTGGTCGCCGAGGACCGCTATACGTCGATCCACATCGAGGAGCTCGTGGTCGTCGCGCGCGACACGAAGCTGGGGCCCGAGGAGATCACGCGCGACATCTCCAACCTCTCGGAGCGGATGCTCGCCCGGCTCGACGAGTCCGGCATCGTCTACATCGGCGCCGAGGTGGAGGCCGGCGACGTCCTCGTGGGCAAGGTGACGCCGAAGGGCGAGACGCAGCTCACGCCCGAGGAGAAGCTCTTGAGGGCGATCTTCGGCGAGAAGGCGTCCGACGTGAAGGACACGAGCCTTCGCGTGCCGTCCGGCATCTCCGGCTGCGTGATCGACGTGCAGGTGTTCACCCGCGAGGGGATCGCCCGCGACAAGCGCGCCCAGCAGATCATCGACGACCAGCTGAAGGACTACCGGAAGGACCTGCACGACCAGCTGCGCATCGTCGAGGACGACCTCTTCGCGCGCCTGGAGCGGATGCTGGTCGGCAAGTCCGCCAAGGGCGGCCCCAACAAGCTGGCCAAGGGCGCCAAGCTCACCAAGGCCTACCTCGCCGAGCTCGGGCGCCACGACTGGTTCGACATCCGCCTGGCGGACGACGAGTCCGCGGCGCAGCTCGAGCAGCTCCGCGAATCCCTCGAGCTCACCCGCAAGGAGTTCGACCGGGCCTTCGAGGAAAAGAAGAAGAAGCTCACGCAGGGCGACGAGCTGCCGCCGGGCGTCCAGAAGATGGTGAAGGTGTACGTCGCGGTCAAGCGCCGGCTGCAGCCCGGCGACAAGATGGCCGGCCGCCACGGCAACAAGGGCGTCATCTCGAAGATCGTGCCGGTGGAGGACATGCCCTTCATGGCCGACGGCACCTCGGTCGACATCGTCCTGAACCCCCTCGGCGTGCCCTCCCGGATGAACGTCGGCCAGATCCTCGAGACGCACCTCGGCTGGGCCGCCAAGGGCCTCGGGCTGAAGATCGGCGAGCTGCTGCGCGGCAACGAGAGCGTCGCGAAGCTGCGCAAGTACCTCGACAAGATCTACAACTCGGCGGGAAAGAAGGAGGACATCGCGGACTTCACCGACGACCAGGTCCTCGAGCTGGCGACCAACCTCTCCACCGGCGTGCCCTTCGCGACGCCGGTGTTCGACGGGGCCACGGAGGCCGAGATCAAGAACATGCTGGAGCTCGCGGGCCTGCCGCGCAGCGGCCAGATCACCCTCTTCGACGGGCGCACGGGCGACGCCTTCGACCGTGCCGTGACGGTGGGCTACATGCACATCCTCAAGCTCCACCACCTGGTCGACGACAAGATGCACGCGCGCTCCACCGGCCCGTACTCGCTCGTCACCCAGCAGCCGCTGGGCGGCAAGGCGCAGTTCGGCGGGCAGCGCTTCGGCGAGATGGAGGTCTGGGCGCTGGAGGCCTACGGGGCCGCCTACACCCTGCAGGAGATGCTGACCGTCAAGTCGGACGATACGCAGGGCCGCACCAAGGTCTACGAGAACATCGTCAAGGGCGAGCACAAGATCGAGGCGGGCATGCCCGAGTCGTTCAACGTGCTGGTGAAGGAGATCCGTTCCCTCGCGATCGACATCGATCTCGAGCGGTACTGATCGCCGAGAAACCCGACACGCGCGCCAACCCAGCGAACGCCCCAGGAGAATCCGAATGAAAGCACTGCTCGACCTGTTCAAGCAGGTCACCCAGGAAGAGGAATTCGACGCCATCCGCATCGGCCTCGCGTCCCCGGACAAGATCCGCTCGTGGTCCTACGGCGAGGTGAAGAAGCCCGAGACCATCAACTACCGGACCTTCAAGCCCGAGCGCGACGGCCTCTTCTGCGCCAAGATCTTCGGCCCCACGAAGGACTACGAGTGCCTCTGCGGGAAGTACAAGCGCCTCAAGCACCGCGGCGTCATCTGCGAGAAGTGCGGCGTCGAGGTGACGCTCACCAAGGTGCGCCGCGAGCGGATGGGCCACATCGAGCTCGCCTCGCCCGTCGCCCACATCTGGTTCCTGAAGAGCCTGCCCTCGCGCCTCGGGATGGTGCTCGACATGACGCTGCGCGACATCGAGCGCGTGCTCTACTTCGAGGCCTACGTCGTCACCGACCCCGGGATGACGCCCCTCAACCGCTGCCAGCTGCTGTCCGAGGACGACTTCCTCGCGAAGGTCGAGGAGTACGGCGACGACTTCCACGCCTCCATGGGCGCCGAGGGCATCCGCGCGCTCCTGCGCGCGCTCGACGTGGGCCACGAGATCGAGAAGCTGCGCAAGGACCTCGCGGCCACCGGGTCCGAGACCAAGATCAAGAAGATCGCCAAGCGCCTGAAGGTGCTGGAGGCGTTCAACAAGTCGGGCATCAAGCCGGAATGGATGGTCATGGAGGTCCTGCCGGTGCTGCCGCCGGACCTGCGTCCGCTCGTGCCGCTCGACGGCGGCCGCTTCGCGACGTCGGACCTGAACGACCTCTACCGCCGCGTGATCAACCGCAACAACCGCCTCAAGCGCCTGCTCGAGCTGAAGGCCCCGGAAATCATCGTCCGCAACGAGAAGCGCATGCTGCAGGAGGCGGTCGACTCCCTGCTGGACAACGGCAGGCGCGGCAAGGCGATGACCGGCGCCAACAAGCGCGCCCTCAAGTCGCTCGCCGACATGATCAAGGGCAAGAGCGGGCGATTCCGCCAGAACCTCCTCGGCAAGCGCGTCGACTATTCGGGGCGCTCGGTCATCGTGGTCGGGCCGACCCTCAAGCTGCACCAGTGCGGCCTGCCGAAGCTGATGGCCCTCGAGCTCTTCAAGCCCTTCATCTTCCACAAGCTGGAAGTGATGGGCCTCGCGACGACCATCAAGGCGGCCAAGCGGATGGTCGAGAGCCAGGAGCCGGTGGTCTGGGACATCCTCGAGGACGTGATCCGCGAGCACCCGGTGCTGCTGAACCGCGCGCCGACGCTGCACCGCCTCGGCATCCAGGCCTTCGAGCCCGTCCTGATCGAGGGCAAGGCGATCCAGCTCCACCCGCTCGTCTGCGCGGCGTTCAACGCGGACTTCGACGGCGACCAGATGGCGGTGCACGTCCCCATCTCGCTCGAGGCGCAGATGGAGGCGAGGACGCTGATGCTGTCGTCGAACAACGTGCTCCACACGGCGCACGGCGAGCCGGTCATCGTCCCGTCGCAGGACATCGTGCTGGGCCTCTACTACGCGACGCGCGAGCGCACGGACTCGAAGGAAAGCTTCGGCCACGCGGTCGACGAGCCCCTGCTGAAGGCAGCGGGGGACAGGCCGCTGCGCTTCTTCACGAACGTCGGCGAGGTCAGCCGCGCGTACGAGTCGGGCGGCGTCTCGCTGCACGCCAGGATCGCCGTCCGCATCCGCGAGTTCCAGCGCGGCGAGTCGGGCGAGCTGGTCGAGGTGACCAACCGCCACGAGACGACCGTCGGGCGGGCGCTGCTGTCGGAGATCCTTCCCGCCGGCCTGCCGTTCTCGGTGATCAACAAGCCGCTCAAGAAGAAGGAGATCTCCAAGCTCATCAACGAGGCGTTCCGGCGCGTCGGCATCCGCGAGACGGTCATCTTCGCAGACAAGCTGATGTACGCGGGCTTCAGCTTCGCGACGCGGGCGGGCTTGTCGATCTGCGTGGACGACCTCCTCATCCCGTCCGAGAAGTCGACGATCATCGGCGAGAGCGAGCGGGAGGTGAAGGAGATCGAGCGGCAGTACACCTCCGGCCTCGTCACCCAGGGCGAGCGCTACAACAAGGTCGTCGACATCTGGGGCCGCGCGGGCGACCAGATCGCCAAGGCGATGATGGACCAGCTCGGCAAGGAGCCGGTCGTCAACCGCCAGGGCAAGGAGACCACCCAGGAGTCCTTCAATGCCATCTACATGATGGCCGACTCCGGCGCCCGCGGCTCGGCGGCGCAGATCCGCCAGCTGGCCGGCATGCGCGGCCTGATGGCGAAGCCCGACGGCTCGATCATCGAGACGCCGATCACGGCGAACTTCCGCGAGGGCCTGAACGTCCTCCAGTACTTCATCTCGACGCACGGCGCCCGCAAGGGCCTCGCCGACACGGCGCTGAAGACCGCCAATTCCGGCTACCTGACGCGGCGCCTCGTGGACGTCACCCAGGACCTGGTCGTGATCGAGGACGACTGCGGCACGGCCCTGGGCATGGCCATGAAGGCCCTCGTCGAGGGTGGCGAGGTGGTGGAGCCCCTGCGCGAGCGCATTCTCGGCCGCGTGACCGCCAACGACGTCGTGCAGCCCGAGACGCAGCAGGTGGTCCTCGCCGCGGGATCGCTTCTCGACGAGGACGCCGTCGAGTGCATCGAGTCGCTCGGCATCGACGAAGTGAAGGTCCGCACGCCGCTCACCTGCGAAACCCGCTACGGGATCTGCGCCAAGTGCTACGGCCGCGACTTGGGCCGCGGCCAGCTGGTCAACACGGGCGAGGCCGTCGGCGTCATTGCCGCGCAGTCCATCGGCGAGCCCGGCACGCAGCTCACCATGCGCACCTTCCACATCGGCGGCGCGGCCTCCCGGGCCGCGGTCGCGAGCTCGGTGGAGGCCAAGTCGAACGGCGTCGTGCGCTTCGCGCCGACGATGCGCTACGTCACGAACGCCCGGGAAGAGCAGATCGCGATTTCCCGCAACGGGGAGATCCTCATCGTGGACGAGAACGGCCGCGAGCGCGAGCGCCACAAGGTGGCCTACGGGGCCACCCTGGCCGTGCGCGACGGCGTGAAGGCCAGGGCGGGCCAGACGATCGCCACCTGGGACCCGCTCACGCGCCCGATCATCACCGAATACGCGGGCGAGGTGCGCTTCGAGAACGTCGAGGAGGGGGTCACCGTCGCGAAGCAGATCGACGAAACCACGGGGTTGTCCAGCCTCGTCGTCATCGACCCGAAGCGCAAGGCGGGGGCGGCGGCCAAGGGCCTGCGGCCGGCCGTGAAGCTGCTGAACGAGAAGGGCAAGGAGGTGAAGCTGGCCGGCAGCGAGGCGCCCGCGACCTACACGTTCCACATCGGCTCCATCATCACCGTCAAGAACGGCCAGCAGGTCGCCGTGGGCGACGTCCTCGCCCGCATCCCGCAGGAGTCGTCCAAGACGCGCGACATCACGGGCGGCCTGCCGCGCGTGGCGGAGCTCTTCGAGGCGCGCTCGCCCAAGGACGCGGGCCTCCTCGCGGAGGTCACCGGGACGGTCTCGTTCGGCAAGGACACGAAGGGCAAGCAGCGCCTGATCATCACCGACTTCGACGGCGCCGCCCACGAGTACCTGATCCCGAAGGACAAGCACATCTCGGTGCACGACGGGCAGGTGGTTAACAAGGGCGAGATGATCGTCGACGGCCCGTCCGACCCGCACGACATCCTGCGCCTGCAGGGGATGGAGGCGCTCGCGCGCTACATCATCGACGAGGTGCAGGACGTCTACCGTCTGCAGGGCGTGAAGATCAACGACAAGCACATCGAGGTGATCGTCCGGCAGATGCTGCGCCGAGTCCAGATCGTGGATCCGGGCGAGACCCGCTTCATCACCGGCGAGCAGGTCGAGCGTGCCGAAGTCCTGGCGGAGAACGACCGCGTCGTGGCGGAAGGCAAGAAGCCGGCGACCATCGAGTACATGCTCCTGGGCATCACCAAGGCGTCCCTGTCCACGGACTCGTTCATCTCCGCGGCCTCCTTCCAGGAGACGACGCGGGTGCTGACCGAGGCCGCCATCATGGGCAAGAAGGACGACCTGCGCGGCCTGAAGGAAAACGTGATCGTCGGCCGCCTGATCCCGGCGGGCACGGGCCTCGCCTACCACACCGCCCGCAAGAAGGATGCCGGTCCCGACGCCGGGGCCGGGGCCACCTTCGGGTTCTCGCTGGACGAGTCGGACCTGGGCAGTGAACAGGTGGCTTGACGCAAAACGTCCAAACACCTAGACTTGAGAGCTTTTTTCCGGCGCGCATTCCCCATGGGGGCGCCGGAACCGGGCTTCCGAGAGGGGGTCCTGGACGACCATCGGAAGAAAAAAATGCCTACGATCAATCAGTTACTTCGCAAGCCGCGGCAGAAGGCGGTGACCAAGAGCAAGGTGCCCGCCCTCGGAGGGAGCCCCCAGAAGCGAGGGGTCTGCACGCGCGTCTACACCACGACCCCGAAGAAGCCGAACTCCGCGCTCCGGAAGGTGGCCAAGGTTCGGCTCACCAACGGCTACGAGGTGATCAGCTACATCGGCGGCGAGGGCCACAACCTCCAGGAACACTCCGTGGTGCTCATCCGCGGGGGCCGCGTGAAGGACCTCCCCGGCGTGCGCTACCACATGGTGCGCGGCAGCCTCGACACGGCCGGCGTCAAGGACCGCAAGCAGTCGCGCTCCAAGTACGGCGCGAAACGGCCCAAGGCGGGCTGAAAACGCCCTTTCCCATCGAAAAACGGATAGACCACTATGCCCCGCCGCAGAGAAGTCCCCAAGCGCGAGATCCTGCCGGATCCCAAGTTCAAGAGCGAGGAAGTCTCGAAGTTCATCAACGTCCTCATGACGAGCGGCAAGAAGAGCGTTGCCGAGCGGATCATGTACGGCGCGCTCGAGCAGATCGCCAAGAAGTCGGGCAAGGATCCGTTCGAAGTGTTCGGCTCGGCCATCAACAACGTCAAGCCGATGGTCGAGGTGAAGAGCCGCCGCGTCGGGGGGGCGAACTACCAGGTCCCCGTCGAGGTCCGGCCGGTGCGCCGCACCGCGCTCGCCATGCGCTGGCTGCGCGAGGCCGCCCGCAAGCGCGGCGAGAAAAGCATGGGCCAGCGCTTGGCCAACGAGCTTCTGGAGGCCGCCGAGGGACGCGGCGGCGCGGTGAAGAAGCGCGAGGAAGTGCACCGCATGGCCGAGGCCAACAAGGCCTTCGCGCACTACCGCTTCTAGCCGAAGAATCCCGCCGCGGCCCCCACGATGGGCCGTCGGCACGAGAAGACAGAGAGCACACCGTGGCCCGCAAGACACCCATCGAACGCTACCGCAACATCGGTATCTCGGCGCACATCGACGCCGGCAAGACCACGACCACGGAGCGCATCCTCTTCTACACCGGCGTTTCCCACAAGCTGGGCGAGGTTCACGACGGCGCGGCGGTGATGGACTGGATGGAGCAGGAGCGCGAGCGCGGCATCACCATCACGTCGGCCGCCACCACCTGCTTCTGGAAGGGGATGGACAGCCAGTTCCCCGAGCACCGCATCAACATCATCGACACCCCGGGCCACGTCGACTTCACCATCGAGGTGGAGCGCTCGATGCGCGTGCTCGACGGCGCGTGCATGGTGTACTGCGCCGTGGGCGGCGTGCAGCCCCAGTCGGAGACGGTCTGGCGGCAGGCGAACAAGTACGGTGTGCCTCGCCTCGCGTTCGTGAACAAGATGGACCGCACGGGGGCCAACTTCTTCAAGGTCCACGAGCAGATGAAGACCCGCCTCAAGGCCAACCCGGTGCCGTTGCAGGTGCCCATCGGGGCCGAGGACAAGTTCGAGGGCGTGGTCGACCTCATCCGCATGAAGGCGCTGTACTGGGATGAGTCCTCGCAGGGCATGAAGTTCGAGCTGCGCGACATCCCCGCCGATGTCGCCGGCACCGCCGCCGAATGGCGCGAGAGGATGGTGGAAAGCGCCGCCGAAGCGAACGAAGAGCTCATGAACAAGTATCTCGAGTCCGGGGAGCTTTCGGTCGACGAGATCAAGAAGGGCATCCGCACCCGCACGCTTGCCGGCGAGATCGTGCCGATGCTGTGCGGCTCCGCCTTCAAGAACAAGGGCGTGCAGGCGATGCTCGACGCCGTCATCGAGTTCCTGCCGGCCCCGACAGACATTCCGCCGGTCAAGGGGGAGCTCGAGAACGGCACCGAGGGCGAGCGCAGGGCGTCCGACGAGGAGTCGTTTGCCGGCCTCGCGTTCAAGATCATGACCGACCCCTTCGTTGGGCAGCTCATCTTCTTCCGCGTCTATTCGGGCGTCATCAATTCCGGCGACACGATCTACAACCCCATCAAGGGGAAGAAGGAGCGCATCGGCCGGATCCTGCAGATGCACGCCAACCAGCGCGAGGAGATCAAGGAAGTCCGAGCGGGCGACATCGCCGCCGCGGTCGGGCTGCGCGAGGCCACCACGGGGGACACCCTCTGCACGCCCGACAGCGTGATCATCCTCGAGCGCATGGTGTTCCCGGAGCCCGTCATCTCCCAGGCGGTGGAGCCGAAGACGAAGGCGGACCAGGAGAAGATGGGCATCGCCCTCAACCGCCTGGCCCAGGAGGACCCGTCCTTCCGCGTCCGCACGGACGAGGAGAGCGGCCAGACGATCATCGCCGGCATGGGGGAGCTCCACCTCGAGATCATCGTCGATCGCATGCGCCGGGAGTTCGGGGTCGAGGCGAGCGTCGGGAAGCCGCAGGTCGCCTACCGCGAGACGATCCGCAAGGCGGCGAAGGACGTCGAGGGCAAGTTCATCAAGCAGTCCGGCGGCCGCGGGCAGTACGGCCACGTGGTGCTCAACATCGAGCCGCAGGAGCACGGCAAGGGCTTCGAGTTCGTCGACGCGATCAAGGGCGGCGTCGTTCCCCGCGAGTTCATCCCCGCGGTGGAGAAGGGGCTGCGCGAGACGCTGCCCAACGGCGTGCTCGCGGGTTACCCGGTGGTGGACGTCAAGGTCACGCTTCACTACGGTTCCTACCACGAGGTGGACTCCAACGAGAACGCCTTCAAGATGGCGGCCTCGATCGGCTTCAAGGAGGGCATGCGCCGGGCGAGCCCGGTCCTGCTCGAGCCGATGATGGCCGTCGAGGTCGAGACGCCGGAGGATTACGCCGGGACGGTCATGGGCGACCTGTCCTCGCGGCGCGGGATGGTCCAGGGCATGGACGACATGCCCGGGGGCGGCAAGGTCATCAAGGCCGAGGTGCCGCTCTCCGAGATGTTCGGCTACTCCACCGCCCTGCGGTCGGCGACGCAGGGGCGCGCCACCTACACGATGGAGTTCAAGCACTACTCCGAGGCGCCCAAGAACGTCGCCGAAGCAATCATCAACCAGAAAGCTGCAGCCTGATATTCACGAGGAATCGACATGGCAAAGGGCAAGTTTGAGCGGACGAAGCCGCACGTGAACGTGGGGACGATTGGTCACGTGGATCACGGGAAGACGACGCTGACGGCGGCGATCACGTCGGTGCTGTCGAAGAAGTACGGT
>Ga0114939_10002010_pt1 | contig 15617 bp, 13 predicted proteins | sample AshMeaCrysSpring_FD_87196 | JGI IMG/M metagenome (GOLD analysis project Ga0114939, IMG submission 87196) | Groundwater microbial communities from Big Spring, Nevada to study Microbial Dark Matter (Phase II) - Ash Meadows Crystal Spring | ecosystem: Environmental > Aquatic > Deep subsurface >... | reverse complement strand
TTTCTTTATTTTGACAAATCAATTAAATTTTTCGACATAGCAAATTAGGTTGGTCAGATAATCCATAAAAATACTACTAGTTGGGCACAGTCATTGTGGAACTGTCGAAGATTAACGGTTAAAGATTAACCGTCAACCATCACAACACCATATTTAACAAATCATGGAGAAGTGTTGTAGCATTTTTAACTTAACTATATTCTGCCGCACCCAGTTTTAAATTTTTGTAAAAATACATATCTATCTGGTAAAGGCTTGGCTAACAAAATTTTGGATAATCAGCTTGCACCTTCACTAGCAGAATTTTTTGGGATTAGAGGGAAAAATTGTTTGGTCAAAGTGTTGATAATTCAGGTCTTGAGGAGTTTGGGGTCAACAGCGATTTGGAGTAAGCAAGATTAAATGGTGGCTATAAGGTATCAAACCCTGAGTACGGTTTGAGTCGCAGAAGTGGAAAACCTGTTTTAATCGATTGGACTGCTTTGGCTGAGTAATAGCCACCATATTTGAGGGTACAATTCTCCCTAGGTAGATTAGTTTTGGCAGCACTCAGGCCTTTTTACCCATCAGTCGTGCCTGCTTCACCATGTCAATCAGAGTATGGTGAGCATCTTCCGAATTTGTCAAAACATGGTCAAATGGAATCCGAACTGGTACAGTTTCCCCATTTACCTGTGCCCTTAAGTCCATACCCTCAGCATCTATTGCTAGCATTTCGGCCGCAGTGGCTTCGGATAAACCACCAAAGGCTTGAACGTAAAGTACAACTGCATCTGCATGGTCTTCGTTCATATGATTGCAGATGCGCTCTGCGCAGAGCGCGAAGCTATCGCTGATTTTTGTAGAGAACTGTTCAGACATAGGGTTTTGTGTAACCATCCATAGAACACTGGTTACATTTTACAAAGCTCTGACACCTACCCTTAAAACTACTCTGCTGCTAACTGGTGAATATATTGCTACTCAGTACATTGATGTGAAGGCTCTTTTCCCCGATATACCCTACTCCATTACTAATGATTTTTTGGGATATTAGTTATTTTCATCACGAATTTTGTGTAATAATACACACTTAGACACTGCGCCTTAAGCATCTGCGCTCTCCGCAGAAGTCTGGGTGTAGGGCTTGTTTTGATGAAGATTTTGCTAGATTGTAAATAAATTTTAATATTATGGGCATAATAAGATTAGACTCATATATCTCAACGATTTTTTACAAGTACTTTCAGTTCCAAAATCCCGATATTTTAAGCTGTAGCTGAATTATTAAGTAAGATTCTGTAACTAAAATACCGATGAACAAAACGAGCCACCGCCGTATTGTAATTGGGGATGTACACGGTCACTATCAAGGGTTAATGTCATTGTTAGAGGCAATTGCCCCAGCCGCTGATGATGAATTGTATTTTCTGGGAGACTTAATTGATCGCGGTCCCCAAAGCTCTCAGGTGGTCAATTTTGTTAAAAATAACTCCTACCCTTGCCTGTTAGGAAATCACGAGCAAATGTTGTTAGACATTCTCACTGGTGGCAAGGTGCCAGGCTCCGTAGTCCAAGCATGGCTTTGTAGTGGCGGACAAGCGACCGTAGCCAGTTATGAAGCAGCGACAATTCCCCAAGAACACCTAGAATGGCTTTCCAGCTTACCGATATATTTAGACTTGGGGGATGTTTGGTTAGCTCATGCTGGTGTTGACCCCAGAATACCTTTAGAAGAGCAAACAGCACAGGAATTGTGTTGGGTGCGTGATGAATTTCACAATATTACAGAACCTTACTTTCCAGACAAATTAATCATTGTTGGTCACACCATCACCTTTACTTTACCAGGGGTGAATCCCGGTCAACTGGCTCAAGGACAGGGTTGGTTAGATATTGACACTGGTGCTTATCATCCCCGCAGTGGTTGGTTAACGGGATTAGACATTACAAACTGGTTAGTGTATCAAATCAATGTTTTTTCCTCGGAATGCCGAGTCATACCCTTAGAAGAAGCAGTGACCAATATTACTCCAGGCAAAGTGCCAGGTCGCCATAGTAAGAGGCGAACAAAAGCGGCGTCATAGGGAATGGGTAATTGGTAATAGGTCAAGGGTCATGGGAAGGGAAAAAACCTTGACCCTTGACCCTTGACCCTTGAGCTTGAACTACAGCAGGGCGCTAATTTTGGCTCTGTAAGCTGCTTTATTCAAACCGTCACCGAGATTGGCATTTTGGGCGTTTATCCGTTTCTCGAGGGCGCTGATCCTGTCCTTTGTGGCAGGGTGAGTACTCAAAAACGTCGGTGTAGAACCCTTTGTTAACAACTTTTGCATAAAGGAAACCATAGCAGAGGGAGCATAGCCAGCACGGGCTAAAGTCCTTAGCCCTCTTGCATCGGCGTCAAATTCATCTTGACGGCTACGGGGACGACGCAGAGCTAGTTCCATACCAATTTGCACTGCACGGCTACGATCCACCCCAGCGGCTGTAGCTACACCTTGAGCGATAGCAGTTTGACGCATTTGTTTAATTAAATGCCGACCACAGATGTGGCCATTTTCATGAGCAATAACGCTTGCTACTTCAGCTTCATTCTCGGCGGTGGTTAGTAAGCCGGTATGGACGTAGATAAACCCGCCAGCGGTAGCAAAGGCGTTAACGGAGTCGTCGTCCACTACTTGGAAAGTATAGGGGAGATTGGGACAATCGCTTTTGGCAGCTAAGCGTTGACCAATTTGATTGACATAGCTATTAATTTCACGATTGCGATACAGCGGAACTTCGCCGACTATCTGTTCATTGATTTGCTTACCAAGTTCAACTTCATCTCGCGACGATATATTGGAAAGCTGAAAGATTTGTACCCCCTGCATTAATAAGTTCATCCAGGGAATCGCCTGGGAAGGTGCTGGTGTAGCCAAACACAAAGACAGCGCCACTACCACGGAAATTATGGGATAAAACCAGGGGCGTCGGGAAACACTAAAATTCCTAGTATAGCGTTTGATATTCATAGAACAGGTGTGAGCAGAGTTCAGGGAAATCTGATATCAACAGACGCATTTATGGCTGTATAAGTTGCAATTTTAAGCTGATATGTTTGATGTGATATGGGAATCCGGTTTGATTTATGAAAAAATTGAAGTATTCTAGGGTGCGCCCTTACGGAACGTTGTAACGCACTAAAGCCTTGAAAATCGTGCGTTACGCGCTTCGCTAACACACCCTACGTATCTTTTCAAAAATCAAATATGATTCCTATAGCAGAATATTCCAGCTCAATTGTTTTCACCTACACGTAATGTACTCGTGCATCTAATCCATTGCGACGCAATTGAGTAGAGCGATTTTCCGCATTTGCGCGCTCGCTAAATGCACCAGCATTCACATAACTACCCAAGCGGGATTCCGATTCAAAAGCGTCGGGTACCAAACGCCGTACTTCATAGAGGGTATTAGCATCGCGAACAGGTACGACGACTATGTAGCGATTTTGAGCAGCAACATCGAATCCCAATGCACCCCAGGTGCGCGAATTAGTCATGCCATTGGCTACCAAACCGCGATCGCGTTGGAAACGAATCACCGCATCTCTGGTAACAGGACCATAATAACCTGTGGGAGTGCCTCTAAAGTAACCTAAATCCCGCAAGCGTTGTTGCAGTTGTGTGACATCGCTACCTCGGTCTCCGATAGAAAGAACTCTGCGGCTAGCGGTATCATTTCCATCATTTCGGTTAGCTATTGCCCTAGTTATATTACTTAAGGTTCTAGAATCGGCGACGCCAGTTACATTCAGTCCAAAATCTCGTTGGAAGCGACTTACAGCGTCCTTGGTGACTGGTCCAAAGTATCCTGTGGGACGACCCTTAAAATAGCCCAGACGTCGCAAATTAGCTTGCAGTAATCTTACTTCTGAGCCTCTGTCCCCTTGATTTAAATTACTGGGGAAAGGATCGCTATCGCCACCAGTACCACCAGGGTTTTGAATTTGACCAAGTTTTACATCGATGGCGTTGCGAGTTCCAGAACCAACTATGCCATCAGCTACCAGTCGATTATCTTGCTGCAAGCGGATGACGGCTTGTCTGGTAACAGACCCAAAATACCCTGTGGGTTGACTATCAAAGTAGCCCAAGCGGCGTAAATTCTCTTGCAGGGTGGTGACTGCAGGTCCACGATTTCCCAGCCGAAGTATAGCGCTAGGGTTATCAATTGGTCTGCTAGTTTGACACTGAGCTTGCAGCCTACTTTGAGTAGTAGCATCAACCACACCATCCGCTGGGAGGGAATTAGCACGCTCGAATCTGGTGACGGCGTTTTGGGTGACGGAGCCGTAGAAGCCGGTGACGGAGCCTTTAAAATAACCTAGTTGTCGCAAACACCGCTGGACACTTGCTACCTCTGAGCCACTATTCCCTCGGCGGATGGGAACTGCTAGGGCGGTGCTTGCTACACTCAGCACAGCGATAGTCACGGCTACAGGTAACAGACGCAACAAGGCATAATTGGAAAGGTTTTTCCAATCAAAGCGCTTTTGAGAAGGTATCTCAATAGCTTGAGATAAGCTATGCGCTGAAGCTAAATGAAGATGAGCAAAGGTTTTCATAGAATGTATGTGATTTGTGTAACTTTGGTGAAATTGATAATCAGTTTGGTTGTTTTAATTCGCCTATGTACTCGTTTTTTTCATCTTGGTTCATCGCTCATCAGTCCCAAGACGCTTTGAACTAGCAATATGCGATAAAGATGTGAAATAGCTGATTAGTCAAACCACAGATGCAGAGGGTAATTATCCACAAGGGGTTTTGTATTGATTTACTTCAAATAGCTGTAAGTTGATTCCGTAAGAAAATTATGGAAATTGCTAACTTTTAATAGCTAATGGCTAATTGTTTGAGAGCTATAAGCCATTAGCTATTGGTTCGATTACCGTTGTACTACTCTTGCATCTAACCCGTGGGAACGTAATTGACTGCTGAGACGTTCTGCTCCTGCTCGCTGGGAAAAATTTCCAGCATTTACAAACTCACCCAGTCGTGATTTTTGCTGCTTTGCAGTGGGTACATACCTTTGTACTTTATCTAAAGTCTGAGCATTGCTAATTGGTACGACTACTAGATAGCGATCGCGATTTCTCGTAGCACCAATCAATCCCAGTTTTTCCCAGGTTCTGTCATCGACAATCCCATTCTGATTGAGGTTATTGTCTCGCTGGAAGCTAATCACTGCGTCTCGTGTTACCGGACCAAAAGTGCCGGTGGGACGCCGTATATTTAAGTAACCGAGTTCGTTTAACCGCTGTTGGAGTTCTCTGACATCCTCACCTGCGTCACCTTGGCGGAGAATGCGTCTTTGGGAAGGCGTCTCAATGTTATCATCTAGTAATATTTCCCAAGTTTGACCATCTACAACCCCATTTGCATTCAGGTCATGGTCTGTTTGGAAGCGAATTACCGCTCGCGCTGTTTGGGAATCAAAATTTGCTGTGGGAGTACGATTCAAGTAACCCAACTGCTGCAAGCGCTGTTGCAGAAATGTCACATCTGCACCGCGATCGCCGCGTCTGAGAGTTGGGTAATCACCGCCAAAATCACTACCATCTTGGACTCTAGCAGTAATTATCGAGCGGGTTCTAGACTCCACTATACCATTAGCAGGTAATCCATGATCTCTCTGGAAGCTGATGACTGCTGCTTCGGTGACAGGACCAAAAAAGCCTGTGGGACGTTCGTTAAAGTATCTCAATTGCTGTAAATCTACTTGCAGCTTTCTGACAGCTTCACCTGTGCTACCCCGTCGCAGAACACCGCTGGGATTACCTCCCAACTCGATATCCTGACATTGAGATTGCAGTATTCGTTGTGTAGATGAGCCGACAATACCATCAGCGGGTATTTGATAATCTCTCTGGAAACTGATAACAGCATTCTCTGTTAAAGTCCCAAACCTGCCATTCACCGGACCATTGTAGTAGCGCAGTTGTCGTAAACACCGTTGGATGTTGGTGACTTCTGAGCCGCTATTTCCTCGACGAACGGGAATAGCTAGGGCAGCACTTGCTATAGTTAAGACTGCGATGGTAGCTGCAACGGGTAATAACCGCAATATCGCATAGCTAGAAAGCTTCCTCCAATTCCACCGCTCAAAAGACTGCCGATAGGTGCGGTTAGAATCGGGTTCTAAGTTTGTAGATGGATTGTGCGTTGCAGCCAGTTGAAGACGAGCAACAGTTTTCATAATCTCTTGTGCAGCTTTTGTAGATTCTCTGATATTTACCTGGTAAAATCCCAATCTGTTAGTTATTTGATAGCAGATAACATTCAAATAACTGCTGCGGGAATTAGCTAGCCGCAACCAGTTTGGTATTGATTAACTTCACATTGGTTTGGTTCGTTTCCGCAAGAGAGTAAAAATTGCTATCCTGGTCAGTTGTTTGCTGTTACTTACTCAATTCAAAAGTAGTTTGCTACTGAAAATTGTTTAAGTCTATTCTGTCTATAGAGATACATAAATGTCTCCCGTTCAACCGTTGAGGTTGACCAGCTAACCAGCAATTTGATGTATATATTTGCTGTTTTTTACTTATATTTTAACTCGTATTTTCCCAGACTTCTAAGTTTAATTTAAGTATCAAAAAGTTACAAATTATCCTTTTTTAACAACAGCGATCGCTCCGTTGTAAAGCGCGGAGCGCAGATCGCTCTTCAGCAATCCTAAAATAAGATGAAAGTAGAGCCGTTGGGCGTCTCTACTGTTCATCTTGCACTCCAAAGTCCTTTATTGTGGGTTGGCTGCTTCTTCAGAACGCTTTGTATTACCAGTTTTTACCCAACCTTCTTGGTCTCCATCTGCGATGCGGATTTTTTGCCAAGTTTTATCCGCACTTTCTTCTAAGACAAATACCTCTTGGTTAAAACCAACTCCACCAACCCGTTCGGCCCCTGGATTACCTTCAGCACGCATACTCAACCCTTGGGGCCAGGTAACACGCGCACGGTAAGCTCCCGGTGGTAGTGGTTTAGCGGCTGGACTACTCGCTGGTGTTGGGGTAGGAACAGTTTTAGGAGCCGGTGTGGCTGTCTTTTTCTGAGCTACACCCGGTTTAGAAACGGTTAGTTTCCTCCGTCCTGGATCGTTAGCAAATTCTGGTTTGGGAGGTGGTGGTACAGCTCTATTCATAAAGTACAAAGCTGTTGCGACGCTGCCACCCACCATAATAGCTAGCGCTAGAGTAAACCCAATCAAAAACTTGAAAATGTTAGCAATCATACTTATCACCTCAGCGGAATTAATTCGTAATTCGTAATTCGTAATTGCAGTTGGTGATTACGAATTACGAATTTTGATTACAAATTACCCGTTCTAGCAGGCTATTGTAACTGGGGTTGGCTGCCTTAGCGTAGCTTACCGAAGCTATCACTCAAAGGATTGTGTTTTGATGCTAGTCTTGCCTTACCAGAAGCAGCCCAGTTTTGCAATGCCTGGATTTGTTCTTGGGCGGTTCTAGCGAGAGGTATCATTTGACTAGCGGCTTCTAAAATATCATCGTTAGCAAAGTCCCGGTTTTGGCTAAAACCGATATGCATTGCTTCTATTAATGTTTGCTCAATTTCGGCTCCAGAGAAGTCTGGAGTTTCGTATGCCAGCCTGTCGATGTCATAATTTTTCAGGTTATGGGGACGCAAACGCGAGAGGTGGACTTGAAAAATGGCTTTGCGTTCTTCTTGGGTTGGTAAACCAACAAAGAAAATTTCATCAAATCTTCCTTTCCGCAGCATTTCTGGTGGTAAGGCTTGGATATCGTTAGCAGTAGAAACAACAAATACAGGTGAGGTTTTCTCTGCCATCCAGGTAATAAATGTACCAAACACTCGGCTGGCTGTACCGGCGTCGCCTTTGCTCCCTAGTCCGGAAAAGGCTTTGTCTATCTCGTCTATCCACAACACGCAAGGGGCTAGAGCTTCGGCTACTTGTATCATTTGTCTGGTGCGTGATTCCGATTCCCCAACCAAACCACCAAACAGGCGTCCTACATCTAACCGAAGTAGCGGTAAATGCCAGTGGTGGGAGATGGCTTTGGCGGTGAGGGATTTACCTGTGCCCTGAATGCCTACCAACAGCAAGCCACGGGGATGGGGTAAGCCGTATTGTCTAGCTCTATCCGTAAAAGCACCACCGCGACGAAGTAGCCAATCTTTCAGGTTATCCAGTCCACCAATGTCGGAAATTTGCTCTTTAGCGGGGTAGAAGTCGAGAATTTGGGTTTGACGGATGGTTTGGCGTTTTTCTTCCAGAACTAGTTCCACGTCTTCTGGTTCGATTTCTCCGTGGGTTGCGATCGCACGTGCTAAGACCCGACGAATCCGTTCCATAGAAAGTCCTTGGCAAGAGCGTACCAGTTCATCGAGAATTTTACCAGGGAGGGAGTTACCAGTAGCTGCCATCAGGCGTTCTATTTCAGATTTAATTTCTGCAGCGGCTGGTAAGGGAAATTCCACCACCGTTAAAACTTCCGTTAAGTCGTCGGGGATGGCAATACGGGGTGAGAGCAGGATGATATTTTTGGGTTGGGATTTTAACAGCCGGGATAAATTACGGAGTTTGCGAGCAATTGCCACATCATCAAGAAATCGATGATAATCCCGGAGAATAAACACCCCTGGGGCAGATGCCGGTAGTTTTTCTAATAATTCTAAGGCTTGCAGGGGATTGCGGCGTCCAAAACCCGCATCGTTGGGGTTTCCTTGGTAGCCATCGACAAAATCCCAGGTATAAACGGGGCGATTTCCCTGACGTTGGGCTTCGTCGCGAATGGCTGTTTCTACACGCTCTTCTTCGTAGGTAGGGATATAAATCAGGGGATAACGAGCGCGGAGAAGCAGTTGAAATTCTTCACGAAAGTTCATGCGGCTTAATCATTAGTCATGAGTCATTAGTCTTTAGTATCTCGTTCTCAGGTGGTTGTGAGGAATGGAGATTGGGTAATGGGTATACAGCAACCATCTTTTACACGCTCAAGTATTGAGTAAAAACTTTGCACTTTGTAATAAATTTTCGCTGCCCGATCATAATTAAGATTGATGATTTTACAGTCCAAAGATTTTAGAAAGAAAGTATAAAAATAGTTCATCAAATGCTGAAAGGAATATACCATCAGGAATTACGCTTGTTTTGGGGATATAATCATAGTAGAAACATTTCGCTCAGAACTCTGTTTCTACCTCCTCGGTCGAAGGAATTGCTAATTGCGTGCATTATTTTCTAACCCATTAGCCATTACCCATTACCCATTACCCAGTCCCTTGTTGATGTCTTTCGGAGGTTCATTATGTTAAAAGCATCAGACATTATGACCAAAGACGTGGCAACGATTCGCTGTTCAGCGACGGTAGCGGAAGCAGCGGAACTAATGGAAGCACGAGGGTGGGGAACGCTAATTGTAGAGCGGCGCCATCCCCAAGATGCTTACGGCATTATTACCGAGAGGGATATTGTCTACAAGGTGATTGCTTTTGGGAAAGACCCCAGCCAAGTGCGCGTCCACGAAGTGATGACTAAGCCTTGCATTGTGATTAACCCTGACCTCGGTGTGGAATATGTAGCGCGATTATTTGCTGACCACCATCTGTTACGCGCACCCGTCATCCACGGAGAACTGCTGGGTATCATCTCTGTATCCGACATTATCACCAAGAGTAACTTTGTCAAGCAACCCAGGTCAGTGCTGCTAGAACAAGAGGTGAAACAAGCAATTCAGGAAGCGCGTGCTGTGTGCGATGCTAAAGGTATCAACGCGACCGAGTGCGCTGCTGCTTGGGATGTGGTGGAAGAAATGCAAGCAGAGTTAGCCCATCAAAGAGCAGAGAAGCTTCGCAAAACCGCCTTTGAGGAGTATTGCGAAGAGTTCCCAGAAGCATGGTCAGCACGGATATATGACTACTTGTACAGGTAGAATTTTGTCGGGGGGGAGTCGAGAATCTGAATTCAAACAGCTATGTTTACCGATGTAAGAACAGCCCACCCTACGCTTAATAGTCCCCGTCCTTAAGGGCGGGGTCTTAATGGTGCAAGATGTCAGCATAGCTATAATAGTAATCCTGTATCTGGCTCGATTAACTTGGAAGGTCTTTATGCAGGCTAAATACATCAAAGCTCTAAGCATCAAACGAATCTACGCTGAACGCATTATCGCTGGCATAAAAACTATTGAGTTGCGAAAGCGCCCAATTGGTATGGAGTTAGGTGACCTTATTCTTTTATACGAAACTGCTCCTGATTCTGTTATAAGGGGAGGCTTTATAGCAGATAAAACTATATCTTTACCTGTTTCAAAAATGTGGGAAAAGTACCATTCTGTGATGGGAGTAGAAAAAGAGTTTTACGATAGGTATTTTGATAACTGTGAATTTGCATATGGTACTTTAATCTATCGTAATTTTGCATTTCCTGAGTTGCCTCTGAACCAAATACATCAGATCTGTTATGGTTTTACACCCCCACAAGCTACAATTCATTGGCGCAAAGATTGGTATATCCATGCAGAGTGGATTAATGCGCTAAACGAGGGCAGGCATGAATTGATGGAGGCTGGACGGTTAAGTAAACAATTAAACCTATTCACATATTAGCGATTTTTAAAATATTCTCGGTTTCGTCAGCAAATTTTCTTGATTAAATTAATATAATCATTCACCATTCTAGCCCTCCATCTTTCATAATATTCTCATACTGCTGATAGCTAATACTTTGCATATGTTGAGGAACACCATTAATACCAAATTGGCTAAAGTTCGACTTAGGAATTGGTTTTGGAAATGGAACCCACCAACCAAATCTTAACGCCATAGCGCATCCTAAATGAGAGCCGGATTTTTTGGTATGTTTTTGAATATTAGGTATTTGGTAGACCCCAAGACCACCAAATTTAAGAAAAAGCTCTTCAGGGAAAGCGATACAGCGTTCAAGAATATAACCTATTCCGCCTATTATGCTATCTGGACTTGAGATGTAAAACAATATTGGTGCACCAACAACGTTTTCATCAGCACACCAAGGATAACAGTAGTAAACATTATCCTTGCGAAGGAAAAGTTTATCAGTAACACGGCTAGTTACTTCTGCTTGATTGCTGTTTACTTGTATCATCCGACTAGCCCATTGCGGCTGAATAGGGATAAGGTAAGCCCTGCGGTTGGCAAAAGCAAAGCGAACTGGATAAAATGTCTCTTCTAAATTAGAGATACTAAAACTATTAACTTCTTTATTATTGTTGTCAATCAATACTAGTTTTTTATTAATATCATCAAAGTGATGATTAATTTCTAGATAATGTGGAGGTATAAACCAACTGTTATTATCCCTAACATTTGCATTTTTAGGAAGTGAAAAAACTGTGCTTACTAATTCAACCGCAAAATCATCTATATCATTTTCTGTTATACGTTGATAGATAAGATGTTTAGTAAGAACGACTTCGGCAGAGCTATCACCATCTCCACGCTGATATCTTCGGTGAGAAATACCTTCTATACGGAATCCATATCGTGTAAAAAACTTTAATAAGTCTGCATTTTCTTCTGATGTAGTTAAAATAACTTTTGCAAAACGATGCCCAATTAATTCTCTTATACAGTAGAACAATAGATGCTGACCTAAACCCAATTTTCGGCTTTCAGGTGCTACATAAAACAAAGAGAGTTTAGCTGTAAGCTTGTCTTTTTTCTTCCAGATAGCTATTCCGCTTATGGGTTGATTTCCGATTGATGCTAAATTTATACGAGCCTTTTTATCATGTAAAGTTTTGTTTAACCATCCATCAAAATCCGAATAATCATTTTTTAGTGGTTCCAATAAATTCTTGAGTGCATCTTTATCATCTGGGCGAGAATTTCTCACTACTGGCGATGGTACTTCCACTCCACTTAAAAGTGGTGAATCATTTTGAATTCGAGCAATAGCGTCCGTAGGAGATAATGCAGTGATATCAAAACTTGCACCGGAATTTGATACTTTTGTAAGCAGATTGTTATCACGAGTGACGAAGACATTGCCACCACACAACTTATGGGAAGCTAAGTGTAAACAGTCACGATACCCATGTTTTGCATTACGAGAATCAGGCTTTGCATTTGGCCAAAATGTTTGGAACAAAGTCTTAGCTAACAAATCGCGCTCCTCGTGCCGCTCCTTTGAAACACTGTGAACTGGAAGTATGCCTATACGTTGAACTATTTCTTGTCTTTGATGGCCTGCATTATTTATCACCTCTGCCGAAAGTTGCTCAGTTACAACTAACTTAACTAGGTCATCGAATCCAAATCTCATAAGTATAATTAGGTCTTGGTCAACTGATTCATTGGTATTCAATAAATTAAGGACGCAAGATGTATCGAGAGTGAATATTTCCACAAATACTCCATAAAAGTGTTAATTGTATACGAATAATCTTTGTAATGTATGCAGGACTTACGCAACTGGCACAAAGAACGGGCAGGGCACAGCCCAAGATGTCACTAGGCTGACATCTTACACTACGGGAGGTATAACCTCCCGGATCTTGTTCACAGGTTGAACCTGGGAACGAGAACCTGGGAACGAGAAACGAGAAATTTAGTTGCTGTTTCCAGCCCTAGCAAGATTAATCTAAATCTGGTTCCACCCCCAGCGCACGCAACTGTGCAATTAACCTTTCTGTTTTGTGTCGTTCTTGTTCAGCCCGAAGGTATTCTTGTTCAGCCCGAAGCCGTTCTTGTTCAGCCCGTTGTGCTTCCCGCTGTGTTGGAGTCAGCACCCAGTTTCCTGTGGCATCATACCATCGCAACCAAGGCTGCTGGCTTCCCTGAAATTCTCCTTCCCAAATACCCAAACCTAACTCCAGGTGTGGTATCCAAAAGCGCCCCGCTTTTAGTTCCACAGCAGCATAACGGCTGCCATCCAACTTAAATGCCCGAATATTATACGTATATCTATCAAAAACTACGTAATAAGGAACACGCAAAATCTGCTCGTACACTTCCCACTTTGTCGGTGGTTGGTCAGCATCCCGCACAGTCTGCCCTAAATCTTCCCTTTCCGTACCAGGAGAGAGTAACTCCACCACAATAAAGGGATTAACCCCTTCTTGCCATACTACATAGCTTAGACGTAAATCACGCTGTTCATAAAGGCGAGGTACACCCAAAACAGCAAACCAATCTGGTCGCTTGTACCACAACGAATGACGCACGTCATAGTAAAGATTCAGGTCACTGGCAGTCAGGACTTGATTGGGAGGATAATGGGGAGGGCAAAAGGTTTCATCCAACAGCCGTGGTTGCAGCAAATGGAATTGATCTGGCAAACCAGGTTCCTCCGGGTTTTCACTAGGTAAGTCGTACATGGTGGGCAGTACGTCTTTAGCAGAGCGAGGCGGGTCGGTTTGGTACATGGTCAAAGTCAGCCTGCAAATCTCTCAATTTTTATTATGAAACCGTTTCACATCCTCAGCCCCCTCTCCTTGAGTAACCCATCCACCCACACTGCATTTTCCTCTGATAAACCCGGCACTAATGGCTGTGTATAATCAATGCGAAACTCAAACCCTGCTCGGTCATAAACTCCCGCCAAAATCCTCTGTAAATCCACTAGGGGTTCTGTATCCCCTACCTTCAGTGGCAAGGAAAATGAGGGAATTGACTCGCGGATAGTAAAGGCATATAAATCTGCTAGCGGACGACTATCACCGCGACTAATCAAAATCCGATAATCTGCCTCTGGCTCATCCCCAATGATTAACATTGGCTTGCCACCGCGTAACAAATCTATCTCTACCAAATGGGTTACACTTGCCAGTACCGCCTGTCGTTTGCGTTCATAGGCTTGTCTTCCTTCCCCAGAGCGCTTATTCTTCGGGGAAAGGACTTCCAACACAGTGATGACTTCCCCCGTACTCCCCTCTCGAATTTCCAAATAACGCTCGTTCACCTCCTCTACTAGGGGTACGCTGACTCTCTTTGGTTGTCGTTGGACTGGTAATATTGCCGTTGTCGCTGGTTGATTTAAGGAAGGATGGTCTGCTGACCTTTGAGAAAATACGGTAGCATCTGGAATACCAACCAGAACACTATCCTCTACCCCACTTAAATAGGTGCGCTTTTCAATCGCTACCTGATATTTAGGACGGATAGGAAAGGCAATGGCATCTGCTATCGCTACAATTAACCGGCTATGCACTTCCGACCAAAATTCTGGCTTTTCTAGATACGGGTCCATCCCTGGAAAGGTCAAAGGCATATTTTCCAGTAGTCTCACCAATAGTTCTATTCTAGCGTTAGAGTTTATTTCTCAATCTTCCTCAATCGCTATCATGGCTGAATTCAAAGTCTTTATCACTCGTCGTCTACCCACGAACCTAGAGAAACTACAACAAATGGCCATAGTAGAGGTCTGGTCAGAAAGACAACCACCGCCCTACGAAGTATTACTAGAAAAAGTCCAAGATGTCGATGGTTTATTATGCCTGCTCACTGACCAAATTGATAGCCGACTGATGGCAACTGGGGCATTCCTGAAAGTCATTAGCCAGATGGCTGTCGGCTACGATAACATTGACATCGCTGCAGCTACAGCACGAAAAATTCCCGTGGGACATACACCAGGGGTGTTGACCGATGCCACCGCAGATTTAACTTGGGCGTTGTTAATGGCATCTGCACGGCGGGTGGTGGAGGGCGATCGCATCACTCGTGCTGGTCAATGGCGGACTTGGGAACCCGATTTTCTCCTGGGACCTAATGTTACCGGCGCTACCCTGGGAATTATTGGCTTGGGTCGCATCGGTCAAGCGGTGGCTCGGCGGGCGAAGGGTTTTGATATGCGAATTTTGTATACTAGTAGGCAGCGATGCGAAATAGAATTGGAACAATCACTGGGCATGGAGTTTGTCACCTTTGAGGAATTATTGCGATTAGCAGATTTTGTAACAATTCACACGCCGTTGTCTCCGGAAACCCATCATCTATTTGGCGCACCCCAGTTTGAGCAGATGAAGCGTAGCGCTATTTTAATTAACACCTCCAGAGGTGCGATTGTAGACCAAGAAGCTTTATATAATGCCCTGCGTAACGGTAAAATTGCAACAGCGGCTGTGGATGTGACGGAACCAGAACCAATACCGATGGATAGTCCCTTACTCAGCCTGGATAACTTGATTATTACACCGCACATTGGCAGTGCTAGCCTGCAAACAAGGCAAAAAATGGCAGATATGGCAATTGCAAATTTGATTGCTGGGTTGCAGGGGGAACGTTTACCAGATTGCGTTAACTCAGAATTGTACGATTAAAGCCTTGCTGAAGAGAAACCAATATCGCTAATCTACCCATGAAGCAGTTTTATTCAGAGTTTTGTACCATGACAGAGGCTAGAAACGTTCTGGGTGGTGAATTGGAGATTTGCTGCACTTCGCCGATGACCGGATATTATCGGGATGGAAAATGTCTGACTGGCGGTGGTGACTTCGGTGCCCATGTAGTCTGTGCCCAAGTTACAGCAGAATTCCTCCAACATACTAAGTCTATGGGCAATGATTTGTGTACCCCTGTTCCTATGTTTGATTTTCCCGGTTTAAAACCAGGCGATCGCTGGTGTTTGTG
>Ga0114939_10002009_pt1 | contig 15618 bp, 8 predicted proteins | sample AshMeaCrysSpring_FD_87196 | JGI IMG/M metagenome (GOLD analysis project Ga0114939, IMG submission 87196) | Groundwater microbial communities from Big Spring, Nevada to study Microbial Dark Matter (Phase II) - Ash Meadows Crystal Spring | ecosystem: Environmental > Aquatic > Deep subsurface >... | reverse complement strand
TGCCGCTGCTGTAGCGCTTACTTTATCGCGAATGTCCGATACACGTTCCGGCGTTATTACTTCTTGTTTGGAAATTTCTTCTTTAACAATGGACGGGGGCTGCTGGGGCGTATTACAGCTTATGAGCAGCCGTACCATCGGCACTAAAATGAACCACCTGCTGCGGATAACGCGATGCATAATTGTATAATAAGCTGCGAATAAAATCATTTTCGGGGTATGGGGTTAGCTGTTGCAGCAAGTCTTCGGCCGTTGGAGGCACACAATCCACCACTCCCATAGCTGCAAAGCGCCCCTCGTGTACCAGGTAGGCTATGGATTGGTTACTCCCCCACTCATCTGTACCCTGTTCCAGCACAGCAAAGCTTGGTAAATAATTTTTGATGTGCTCCGTTACCATGTGTATGGCTGCATTATGTTGTTCTGCATCTACTGCGGTTGCCGCACCCCTGGTGGCAAACAGGTGGTCTTCATTTACCTGGTACAGGGCAGCTACTTTGCGGGCAAGGGCAAACCCTTCGTGTACACGGCCAAAGGTGTGCAGTGCGGGCAGGTGCTTGCGTCGCTTTTCCACTGTAAGATGCAGCAGGCCCGCCCTGTCGCAGTAGCTGTACAGGCCATACTGAGGTTCAAAGCGCTTTTGGCTGCGGTTGAAGGCAGGCCATAACCGTTTTATCTCAATCGATTCCAGCACGGTGGCCATGAGTTCGGTGGGGCAGGTTTGCCAGCTTAAATCGGCCACCATGCGCAGCAAATCCTGCTTGCGCTGACTGGCAGCATTGTTGCTAAAATGGCTGCGTACCCTATAACTGAGGTTTACTGCCTTACCCACGTAAATCACCTTGCCGCCCTTGTCGTGAAAGTAGTACACACCCGGGCCGTAAGGTATTGATTCCAGTTTCTGCCTGCTTACCTGCATGGGCAGGTATTGGTCGGCATTTCGGCCGCGCAGCATGTCGCTCAGTATTGCCTGGTTTTTATCACGGCTTAGCAGCAGGTCAAATAGCTCGGAAGTGGCGCTAACGTCGCCGGCAGCACGGTGCCGGTTTTGGATGGCAATGCCTACTGCTGCCGTTAGCCTGCCCAGGCTGTACGAAGGCAAGTCCGGAATGACCTTGCGGGCATAACGCACTGTGCACAACTTGCGGGCATTGAGCATATAGCCACATGCCTGCAAATGATGCTTTAGAAATGAGTAATCGAAATTGACATTGTGTGCCACAAAAATCCTGTCCTTCAGCAAATTGAAAATGGGCTCGGCTACCGTTTCAAAAAAAGGCGCATAAGCAACCATTTTATCCGTGATGCCCGTAAGCGCCGTAATGTAGCGAGGTATGCTTACGCCGGGATTTACCAACGTGTGATACCTGCCCTCCACAGCAGTACCACTATGCAGTACAATGGCTACCTCTGTAATGCCGCTGCTTTCGGCACTTCCACCTGTGGTTTCTATGTCTACTATGGCAAACACGGCGCTAAACTAAACAATTTAGCAATTCGGCTGAGGTAAAAAATTAGGAAAGCAGGCAGGCCTTATGCATTTATAGACGCCTGAGTATATAAATGAGCGAACTGCAACTCTCTTTGTGCAACAGTGCCTTTATGTTGCTGCCAAGCCCCTGCCAAAAAGCCTGCACCAAGCGCTGCCGGCCGGTTTTGTATTGCTCGCTCAGCAGGGCAATGTAAAAGGCATCGAGCCACATGGGATGCACACTTTGTACCTCTAAACGGTGCATGCCGGCCAGCCTGCGCATAGCCTGCGGCGAAAAATGGTACAGATGACGAGGCACGTCGTATGCAGCCCAATACTGCGCGTAATGAGTGGCGTCGGCGCTGGTGTAGTTGGGTACGGCAATCAGCAGCCGTCCGTTGGGTTTAAGGAGTGCGCCAAACAGCTGCAGGTAGCCGTGCAGGTTGTGTACATGCTCCAATACATGCCATAAGGTGATAGCATCAAAGCTTTGGGCATCTTGTTGAAACAACGATTCGGGAGACAGTAGTTGCATACCGTAGTTGCGAATGGCTACCTGCCGTGCACCACTGTCGGGCTCCAGGCCGGTTACCTGCCAGCCGGCCTGCTGCATGGCATGGGCAAAGACGCCTGTGCCGGCACCTACATCCAACAATTTCCCCTGCTGTAGCCCGGTATAGCCTTGTACCATCCGCCTTTTATGCCTCAGTGTAAAAGACCGTGCCGCTTTGTACAGCTTGCTAATAAGACCTTTGTCGGTATCTGTATGCGATATATAGCTATCGGCCTGGTAATATGGTCCAATAGCGTTTTCTTCCGGAGCATTATGGGTAAACCGAAGAGAACAATCATTGCAGCCGGCTATGCCAAACTGCTGGTGCGAGACTGTATAGTCGGTGCAAAGCAATTGCTGCCGGCAGGTATTGTTGCCGCATATCGGGCAGGTGAAAAAGTCTGATGATTGGTGCATACAATAAGGCGGCAAATGTAAGGGCAGGGCTGTAGGCAACCTTCGTCATGGCTCCTCAAGCTCTTTAACCAATCGTTTGTGAATTGAAATGAATGCCTTTCGCTAATTTCACGGCCCCAACTCACAATGGAACACACCTCCTGGCGTCAGCGGCTCACCTGGTACTCCCATTTTATACCGTTCAGGTTATATTTCGTGCTATTTGCCCTGCTATCGGCAATAGCATGGTGGTGGCTTCATTTGCAAAAACCGGCCGACCCCTCGGGTATTGCCAGCGTGATGACCTTGCTGGTGAAGGTGATCAGCGTTTTTGGCATATCGGTAATGGGGCTCAGCCTGCTGTCGGTATTGGTACCTTATGTCTTGTTCTGGATGGCGCGGCGCCGCGGCACGGTGCATGTGAGGATTGACAATGCCGAAATGACCCGCGGCCGCAAAACGCAGCAAAAAATCCGCATGGAAATCGCTCCCTTGCTGCAGCCGGTGATGGGCTTTCTGTTCTTTCGTTTTTTGTACGACAAAGACAAATATTCGCCCAAGTTTCACCTGGTGGCAGGCAGCGACGACAGCCGGCAACTCATTCGCAAGGTGCACAAAGGATGGTACCATTGGCCCCTGCCGGCCGTAAGGGAGTATGAAGTAGAGCGCCTGGTGGTGTACTTCGAAGATATTTTTCAGTTCTTTTCGCTGAGCCTGCCCCTGGTGGTAAAACAATCGTTTTTCACCCGGCCCAAAGAGCAGGCAATAGAGCCCGGAAGCATCAACCCCAAAAAGACCGAAGCCGAAAATGTGCGCATTGAGGAGATACGACGGGTGGAAGGTGAATACCTCAATTACAAAAATTTTGAGAACAGCGATGATGTGCGCCGTATTGTGTGGAAGATTTATGCCCGTAGCAAAGAACTGGTGGTACGCATACCCGAAATAATGGACCCTTACGCCAGCCACCTGTACCTGTACTGCAGCTACTACGACGGGCTGGACCTGCACGACAGTTGGCTGGTAGAAAACAAGGGCATCAACTATTTTAAAAACATGACCTGGACGCTGTACAAAACCCTGCGTGGCCGCGACCAGGAAGTACGTTTTGTACCCGACCAACCCATTGCCGACAGGCACCTGAGCGATAAAGACAGCATTACCGAATACACCATTGCCGCCTGCAACTGGCAAACCGACCGCGACCTGCTATCGTACGTGCGCAGCAAAGACGCATCGGTGGTATGCATTAGCAGCCTGGTACCCGCGGCGCAGGTGGCCACCATGCTGGAGCAACACGGCGACCTGGCCGCACTGTTGTTTGTAAAACTGAGCAATGCCCTGCGCAGGCCACCGGTAACCCAATGGCTGCGCTGGCTGTTTGTAGAAGATGAAAAAGACGAAGAGCGCCGCAAGCGCTTTATCTTTCAGTTTAGCGGCCACAGGCGCACCATGATACGCAACGAAAAAGAAATTGAAGCTTTGCTGAAAAAGGCAGAAGCGAAATCAATCATTGTATAAGTAAAAAAATGCTTCCCGGACGGGCACATAGCAATAAGAAAATGATGGCGCAGCTGGTACTGCTGGGCCTGCCAACTATTTTACTGGCAGCCTATGCATTGAGGCTGGCCAACAGTTATTTTGCCTTTTTGGAAAACGACTGGAAGTACCAGGGCCTGTTTTTTGCCGCAGGCATGCTGGGAGCGCTGTTTCTGTTTGCCTTCCGGTACCGCTTCCTCATCTTCACCACCCTGCTGGCTGTGGGAGCGTGGTTTATCAACACCACCATTGCATCAGGTAAGTTGGGCGAGTTTGATGCGTTTTTCTGGTCGGTTAAGTTCAATACAGGAGCCTCGTTGTTTATCCTCGGATGGCTAACGGGCTACGGCTTTTCGCGGGCCAGGTTCTTCAGCGTGTTTTGGAGCGTGGCTTTGCTGGCAGTGATGGTAGTGGTGGTGGCGCGGGTGGCCCCCATGAAAAAGGACACCATCATCATGGCCTTCGCACCTTTGCTGGCCTATGCTTTTTACATTATTTACACCAGTGAGTTTGTACGCAACCTCAACGACGATGAACCCGGCTTTTTGTGGATGGTACTAAAAAGGCTGACCGGATTTGCGCTGGTAGTGTTTCTGCTGCTGTTTGGCCTGTTGTGGGTTTTCAACAAAGATTTTGAAGCCATAGAAAAAGAATGGGGTGGCGGCGGAGCGCCGAAAGAGGGCAATCAGCAGGGAGGCAGCAACATGACGCGAAACGATGGCATGGGCACCAACAACAACAACAGCATGGGCCTGGGCGGGCTCAACAACCGCGCCAACAAAGACTCGGTGCTTTTTGTGGCCAAACTCGACAACTTCTTCCCCGATGGCAAAACGCCCAACCCGCTGTATTTCATCAGCGATTACTTCACCAAATTCGATAACGAAACACAGACATTTGAAATAGACACCCTGCGCCCGTACAACGATTTGTTTAGCCCCGATGTAAGCAAAATACCCCTGTTTTTTACCAAACAGGATACCAGCGTGCTGCGCAAAGCCATGAGCAGCAAAAACAAACGCATCGCCACCCTGGAAGTGTATAAACACAACTTGAGCGCCAAGTTGCTTACTGCACCGGCCACGGCGTTTTTTGTGCAGCCCATAGCCGTGCCCGAAGAAAATAAATACATATACCGCAGCGGCTACCGTGCCAAAATGGAGGTGAGCGACCTGAACAGTGCGTATTTCGTATACAACCCTGCCGGCGATAAAATGCTGGAGCAGTTTCAGGCGCAACGATTTGAGGCCTTGCGCAAGGCTAGCGACTATAAAGGCATGCCGGCCGACTTTATGGCCTATTATACGCAAATGCCCCGTGGAGCCGAGTACGACAGCATCACAAAACTGGCACGCAACATAGTAACACAAGCAAAAGCTAAAACGCCTGTAGACCAGGTTATCGCCATTCGCGATTTTTTTATGGCCGCCGACGAAAACGGTCAGCCCACTTTTCGATATAGCGACAACCCAGGAGTACCTGGAATGCCCAGCGCCAATAAGCTCACTTACTTTCTTTTTGATAACAAAAAGGGCTACTGCGCCTATTTTGCCGGCGCTACCCTGTTCCTGCTTCGCTCGCTTGGCCTGCCCAGCCGGGTGGCCACCGGTTTTCTTACCGTAGACCGCAGCAGCAAAAACCCGGGATGGTTCTGGTTTTATGAAGATCAGGCCCATGCATGGGTACAGGTATATTTTCCCGGTTACGGCTGGATTGACTTTGACACCACCGTACCCAGCACCGAGCAGCAGGAAAGCCCACAGCCCGACCAAACCCCCCCGCTTACCAGCCAGGTGGCCTGGTTGGTGGCCAATGGCAAGGCTACAGCAGTAGACACACTGGCCAAACGCGTAACCATGCAGGTGGAAAAAATGCTGTATTGGGATGACCCCTACGAACTGAAACCTGCACAACCGCTGCTGATGGACGTATCGCTGGCCCGCGTAACCCGCGATACCGGGCAGGTGCCGCTGTCGCAATTGGCCAAAGGAGATGAAATGGTGGCCGTATCGTATTCCGAACAGTTTAAAACGATAGTACCCGAAGAAACAGATTCGGGACTGTCGATTATGAAACGCTTCCCCAACCCGGCACCAATTGACGAAATAAAGATTATGCCGAAGGACGAGGAGCAGAAGGCACAATTTGAAAAGAAGAAGGATGATACACCGGTAAACTGGAAAGGTATCTTTTTGACTACGCTGCTGATATTGGCATTGCTGGCCATCCTTTTGTTTGCATTGCCGTGGCTAATTTGGCAATACCTGCACATGCGGGCCAGGTCGGCAAAGGGCACCTACCAGCAGCAGGCCTACCGCCGATTTTATGCCATGATGTATTACCTCAATCAACTGGGCTACACACGTGGCGGGGGCACGGCATTGCAGTTTGCCCGCAGCCAGGTAGACAGTCGCTTTGGCACCAGCATGGCTTCCTTTATGCAGGTATATCAAAAGGTGAAATACAGCCAGCAACCACTTACGCTGCAGGATCAAATAGCCATCAGCGAGGTGTATGGTTCTGTCATTAGCAAAGTGCGTGCAGCACATCCATGGAAATACCGCGCAGCACATTTCATCAACTTCAACCGGACCGTAGGCTTCTTTATCAAACCCTCATTGTATAGTTAATCATAATATCTTTTTTTAAACCGACCAACACCACTGATATGGATAGCAGCGTAAACACCCAGCAGGCAATAGAAAACATACAACGGCTGGTAAACAATATAGAACGGGTAATAAAAGGCAAGCGGCAGCAAATTGAGTTTATTCTTACCGCCTTGCTGGCCAAAGGGCATATCCTGATGGAAGACAATCCCGGCACCGGCAAAACGGTAATGGCCAAAACACTGGCACAAAGCATTAGCGCACGGGCCGGCGCACACGATGGCGGTGTTAAATTCAAGCGTATTCAGTTTACCCCCGACTTGCTACCGATGGACTTGATTGGATCGCACATATTTGATGATGTGGCCAAGGTGTTCATATTCAAAAAAGGCCCTTTATTTACCAATGTGTTGCTGGCTGATGAAATTAACCGAGCCTCGCCAAAAGTGCAAAGCGCCCTGCTGGAGTGCATGGCCGAAAACCAGATTACTATGGGCGACCTGACCTACAAGTTGGAAAACCTGTTTTTTACCATAGCCACCCAAAACCCCATTGAAATGGAGGGCACCTATCCCCTGCCCGCTGCGCAGCTCGACCGCTTTTACATCAAAATCATTTTTGGATACGTGGATGAAGAAACCGAACTGGAAATTTACAAAGACTACCTGGGCATTGCCAACAACCTGGAGCATATAGACCAGGTGCTGAGTATGAATGAAATATTGCACTTGCAGCAGGAGGCCGAAGCCGTATTTGTGCATGAAGAATTAGTAAAGGCAGTGCGCAACCTTGTATGGGCCACACGCAAGCACCCCGATATAACCCTGGGCGCCTCTACCCGCAGCGGCATTACCTTCCTCAAATGCCTGAAGGCCTATGCCCTGGTGCACGGCCGTACGTTTGTAACCGAAGACGACGTACAGGCCTTGACGCTGCCCGTGCTGGAACACAGGCTGCTCTTTCGCAATAAAGAGGCCAAAGCCAACGCCCTCAAAAAAATCCTGGATGTAGAAATGAGCCGCCTGAATAAACTGATGCCCAATACGCGCAACTAATATGGCTTGACGCAGCATGAAGATTTTGGAAACATCCATATTTAAACATCGCCTTGCAACACTTATAATTGCAATTCTGGCATCGCTGGCATGGTGTATGCAGGTTACTGCACAACGAGGTGCTGCCCGCTACGAAATAGATGCTAAGCGCATAGGCGTAAGCCCCGTTGACAAGGACGCCTTACCCCGCGGCCGCGAATTTGTACGACTGGATAGCACCTATTATGTAGGCTGGATGTACCAGGGCATATACCTGCACGACCGCAGCGTAGACGAGGCCGGGTATCGCAGGTCGCTGCCCATGCTGCGAAAAGCTTTTGGGCTAATGGAAAAAGACTTTTCGGGCCTGCTTACTACCCTGTACAACAGCCCCGAATTTTACATGCAAAACAACCTGCGCTACAACGATTACCTGGTGCTGGGCACCAAATTGCGCGAAGCATACGAATACCTCGAAATACCCGACAGTGCCTTTTGGGTGGTAACACAAATTGAACGCAAGAACTTTCGCCGCGACTTTTTTGGCATTGCCGGGGCCAAAAGCTGGATTGTTCACCGCAACCGGTTTTTCACCAGCAAACAATATGGCTTTTTAAAAAACTCGGTGGAGGAAAACGAATCACTTGCTTTGCAATATTGCTACAATGGCTTTGCACGTATAAACCGCAACCTGGGCATGAACAACCTGTGGTTTGGCGAAGGCCACGACTATATAGACCGCCAGTTTATCTATCACTACCTGGCTCTACTACATTGCTATCTTAAAAACTATGATAGCAGTGCCTGGTATTACAACAATATGGCAAGCGCCGGCACCGTAAGTTGGAACAACTACGGCGGCATGAAGACTGAAATTGGAGAGTTTGCCGAAGCCATTGATTATTTTGGCAAAGACAGGTATAAATATGGCGGCATTAAGGCACTGATGGAGCCCTATTATTATTTACCTACCCTGTTTGTGTACTCAGGCAAACCCAAAGAGGCCATCAGCACTGCCCGCGAAGCTATCACATTCAGCAATAGTACGCCAGGTTTTGGCTGGTATCAAATTGCGGCCGCCCGAGGTTATTTGTACGATGGGCAGTTGGACAGTGCCGAACTTGCCCTTAACAAATCGGCATCTTTTAAAGAAGTTCATATAGGCACCACCTTAACGCAGCAGCAGTACGACTTTACTATAGGCTTGCTGAGGCTGGTGTGGTACAACAAAAAAATAGCGGCTTTGCGCTTTGCCGACAAGGGATGGTGGTACAGGCCTTACACGTTGTACCTAATAAGCGAGTTGCAGGCTAAAAAGTACATGCACGAATATGTGCTGGCGCGTCAACTGGCACAAAATCCCGAACGTGCCCGCCTGGTGTACGACTTGTTTTGCGGCGAAAGCACAGTTGGGTTCGACGAAATTTACTACCTGATGGAGCGCTATAGCCCAGGATATTTTGCAAGCATGATGAAAGATCATGCCGAAAAAGACCCCCGTGAACGTGTGAAGCGTTATTTTGAATTGTACGAAGCCCGACTTCAACTGGCAAAAGGCGAAACGAAAGAAGCTACATCGCGGCTTGAAAACCTGCTAAATACTGTGCTACTCGACACTGCCCACGAAAAGCTGTTTTTGGGCCGCCTGTACGAAAGCCTGGCTTTGGCAAATGAAAAGAAAAATATACCTGCCGAATTTGATAAGTACCTGAATGCCTTATACGATACCTATCCGCAGTTGATACCTTTTTCGGGAACAAAACCTGCTATGCAACTCACCGTTACCGGCATTGAGGACAATACCACCCGCCTGGTATACGACCAGCTGAAGCAGTGCAACATGAACTGGAAAACCACCCCCGGCGATTATCCGTCCGCAGTAGTGCAGTTTGGCAAAAAGGGTAGCAAATACGAGGTGGTACTGCAGGTAACAAGCGCCCAAAACCGCCGTGTGGTAGCGGGGGAAAGATTCCTTTTCAAAAATGCGGAGGAGACCGGTGCCGAAATAGCCATGCGGCTGTATGCAAAAGGTGGCGCTATAGAAATAGAGCCACCTGTGCAAACAAAAAACCGGTAAGTGTCGCCATGTTTTTTACAACAGGTGATAATGCTCGGAAACTTGAAAATGCTCTTCGGCAATAGCCTGCTGTGCTGATTCGCGCACTTTTTTTTCGGCCGTTCGCACTACGATGGGTACATTGTTAAGCGAGGGCCTGTCCTTTAGGGCATGCAAAAGCTCGAACTTGGCTGTGGAGGGACCCAGCAACAATACTTCGGCAGGCTCCTTCACTTGCATAGCAACCTGTTTTACATAAGCTTTTATTTGGTTATTTCTACGCTCCTGCAGTTGCTTTTGGGGCGATATGGACTTACCAAAAATGCCAGACTTATTTGTTTCTTCGCCGGAAAAACGCACATGCGATTCCAATTCCGATTCTTTTTCCCACACACTCCAGTTATCGTTTTTATCGAACCAGCCTACAATGGCTTTCCTTTGGTCTATCCAAATGCAATACCGGTTAGGCCTGATTTTTTTCGTTTTCATACGGCCGCCATTTATGGCTAAAGATACCAAGTGCCCGCAGGCTGCCGTATGACTATTATCATTTGTCATCCGGGATTTTTTGCATAACAGGTGAGGAGCCTATTGCCTGTGGCTGTTTTTCTTTGCCAGTGTCCCTTGGCAGATGATCAGATGCGTGCGATGCACCTGATGAAGGCATTTGCTTGATGTACACATCCTGCTGAGGAAACGGAATTTCGATATCATGCTTCCTGAATGACTCATCAATAGCCAGCATCAGGTCGCTCTTAAGACCAATCCAAATATCAATATCGGCCCAGAACAATAACCTGAAATCGATAGAATTATTGCCAAACTGGTTCACCAAAACCAAGGGTTCGGGGTAACGGTCAACGTGGTTATTGCTTGCGAGCAGTTCCTTAAGCAGGGTTTGCACCAAATTAAGATTGCTGCCATATTTTACACCAACAATAATTTCTACGCGTCGGTGATTATTGCTTAACGTCCAGTTTACCAAATGCTGATTCAGCAGGTCGCCATTGGGAATAATCACCTCAGAACCTTCGAAGGTGGCCACTTTGCTGCTTCGAATGCCTATCTCCTTCACCTTGCCTGTTCTGCCGCCTACCTCAATTTGGTCGCCCACCGATATGGGTCGCTCAAAAGCCAGAATAATGCCGCTTACCAAATTATTGACAATGGTTTGCAGACCAAAACCAATACCCACACCAAGTGCACCAATGATGATGGTGATTTTATCGATTGGAATACCAGCCGCAGCTACAGCCAGCAAAAAGCCCAGCGACAGAACGACAATACGGAAAATGATAATCACATTTCCGAAGCGTGATTTCTGGATGGCGGAAACCTGCTTATTATCACCGCCAAGTAAAAAGGAAATAAGATTGGCCAGAAGGGATGACATCCATATTACCAAAAAGAAAACCAGGATACTGCCAAGGGAAAAAGTGAAATTTCCAATGCTTCGTTCATTAGTCAATATCATTGCCACTCTTTCAACAAGAAGATCATACAAATCCAGATTGCGTAAAAACAGAATAAGCCATGCTACAATTGCAGCCCATTTTAACACGGGCAAAAAGCTGGTCTTGATCCTGGAAAAATTCAGGTAACTCGACAGGCGCTCGTTTTTACTGTGCGCATCAATATTGAGCATCAGGTACTCCTGAAAAACAACAACCCATACTACCAGGCATATAGCCGTCATGAGGTTGAAATATCCACCGGCCATCATGGTTTTGGCAAGGGTATACCGGCCAAATGCATTAGCAGCCATACTGAAAAGTTCCTGCCCGATGAAGAGCATAAAATTGAAGCGCAGGAAAGCCAGCCTAAGCGGCTTTAGATTGTGCAATCGCAAGGCCCACAGGCCTGTAAAAATGCCCGTGGCGGCAAGTGCCAGCATCACATATCGTTCGGTACGGTTGCCGGCCAGCAGCAGGTAATCAGCACCTGTTAGCAGCAACAGTAGGACAAACAGCAGCCATCCTCTCTTCCACTCTTTGCCAAGAGTTGGCCACAAAATAGCTGTGCAGCAGCCCACCATTACCAGCCACAGCAGGGTCATAAAAATATCTGGAGTACTGAAATAGAAAAACTGCGCCACCACTACCACCAGAAAAATACTTACAACCGTATCCGACCTTGTAGAAAAACCCAGTTCGTTGATGGTACGTGTGGAATTGGCATTCCTAAGCAAGGCTAAAGCCCACCTGATAGAGAAAAATACCACCGCCAACAACAAAAGTATTCCAAAATGAGTGGCCATATTGTTGGCCACGTAATACTTGAGCAACAGCCGGTTTTTTTGCGCGGAAAAAGCTACGAGTTCGCCAATACTGCGGCGGCCTTTGCCAGGCTCCCAAATATTTTGCAGTTCGCGGCTGAGAAAGCTGCGCTTAAACGACTTAATGCGAAAATTCACTTCATCCAGATCTTCGTTCAGTTCGAGGGTCGTTTTTGCCAGCCTGTTTTGCATAAACGCTATTTGGAGCGTTGCCTGGCGAAGCAGCGAATCAAGGGGCCTCAGTTTGGCACTAATTTCCACCAGCCGTTTTATGTATTCGGCCCGTAATTCACCGTCGGAAGGCATTTTAACCAGCGATGTATCCTGAGTTATGGAGATCCGTTTTTTACGGAATACAGATACCGTTTTAATGTACTTCTCCATTTCGGCCTGCTTTGTATCCACCATCTTCTGCAATTCTATAAGCAGCAGCCTGGTTGATACCAGGTTGCGCAGGTTGACCCGCGTGTTGGGGGCCAGCGCTCCTTCTTTTGCCAGCTTTATTTCATCTTCTATTCCGGTAAGGCTTTCGCCAATTTCGGTGGTATCAAAGCCACGGCGCAGGGTATTGGTCATGGCACTCACCTCCACGGCAAATGTTTCAAGCTGGTTGAGCTGCTGCACCACCAGTGTATCTCCATATAGCATAAGTTGATACTGCCCAAGGCCACGGCGGGGAGTACGGCTTGGAGTAGCAAATTGCCGTGTGGTATCATTTGAGCTTTTCACGCTTCGCAACATACTGTCACGCATTTGCGTTCCTTTATCATGCTGGCTATCTATAGTTTGTGCCAATACCGGCGAAAGGCCGACAAGGCTGAGCATTATTGCCACCCAATAGCACCTGCCTAATCTTAACGTTGAGGTAAACATACCGGGTAAAGTTAGCCGCAAACCAATGTATAAAAGTCCTGTAAACCCAAATTAGCAGCCAAGGCCGGGCGGCGTTATTTTTGCCGGCTTTCCCGGTTTATTAATTACCAGCACTGTATAGTCATGAGCAACAACATACCAAAGAATTTTGATCATCAGGCCTCTGAACAGCATTGGTACGAGCATTGGGTAAATGCCGGCTATTTCCAAAGCACTCCCGACAATCGGGAGCCTTATGCAGTAGTGATACCACCACCTAACGTGACCGGCATTTTGCACATGGGACATTGCCTCAACAATACCATTCAGGATGTGCTGGTGCGGCGCGCCCGCCTACAAGGCAAAAATGCTTGCTGGGTTCCCGGTACCGACCATGCCAGCATTGCTACCGAAGCCAAAGTGGTGCATATGTTGCGCGAACGCGGTATTGCCAAAAGCAGCCTGGGCCGCGAAGAGTTTTTGCAGTATGCCTGGGAGTGGAAAGAAAAATATGGTGGCATCATCTTACAGCAGCTCAAAAAATTGGGCTGCAGCCTCGACTGGAACCGGGTGAATTTTACCATGGAGCCCGATTACTATCAAAGCGTAATTGGTGTATTTGTAGACTTGTACAACAAAGGGCTCATTTACCGCGGCAAGCGCATGATAAACTGGGACCCCAAGGCCAAAACAGCCCTGAGCGATGAAGAAGTAATGATGCGCGAAACGCAGAGCAAACTGTACTACCTGCGTTATGCCGTGGCCAACGCGGCAGGCCAGCCCACCGATGAATATGTAACTATTGCCACTGTACGCCCCGAAACCATATTGGGCGACACAGCCGTGGCCGCGCATCCCCACGATGAACGATATGCCCACCTGAAAGGCAAGAAGGTACTGGTACCGCTGATCAACCGGGCCATTCCCGTAATTTTTGACGAATATGTAGAAAAAGACTTTGGTACAGGCGCCCTGAAAGTAACCCCCGCCCACGATAAAAACGACGACATGCTTTGCCAAAAGCATGGCCTCGAAGTGGTGGACATTATGAACGACGACGGCACATTCAGCGAAGCAGCCCAGTTGTTTGTGGGCGAAGACCGTTTTGTGGTACGCAAAAAAATTGTGCCGCTGCTGGAAGAACAGGGTCACCTGGTGAAAGTGGAAGACTATAAAAACCAGGTAGGCTACAGCGAGCGCAGCGATGCCGCAGTGGAGCCGCGCCTGAGCATGCAGTGGTGGGTAAAAATGCAGCCCCTCGCAGATCCCGCCCTGAAAGTGGTAATGGATGGCGACATCCAGTTTCACCCGGCCAAGTTTAAGAACCTGTACCAGCACTGGATGGAGAACATTAAAGACTGGTGCATAAGCCGGCAGCTGTGGTGGGGCCATCGCATACCAGCCTGGTATGATGCTGAGGGTAATGTGTATGTGGCTAAAAACGAAGAGGAAGCCTACCAACAATATCTTGATAAGAAAGGAGTACCTGCAGATGATCCTTTAAGAACATCTCTTCCACCGAGTGGAGAGGCCGGGTGGGGATATCAAGACCCTGACTGCCTCGACACCTGGTTCAGCAGTTGGCTATGGCCCTTTGAAGTGTTTAAAGGCTACAGCAAGCCCGGCAACACCGATGTACGCTACTACTACCCCACTGCCACACTGGTAACGGCGCCAGAAATCATTTTCTTTTGGGTAGCCCGTATGATTATGGCCGGGCTGGAATATGAAAAACAAATACCCTTCCGCAATGTGTATTTTACCGGCATTGTACGCGATGAAAAAGGGCGCAAAATGAGCAAGAGCCTGGGCAACAGCCCCGACCTGCTGGAACTGATTGACAAGTACGGCGCCGATGCGGTACGTTTCGGCATATTGATATCTTCCCCCGCGGGCAACGACCTGCTGTTTGACGTAAAAGAAGAAAGCACACTAAAACAAGGCTCGTTTTTTGTAAACAAAATGTGGAACGCCCTGAAGCTTATAAAACTGTGGAGCGAACGTGGCATTGTGATGTACGAACCAATATCAAAGGAAGCCTGGGAAAAACACAACTGGCCCAATATGTGGTTTGGCGCCAGGTTGCAGCAGGCACATGCCGAAATAGCCCAGCTTATGGAGCAGTTCAGGCTAAGCGAAGCCCTGAAGGCTATTTATTCGCTTATATGGGACGACTACTGCAGTTGGTACCTGGAATGGATAAAACCAGCACCCGGCGAGCTTATCAGTAACGACCATTGGAGTTTTGCCATTTCGTATTACGAGCAACTGATGCAACTGCTTCATCCCTTTTTGCCCTTTGTTACCGAAGTAATTTATCATAATCTGAAGGACCGGGCCATTGGCGACGACCTCACCATCAGGCAACTGAAGGCAGAAGAGACAAGTGGCAACGTCCTGTTTCAACGTAAGGACTCCAAAAGTCTGCTTGCCGAAGGCGATATGCTTAAGGAAGTGATAACTGCCATTCGCGATGCGCGCAATAAAAACCAGGTAAAGCCAAGAGAGGAGGTGCAGCTGTTTGCTCAGCCTGCCAACTCTGAACTGTTTCAAGACATTGCCCCCATTCTTGCCCGCCAGGTAAATGCCTCCATAAGCATTACAGGTGCTGTCATAGCTGGCAGTACAGTTATAGCCGTAGAGCAGGATAAGTTTTACCTGGTAGCGCCTCAGGCAATAGATACAGAAGCCCAAAAAGCCGAACTGCTGAAGGACCTGGAATACCAGCGCAAGTTTTTGGAGAGCGTGGAACGAAAACTGGCCAATGAGCGGTTTGTGGAAAATGCGAAGCCCGAGGTGGTGGATGCAGAACGCAAGAAAAAAGCAGATGCAG
>Ga0114939_10002008_pt1 | contig 15620 bp, 17 predicted proteins | sample AshMeaCrysSpring_FD_87196 | JGI IMG/M metagenome (GOLD analysis project Ga0114939, IMG submission 87196) | Groundwater microbial communities from Big Spring, Nevada to study Microbial Dark Matter (Phase II) - Ash Meadows Crystal Spring | ecosystem: Environmental > Aquatic > Deep subsurface >... | reverse complement strand
GGCTATGCCGAAGCCGATCCCACCTTTGACATTGAAGGCGTGGATGCGGCCCACAAAGCCACCATCATGAGCGCGATTGCCTTTGGTATTCCGGTGCAGTTCGACAAAGCCTATGTGGAAGGCATCACGAAGCTGGGCGCCGCCGACATCAAATATGCCGAGCAACTGGGCTATCGCATCAAGCTATTGGGCATCACCAAACGCACTGACAAAGGGGTAGAGCTTCGGGTGCACCCCAGCCTGGTACCTGCGCAACGCCTGATTGCGAATGTCGAAGGCGCGATGAATGCAGTCATGGTGCAAGGCGATGCCGTAGGCACCACCTTGTACTACGGTAAAGGTGCCGGCGCCGAGCCTACTGCCAGCGCAGTGGTCGCAGACCTGGTGGACATCACACGCCTGCACACGGCTGATCCTCAAAACCGTGTGCCGCACCTGGCCTTCCAGCCTGATGCCTTGAGCAATTTACCGGTGCTGCCGATGGAAGAAGTCGTGACCAGCTACTACCTGCGTCTGCGTGTTGCCGACCAGGCCGGTGTGCTGGCCAAGCTGACGGGCTTGTTGGCCGATGCGAATATCAGCATCGATGCCATCTTGCAGCGCGAGGCCGACCAGGTCAGCGGTGCAAACCAAACCGATGTGATCATCCTCACCCACGACACGCGCGAGGGCAATATGAACGTGGTGCTCAAGCAGATGCAAGGTTTGCCCACGGTGCTGGCGCCCATTGTTCGCATCCGCAAAGAGGAGCTGGCCTGATGCTGTACCTGTCTACGCGCGGCCACGCAGACCGTAAACACTTCTGTGAAATCCTGCTCGAAGGCCTGGCACCCGATGGCGGGCTGTACTTGCCCGAAAGCTACCCCCAACTGGGTGATGCCGATCTGACGCGCCTGCGCCAGGTCTGGCAGCAGCAGGGCTACGCGGCATTGGCGTTTGAAATTTTGTCCCTGTACATCGACGACATTCCAGCCGCTGACCTCAAAGCCCTGTGCGACAAGACCTACACCGCTGCTGTGTATGGCACCGAAGCCATCGTGCCGCTCAAGCCCTTGCAGGCCAAGGGCAGCGCCGCGCCTGAGCTGTATTTGGAGGCTCTGTCCAACGGCCCCACGCTGGCCTTCAAGGACATGGCCATGCAGCTGCTGGGCAATCTGTTTGAGTACGAATTGGGCCGCCGTGGCGAAGAACTGAACATTCTGGGCGCCACCTCCGGTGACACCGGCAGCGCTGCCGAATATGCCATGCGCGGCAAAAAGGGCGTGCGTGTGTTCATGACCAGCCCGCATGGGCGCATGAGCCCCTTCCAGCAAGCACAGATGTTCAGCTTGCTGGACCAAAACATCCACAACATCGCCATTGAAGGCGTGTTCGACGACTGTCAGGACATCGTCAAGGCGGTGTCCAACGACCTCGACTTCAAGCGCAAGTACAAGATCGGCACCGTCAACTCGATCAACTGGGCGCGTCTGCTGGCCCAGGTGGTGTACTACTTTGCCGGTTACTTCCAGGCCACGACGGCCAACAGCCAGCAGGTCAGCTTCACTGTGCCCAGCGGCAACTTCGGCAATGTCTGCGCCGGCCACGTGGCCCGCATGATGGGCCTGCCCGTGGCGCAGCTGGTGGTGGCGACCAACGAAAACGATGTGCTCGACGAGTTCTTCCGCACCGGCATCTACCGTGTGCGCGGCACGGCCGATACGCACGAAACCTCAAGCCCCTCGATGGACATTTCCAAGGCCAGCAACTTCGAGCGCTTTGTGTTCGACTTGCTGGGTCGCGATGGCGCGCTGACCAAATCCCTGTTTGGCGACGCACTCAATACGCAAGGCCGTTTTGACCTGTCTGGCGATGCACGCTTTGCCGACGCGAGTGCCCGTTACGGTTTTGTCAGCGGCAAGAGCACGCATGCCAACCGCCTGGCCACCATCCGCCAGGTGTTTGAGCAGTACGGTGTGATGATCGATACCCACACCGCCGATGGCGTGAAGGTGGCGCGGGAACACTTGCCGGCCGGTGTGCCCATGCTGGTGCTCGAAACCGCCTTGCCCATCAAATTTGCAGGCACCATTGTCGAAGCTCTGGGCCGCGAGCCTGAGCGTCCGGCCAAGTTTGAAGGCATTGAGGCTTTGCCTAAACGCGTGAAGGTCATGCCGGCTGATGCTGAAGGCATCAAGCGCTACATTGCTGAGCACTGCCACTGAGCACTGCCACTGAGGACTTGCCCATGAACGCGCCCCGCAAGCCCCTGATGCCTCTGGACGATGCCTTGCAACAATTGCTGGGTCAGGTCCAGGCCTTGAACGATGTCGAGACGCTGTCCACCCTGGAGGCGGATGGCCGCGTGCTGGCGCAGGATCTCGTGTCTGCCTTGCAAGTGCCGGCGTTCGACAACTCGTCGATGGACGGCTATGCCGTGCGCTGGGCCGATGTGCGGCAAGGGCCAACGGTGCTCAAAGTCACGCAACGCATCGCAGCGGGCCAAACAGGTACCACTCTGGAGCCAGGTCAAGCCGCACGAATTTTTACGGGAGCACCTTTGCCCCCCGGCGCTGACACAGTGGTCATGCAGGAAGACACACAGCCAGTGGATGGCGCTACGGATGCAGTGCAGATCTTGCGCGTGCCGACGCCAGGCGAATGGGTGCGTCTGAGTGGCGAAGACGTGAAAAAAGGCGCTGTGGCCTTGCCTGCGGGCACACGGCTGACCCCTGCAGAGTTAGGGCTTGCGGCCAGCCTGGGCGTTGCGCATGTGAGCGTTCTGCGCAAGCCACGTGTGGCCTTGTTTTCTACTGGCGACGAATTGGTCATGCCCGGCGAGGTTGCGCCCGATCAAATGCGCCCCGGTGCCATCTACAACTCCAACCGCTTTTTCCTGCGTGCCTTGCTGCATCGCATGGGTTGCGAGGTCAGTGACCTCGGCATCGTCCCCGACAAGCGCGAAGCCACCATGGCAGCGCTCAAGTCGGCTGCCGACCATCATGACCTGATCCTGACCAGCGGCGGCGTCTCGGTGGGTGAAGAGGATCACGTCAAGCCCTCGGTGCAAGCCTTGGGTGCCCTGGACCTTTGGCAAATCTCCATGAAACCTGGCAAGCCCTTTGCCTATGGCCATGTGCGCCGCAGCGAAGGCGCGCACGTGGCGCATTTCATCGGCCTGCCGGGTAACCCGGTCTCGAGTTTCATGACCTTTGTATTGCTGGTTTTGCCCTTCTTGCGTCAGCTGACGGGTCAGCCGCAGCAGTCCTTGCAGCCTGTGCGCATGCCGGCGCATTTCAGCATTGTCAAAGCTGACCGCCGCCGCGAGTTTGTGCGTGTGCGGTGCAACGCGCAGGGCGGCCTGGACCTGTTCCCCAACCAAAGCTCCGGGGTGTTGACCTCGGTGGTCTGGGGTGATGGTGTGGTCGACATTCCGGCGGGTCAGACGGTGGCTGCGGGTGACTTGGTGGACTACCTTCCTTTTGCTGGGTGGTTGGCATGAAGAGCGTGCGCATTCTTTTTTTCGCCAGCTTGCGTGAGGCGCTGGGCGGGCAGGTGGCCATGCAAACCGAGGCTGTTACGGTGAATGAATTGCGTCAGGCCTTGATGGCGCAGAGCGAGGCGCATGCGCAGGCTCTGGGCCCTCACCGCCCAGTGCGAGTGGCCGTCAACCAGACCATGGTGGGTGACGATCACGCCCTCAAGGATGGCGACGAGATCGCATTCTTTCCGCCGGTCACCGGCGGTTGAGGCCAAGCACCATGGCCAGCAGCATCCGCATTCAGACCGAAGACTTTGACCTGAGCACCGAGGTTGCGCGTTTGCGCGAGGGTGATCTGCGCGTGGGCGCTGTGTGTGCGTTTGTGGGCACGGTGCGGGACATGCATGCCTTGACCCGCAAGCCCGAAGACGAAGTACAGGCCATGGAACTGGAGCATTACCCCGGCATGACCGAAGCCAGCATTGCCAAGATGGTGGCGCAAGCGCATCAGCGTTTTGACTTTTTTGACGCTGTGATTGTTCACCGTGTCGGTCGTTTGTTGCCCGCTGACCAGATTGTGCTTGTGGCTGTGAGTTCGGCCCACCGCGGCGAGAGCTACAAGGCCTGCGAGTTCTTGATGGACTACCTCAAAACCCAGGCACCTTTCTGGAAAAAAGAGCACACGCCTGCAGGCGCACATTGGGTGGATGCCCGCGTCAGCGATGACCAGGCGCTGGCCCGCTGGGGCCTGGACATGCCCAATGCCTGAAGGCTTGCAGCCTTGGACTTGACCTCAATGTGAGAGGCCTGAAGGCGCCGGCGCGCTGTGCAGGTCAACACCCCCGTCGCTGAGTGCTGCTTCTGGCGCCAACCATTCACCCTGGCGCATCGCGGCCTCCGATAAATGCAGCAAACCTTGCAGCAACTCACTGCCCAGCATCAGCTGGGCTGACTGAACCTGTGTGGCACCAGGCAATTTGTGGTGCAGCATCATCTGAACCTGCTGCCCGACCTTTGGTGTGATCTGAACCTCGGTCACCAGCATCGGGGCTTCTCCCAAGGGCAGGGCGCTTGGGGCTTGCGCTGGGGCAAACGGCTGTTTGAAGTCTGCCTTTTCCAGAAAGGCCTGGCGCTGGAAGTCGGCCATCAAATGTTGGGTTGCCGGGGTCTGGGTGCTCAGACCGGCTTGACGGGACTCGGCTTGAACCCAGTGGTTTTTCAGGTGGGGCATGAGGCGCAGCATCAATCTTCGGGTCATCCAGAAACGGTATTCCTGCGCCTCGTGGGTGTTGATGCGCCACAGCAGACGGTCCTGCACTTCGTCGTAAACCACAGAGAGTTGATGAATACCCATGGTTTGATTTTAGGCAAACTCAAGTGTTTTCGAATCTCTTGAAATGGCCTGAGTGGCCCCCAAGTGCGTCTCAATTGGAGAATATTCATGCGAATCGACAAACTCACCACCAAATTTCAGGAAGCCCTGGCCGACGCGCAAAGCCTGGCCTTGGGCAACGATCACGCCTACATTGAGCCTGTGCACGTGCTCGCCGCCATGCTGCGTCAGCAAGACGGCCCCAAGGCCGTGCTGCAACGTGCAGGCGTTCAGGTGCAGAGCCTGAGCGAAGCTGCAGAGGCTGGCATCAAACGCTTGCCCCAAGTCGCTGGCCAGGACCAGGTGCAAGTGGGCCCCGAACTTGTCAAATTGCTGCAGGCTGCCGAGAAGGAATCCATCAAACGCGGCGACAGCTTTGTGGCCAGCGAATTGTTCCTACTGGCGTTGGCAGACAGTAAGAACGAGGCAGGGCGTCTGGCCAAGGAAAGCGGCCTGAGTCGCAAGGCCCTGGAGTCGGCCATTGATGCAGTGCGCGGCGGTCAAAACGTCAACAGCGCCGAAGCCGAAGGCCAGCGCGAAGCGCTCAAGAAATACACCCTGGACCTGACCGAGCGCGCACGCATGGGCAAGCTCGATCCGGTCATTGGCCGCGACGACGAAATCCGCCGCGCCATCCAGGTGTTGCAACGCCGCTCCAAGAACAACCCGGTGCTCATTGGTGAGCCCGGTGTGGGCAAAACTGCCATTGTGGAAGGCTTGGCGCAGCGCATCGTCAACGGTGAAGTGCCCGAGAGCTTGCGCGACAAGAAGGTGCTGGTGCTGGACATGGCGGGCTTGCTGGCGGGTGCCAAGTTCCGGGGTGAATTCGAAGAGCGCCTGAAGTCTGTGCTCAAGGAAGTGGCGCAGGACGAAGGCCGCATCATCCTGTTCATTGACGAGATTCACACCATGGTGGGTGCCGGCAAGGCCGAAGGGGCCATGGACGCAGGCAATATGCTCAAGCCCGCGCTTTCGCGTGGCGAGCTGCATTGCATTGGCGCAACTACCTTGGATGAGTACCGCAAATACATTGAAAAGGACGCCGCGCTGGAACGCCGCTTCCAGAAGGTGCTGGTGGGCGAGCCCACGGTCGAGCAGACCATTGCCATCCTGCGCGGCTTGCAGGAAAAGTACGAACTGCACCACGGCGTGGACATCACCGACCCGGCGATTGTGGCTGCGGCCGAACTCAGCCACCGCTACATCACCGACCGCTTCCTGCCCGACAAGGCGATTGACTTGATCGACGAGGCTGCGGCCAAGATCAAGATCGAGATCGACTCCAAGCCTGAAGTCATGGACAAGCTGGACCGTCGTTTGATCCAGCTGCAGATCGAGCGCGAAGCCATGAAAAAGGAAACCGATGAGGCTTCGCAAAAGCGCCTGGGTCTGATCGAGGAAGAGATTGCCCGCGTGCAAAAAGAACTGGCTGATCTGGAAGAAATCTGGCGCGCCGAAAAGGCGCAGGCCCAAGGCAGCCAGCAGGTGCGTGAAGAGATCGACAAGCTCAAACTGCAAATCGAGGAGCTGACGCGCAAAGGCGATTTCAACAAGGTGGCCGAGTTGCAATACGGAAAGTTACCCGAACTCGACAAGCGTCTGAAGGAAGCCCAGGCCAAGGAGGCTGCAGGCGAGGGTGTGGGTAGCCCCAAGCTGCTGCGCACCCAAGTGGGGGCTGAAGAAATTGCAGAGGTGGTCAGTCGCGCCACGGGTATCCCGGTGTCCAAGATGATGCAGGGCGAGCGCGAAAAATTGCTGCGCATGGAAGACAAACTGCACGACCGTGTGGTGGGCCAGGATGAAGCCATCTCGGCTGTGGCCAACGCCATTCGCCGCTCGCGCTCGGGCTTGTCAGACCCTAACCGTCCGACGGGCTCATTCCTGTTCCTGGGCCCGACGGGCGTAGGCAAGACCGAGCTGTGCAAAGCGCTTGCAGGTTTCCTTTTTGACAGCGAAGAGCACCTGGTGCGCATCGACATGAGCGAGTTCATGGAGAAGCACTCCGTGGCCCGTTTGATTGGCGCGCCTCCGGGGTATGTGGGCTACGAAGAAGGCGGCTACCTGACCGAAGCGGTTCGTCTCAAGCCGTATTCGGTGTTGCTGCTCGATGAAGTTGAAAAAGCCCACCCGGACGTGTTCAATGTGCTCCTGCAGGTACTGGACGATGGCCGCCTGACCGATGGCCAGGGTCGGACCGTGGACTTCAAGAACACGGTGATCGTGATGACCTCCAACATCGGCTCGCACATGATTCAGGCCATGGTCGGGCAGCCCTACGAAGACGTGAAGGATGCGGTCTGGGATGAGCTCAAAACGCATTTCCGTCCGGAGTTTCTCAACCGGATCGACGAGACAGTGGTCTTCCATGGTCTGGATGCAGCGCATATTGCCTCGATTGCCAAGATCCAGCTGCACGCTTTGCAAGCGCGACTGGCGCGCATGGAGTTGACGCTGCAGGTTTCCGACGCTGCGTTGGCGGAACTTGCCAAGGTGGGTTTTGACCCTGTCTTTGGTGCGCGTCCGCTCAAACGGGCCATTCAGAGCAAGCTGGAAAACCCGCTGTCCAAATTGCTGCTGGAGGGGCGTTTTGCTCCCAAGTCTTCCATCCAGGTAGAGGTGGATCCGGTGCGTGCGCCGGGGGTGTTCGAGTTCCAGGCTTCGACCTGAGCGAAAAAACGGCTGTCTCGCTATGATGGAGCGCCGCAGGGTATGGGCCCTGCGGCGTTTTTTCATTAAAGGCAATTTCATGACCACTGCAAGTGCATCTGCTGCCCCTGTGGCTTTGCGCGATGATGTCCGCGTGATGTCCTTGGTGGGGCTGGCCCACGCGGGTTCGCATTTTTCGCATTTGCTGCTTCCGGTCATGTTCCCGGTTTTCGTTCGTGAGTTTGGCTGGAGTTATGCGCAGCTGGGCTTGCTCAGTTCTGTCTTCTTCATGGTCTCGGGACTGGGTCAGGCCAGTTCGGGCTTTGTGGTGGACAAGGTGGGTGCTCGGCCAGTTTTGCTGCTGTCTTTAGGGCTGTTTGTGCTGGCTTGCTTGACGGCAGCCATGGCAGACAGCTATCCAGCCATGATGGCGGCCGCCGTATTGGCTGGACTTGGTAATTGTGCTTTTCATCCGGTGGACTTCAGCATCCTTAACCAGCGGGTGTCCAGCAGTCGTTTGGGGTACGCCTTCAGTGTGCATGGTCTGACAGGCAACCTAGGCTGGGCGGCAGCCCCCGTATTTTTCGCCTTGACCAGCTCGGACGGTCATTGGCGTATGGGCTATGTCAGTGCGGCGCTCATGTACACCGTCATTCTCGTATTGATGTACTGGCAGCGTGGCGCTTTGCAAACCCGCACCTCGCACATGATGACAGCGCCAGCAGTGTCTGCATCCGTTTCGCCGCTGGCGTTCATGAGGCATGCGGTCATCTGGTGGTGCTTCGCTTATTTCTTTCTGTCGACCATGACGCTGGCAGTGGTGCAGAACTTCTCGGTGCCAATTCTGCAGGCCATGCACCAGGTCACCCTTGAGCAGGCCACCATGACCTTGACAGGCTACATGTTGTGTGGCGCTGCAGGCATGCTGCTGGGTGGCTTTGTGGCAGCGCGCATGCCGGGCTGGAGCGATCGGGTGGTGGCCATTTGTATGTCGGTGGCGGCAGTGCTCATGGGCTTGTGCGCCAGTGGGTGGCTGGGAGCGCAGTTGAGCATGGTTGTTCTGGCCGCAACTGGCTTTGCCATTGGTGTAGGCGGCCCCAGCCGCGATTTGATGATCAAAAAAGCCACGCCCAAAGGGGCTACAGGCCGTGTGTACGGCATGGTCTATTCGGGGCTTGATGCAGGCTTTGCGGTCTCGCCACTGATCTTTGGTGTGCTGATGGATCGTGGCATGCCTGCCGCCGCCCTGGCTGGCGCAGCAGTAGTGCTCCTGCTGAGCGTATTGGCCGCAGTGGGTGTGGGCAAGCGCACCTCCCACGCTTGAAGCATCGCATTTGACGTTCATTCGCGCATGAAAAAGGCCGCCCGAGGGCGGCCTTTGATCGAGGTGCAACCTGATCAGGAGAGGTGCTTGCCAATCAGGCCAGCCATCTCGAACATGGTGACTTGAGCTTTGCCAAACACAGCCTTGAGTTTGTCGTCAGCATTGATGTTGCGCTTGTTGACTTTGTCTTGCAGACCATTTTTCTTGATGTAAGCCCACATTTTGCTGATGACCTCTGTGCGGGGCAGGGGAGCCGCACCCACCACAGCTGCCAGAGCGGCGCTGGGCGTCAAGGCTTTCATGAAAGCGGCGTTGGGAGTGCGCTTCTTGGCAGGAGCGGCTTTCTTTGCCGGAGCAGCCTTTTTAGCGGGGGCTGCCTTCTTGGCCGGAGCGGCTTTTTTAGCGGGTGCTGCTTTTTTAGCTGCGGGTTTTTTTGCAGTTGCCATGTTCGTGTTCCTTGGAACTTAAAAGGTTGTTGTGTAGGTCACGACGACCTAGCGCGTTCATCCTAATGCAGGGCTCAGGCTTTTCCAATAGGGGAAACGCATTTTTCATGGCGGATTGTTGTGATTTTTACGACATTTCCGTTCCTCCCATCGTGAACGCATTAAATCGGTGCACATGCGTATGGCTGATGTCAGACCGATGCGGTGTACTGCCAGGGCGTAGTGAAGGAGCTTCAATGTCGATCAAATTTTCCACCTGTGACTTTTGTGATCAGTTTCGTGATGCCACGAGCGATGCTTTGCGAGTCATACCGCCGGGGTTCAATGACTACGGCGCACGACGTGTTTTTTGTGGCCCCATCGTGACTGTGCGTTGCTATGACGACAACACGCTGGTCAAAGACCTTGTCTCATCGCCTGGTGAGGGGCGTGTCCTTGTTGTGGATGGTGGAGGGTCACTTCATCGCGCACTGTTGGGCGGCAATCTTGCTGCAGCAGCATCCAAAAATGGTTGGGCCGGTGTGGTCGTTGATGGTTGTGTTCGTGACAAGGCCGAATTGGCGTCTGCTGATGTCGGTATTCGTGCCCGAGCCCTGGTGCCCATGCCTACGGCCCGCGCAGGCCAAGGGCAACGTGATGTGATGGTTGCCTTGATGGGCGTACACGTTCGACCCGGGGAGTGGCTCTATGCAGATGCGGACGGCATGTTGGTCAGCGCTACACCACTGCATTGATTTCATCAGCTCAAAAGAAATTTCTCATTGTGAGAAAACCTCTTGCTGCGGCGCATCAAAATTTCTCAATATGAGAAACAAAATTCCATATTGAGAAATTAACTTTTTAAAGTATTGATTTTAAACGAATAAATAAATGTCTTCTATAAGACATAAGAGATGGAATAACTCTTGTAGAAGAGTTAAGATGAATCACACAGTCAGTCACACTGACCCACTGATTTCAACTTGATCCTAAGGAGTTAGACATGTCTCAAAATCTCACCCGCGAGCAACAAATCGCAGCCCTGGAAAAAGACTGGGCCACCAATCCCCGTTGGAAAGGCGTCAAGCGTGGCTACTCTGCCGCTGACGTGGTGCGTCTGCGTGGCTCCCTGCAGCCTGAATACACCCTGGCCCAGCGCGGCGCCAAAGTGCTGTGGGACAAAGTCAATGGCGGCGCCAAAAAAGGCTACGTGAATGCTTTCGGCGCCATCACCGCGGGTCAAGCCATGCAACAGGCCAAGGCTGGCCTCGAAGCTGTGTACCTGTCGGGCTGGCAAGTCGCTGCTGACGGCAACACTTCCGAGACCATGTACCCCGACCAGTCGCTGTACGCCTACGACTCGGTGCCGACCATGGTGCGCCGCATCAACAACACCTTCAAGCGTGCCGACGAAATCCAGTGGAGCCGTGGCATCAACCCCGGCGACAAGGAATTCATCGACTACTTCCTGCCCATCGTTGCTGACGCTGAGGCCGGTTTCGGTGGCGTTCTGAACGCCTTCGAACTGATGAAGAACATGATCTCTGCCGGTGCTGCTGGCGTTCACTTCGAAGACCAACTGGCCGCTGCCAAGAAGTGCGGTCACATGGGGGGCAAGGTGCTGGTGCCTACACGTGAAGCCTGCGAAAAGCTGATCTCGGCGCGTTTCGCAGCCGACGTCATGGGCGTGCCCACACTGATCCTGGCTCGTACCGACGCGGAAGCCGCCAACCTGATCACGTCTGACTACGACGAAAACGACAAGCCTTTCCTGACCGGCGAGCGCACGCAAGAAGGCTTCTTCCGTGTCAAGAACGGCCTGGAGCAATCCATCAGCCGCGGTGTCGCCTACGCTCCCTATGCTGACCTGGTGTGGTGTGAAACAGGCGTGCCAGACATTGGCTTCGCCCGCGAATTCGCCCAGGCTGTGCTGGCTGCCAACCCCGGCAAGCTGCTGTCCTACAACTGCTCGCCATCGTTTAACTGGAAGAAAAACCTCAACGACTCGCAGATCGCTTCTTTCCAGGAAGAGCTGTCTGCGCTGGGCTACAAGTACCAGTTCATCACACTGGCCGGTATCCACGTCAACTGGTACAACACCTTCAAGTTCGCCAAGGCCTACGCAGGCGGCGAAGGCATGAAGCACTACGTTGAAATGGTGCAAGAGCCCGAATTCGCAGCCCGCGAGCAAGGCTACACCTTCGTGTCGCACCAGCAAGAAGTTGGCACTGGTTACTTCGACGACGTGACCACTGTGATCCAGGGCGGCTCTTCCAGCGTGAAGGCCCTGACCGGTTCCACCGAAGAAGAGCAGTTCCACTGATCTTTGAAACGCCAACCTAGGCGCCCTTGGGTGGGTGCCTGGTAGGTTGAAAGCCATCCTGGGTGTGCGCCTTGGGTGGCTTTTTTGTTGATCAGGTGCGGTGTGGAGCTTGAGAAGTAGTGCGGAGCCCGTAAATGTCCTCTTTTTTACTACAAGCTACTCTAAATAGTTGCTATTTTAAAAAAACACATGTAAAATTTTAATAACGATAATTCTTTCAATCAACTTTTTGGATTAAATAATGAAAAAAATCGTTTTGGGCTTGTCTATTAGTGTTTTCTTGACGGCATGTAATACTACTGATCCTCTGCTTATACCAAATGCCCCTTTACCAACGCGTGCAAATAAAATTGAAAATCATAAATCCAAAGTTGCATTTGCTTTATCTAAGCTGGTCACGGATATTCCGAGGGGTGAAGAGATTATTGCATTTCCTGCAAAGCCAAAAACAGATGGAACCATGTGTAACTACTCATTCCGTGGCGATGCTGTAGTTACATTTGGTGGCGGTCGTGAATATTTGGGGGACTGGTCAACTGAACTTGGTCGTGTTTTTTATCAAACTTTGACTAATAAAGGTTTTAATATTGCAGGTGATCCATCGAATTTGTTTTCTTCGAGCAAAGAGGCTCAATCTGCAGAATATTTAATTGGAGGACGTTTAACTAAAATAAAAGGGAATTTTTGTAATGAGCATGACGTATGGTATGGTCGCCCAACCCGACATTTTAGTGGTGAGTTATATGTCGAGTTTGAATGGTCAATCATGAATACCCTTACAAAGGAAATTGTATTTAAGACTAGAATTCCTGGTTATTATATTCAGCGCAAACCAATTAATGGCGGTGTGAGTGCAACTTTTGAGAATGCATTTATTGATGCTGTCGAGCGATTTGCATCAACTAATGAGGTGATGTCAATCGCCTTGGGTACGTTTAAAGAATCTGGATCCGCTGACTCCGACAGAATTTTGGCTGAACGTGTTAGCATCACTAATGGAAAACAAAACGCAAAATTTCAACTCGATGATGCTGTTGGCAAGGTTGTCACTATTCGCGTTGGTGCAGGCCATGGTTCTGGATTTTTTATTGGAAATGAGGGCTACATAATTACGAATGCTCATGTTGTAGGCAAAGCCTCAAATGTACAAGTGGTACTTAGTAGTGGTTTGGAATTGATTGGTCAAGTTGTTGCTTCTAATGCTTCTCGAGATGTGGCGATTGTTAAAACTGGTTTAAAAATAAAATCCCCATTCTATTTGAATCAAGCTGTTCCCTCTGTTGGGGATGCGGTTCTAGTAATTGGTAGCCCAATTAAAGAATCAATGAGTAGTACTGTTACAAAGGGTATTGTTAGTGCAATTCGGACAGATGAAAAATCCGGCTTAAAATTTATTCAGTCTGATGCTGCAATTTCTCCTGGAAATAGCGGAGGACCTATTATTGGTGCCAATGGTCAAGTTTTAGGGATTTCGACAGCTAAGCTCATTGGTCAAGGTGCAGAGTCTTTGGGTTTCTTTGTTCCAATTGCAGATGCGTTGAGTACATTTAATATTAGGCTTATAAATGATTAATTGATATACTTTTCTTTGGTTATCGGTGATGCTAAATGTCTGCCGCTGTAATTTCGTTTTTTAATGTATCTAATATGAAGAATTAACCCTCTTCACTTCACCTACTCACAGCCCCCCTGGATTCGTCCTCGGGGGCTTTTGTTTTGCCTGAAAGGAATTGATGCATGCAATGAAAGATGGTGCTGCAGTTGAGCAGTACATGAAAGATACACCTGACCCAGAGCTTCGAGGCTTGATCGCGGAAAGAGTTCAGGAGTTCAGTGAATACGACGACTACGAGCTCGGTGAGCTTGCCCACTTCTATGTGGTCGAGAGCATTGAAGAGCTTTTCAGTCTGAAGCTGCCCGAGCGTTACGAACTCAGGGCAGACCACGAGAGATGGACCGAGCTGGTCTATGTGCTCAGTGATGACGGATTTGGCCTACAGGTCTATGTCCGAAAGGGGTTGATATGACCCTGCTACCACCACCAGAGATTTGCTCACCAACCACAGCCACCCATCGAGGTGGTTTTTTTTACGTCCAAAGGAACCCTAATGAAAACCAAACTCAACGATGACCAGCGATTGACCGTGCCTGCTGAGATTTTTGGATACCACTTCGGTACACGGATCGAGCCTGACGTGTTCGCCATGGCCTCCAGACTCTCACCTGAATACAACGGCGGGTACTGGGAGTTTTACAGGACAGAGCAGGGCGCTTTCTTCATGGCCCCATCGGTAGATCGCAGATTTTTGGTCTGTTCAAACAATGGCTATGAGGGTGTCATGAGTGCTGAGGCCCTAGGGCTGACTGCATGCCTGTACGTGTACTCGCTGGCCACATTCACCCAGGTGGGGCATCTGTTGGACGTCTGTGCCAACCAGTTTCACCTGCTTCGGGACTATGCCATTCAGCACCCTGAAGCCAGTGAAGTTTTCCAGGCCATTGACTGAGGGGACACACATGAAACCAAGTGATGAAACCTTGGCAGCATTGGTCAATCTGCTCAACGACGATCTGTTTGAACTGTGGGAGGAGAGGGCAGCTGTCCTTGAGTTCGATGCCGGTCTGAGTCGAGATCTGGCCGAGGCCCGTGCTTACCTGTACGTGCTTAGAGACTACACCCAGACTGTCATGAAAGGCCTTCTACCATGAGCCTGCTATTGACGATCCTGAGTGAGGTATTGGTCGGACTGATCATGGAAGTGGGGGCTAAGAAACTGGCCAAGAAAAGGGGGCGCTCATGGCACTAATGGTTGTCACTGGTATTGCACTCTGGTTCATTGGGAAGATGTCCAAGGTAGCAGTAGGAATGACACTTCTGGTCCTCTTTGTGATTTTCCCGATGAAGGCAGCGACGGTGCTTTTGATACTGATCGCACTGAATAGTCTCTTGTAAATCCACCCCAGGGTCGTTACTTCGGTGATGACTCTGGGGGCGTGGATCAATTTTTTATCAGGGCGAATTCCTTGATTCCAGGGAAAACATAGCCAATTCAATGAAAATTTCATACGAATTAAAAATTCATTTTTTCCAGGGGACACTTAAACGTCGAGAAAAAAATAGTTCAATAAACTGTTTCCGAAACAAAAAAACATTGCTACATTCCGCAGTGCCTGACCAGCGCTTCTATGCGTCGCGTGCAGTCAGGTTAGTCAGTTGATGGATCCACCATCACCGTGAGCTGAGGTTTAGCTTCACGGCCTTTAACTAGTCGTCTAGAGATGATGTAACAGTCGTGTCGATACTTACATGTGTTCACACGCATAGCACAAGGGTGCAAGAGTTCCTTGCTGGGGTGTCCTAGTGAGGTTTATTAGCCAGAGCTCTAGCTGCGCTGGGCAGATCGTCTGCTTTGCTGGGTTAGGGCGCTGGAGCTGTGCTGTCGGCGTAATTTGTTGAAACGCTGTTGGTATGTATGAATTAGGAGTATTTTTATGTGTGTTAAGTGCAATGAACTTGAAGTGTTTCTTCGTGTCCACCCCCATCACGGCGAACCTGAAGCCCTATCTCTACCCGAGAGCCAATCTGAGATATCGCCTTTCATCATTCGAGGATGCCCTGACTGGGAAAAAAAGATGGATGACTTTATCGGTGGATACCACCTTTTGGCTAACGGTGGCATTGAAGGGCTGCGAGAGGCACTGCTGAGTGCAGGTGAGTTGTCGAGTCTAGATATCGTGGACAGATATATGGAACTTGGTGAGCCAGGTAGCTGGGTAGAGATGGAACTGCCCGACCACGCTGATTTGGAAGCAGCGGAGGTCTGCAACTAATACACCTACCCCCCGGGGCTTCGGCCTTGGGGATTTATTACGGAGAAACGCAACGAATCATTAACCAATATGACCATGGTTCATGGACACCACCATCGAGACAAGGTGTGTCCTGAGGTAATCCCCCCAATATCCACCGTTACGAGAAGTAGAACGGTTACGCAGCTTGGGCCAATCGCTGCTTTGGGGTAATGCCGCCCAAGGCCATGTGGGGGCGGTCGTGATTGTATTTCCACATC
>Ga0114939_10002007_pt1 | contig 15621 bp, 14 predicted proteins | sample AshMeaCrysSpring_FD_87196 | JGI IMG/M metagenome (GOLD analysis project Ga0114939, IMG submission 87196) | Groundwater microbial communities from Big Spring, Nevada to study Microbial Dark Matter (Phase II) - Ash Meadows Crystal Spring | ecosystem: Environmental > Aquatic > Deep subsurface >... | reverse complement strand
TGGCTGGCGAGATGCTGATTGCCGTCACGGCCAGTGGCGTCAACCGGCCGGACGTGCTCCAGCGCAAGGGTCTGTACCCGATGCCGCCGGGCGTGTCCGACCTGCCGGGTCTGGAGGTGGCCGGCACGGTGGCCGCCGGTGCACCGGCCGACCTGGAGGCGGCCGGCCTGAAGATCGGCGACCGCGTCTGCGCGCTGGTGGCCGGTGGCGGCTACGCGCAGCAATGCGTCGCACCGGCCGGCCAGTGCCTGCCGGTGCCGAAGGGCCTGTCCGACATCGAAGCCGCGGCGCTGCCCGAGACCTTCTTCACTGTCTGGCAGAACCTGTTCCAGAATGCCCGCCTGACGGCCGGCGAAACACTGTTTGTGCAGGGCGGCTCCAGCGGCATCGGCGTCACCGCCATCCACCTGGCCAAGGCCTTCGGCGTGACGGTCATCGTCACCGCCGGCAGCGACGAGAAATGCGCCGCCTGCCTGCAGCAGGGTGCCGACCATGCCATCAACTACAAGACGCAGGACTTCGTCGCCGAGGTCAAGCGCATCACCGGGGGCCGCGGCGTCGACGTGGTGCTGGACATGGTTGGCGGCGACTACCTGCCGCGCGAGGTGGAGTGCATGGCGGAGGACGGCCGCATCGCGCTGATCGCGGTGCAGGGCGGCACCAAGGCGCAGCTGGACGTGGCCGCGCTGCTGCGCAAGCGGCTGTGGATCATCGGCAGCACGCTGCGGCCGCGCAGCATCGCCTACAAGACGGTGATCGCGCAGCAGCTGCGCGAACGCGTCTGGCCGCTGATCGAGGCCGGCAAGGTGCGCCCGGTCATCTACACGGTGTTCCCGGCCACGCAGGCGGCGCAGGCCCATGCGCTGATGGAATCGAGCGTGCACGTGGGCAAGATCGTGCTCGACTGGAGCCGCACATGACGGCGCGCCGCAAGCTGGTCGTCGGCAACTGGAAGATGCACGGCAGCCACCAGGCGAATGCCGAGCTGCTGGCCGGCATCGTCGGCGCGCGGCCATATGCCGCCGACGTGGCGGTGTGCGTGCCCTTTCCATACCTGGCCGAAGCCGCGGTGGCGCTGGCCGGCAGCAGCATCCGCTGGGGCGCGCAGGATTGTTCGGCACACAAACAGGGGGCCTACACCGGCGAGGTGTCGGCGGCGATGCTCGCCGAGTTCGGCTGCCGCTATGCCATCGTCGGCCATTCCGAACGGCGTGCGATGCACGGCGAGTCGGACACGCTGGTGGCCGACAAGGCGCAGGCGGCGCTCGGCTCGGGCGTGACGCCCATCGTCTGCGTCGGCGAGACTCTGGCGCAGCGCGAGGCCGGCGAGACCTCGGCCGTGGTCAAGCGCCAGTTGTCGGCGGTGATCCATACGTTGGCGCACTGCGTGTCGGAGATGGTCGTCGCCTACGAGCCGGTGTGGGCCATCGGCACCGGCCTCAGCGCGACGCCGCAGCAGGCGCAGGAGGTGCACCAGCTGCTGCGCGCCCAGCTGCAGGCGGCCACGCCGCGTGCCGCGCAGATGACCCTGCTCTACGGCGGCAGCGTCAAGCCCGACAACGCGGCGGCGCTGTTCGCGCAGCCCGACATCGACGGCGCGCTGGTCGGCGGTGCCTCGCTGAAGGCCGCCGACTTCGTCGCCATCTGCCGTGCCGCGCTCTGAGCCGGCGTTCGCGGCCCGCCACCCTCACGAGACTTCGAGACGACATGCAGATCTGGACCACAGTCTTACACGCATTGCAGTTGCTGACGGCGCTGGGAATGATCGGCCTCGTGCTGATCCAGCACGGCAAGGGCGCCGACATGGGCGCCTCCTTCGGCAGCGGCGCTTCCGGCAGCCTGTTCGGTGCCAGCGGCAGCGCGAACTTCCTGTCGCGGTCCACCGCGGCCTGTGCGGCGGTGTTCTTCGCATGCACGCTGGCGCTGGCCTTCACCTCCAACGAGGGGCGCGCCAGCGGGCCGGCCCTGGGCGCCGGCAGCGTGCTCGACCAGGCGGCGGCAGCCAGTGCGGCGGCGTCCGGCGCTGCGGCGGCGATTCCCGGCACCGTGATCCCCGGAACGGCGGCCCCGGCATCCGTGCCGAGCGGCGTGCCCGCGGCCATACCCGTGCCGATCCCGGTGCCGGCGCCGGCGAGCGCCGCGAAATAGGTCGAGGAGAAGCGCGCCTCGACGCGGCCCTTCGGCCTTGTGGCATGAAGGTTTCGCGTCAGGATCCGCGCTTCGTTGCCGCTAGAATCGATCGCATCGAAGGGTGTCGATTCCTCACGTCACCCGAGTGGTTCCGACACGCGCGCCGACGTGGTGAAATTGGTAGACACGCTATCTTGAGGGGGTAGTGGCGAAAGCTGTGCGAGTTCGAGTCTCGCCGTCGGCACCATCGAAGTCCCCCTGGCGGACGCAAGAAATGGATCTGCAACCGTACCTGCCCGTCATGCTGTTCATCGTGGTGGGCGCGCTGGTCGGTATCGCTCCTCAGATCCTCGGCTATGCGCTCGGGCCCAACCGGCCCGACGTGGCCAAGAACTCCCCCTACGAATGCGGCTTCGAGGCCTTCGAAGACGCGCGCATGAAGTTCGACGTCCGCTACTACCTGGTGGCCATCCTCTTCATCCTTTTCGACCTGGAGATCGCCTTCCTTTTCCCGTGGGCCGTGGCGCTGCGTGAAATCGGCCCGTCAGGTTTCTGGGCCATGATGATTTTCCTGGCCATCCTGGTCGTGGGTTTCGTCTACGAATGGAAGAAGGGCGCACTCGACTGGGAGTGATGCACATGAACCCCCAAACGCAATTTCGATCGCTACCCCCCGAGGGGGCTCTGCCTCTTTGAGGCGGCTCGGCAGAGGCAGTCATCCATGGGCATCGAAGGCGTACTGAAGGAAGGCTTCGTCACCACCTCGGTGGACAAGCTGATCAACTGGTCGAAAACCGGCTCGCTGTGGCCGATGACCTTCGGCCTGGCCTGCTGCGCCGTGGAGATGATGCACGCCGGCGCGGCGCGCTACGACATCGACCGTTTCGGCATGCTGTTCCGCCCCAGCCCGCGGCAGAGCGACCTGATGATCGTCGCCGGCACGCTGTGCAACAAGATGGGGCCCGCGCTGCGCAAGGTCTACGACCAGATGGCCGAACCGCGCTGGGTGCTGAGCATGGGCTCCTGCGCCAACGGCGGCGGCTACTACCACTACAGCTATTCGGTGGTGCGAGGCTGCGACCGCATCGTGCCGGTGGACGTCTACGTGCCGGGCTGTCCGCCCACGGCCGAGGCGCTGCTTTACGGCGTGCTGCAGCTGCAGAACAAGATCCGGCGGGAAAACACCATCGCACGCTGACGCCGCCAGCGCCGCTTTCCCGGCGCCGTCCCAACCCTCCCATGACACAGAAACTCGACTCCCTGCAAGCCGCCGTGCAAGAGCATCTCGGCGCGGCGCTGCAGTCGATGCAGCGCGAGCGCGGCGAAATCACCATCACGGTCGGCGCGCATCGCTACACGGAAGTGGCGCGCCTCTTGCACGTACATCCGTCGCTCAAGTTCGAGCAGCTGGTGGACCTCTGCGGCGTCGACTACTCCGGATACAAGAACATGCCCCGGGAGGGCGCCCGCTACGCCGCGGTCAGCCATCTGCTGTCGCAGACGCACAACTGGCGGCTGCGGCTGAGGGTGTTTGCACCGGACGACGACATGCCGGTGCTGGACTCGGTGACGGAGATCTGGAACTCGGCCAACTGGTTCGAGCGCGAGGCCTTCGACCTGTACGGCATCATCTTCGAGGGCCACGTCGACCTGCGCCGCATCCTCACCGACTACGGCTTCATCGGCCACCCGATGCGCAAGGACTTCCCGGTCAGCGGCCACGTCGAGATGCGCTACGACCCGCAGGTGCAGCGCGTGATCTACCAGCCGGTGACGATCGAGCCGCGGGAGATCACGCCGCGCGTGGTGCGCGAGGACAACTACGGCGGCCTGCACTGATCGGCGGGCGAAACCATGGCGGAAATCAGGAACTGCTTGCTGAACCCTGGCGCCGGCCGCCCGCTGCGCGGGCTTGATTTCGCATGCGCGAAGCCAGCCTGCCCCGAAACTTGGCGCGGATCGTGGCCCGCGAATGGAGCGGCGCGTGGCTGAAATCAAGAACTACACGCTCAATTTCGGGCCGCAGCACCCGGCCGCGCACGGCGTCCTGCGGCTGGTGCTCGAGCTGGACGGCGAGGTCATCCAGCGCGCCGACCCGCACATCGGGCTGCTGCACCGCGCCACCGAGAAACTGGCCGAGCAGAAGACCTTCATCCAGAGCCTGCCCTACATGGACCGGCTGGACTACGTCTCGATGATGTGCAACGAGCAGGCCTACTGCCTGGCCATCGAGCGGCTGCTGGGCATCGAGGTACCGCTGCGCGCGCAGTACATCCGCGTGATGTACGCCGAGCTGACGCGCCTGCTCAACCACCTGATGTGGCTGGGCACCCATGCGCTGGACTGCGGCGCGATGAACATGTTCATCTACTGCTTCCGCGAACGCGAGGACATCTTCGACATGTACGAGGCGGTGTCCGGCGCGCGCATGCACGCTGCGTACTTCCGCCCGGGCGGCGTGTACCGCGACCTGCCGGACTCGATGCCGCAGTACGCCCCGTCGCGCATCCGCAACCAGAAGACCATCGACCGGTTGAACGAGGAGCGCAGCGGCACGCTGCTCGACTTCGTCGACCGCTTCACGCAGCGCTTTCCGGCCTGCGTCGACGAGTACGAGACGCTGCTCACCGACAACCGCATCTGGAAGCAGCGCACCGTGGGCATCGGCGTCGTCAGTCCCGAGCGCGCGCTGAACCTCGGCTTCAGCGGCCCGATGCTGCGCGGCTCCGGCGTCGAGTGGGACCTGCGCAAGAAGCAGCCCTACGACGTCTACGACCGCATGGACTTCGACATCGCCGTCGGCACGCACGGCGACACCTACGACCGCTACCTGGTGCGCATCGAGGAGATGCGCCAGAGCAACCGCATCGTCAAGCAGTGCGTCGACTGGCTGCGCGCGAACCCGGGCCCGGTCATCGTCGACAACCACAAGGTGGCCCCGCCCAAACGGGTGGACATGAAGGCCAACATGGAAGAGCTGATCCACCACTTCAAGCTCTTCACCGAGGGCATGCACGTGCCCGAGGGCGAGACCTATGCCGCGGTGGAGCATCCCAAGGGCGAGTTCGGCATCTACATCGTCAGCGACGGCGCCAACAAGCCGTATCGGCTGAAGATCCGCGCGCCCGGCTTCGCGCACCTGGCGGCGATGGACGAGATGGCGCGCGGCCACATGATTTCCGACGCCGTCGCCATCATCGGCACGATGGACATCGTTTTCGGCGAGATCGATCGATGAACTTCTCCGACGACACGCTGGCGCGCTTTGCGCGCGAGGTGGCCAAGTACCCGCCCGACCAGAGGCAGTCGGCGGTGATGGCCTGCCTGGCGATCGTGCAGCACGAGCAGGGCCATGTCTCGGCCGAGGCCGAGAACGCGGTGGCCGCCTATTTGGGCATGCCGCCGATCGCGGTGCACGAGGTCACCACCTTCTACAACATGTACAACCAGCAGCCGGTGGGCCGCTTCAAGCTCAACGTCTGCACCAACCTGCCGTGCCAGCTGCGCGACGGCCAGACGGCGCTGGACCACGTCTGCAAGCGCCTCGGCGTCGAGCCCTACGGCAGCACCGAAGACGGTGTCTTCACCGTGCAGCCCAGCGAGTGCCTGGGCGCCTGCGCCGACGCGCCGGTGATGCTGGTCAACGACCGGCAGATGCTCAGCTACATGGGGCCGGAGCGGCTGGACGAACTGATCGACACGCTCAAGGCGCATGCCGCCGACGAAAGCCACTAAGCTCATGTTGGACCTGTCGAAGTTCCAGGCCACCGGCCGCGAGACCTGCTTCCACGGCCGGCACGTCGGTGCGCAGATCTATGACGGCCTGGACGGCCGCAACTGGCGGCTGCAGGACTACCTGGCGCGCGGCGGCTACCAGGCGCTGAGCAAGATCCTGGGTGTGGACGGCGGCCCGGGCATGACGCCCGACGAGGTGGTGGCCGAGGTCAAGGCCTCGGGCCTGCGCGGCCGCGGCGGCGCGGGCTTCCCCACCGGGCTGAAGTGGAGCTTCATGCCGAAGAACTACAGCGGCCCGAAGTACCTGGTCTGCAACTCCGACGAAGGCGAGCCCGGCACCTGCAAGGACCGCGACATCCTCGCCTACAACCCGCACATCGTCATCGAGGGCATGGCCATCGCCGCCTATGCGATGGGCGTGGGCACCGCCTGGAACTACATCCATGGCGAGATCTTCGAGGTCTACCAGCGCTTCGAGGAGGCGCTGCAAGAGGCCCGCGCCGCCGGCTACCTGGGCGAGAACATCCTGGGCAGCGGCTTCAGCTTCCAGCTGCATGCCCACCACGGCTTCGGCGCCTACATCTGCGGCGAGGAGACGGCGCTGCTCGAGTCGCTGGAGGGCAAGAAGGGCCAGCCGCGCTACAAGCCGCCGTTCCCGGCCAGCTTCGGCGTCTACGGCCGGCCCACCACCATCAACAACACCGAGACCTTCGCCGCGGTGCCGTGGATCATCCGCCACGGCGGCCCGGCCTACCTGGAGGTCGGCAAGCCCAACAACGGCGGCACCAAGATCTTCTCGGTGGTCGGCGACGTCAACCGGCCCGGCAACTACGAGATCCCGCTGGGCACGCCCTTCGCCAAGCTGCTGGAGCTGGCCGGCGGCGTGAAGGGCGGGGCGCTGAAGGCGGTGATCCCGGGCGGCTCGTCGGCGCCGGTGCTGCCGGCCGGCATCATGATGGACTGCACGATGGACTACGACGCCATCGCCAAGGCCGGCTCGATGCTGGGCTCGGGCGCGGTGATCGTCATGAACGACACGCGCTGCATGGTCAGGAGCCTGCTGCGACTGAGCTACTTCTACCAGCACGAGAGCTGCGGCCAGTGCACGCCCTGCCGCGAAGGCACCGGCTGGCTGTGGCGCATGGTCGACCGCATCGAGCGCGGCCAGGGCCGCATGGAGGACATCGAGCTGCTCGGCTCGGTGGCCGACAACATCATGGGCCGCACCATCTGCGCGCTCGGCGATGCCGCGGCGATGCCGGTGCGCGGCATGATCAAGCACTTCCGCGAAGAGTTCGTGCACCACGTCGAGCACAAGCGCTGCATGGTCGCCCACCCCGTCACCGCGTCATGATCGAACTCCAGCTCGACGGCAAGGCCGTCTCGGTGGCTCCCGGCAGCATGGTCATGCACGCCGCCGATGCGGCGGGCGTGTACGTGCCGCATTTCTGCTACCACAAGAAGCTCAGCATCGCGGCCAACTGCCGCATGTGCCTGGTCGAGATCGAGAAGGCGCCCAAGCCGATGCCGGCCTGCGCCACGCCGGTGACGCAGGGCATGGTGGTGCACACCAGGAGCGAGAAGGCCCTGGCCGCGCAGAAGGCGGTGATGGAGTTCCTGCTCATCAACCATCCGCTCGACTGTCCGATCTGCGACCAGGGCGGCGAATGCCAGCTGCAGGACCTGGCGGTGGGCTACGGCAAGTCGGCCTCGCGCTACACCGAGGAGAAGCGCGTCGTCTTTCACAAGGACGTGGGCCCGCTGATCTCGATGGAGGAGATGAGCCGCTGCATCCACTGCACGCGCTGCGTGCGCTTCGGCCAGGAGGTGGCCGGGGTGATGGAGCTCGGCATGATCCACCGCGGCGAGCATTCCGAGATCACCACCATCAAGGGCCGCACCGTCGATTCCGAGCTGTCGGGCAACATGATCGACATCTGCCCGGTGGGCGCGCTGACCAGCAAGCCCTTCCGCTACAGCGCCCGCACCTGGGAGCTGGCGCGCCGCAAGAGCATCAGCCCGCACGACTCCACCGGCGCCAACCTGGTGGTGCAGACCAAGGGCAGCCGCGTCATGCGCGTGGTGCCGCTGGAGAACGAGGACGTCAACGAGTGCTGGCTCGCCGACCGCGACCGCTTCTCCTACGAGGCGCTGAACAGCGCGTCGCGGCTGAGCGCGCCGATGATCAAGCAGGACGGCCAGTGGCGCGTGGTGGACTGGAGCACTGCGCTCGGCTGGGTGGCCGACGGCCTGAAGCGCATCCAGGCCGAATTCGGCAGCGAAGGCATCGGCGCGCTGGCCACGCCGCACAGTACCGTCGAGGAGCTGTACCTGCTGGGCCGCCTGGTGCGTGGGCTGGGCAGCCAGAGCATCGACTTCCGCACGCGCCATGCCGACTTCGGCAACACCGCACCCGCTGGCGCAGCGCGCTGGCTGGGTACCTCGATCGCCTCGCTGTCGACGCTGCAGTCGGCCTTCGTGATCGGATCGTTCCTGCGCAAGGACCATCCGCTGTTCGCGCAACGGCTGCGCCAGGCGGCGCGCAAGGGCGGCCAGGTGCATCGCCTGCACGCGCTGGACGACGACTGGGCGATGCCGCTGGGCACCACGCTGAAGGCCGGGCCATCGGGCTGGCTCCAGGCACTCGCCGACGTGGCGGCCGCCGTGGCCGCGCAGAAGGGTATTGCGGCGCCGCTGCCCGGCCAGCCGCACGGGGCGGCCAACGCCATTGCCGCGTCGCTGCTCGGCGCCGAGCGCAAGGCGCTGCTGCTCGGCAACGCGGCGGCTCAGCATCCGCAGGCTTCGCAGCTGCTGGCGCTGGCGCAGTGGATCGGCGAGCACACCGGCGCCGCGGCGGGCTACCTGGGCGAAGCCGCCAACACGGTGGGTGCGCAGCTGGTCGGTGCGCTGCCCGGCCCTGGTGGGTTGCATGCGGGCCAGATGCTGTCGCAGCCGATGAAGGCGCTGCTGCTGCTGAACGTCGAACCCGAACTCGATGCCGCCGACGGCGCTGCCGCCCGTGCGGCGCTGCAGCGCAGCGGCATGGTGGTGGCGCTGACACCCTTCCAGGACGCGGCCCTGGCCCATGCCGACGTGCTGCTGCCGATCGCGCCCTTCACCGAGACGGCGGGCAGCTTCGTCAACGCCGAGGGACGGCTGCAGAGCTTCACCGGCGTGGTGCCGCCGCTGGGCGATACGCGGCCGGCTTGGAAGGTGCTGCGCGTGCTGGGCAACCTGCTGGGCCTGCCCGGCTTCCAGCAGGACAGCGCCGAGCAGGTGCGGACCGAGGCGCTGGGCGACGGGGCCGGCCTGGCCGCCCGGCTCGACAACCGCGGCGCGCAGCTGCCGTCGTCGATCGCCGCGACGGCGACCGGCTTCGAGCGCATCGCCGACGTGCCGATCTATGCGGCCGACGCGCTGGTGCGACGCGCCGAGTCGCTGCAGCGCACCGCCGATGCGCGGGCGCCGCGCGCCGGCCTGCCGAGCGGCTTGTGGGCGCAGCTGGGCGCGAAACCCGGCGATGCCGTGCGCATCACCCAGGGCGAGCGGGTGCTGATCCTGGCCGCCGAAGAGGATGCGGGCCTCGCCGCCGGCGCGGTGCGTGTGCCGGCGGGGCATGCCGACACGGCGGCGCTCGGCGCGATGTTCGGCCCGTTGCAGGTCACGCGGGTCTGAGGAGGCGGCATGCTCGAGTCCGTCAATCAATTCGGCGTGTCGCTGATGGGTCCCACGCTGTGGGCCGTGGTCTGGAGCCTGATCAAGATCGTGGCGCTGCTGCTTCCGCTGATGGGCAGCGTCGCCTATCTGACGCTGTGGGAGCGCAAGGGCATCGGCTTCACACAGCTGCGCCCGGGTCCCAACCGGGTCGGCCCCTACGGCCTGCTGACGCCCATCGCCGACGCGGTGAAGCTGATCTTCAAGGAGATCATCCGCCCCACCGCCGCCAACAAGCCGCTGTTCTTCCTGGGCCCGGTGATGACCATCATGCCGGCGCTGGTCGCCTGGGTGGTGATCCCCTTCGGCCCCGAGGTCGCGCTGGCCAACATCGACGCCGGCCTGCTGTTCCTGATGGCCATCACCTCGCTCGAGGTGTACGGCGTGATCATCGCCGGCTGGGCCAGCAACTCGAAGTACGCCTTCCTCGGCGCGCTGCGCGCGTCGGCGCAGATGGTGTCCTACGAGATCGCGATGGGCTTCGCGCTGGTGGTGGTGCTGATGGTCTCGGCCAGCCTGAACATGAGCGACATCGTGCTGGCGCAGGACCAGGGCCGCTTCGCCGACATGGGGCTGAACTTCCTGTCCTGGAACTGGCTGCCGCTGCTGCCGATCTTCGTCGTCTACTTCATCTCCGGCCTGGCCGAAACCAACCGCCATCCCTTCGACGTGGTCGAGGGCGAGTCCGAGATCGTCGCCGGCCACATGATCGAGTACTCGGGCATGAGCTTCGCGATGTTCTTCCTGGCCGAGTACGCCAACATGATCCTGGTGTCGATGCTGGCCGTGATCATGTTCCTGGGCGGCTGGCTCAGCCCCATCGATGCCGCGCCCTTCACCTGGATCCCGGGCTGGGGCTGGATCATCCTCAAGACCTTCGTGGTGGTCACGATGTTCCTGTGGGTGCGCTCCACCTTCCCGCGCTACCGCTACGACCAGATCATGCGCCTGGGCTGGAAGATCTTCATTCCGGTCACCCTGGTGTGGCTGGTGGTGGTGGGGCTGTGGATCCAGTCGCCGCTGAACATCTGGAAGTGAAATGAAACACCCCCTACGCGCTTCGCGCGCCCCCTCGAGGGGGCACCGTCAGCGGACCGGCGAAGCCGGATCTGCGACGGTCGCTCGATGCGCCGGGTTCATGCGTCGCGGGTCGCGCCTCGCGCGGTGGAGCAACTGACATGTCGACTGCCGCCTCGATCAAGGACTTCGTCTCCAGTTTCATGCTCACGGAGCTCTTCAAGGGCCTGCGCATCACCGGCAAGTACTTCCTCGCGCGCAAGATCACCGTGCAGTTTCCCGAGGAGAAGACGCCGCTCAGCCCGCGCTTCCGCGGTCTGCACGCGCTGCGCCGCTACGAGAACGGCGAGGAGCGCTGCATCGCCTGCAAGCTGTGCGAGGCGGTGTGCCCGGCGATGGCCATCACCATCGAATCCGATGTGCGCGCCGACGGCTCGCGCCGCACCACGCGCTACGACATCGACCTGACCAAGTGCATCTTCTGCGGCTTCTGCGAGGAGAGCTGCCCGGTCGATTCGATCGTCGAGACGCACATCCTCGAATACCACGGCGAGAAGCGCGGCGACCTGTACTTCACCAAGGACATGCTGCTCGCCGTCGGCGACCGCTACGAAAAGGAAATCGCTGCCGCGAAGGAGGCCGACGCCAAGTACCGCTGACCGCCGGCGGGGCTTCGGGCGTTACCCACAACCACATGTCGAGCGCGCTGTTCTATTTCTTCTCCTTCGTGCTGCTGTTCGCGGCCTTCCGCGTCATCACCGCGCGCAGCACCGTGCATGCGGCGCTGTTCCTGGTGCTGGCCTTCGCCACCGCCAGCTGCGTGTGGATGCTGCTGCGCGCCGAGTTCCTGGCCATCGCGCTGGTGCTGGTCTATGTCGGCGCGGTGATGGTGCTTTTCCTCTTCGTCGTGATGATGCTCGACGTCGACGCCGACGCGGTGCGGCAGGGCTTCTGGAAGCATTTTCCGCTGGCCGGCTTCATCGGCGCGCTGATCGCGCTGGAGATGGCCCTGGTGCTGATGGGCGGCTTCCGTCTGACCGAGGCCCCTGCGCCCGACCCGCTGGAACTGAAGCTGGGCAACAGCAAGGTGCTGGGCATCGAGATCTACACCCACTACCTGTATCCGCTGCAGGTGGCGGCGGTGCTGCTGCTGGTGGCCATCATCGCCGCCATCGCGCTGACGCTGCGGCGGCGCAAGGACAGCCGCCACATGGATCCGAGCCTGCAGGTCAAGGTCAAGAAGTCGCAGCGCGTGCGCCTGGTGCCCATGCGCCCGACGGTCGAACTGCCCGCGGCCCCGAAGAGCGAAGGGAAGGAAGCATGAGCTTCGGCACCGTCACGCTCGGCCACTACCTCTCGCTGGGCGGCATCCTGTTCGCGCTGTCGGTGGTCGGGATCTTCCTGAACCGCCGCAACCTGATCGTGCTGCTGATGGCCATCGAGCTGATGCTGCTGGCCGTCAACCTCAACTTCATCGCCTTCTCGCACTTTCTCGGCGACATGGCGGGGCAGGTGTTCGTGTTCTTCATCCTCACCGTCGCCGCGGCCGAATCGGCCATCGGCCTGGCGATCCTCGTGGTGCTGTTCCGCAACCGCGCCACCATCGACGTCGACGAGCTCGACGCGCTGAAAGGCTGAGCGCCATGTCGGCCACCCTGTCCCCGAACCTGTTGCTGCTGATCGCGCTGGCGCCTCTGGCCGGCTCGATGGTCGCCGGTCTGGCCGGCTCGAAGGTGGGCCGCGCCGGCGCGCACTGGGTCACCATCCTCGGCGTGCTGGTGTCCTTCGTCGGCTCGGCGCTGGTGCTCAACGACGTGGCCAACCACGGCGCGCGCTTCAATGCCACGGTCTACGAGTGGATGGTCGTCGGCGGCCTGAAGATGGAGATCGGCTTCCTCATCGACGGCCTGTCCGCGATGATGATGTGCGTCGTCACCTTCGTCTCGCTGATGGTGCACATCTACACCATCGGCTACATGGCCGACGACGACACCTCGCCCGGCGGCTACCAGCGCTTCTTCAGCTACATCTCGCTGTTCACCTTCAGCATGCTGATGCTGGTAATGAGCAACAACTTCCTGCAGCTGTTCTTCGGCTGGGAGGCGGTGGGCCTGGTGTCGTACCTGCTCATCGGCTACTACTACCAGAAGCCGACCGCGATCTTCGCCAACATGAAGGCCTTCCTGGTCAATCGCGTCGGGGACTTCGGCTTCATCCTCGGCATCGGCCTGATCGCCGCCTACGCCGGCACGCTGAACTATGGCGAGACCTTCGCCAAGGCCGGCGAGCTGGGCAAGCTGGCTTTTCCCGGGCAGGACTGGATGCTGGTCACCGTGATCTGCATCTGCCTGTTCATTGGCGCGATGGGCAAGAGCGCACAGGTGCCGCTGCATGTGTGGCTGCCCGATTCGATGGAAGGCCCGACGCCGATCTCGGCGCTGATCCACGCCGCCACCATGGTCACGGCCGGCATCTTCATGGTGGCGCGCATGTCGCCGCTGTTCGAGCTGTCGGACACCGCGCTCAATCTGGTCCTCATCATCGGCGCCATCACCGCGTTGTTCATGGGCCTGCTCGGCGTGATCCAGAACGACATCAAGCGCGTCGTCGCCTATTCCACGCTGTCGCAGCTGGGCTACATGACGGTGGCGCTCGGTGCCTCGGCCTACTCGGTGGCGGTGTTCCACCTGATGACGCACGCCTTCTTCAAGGCGCTGCTGTTCCTGGGGGCGGGCTCGGTCATCCTCGGCATGCACCACGACCAGGACATCCGCAACATGGGCGGCCTGCGCAAGTACATGCCCGTCACCTGGATCACCTCGCTGCTGGGTTCGATGGCGCTGATCGCGGTGCCCTTCTTCGCCGGCTTCTATTCCAAGGACAGCATCATCGAGGCGGTGCACTTCAGCAACCTGCCGGGCTCGGGCTTCGCCTACTTCGCGGTGGTGGCCAGCGTCTTCGTCACCGCGCTGTACAGCTTCCGCATGTACTTCCTGGTCTTCCACGGGCCGGAGCGCTTCCGCCACAAGCCCTTCCCGGGCGAGCACGACCATCCCGACGAACACGGGCACGTGCACGTGCACGAGCCGCACGAGTCGCCCGCCGTGGTGACGGTGCCGCTGGTGCTGCTGGCCGTCGCCTCGGTGGGCATCGGCTACCTGATGATCCAGCCGATGCTCTACGGCGGCTTCTTCAAGGATTCGATCGTGGTGGCCGCCGCCCACCCGGCCATGGCCGACATGGCGCGCGAATTCCGCGGCGCCTGGGGCATGGCGATGCATTCGGTGAGCACGCTGCCGTTCTGGCTGATGGTGGCCGGCGTGGTGGTGGCCTGGGTGCTCTACATCCTGAAGCCCGAAGTGCCGGCGGCGATCCGCGCGCGCTTCGGCTTCGTCTACCGCGTGCTCGACAACAAGTACTACTTCGACTGGGTCAACGAGAACGTGCTCGCGCCGCTGGCCCGCGGCATGGGCACGGGTCTGTGGAAGGGCGGCGACCAGGGCCTGATCGACGGGCTGATCAACGGGTCGGCCCGTCTGGTCGGGGGCATCGGCGCGACGATGCGCCTGCTGCAGACCGGCTTCATCCATTGGTACGCGCTGGTGATGGTGCTCGGCGTGTTCGCACTGCTGAGCTGGCAGCTGTGGCCTTATCTGTCGGGCCTGATGTCCCGCTGAAACCGCAGCCGCCACGGAGAACAAGAAAATGGGTCTTCTGAGTGTCGCCATCTGGCTGCCGATCGTCGCGGGCGCGGTACTGCTGGCGCTGGGCCGGGACGAACAGGCCGGCGTGGTGCGGTGGATCGCGCTGGTCGCGGCGCTCGCCGCCTTCCTGGTGACGGTCCCGCTGATCACCGGTTTCGACACCGCCACCGCGGCCATGCAGTTCCAGGAGGACCTGAGCTGGATCTCGCGCTTCAACGTGCGCTACCGGCTGGGGGTGGACGGCCTGTCGGTGTGGTTCGTGCTGCTCACCGCCTTCATCACCGTCATCGTCGTCATCGCCGGCTGGGAAGTGATCACGCGGCGCGTCAACCAGTACATGGGCGCGTTCCTGATCCTGTCGGGCCTGATGGTGGGCGTGTTCAGCGCGCTCGACGGGCTGCTGTTCTACGTGTTCTTCGAGGCCACGCTGATCCCGATGTACATCATCATCGGCGTGTGGGGTGGTCCCAAACGCGTCTACGCGGCCTTCAAGTTCTTCCTCTACACGCTGCTCGGCTCGCTGCTGATGCTGGTGGCGCTGATCTACCTGTACATCAAGTCCGGCGGCAGCTTCGACATCCTCACCTGGCACAAGCTGCCGATCCCGCTGCATGCGCAGGTGCTGCTGTTCTTCGCCTTCTTCGCCGCGTTTTCGGTGAAGGTGCCGATGTGGCCGGTGCACACCTGGCTGCCCGATGCGCACGTCGAGGCGCCGACCGGCGGCTCGGTGGTGCTGGCGGCGATCATGCTGAAGCTGGGCGCCTACGGCTTCCTGCGCTTCTCGATGCCCATCACGCCGGATGCCAGCCGTGAATGGGCCGCCTTCGTGATCGCGCTCAGCCTGATCGCGGTGATCTACATCGGCCTGGTGGCGCTGGTGCAGCAGGACATGAAGAAGCTGGTCGCCTACTCGTCGATCGCGCACATGGGCTTCGTCACGCTGGGCTTCTTCGTCTTCAACGACCTGGGCGTGTCCGGCGGCATCGTGCAGATGATCTCGCACGGCTTCGTGTCGGGCGCGATGTTCCTGTGCATCGGCGTGCTCTACGACCGCGTGCATTCGCGGCAGATCGCCGACTACGGCGGGGTGGTGAACACGATGCCGAAGTTCACCACCTTCGCGGTGTTGTTCGCGATGGCCAACTGCGGTCTGCCGGGCACCGCCGGCTTCGTCGGCGAGTGGATGGTGATCCTGGGCACGGTGAAGGCCAACTTCTGGCTCGCGGCGCTGGCGGCCACCGCGCTGATCTTCGGCGCCGCCTACACGCTTTGGATGGTCAAGCGGGTGTATTTCGGCGCCGTCGGCAACCGCCACGTCGGC
>Ga0114939_10002006_pt1 | contig 15624 bp, 13 predicted proteins | sample AshMeaCrysSpring_FD_87196 | JGI IMG/M metagenome (GOLD analysis project Ga0114939, IMG submission 87196) | Groundwater microbial communities from Big Spring, Nevada to study Microbial Dark Matter (Phase II) - Ash Meadows Crystal Spring | ecosystem: Environmental > Aquatic > Deep subsurface >... | reverse complement strand
GGTGCGGCCTCGGTGCGCCACCTGATGTGGGCGCCGCCGCTCGGGCTGCACGGCTACTTCCGCCAGACCCTGCTGCCGCACGTGCTGGCCTTCGGCGGCGTCGGGGTGGGCGGGGGAAGCCTCGTCTACGCCGCCGTCCTGCTCGAACCGCGCGGCTACGACGATCCCTCGTGGGGAAGGACGGACTGGGCCGGTGAGCTCGCCCCCCACTTCGCCACCGCCGCGGCCATGCTCGGTCGCACCGTCAACCCCACCTTCGGCGTCCAGGACGCCTGGCTGCAGCGGGCCGCCCACATCCTGGACGTGCTGCCCAGCTACGGCCCCACCCCCCAGGGCATCGACTTCGAGGCTTGCACCGACTGCGGCGGGTGCCTCACCGGCTGTCCCGAGGGCGCGAAGAACTCGATCGACCGCACCTACCTCGCCCGAGCCGAGGCGCTCGGCGCCCGGGTCGTGCCGCAGCGCACGGTGACCTGCCTGACCCCCCTGGCCGGGGGCGGGTTCCGAGTCGACGCAGTCGACTCGCTGCGTCGGACCGCTCGGTTCTCCTGGACGGCGCGGGAGGTCGTGCTGGCGGCCGGCGTCCTGGGCACCACCACCCTGCTGCTGGCCTGCCGGGACCGGCATCGCACCCTGCCGGACCTCTCCCCAGCGCTGGGACGGCGGGTGCGCACGAACAGCGAGGCGTTCGTGGTGGTGCTACAGCCCGACGCCTCGGTGGACGTCTCGGTCGGGCCCACGATCTCCAGCGACTTCTGGCCCGACCGGACCACCCACGTCACGAACAACCGCCTGCCGCCCTCCTACGGCTACCTCCGCCCGTTCCTGAGCCCGCTGGTGGACGGCCGAGACCGGCGCAGCCGCACCCGCAGTGCGCTCGCGCAGGCCGCCCGGCACCCGCTGGCGCTGGGCCGGGCCGTGGCCGCCCGCGACTGGCACCGCCGGGTCACCCTGCTCACCGTCATGCAGGCCGAGGACAACGCCCTCGACCTGGTGTACCGCCCGGTCCTCGGCCGTTGGGGGCTCACGTCTCGGCTGCCGTCGGGCTCGCGGCCGGCTCCCGCCTATCTGCCCCAGGCCGGTGTCGCGGCTCGTGCGGTGGCTCAGGCCAGCGGTGGGACGGCCTACGGGGTGTGGATGGACAGCCTGCTCGGCCGTGCGGCCACGGCGCACGTGCTGGGCGGCGCCGTCGTCGGGGACAACCCAGCGAGTGCGGTCGTCTCCCCCCACCACGAGGTGTACGGCTACCCCGGGCTCTTCGTCGTCGACGGCTCCGCGGTGCCGGCCAACATCGGGGTGAACCCCAGCCTGACCATCACGGCCATGGCCGAACGCGCCATGAGCGCGCTCGCGGGGCGCTGACCCCCGGTGCTGACCCCGATGTGTCGGAGGGTTCCGGCTGCTGACGCTCATGGGCAGGACGCACGCCCCCTTCCGGGCCGTCACCGTCCCGGTGCTGCCCGGGCGGCCGAGCGGTGGCACGCTACGACTCCCGCGACGGCTGCGGCGAGCACGCGCGAGAGCAGGAGTACCAGACCGTCGACGCCACGGGACCCGTGCGATGTCTAGCCTGCAGGGGTGCCGAGCCGGGACCGGGACCTTGACGGGAGGCCGAGGCAGTCGCGGCCCCGGGACGCGCTCGGCCGTCCGCTGCCCTACGGGGCCGTCGGCGTGCCGCCCATCCCCGAGGACGCGCTGCCGCCGCGGGAGGCCGTCGCCGAGGCACAGCGGTTGCTGGCAGCCGGGCAGCCGTTCGCGGCGCATGAGGTTTTCGAGGCACGGTGGAAGGCCGCGCCGCCGGCCGAGCGTGACCTCTGGCAGGGCCTGGCCCAGCTGTGTGTGGGGATCACCCACGCCCGGCGTGGCAACCTGGTGGGAGGCCGTCGGCTCGTGCAGCGCGGCGCGGACCGGCTGGAGTCGTACCGGGCCGGCAGCGGGCCCAGCCACGGCGCCGACCTCGACGCGTGGCTGGCGGCGGCGCGGGCCGAGGTGAGCGCCGCCGAGGTCAGCCCCGAAGGCTGAGCTCGAGCGAGGTGAGCTCCTGCGAGCGCTCCCAGAGCGCGGCAGCCAGCACCGGGTCGCGGGCGGCGTCGGAGCGGCCCACCCGGGTGGGCCCGCCGCGAGACTCGGCGGGGCCGTCCGGGCCGAAGTACTCGTTGCCACGCACGTCGGGCATCGACGCCGCGTACAGCTGGGGCAGAGCGCCGTCCGCAGCCGACTGGCTGAGCAGGCTGTTCGCCAACCTCGTCATCGCTCGCCCCACCGGGTTGCGGGCGAACGACGGGCCGGCGAGCTGCAGGTTGGTGGCCGCCCAGCCCGGGTGTGCGGCCGCGGTCACCAGGGGCACGTCGGCAGCCTGGGCCTGCCGGTCCAGCTCGCTGGTGAACAGGAGGTTGGCCAGCTTGCTGGCCCCGTAGGCCTGCCACGGCTGGTAGCGACGCCGTTCCCAGTTGAGGTCGTCTGGGTCCAGGCCGCCGATCCGGTGCGCGCCGCTGGACACCGTCACCACCCGGGGGGCAGGTGCCGCCAGCAGCAGCGGCAGCAGTCGTGCGGTCAGGGCGAAGTGGCCCAGGTGGTTGGTGCCGATCTGGGTCTCGAACCCGTCCTCGGTGCGGCCCAGCGGTGGGGCCATCACCCCGGCGTTGTTCAGCAGGACGTCGAGGCGGTCGATCCGCTGCGCGACCTCGGCCGCGGCAGCCTCGACGCTGCTCAGCGACGCCAGGTCGAGCGCGAGCGGCTCGGCCGACCCGCCCCGGGCGGTTGCGGCCTGGGCCCGCCGCACCGCCGTGTCGGTCCGTCCCGGGTCACGGCCGGCGACCAGAACCCTCGCCCCTCGGGCGGCCAGCGCCACGGCGCTCTCCAGCCCGAGGCCCGAGGTGGCGCCGGTGACCAGGACGGTACGGCCGGTGAGCGCGGGAGCGTCGTGGATCGACCAGCGGGGCATGTCCCCAGTGTCGGCCATGCCTTGTGCCGCCGCACCTCCGGCTGCTAGGAATATCGAACACCCGTTCGACACAGCTCTGGGGGGACGTGTGCCGGTCGTCACCGAGCCACTCACCGTGCAGGTGGGGTGCTGGACCTCGCCGGCCGCGCAGGCCGAGGGTGTGCAGCACCCGGTCACGGTGCATCCGGACGGGTCCCTGACCACTCCGCACGACCTGCCCGCCGAGCGGCTGGCGGCCGCCTTCGGCGGCTACCTGTCCTGCCTCGAGCTGGTCGACCGGGTGCTACCCGCCCTGGACGGCTGGTGGCTGCTGCAGCGCCGGCAGGTGCTCCCCCCGATGTCCCGCGGGACGCACGGCTCGTGGCAGGTGCTGCCCGCGGCCGCCGGCCCGTGCTGCCGCCCAGCGGCCACCGCCGCCGAGGTCGCTGAGCACCTGCGCAGCACGGGGCACCTCACCCGGGCCGCTGGCCTACCCGAGCGGCTCGTCCGGCCGCTCGCCCGTGCCCTGCGGACGGCGAACGGGACACCGGACCTTCCCCCCGATGCCGCCCTGGACGCCCTGGGCTGCGTGCGCGGCGTCGACGGAGTCGCTGCGCTGTGGCAGGCAGGAGTGCACCCGGCGGTGGTGCGCACGGTGCACGACCGCCTCGTCGGCCCGGACGGGGCCGAGCTGCCGCAGGCGCTGTACCTGGGGGCCCTCAGCCACCGACCCGACCTGGCCTGGGTCGCCGAGACGCTGCAGCGTGTTGCCGAGGCTGCCGGTGGACGGCTGCCTGCCGAGCAGGAGGACGACCTCGCCGAGTGGCTCACCTGGACGCAGACGCGCCTGAGCCGACGCGAGCGGGAGCGACGGGGCGCCTGGCTCACCGTCGGCGTCCCCCGCGGGTGGGTGGTCGACCTGGCCCGGGCCGGCTACACCCCCGACGACGCGCGCCGGCTGGCCAACGGCACCGGGCGGTCGGTGCCCGGCGCGGCCGAGCTCCTGCGCTCCTGGTTCGCCGCCGGGTTCACCCCGGCTCCCGACGACCTGGTGACGCTGCACGCCGCCGGGCTGCCGATCTGGACCCGGCCGTCCCGGGCAGCCGTCGACCGGGTGCTGGCCCTGGCGGCCCGGCCCGCTCGGGAGCCGGACCTGACCGCGGCCGCCCTCGCCCTGGTCCGCGCCGGGACGGTGCCCGCTGCGGCCCGCGCGCTGCGGTCTGTCCCACCCCCCACGACCGACGAACAGGAGTGCGCGTGAGAGGTCGCGACCAGTACGAAGCCCTGCTCGAGGCGCTCGGCGTCTGCGTGACCGCGCGGGTGCCCTTCCTGCTGTGGGGTGACCCCGGCGAAGGCAAGACCGCGGTGATCGAGTCTGCCGCCGACCACGGCTGGCACGTGGAGACCGTCATCGTCTCCCACCACGAACCGAGCGACTTCGCCGGGCTCCCCGTCGTCGGCGGCGACGGCACCGTCACGCTCGCGCCGCCGGCCTGGGCGCAGCGGCTGGCCGCGCACCCGGGGCCGTCGCTGGCCTTCTTCGACGAGTGGACGACGGCCGCGCCGGCCGTCCAGGCGGCGGCCCTGCGTCCCCTGACCCACTTCGAGGTGGGCGCGTTGCGGCTGCCGCAGACGGTGTCGTTCGGGGCCGCGGCAAACCCCACCGACGTGGCCACCGCCGGCTGGGAGCTGGCCGCCCCCACCGCCAACCGGTTCTGCCACCTCGAGTGGTCCTTGCCGCTGGAGGTGTACGCGGAGAGCCTGGTCGCCGGAACCTGGCCCGGCCTGGCCCTGATGCCGCTCCCGGCCACCGTCGGGGCCCAGGTGGCTCGGGCCCGGGCCCTCGTGGCCGGCTACCTGCAGGCCCGGCAGCGGCACCTGTCGGCCATCCCGACCGACGCCGCCTCCCGGGGACGGGCCTTCCCCACCCCCCGCACGTGGGACTACGCGGCACGGCTGCTGGGCACGGCACGGGCCCTCGGGGTGCGTGAGGACGCGGTGACCTTGCTGGTGGCAGGAACCATCGGCGCGGCCACGGCACACGAGTTCCTCGTCTGGGTGCACGCCCAGCAGCTGCCCGACCCCGAGGACCTGCTCGCCGACCCCTGTGCCGCGGCGTTCACGGGGATGCGGCCGGACCGGGTGTTCGTCGTGCTGCAAGCCGTGCTGTCGGCTGTGGTGGCCGACCCGACCCCGCCGCGGTGGACCGCCGGTCTCGAGGTCTGCGCCGCGGCCGCCGGGGAGGTGGGCGTCGACCCGGCTGTCCCGGTGGTGCGGGCCCTGCTGCGGCCGGGGGTGCGACCGGCCGGGAGCACCCTGCCAGCGGGCATCGCCACGTTCCGGGCGCCGCTGGCCCTCGCCGGGTTGCTGGACGCTCCCGCAGCATGACCCCGTCGCAGCCGCCCCCGCTCGACCTGGACCGGCTGGCAGCGGCCAAGCTGTGGCTGGTCAGCCCCCCGGCGGACCAGCCCTACCTCGCCACCGCCCTGTACGCGATCCACCCGGTCGCCACCAGCGACGTCCCGACACTCACGGCGGACACCGCGTGGCGGCTCTACCTGAACCCGCTGTGGCTGGCGAGCACACCCGTCCCGCTGGTCGCCCGTCAGCTCGCCCACGTCACCTGGCACCTGCTGGCCGAGCACGCCGACCGGGCCGCGACCCTCGACGTCGGCAGGGACGGCGCTGCGGCCTGGCGGACCGCCACCGACGTGACGGTCGGTGAGATCCTCGAGCGCTCCGGGCTCGCCGACCACGGGCTTCCCGCTGCGCAACCCCTCGGCCTGCGCCCCGGACGGTCCGCGGAGGAGCACTTCGCCGTCCTCGGGCGGCTGCCGGCCGTGCCGGCCGGTGCGGCGCCGCCCGGGCACGGCCTGGCCGACGGCCGGGGCGGCGCCGACGACGGCCGGGGCAGCGCCGACGACGGATGCGGCAGCGCCGCCGACGGCCTGGGGCGCGGCTACGAGGTCCCCGCCGGAGCCGACCTGCCCCGGGTCGACGCCCTGCAGGCGGGTGAGATCCGACGCAGGGTGGCGATCGAGTTCCGCCGCCATGTCACCAGCCGCGGCACCGAGCCGGGTGAGGCCCTGCGCTGGGTGCAGCACCTGCTGGACCCGGTCGTGCCCTGGTCGCAGGTGCTGGGTGCTGCCGTTCGCCGCGCGGCCGGGTGGGCCAACGGCGTCACCGACTACACCTACAGCCGACCGTCGCGGCGGCAGGCGGCGTCGCCTCGGGTCGTGCTCGCGGCGACGCGACGTCCGCTCCCGCGCGTGGCCGTCGTGGTCGACACCTCGGCGAGCATGGACGACGGGCTGCTCGCGCAGGCCCTCGGTGAGGTGGACGGGGCGATCCGTGGGCTCGGGGTGCCAGGCGGTGACGTGACGGTGCTGGCCTGCGACGCCGCCGTCCACGCCGTGTCGACGGTGCGGCGGGGGCGCGACGTGCCACTGGCCGGAGGAGGAGGGACCGACCTGCGCGAAGGACTGGCTGCCGCCGCCTCGTCCCGCCCCCGACCCGACGTGGTGGTCGTGCTCACCGACGGCTACACCCTCTGGCCGCTGCACCCGCCCCGCGCGACGGCCACCGTGGTGGCCGTGCTGCACCGCCGCGGGGACGCTCCCCCGCCGACGCCGCCATGGGCGACACGGGTGGAGTGCGCCGTGGGCTGAGCGTCGACATGGCAGGCTCGCGCGCATGCCCGGTCGCGAGCGCACGGACCAGCACGTCGCCGTCCCCATCGTCGCCGGCACGGCGATCCGGGGGATGGCTGCCACCGTGATGATGGGTCCGGTGCTGCAACGGCACCCCAACGCCTTCCTCATCACGCTGGAGCGCTGGGGCGTGACGATCCCGCTGCACGAGTCCCAGGAGTTCATCGCGGAGGCGATCGAGCAGGGCATGTGGGCGAAGGGACGCGACCCGGCCGAGCCGGTGGTGCTGGTGGGCCACTCTCAGGGGGGGCTGGCGGTGCTGCGATACGCGATCGACCACCTCGACCAGGCCCTGCACGTGGTCACGGTGGGCACCCCGTGGCTGGGTGCGGTGTCCGCCGCCCGGGTCAACGGGCTGGTCCGGCGGCTGGTCCGCCGCGACCTCCCAGCGCTGGTCGACATGGCTCCGGACTCGGAGTTCCTCGAGCGGCTGCACGCGGAGGCCGCGGTGCTCGGCCCGCGGCTGACGAACATCTTCAGCACCCGCGAGATCTTCATCATGCCGTACGTGTCGGCTCACATCCCGCTGCCCGGGGCGACGAACATCCTCATCTCCACCACCAAGGAGTACGAGCACCACCTGCGCGTCTACGGCCTGACCCATCCGTTGGACGGCCACATCGAGGGCCGCGCCACCCATCTGGGCGAGATGAGCCACCCGGAGGTGCGGGCCGTCGTCTGGCGCACGGTGGAGGAGGTCGGCCGCAGCACGGCCGGCGGATGACCCGGCTCAGCCCGCGGAGTGGTCGCCCGCGCCGGGGGCCCGGATGGCCGCCACGGCGGCGTCCAGCACCTCGGCCAGGACGGCCGTGTCAACGTCGGCCAGTCGCTTGACGTACAGGCAGCCCTTGCCGGTGGTGTGGGGGCCGAGCCGGTCGAGCAGCGTGGCCCCGGGCAGGGTCCCGCTGGTGAGGTAGAGGGTGATCGCTTTGGCCCGGGGCGAGAACCCGATCTCGAACCAGTCGCCCTCGCGACCGCTGGCGTAGCGGTAGTGGTGCTCGCCGAAGCCGACGAGGCCCTTGCTCCACATCGTCGGCGGGGCACCGGTGGCGGCCTGCATGAGCCGCGCCAGGGCGCGACAGTCGGACTGCCGGGGTTCGGGCAGGCCGGAGAGGAACGCCTCGACGTCCTCACCGGTGGGCTTCGTGGACAGCGCGGCCATGGGCCCAGCCTGTCAGCCCGCCAGCGTCCCCGCGAACACCTGCCAGGCCAGCGCCGACTTCGCCACCAGGCTCAGCGTGATGTAGGCGCGCTCCCCCACCAGGTAGTCCCGCCACCGGCCCACCTGCTGGTACTGCAGCCACTGGTTGAGGGCGAAGGAGTTGAAGAAGACGAACAGCGACACGATGATCGCGTAGACGAAAGCCGGCGGCTCGGCGCTGCTGGTCGAGCCCGGAGCGACCACGTAGGCGAGCACCGCCAGCCAGGGCACGACGCCGGCGATGCAGCCGAAGATGAACGGCAACCAGCCGCCGCTGCCGGGCTGCTCGTAGCGCTCCTGCAACCAGCCGAACAGGATCATCGAGGCGTTCACGCCGAAGATCGCCAGTAGGGCGGCCACGTCGGCGATGCCCGTGATCTGCGCGATCAGCACGATCATGATGGAGCTGGACAGCGAGTACTCGACCCAGCGGAAGTAGTTGTGCCCCGCCGCGAGGCCAGCGGCGTAGCGGGGTGCGAACCAGGGCGAGGCCACCAGCAGGTGGAACAGCGCCGACAGGGCGAAGAACGCCGCCACGCCGAGGGCCACCGACGAGTTCAGCAGCGTGACCGGGTCGCCCGGGACGGTGCCGGGAGGCCCCTGCAGGTAGCTGGCGGTGACCGGCAGCGTGAAGTCGTTGGCGAGCGCCAGCACCAGGGCCGCCTGAACGGCGTGCAGCGCGGCGGCCACCAGGTTGTAGCGGCGCAGCGAGGACGAGGTCACAGCCATGATCATGACCCTACGAGACGCAGTCGGACGCGGCATGCTGAGATGTCGCCGGTGACCGACCTGCCCTGGTGGGCCCGCGCTGTTGTCTACCAGATCTGGCCCCGCTCCTTCGCCGACTCCGACGCCGACGGCATCGGGGACCTGCGCGGCATCCTCGAGCACCTGGACCACCTGGTGGACCTCGGTGTCGATGCCGTCTGGCTCTCGCCCGTCTACGTCTCGCCGTGGGACGACGGTGGCTACGACATCAGCGACTACACCGACGTCGACCCCACCTTCGGCACGCTGGCCGACCTGGACCGGCTCATCGAGGCGCTGCACGAGCGGGGTCTGCGGCTGGTGCTGGACCTGGTGGTCAACCACACCAGCGACGAGCACCCCTGGTTCGTCGAGTCCCGGTCGAGCCGGGACAACCCGAAGCGGGACTGGTACTGGTGGCGTCCGGCGCGCCCGGGCACGGTACCGGGAGAGCCGGGCTCGCAACCCACCAACTGGCGCTCGTTCTTCTCCACCTCGGCGTGGGACTACGACGAGACGACCGGGGAGTACTACCTGCACTTGTTCTCCCGGCGGCAGCCCGACCTCAACTGGGAGAACCCGCGGGTGCGCCAGGCCGTCTACGCGATGATGCGATGGTGGCTGGACCGAGGCGTGGACGGCTTCCGGATGGACGTCATCAACATGGTCTCCAAGGACCCCGCCCTGCCTGACGGCTGGGCCCCACCCGGTGAGGCGCTCGGGTTCGGGTTCGAGCACTTCCTCAACGGACCCCGCATCCACGAGTTCCTCGCCGAGATGCACGCCGCGGTGGCCGCCGGCCGCGACGGCCGGCTGCTGCTCATCGGCGAGATGCCCGGGGTGATGGTCGAGCAGGCCCGGCTCTACACCGACCCCGCTCGCGGCGAGGTCGACATGGTCTTCGCGTTCGACCACGTCGGCCTCGGGTGCGGGCCGGGCGGCAAGTACGACCCCGTCCCGTTCACCCTGGTCGACCTCAAGCGCGTCTTCGGGTCCTGGCAGGCCGGGCTGGCCGACGTCGGGTGGAACTCCTTGTACTGGGACAACCACGACCAGCCGCGCGCGGTGTCGCGCTTCGGCTCCGACGGTGAGCACCGGGTCCGCTCGGCCAAGGCCCTGGCCACCCTGCTGCACCTGCACCGTGGCACACCGTTCGTCTACCAGGGCGAGGAGCTCGGCATGACCAACGCCGGGTTCGAGCGGATCGAGGACTTCGTCGACATCGAGGGCCGGAGCTGTGCGGCCACGGCGCTGGCCGCCGGACAGCCGGCCGCCGGCGTGCTGGCAGCCCTGCAGCAGCGGGCCCGGGACAACGCCCGCACCCCGATGCAGTGGGACGCCGGACCGAACGCCGGCTTCACCACCGGGGTGCCGTGGCTGCCGGTGAACCCGAACCACGTGCAGGTCAACGCGGCCGCCCAGCGCGATGACCCCACGTCGGTCCTCACCCACTACCGCCGGCTCGCCGACCTGCGGCACGCCGAGCCGGCGGTCGTCAGCGGCTCCTTCACCATGCTGCTGCCCGACCACCAGCAGGTGTACGCCTACACCCGGCGGCTGGGACGGACCGAGCTGCTCGTGCTCGTCAACGTCTCGGACGAGCCCGCCTGGGCCGCGGTACCCGACGCGCCGGCGTGGGAGACCGCCGAGGTCGTCCTCGGCGGTCCGGACCCCGCCCTGGCGGCGGTGCCCCCCGGGGAGGGCGTCGGGCTGCAGCCGTGGGAGAACCGGGTGCTGCGCCGACGGCTGCCCCCCGACCCTGTGGATGGCCAGAAGCACGTCGGGGCCTGAGGCTGCACGATGCGGGCATGTCCTTCGACGACCTGCCCCCTGACTGGCCCGACCGGCCGCTGTCCGAGCCCGCGCTGGTGGCCGACGTGCTCGACCTGATCGTCTCGCACCGCGCACGCCATGTGGGTGCGCTCGTGCTGCTGCTGTGCGACGGGAGCGACCGGCTGGTCCAGCCGGTCGAGATCACCGAGCCGCACGTCGCCGGCGACGTGCACGAGTTCGCCGCCGGGCTGCGGTCGTTGTTCGACATGCTCGCCGACCTCGACCCCGCAGCCGGCGTCATCGCTGCGCTCGCCCGCCGTGGCGGCCTGTCGGTGACCCCCGACGACGCCCGCTGGGCGGAGGCGATCGCGCGCGCCACTGCCGGTCGGGTGCGGCTGCTCGGCGTCCACCTGGTCACGCCAGACGGCTGCCGACCGGTGCCACGGCGACTGGCGGCCTGACTGCCCGTCGCTACTTCGACTCGGTGGTGATGCCCGCGCCGGTCGCGACCACGACCTGGCCGCGCAGCGTGCTGTCGAGCCAGTCGCCGAGCAGCTCCCTGGTGACGGCGAGCTGGGTCGACCGGGTGATGCTGCCGGAGTCGCAGCCGAGGCCGAAGAACGACGTCGAGTCGTTGAACCCGCAGTGGTACCCGCCGGTGATGGTCACGAAACGGGCAGGTGCGGGCTTACGGTCGTACATGGCGCGGGTGGTGGCGGGTCGCACGATCGTGTCCCGCGAGCCGACGACGTAGAGGCCGGGCACCGTGACACCGGCCGATGCAGTGGTCGCCGAGGGGATCGTCTCGGCGGCAGCCAGCGTCATGACCGCGTCGATCTCGGGATGGCGGTCGGCAGCCAGCAGGGCGGCCCCACCTCCCATCGAGTGCCCGGCGACCGCGTCGAGGGTCGGATGCGCGTTGGGTTGGGTCCCCCGGGCCCAACGCAGGGAGCGCTCGAGGTCGTCGGCGAACCGGCCATGGTTGGGGAGCAGCCATGTCTGGCTGTCGGGTGCGATCACCACGTAGCCGCGGGCCGCCAACGCCGCGAGCGTCGAGGCGTAGCGGCTCGCCGTCTGGGCGAAGCCGTGCCCGAAGGCCACCACGGGATAGGCGCCAGGGTTCGACCCGGTGGGCTGGACGAGCCGGGCCGGGAACGACCGGCCGTCGATCGACACGGTGACAGCACTGGTCGTCGTGGGCAGCGCCACCCGTCCCGGACTCACAGCACTCGGTGCAGGATGGGCAGGTCCACCAGCCTGCCGTCGGGACGGCGGAACCCGTCGGATACCCGGCCCGCCTCGACCAAGCGTGGCGCTGGCACGACGGGTCCGGGAGCGTCGGCAGCCGTGGGGGCCCGCTCCACCTCCCACACCTCGGCCGGTGGCGGGAGCATCCGCCGCCAGGACGACCAGATCGCCGACCGGTCCTGCGGCCGGGCAGGTCGGATGGTCGGACCCGAGGGCACGGGACCAGACTGTGGCACACCGGCGACCGGGAGGAGGCAGCGGTGCGACGCAGGCGGCTCGTGGCCCTCGGCACCGCGCTGGCCGGTGCAGCCGTGCTCGTGGCCGCCGCGGTGCCGTCCGAGTCGCCGGACGGAGCACCCTCGGCCGGTGCGGCCACCGTCGCCTCGGACCTGGGCGGGCTGGCACCCGACGCGCCATGGCCGGCGATGCGCCACGACACCCGCAACACCGGGGCGACCGACCTGCCCGCACGCGACCCCGGTGACCAGCCGTGGGCGTTCCGCACCGGTCGCGGGATCTTCGCCACCCCGGTGGTGGCCGCCGACGGCACGGTCTACCTCGGCTCCTCGGACACGGTGCTGTACGCGCTGCGCCCCGACGGGACGCTGCGCTGGTCGTTCCGGACCGGCGGTATCCTCGACACGGCACCGGCCCTGCTCGCCGACGACCCGGAGCTGGGGCCGACGCTGGTGGTCGGCTCCGGGGACGAGCGGATGTACCGGCTGCGCACCGACCCGGCGCTGCGCGAGGCGCAGCGGGTGGTGTGGACCTTCGAGCCCACGCTCGACCTCGCCGGCGAGCAGCTGGTGGCCTGGTGGGAGGGCAGCCCGACGGTGTCCGCCGACGGGACGATCTTCCAGGGCAACACCGGCGGCGGTGCCTACGCCGTGCGCACCGACGGCACCCAGCGCTGGGCGGTGGCCACCGGCAACGCGGTCTGGACGGTGCCTGCGCTCACCCCCGGCGGGGCCACGATCTGGGGCTCGCTGGACCTCGCGGTGCGGGCGCTGGACGCCGACGACGGAGCCGAGCAGTGGCGGCGAACCACCTTGGGGTTCGTCGCCTCGTCCCCGGCCGTGGCCGCCGACGGCGCGACCGCCTACGTCGGGTCGTTCGACGGGCGGCTCTACGCGCTGGACGCCGTGACCGGTGCGGTGCGCTGGACGGTGCCCACCGGCGACCACATCTACTCCTCACCCGCCCTCGTCGAGGACGAGCAGGGCCGCACCGACCTCGTGGTCGTCGGCTCCACCGACGGGCTCCTCTACGGGGTGCGTCCCGACGGCGAGGTGGCCTGGACCACCGACACCGGCGCGCCCATCCGGTCGTCGGTCGCCGTGGGCCGCGGACCTGACGGCGCCGGTCACATCGCCTACGTCGGAGCCGCCGACGGTCGGCTCTACGCCGTGGACACCGCCGACGGCGCCGTGCGCTGGGCCTTCGACACCTCGAGCACCGACCCACGACTCGCCGCGTACAACGAGCTGAACGGGTCGCCGGCGCTGGGGCCGCACGGGGTCTACGTCGGTGGGCAGTCGGGCGACCTCTGGTACGTCCCGTACGAGCTCTGCGCCCGCTCTCCCACCCCGGCCCGGTGCTCGCGGCCGGCGCCGCCGGACGACGTGGTGGAGGTCCTCGGCCCGTCGGCGCCGGTGGCACCCACTGGCGCCGTGGTGGCGCGGCTCGTCTGGCGGGAGGACGGCGCGACGATGCCGGCGGCGATGGTCGCGGTGCCCGACGCCGCCGCGCTGGTGTCGGTCGACCCCGACGTCCCCGTGCGCGTCGCGCGCAGCGGGGACGGCCGGTACCTCGTGCTCACGCCGCAGGACCGGTGGGAGCCGGGCCTCGACTACACGGTCACCGTCCGCGGGCTGGCCGCGACCCAGGGGGTGCGGCTGGCCAACGTCACGGTCGGCGCCCGGGACCCGGTGCCGTTCGAGGACTCGTTCCGGCTCACCGCAGCAGCCGGCGACGCACCGTGGCCGCTGCAGGTCTCCGTCGACGAGGTGACGGCCGTGGAGCTGAGCCGGCTCGCCGTCCCGTTGCCGCCGATGCTGCACAGCGTCAACCAGATCGGGTTCGACTTCTACGACTGGGTGGCAGGCACCGTGGCGACCGGGTCCGGTCGGGCGGTGCTGTGGGTGGTCGGAGCCCGCCCCGGCCCGGACGGCCGTCCGGTGGCAGACCCGGCCGCCGGGTTCGCGTTCCCGCTCGCCGGCCGCTACGACGGGTCGGCGTTCCGGCTGGCCTCTCCCGGTGTGACGCTGACGTTCACGTTCGGCCCGGTGCCGCTGGACACCTTCACCCTCAACGGCCGGTTCGACGGGGCCGGTGTGGTGGCCCCGGATGCCTCGCTCGACGCGAGGGTCGTGTGCGCCGACGTCCCCGGCTACGAGGCGCTGCTGCCGCTCACCGGGATGTGCAACCCCGAGGGGGTCATCCCGGTGCCCGGCACCTACCTGGGCGAGGTCACGTCGAGCCAAGCCGCCCGGCGCCCCGCCGGCCTGAGCGCCGGGGCCGTCGAACGGGACGTGCTGCCGGACGGTCGCGAGCGGCTCGCGGTCGACCTCACCGTGGCTGCGGGCACCTCGTACCCGGTGGCCGACCACGTGCTGGCCCTGCTCGTGCTCGACCAGGACGGCGTCCCGGTGCAGCTGGACTACGTCGGGGGCACCGCGGTGGAGCCGACCGCCGCCGGCGACCCGTCGCGGGTCGAGCTGAGCGTCCCGGAAGGGCTGCTGCCCGACTCCGGCGACGTCGTCGTCATGACCGACGTGTTCCCGTTGGCCCGCTCGCCGTTGCCGCCGCGCTGACCCCCCGCAGGTGGGCGGACGAGCCGTCGGCCCGACACCCAGCCGGCGACGCCGCCGGTGAGCAGCCCCAGCGCCGCCCCGACGGCCGCCGCGGGCAGCGGTGCGAGCACGAGCAGCACGTCACCGCCCAGCCCGGGAGGCAGCACGCCGACCACCGAGGTCGTCCACGCCAGCACGGCTCCCGTCACCGCACCGACGGCGACAGCGGACAGCAGGGCACCCCGGCCGGTTCGGGGCTCGAGCCACCCCCGCACGACCCCCGCCCCGGCGCCGAGCCCGCCGAGCAGCACCAGTCCTGCCAGCCAGGGCAGCGGAGCAGCCGACGGCAGCCAGGCGTGCACCGGCTCCGGCGTGACCAGCGACAGCGCGAGGGTGATCGGCACCCCACCGACGACCAGGAGCAGCGCGGACCCCAGCAGGGGCGAGAGCACCGCCAGCCCGACGGGCAGGCCGGGGCCGGGCAGGACCAGCGCCGCGCCGGCCAGCGCGAGCAGCGTGGTGAGGACGGCACCGGGGATGACCAGGACGGCGCGGGCGTCGCGCCAGGCCCGCCGCGCCGGCCCCCGGGGTGAGGCCAGGCCCCATCCGCAGGCCAGCGCGGCGAGCGCGGCAGCGCCGACGGCGGTGGCGCCCGGGTGCAGGCCCCGGAGCACCTCCACCGTCCCGGCCTGCGTGCCGACCACCTCCACCCGCCGGGTGGCCGCGGCCAGGCCGAGCCCGGCCGCCGCGGCGACGACTGCGGCGCTCAGGGTGGCCAGGACCGCCGCTGGCGGACGCGTCGAGCCGCGGCGGCCGAGCCCCGAGGCAGCCACCCCTGACCCCAGGGCGGCGCCGGTGGCCAGCAGCGGTACCAGCCGCAGCGACTCGGCGAACGATCCCCCGGCCGGGACCGACGTGGTGACGGTGCGGCCCCAGCGACCGAGCAGCGCCAGTCCGCCGAGCCACCAACCGGTCTCAACGGATCCGAACCCGAGGGAGATGCCCACCGCCTGCAAGGCGAGCGCGCCGAGCACCGCCACCGCAACCGCGGTGCCGACGACGAGGATGCCGGTGCCGGCGCCCACCAGCGCGGCGCGGGCGGGCGACATGGCCGGAGGCTACGCCGTGCCAGCATGGCCCTGTGCGTGGACGGTGCGGCGGTGGGTGCGGGCCACCGCATCGGTTCGGCGTGACCGTGCTGCTGGCGGCGGCGGCGGTGGTCAGCGGCTG
>Ga0114939_10002005_pt1 | contig 15632 bp, 12 predicted proteins | sample AshMeaCrysSpring_FD_87196 | JGI IMG/M metagenome (GOLD analysis project Ga0114939, IMG submission 87196) | Groundwater microbial communities from Big Spring, Nevada to study Microbial Dark Matter (Phase II) - Ash Meadows Crystal Spring | ecosystem: Environmental > Aquatic > Deep subsurface >... | reverse complement strand
CGCCGAGGTGTTGCGCGCCACGGCCAACGAAACGAGCGGGGCGGCCAGTGCCGGCGCCTGGATCTTCCGCGGCATGGCCGTGGGCGCGGCCGTGAAGATCGTCATCTCGCTGCTCTACCTGTTGCCGGGCGAGATCGGATTCGCGCTGCCGGTGTTGCCCAAGGCCGAACTGGCGCTCGAGATTGCTCCTGCGCTGATCGGCGTGGGCTACATCCTGGGTTACCGGCAGTCCGCGGTGTGCGTGGCCGGCGCGCTGATCTCCGCGGTGGTGATCACGCCGCTGATCGCGTGGATGGGCGCTTCGCTCACGCAGCCCTTGTATCCGGAGACCGAGCGGCTGGTCACCGACATGGACGCCGGCGCGATCTGGTCGCGGTACGTGCGTTACATCGGCGCCGGCGCCGTCGCCACGGCGGGTATCCTCACGGTCGTGCGCGGCCTGCCGACGATGATCGACGCCTTCACCGCGGTGGCGCAGGGCATGCAGGATGCCGATGCGCGCAAGGGCGGCACCGCTGCGGTCGCCACGGATCGCGACCTGCCCGGCAGCTTCGTCTTCGGCGGTGTCGCGCTTGTCGTGCTCACGGCCGCCCTCGTGCCGGGCATCTTCGCCGGCGAGATGAGCGCGGTGCAGCGCGCGATCCTTGCCTGCGGCGTCGGCGTGTTCGGCGTGCTGTTCGTCGCGGTCGCGGCGCGCATCGTCGGCATCGTTGGCGTGTCGTCGCAGCCGACGTCGGGTATCGCGCTGGTGACGCTGCTCGGCACGGCTTCGATTTTCGCCGCGGCCGACTGGACGGACCCGGGAGCGCGCGCGGGTGTGCTGACGGTCGGCACCATCGTCGCGGTGGCCGCGAGCAAGGCGGGCGACATCTCGCAGGACCTCAAGACCGGTTGGCTCGTCGGCGCCACGCCGGCACGGCAGCAGATCGGGCAGCTGATCGGCGCGGCATTCGCGTGCTGGGCAGTGGCCGCGACCGTCATGCTGCTCGGCAATGCCTACGAGTTCGGCTCGAAGGAAATCCCGGCGCCGCAGGCCACGTTGATGAAGACCATCATCGAAGGCGTGCTCGCCGGCGCGCTGCCGTGGGACCTGGTGCTGACCGGTGCGGGGCTTGCCATCGCCGCGATGCTGTGCGGCGTCTCGGGCCTCGCGTTCTCGATCGGCATCTACCTGCCGCTCGCGACAATGGCGCCGCTGTTCGTCGGCGGCTGCGTGCGCGCGCTGGTCGAACGCAAGCAGGCGCCGGCCGCGGCGGGCGAGAGCGACACCGGCATCCTGGCTGCGTCAGGACTCGTCGCGGGTGAAGGCCTGGCGGGCGTCGCGATCGCGGGCCTCGTCGCGGCCGGTATCGCGCCGAAGGCGATCGACTCGCGCCTGGGCGTCGTCACGGGCGAGGTCGCGGCGTTCGTCCTGGCGCTGGCCGTGTGTTTCTTCCTGCTGCGCGGAGGTCGGGAAGGGCGCCGTCCGGCCTGATCGATACCATACGTCGATGCGGCGGGCCCCGCCGGGCGCACGCTCCGGCCAACGACACCTTTATTGCGGCGGCCGCTCGCGTTCATGCCGCAGCCTCCAGCCAATCCTGCAGCACCCTGACGCTCCCCGCGCCAAGGTGCACACCGAGCTTGCTGCGTCGATACAGGATGTCATCGGCCGTGCGCGCGAACTCGTGCCGGCGCAGGTAGTCGATCTCGCGTTGGTACAGTCCGGGTAGCACGGCAGTGCCGAGATCGTCGACGCACGTGCAGCCTTCGAGCAGGCGGTGGATGCGCGTGCCGTAGGCGCGCGCGTAGCGATACAGCAGTGCCGGGTCGAGCCATGCGTACTGGCCGCGCAGCAGTGCGAGGAAGCGCTCGAAGTCGCCGCCGGCAATGTCGCCGCCCGGCAGCGGCACGCTGGCGGTCCATGCCGGACCCGCGTTGCCCAGCACGGGCGCAATCATGTCGACCACCGTCTCCGACAGCTTGCGATACGTCGTGAGCTTGCCGCCGTAGACCGACAGCAGCGGCGGTCCGGAGCGATCGAAGTCGAGCACGTAGTCGCGCGTCACGCTCTTCGGGTCGTCCTGCGAAGCGGCGAGCAGTGGCCGCAGGCCCGCAAACGTCCAGACGACGTCCTGCGCGCCGATGTCGCGCTGGAAGTAGCGGTTCGCCATCTGCAGCAGATAGGCCTGCTCGGCGGCGGCGATCGCGGGCTGCGCGAGATCGCCCGTGTGCTCGCTCTCGGTCGTGCCGACCAGCGTGAAGTCGCCCTCGTAAGGCAACGCAAAGACGATGCGGCCGTCGGGCGCCTGGAAGATGTAGGCGTAGTCGTGGTCGAACAGCTTGCGTACGACGACGTGGCTGCCGCGGATCTGGCGCGGGTGATGTCTGGCCGGCAGCGGTGTGTGGCCGTCGAGGAACTCTGCGACCCACGGTCCCGCGGCATTGACGACGAGCCGCGCGCGAATCGTGCGTTCGGACCCGTCCAGCGTGTTGCGCAACGTCGCCAGCCACGCATCGCCTTCGCGTTGCAGCTGCACACAGGCCGTGCGCGTGAGCACGTCCGCACCGCGCTCGGCCGCATCAATCGCGTTGCTCGCGACGAGACGCGCGTCGTCGACCCAGCCGTCCGAATACTCGAATCCGCGCCGGTACTTCGCCTCGAGCGGCCGTCCTGCGGGATGACGGCGCAGGTCGATGGCGCACGAGGCCGGCAGGCGCTTGCGGCGCGCGAGGTGATCGTAGAGGAACAGGCCGGCGCGGATCATCCATGCCGGGCGCAGGTGCGAGTCATGCGGCAGCACGAACCGCAGCGGCCACGCCAGGTGCGGCGCCGAGGCCAGCAGCACCTCGCGCTCCAGCAGCGATTTGCGCACCAGCACGAAGTCGTAGTACTCGAGATACCGCAGGCCGCCGTGCACGAGTTTCGTGCTGGCGCTCGAGGTGTGCGAGGCCAGGTCGTGCTGCTCGCACAGGACGACCGAGAATCCGCGGCCGGCCGCATCACGCGCGATGCCCGCGCCGTTGATCCCGCCGCCCACGACCAGCACGTCGCAGTGGTCCTCCGGCGGAATCAAGCGGGTCACCGGTACAGCAGCACGTCTGCGCGCTGCGCCAGCCAGTCGCGCTCGTCGGCTCGCGCGAGCGCATCGAGGTCGCCGGGCAGCGCGGCACGGTCGTCGACCCACGCGCGCAGCAGTTCGCTGCCGTTGATCAGGTCGATCGCGAGCCGGCCGTGCTCGTACTCGTACGCGAAGTCGCGCCACAGGTCGTAGTCGGGGCGCAGGTTGAGAAGCGCCTTGAAGGCAAGCGCCTGCAACCGCCACGGCTTGAACGCCGTGTGGTCGTACGAGCCGTCCTCGACGTGCGTCTGCAGGCCCGCGCACAGTTCGCCCTGGTGCTTGTGGAACGTGGGCTCGAACCAGCAGGGGCGCAGGCGGCAACCGGCCAGCCAGTCGGGCGCGAGCCGCTGCATCTCGTGCAGCATCGCTTCGATGTCGAGCCCGGGCGCGCCGAACAGTTCCAGCGGGCGCGTCGTGCCGCGGCCTTCCGACAGCGTCGTGCCCTCGAGCATCACCGTGCCGGGATAGCAGCGCGCCATCCAGAGGTTCGGCGCGTTCGGGCTGGGATTGACCCATGCGCGCTCGCCGAGCGGCCAGCCGTGGCCGGGAGCCGCCGCCGGTTGCCAGCCCGTCATCTCGATCACGCGGTAATCGACCGCCAGCCCGGATCGCCGGATGAACCAGTGGCCCATCTCGCCCAGCGTGAGGCCGTGCCGCATCGGCATCTCGCCGGCGCCGACGAAGCTTTCCCATCCGGCGCGCAAACTCAGGCCTTCAACCGGGCGACCGATCGGGTTCGGGCGGTCGAGCACCCAGACACTCTTGCCGAGGCGCGCGCCGGCCTCGAGCACGTAACGCAGCGTGGTGATGAACGTGTAGATGCGGCAGCCGAGGTCCTGCAGGTCGACCAGCAGCACGTCGAACGTGTCGAGCATCGCGTCCGTCGGCCGCCGCACCTCGCCGTAGAGACTGAACACCGGGATCCCGAGCCGCGGGTCATTGAAGTCCGGTGACTCGATCATGTTGTCCTGCTTGTCGCCGCGCAGGCCGTGCTGCGGCCCGAAGGCCGCGCTCAGTTGCACGTCGTCGAGCGCGGCCAGCGCGTCCAGTGAATGCGTGAGGTTCGCGGTGACCGACGCGGGGTGCGCGAGCAATGCGATGCGCCGCCCACGCAGGTCGGCGCGCAGGGCGGGTTCCGCGCAGAGGCGATCGATGCCGAACCTCACGTCGAGGGATTCCGCACGGCTGCGAGCAGGAGATCGGTGTTGCCGGCGGACTGCTTGCCGACCTGCAACACGAACCCGAGCCGATGGTGGAAGTCGGGCAGGGCGGACGGATGCGTGAGCGCCCAGTAAGTGAGCCGCCCGTCTTTTTCCTCGACGATGGCCGCCGCGCCCGCGCGCAGCGGTGAGCCGGGTTGCGGCGTCGGCAATTCCGCGAGGTGAGTGACGGCCTCCAGCACCAATCCGCGCGGCATCGGGCGCACGGCGACGCGCGGCGGCCGTTTCACCTCCAGCGGCGTCATGCCGCGGCGGTAGGCCAGGAATCCATACATGGCCCACTCGGTCGACGGCGAGAAATTCAGCTCGACGTACGCGTCGCTGTCGGGCAGCGCGACGAAGACCTCGAAGCAGGTGTGGCGCCACAACTCGTCCGCGCGTTCCGGACGCCGCAACGCGGGCAGGGCGACCTGCGACATGTCGGCATCGAGCACGAACCGCACGGCCAGCTTGCCCGCGCCGCCGATCCGGGCGCTCGCGGTCAGTCCCCGCACGGCGCTGCTCGGGCTCGAAGGGTGGCAGGCCAGGGCGACTGTCTGCGGCTGTGTTCTTACCATGCGACTGATTCTAAAGAAGGCGCGTCAGATTGGCTCGATCAGCGTGGGATCGGGCCGTTCCATCCACGCCAGCACCGCTGCCGCGAATCGGCCGCACTCGGCGATCGCGGTTTCCCAGGCCCGGATGCGACCGGCGTGATCGGGCCCATAGCGGTAGAAGTCCTGCCGGTCCGGCAGCTTGCCGTGCGGGAGGGTCGCCAGGAAGGCCGGAGACGGGGCCACCAGCAACATGTCGTCCAGCCAGGGGTGCGCGCGCGGCGACCGCCGCCACGGCAGGTGCTTGTCGAGCCAACCCGGGGTCACGAAATCGTTGAAGTGCGGATAGAAGACGATGCCGGCCCGCGTCCGGCCGGGATAGGGCAGCAGCAGGTGGTAATCCACCAGCGCGCCGTCCCAGTACAGCCCGGGTGGCGCACCCGCGATGTCGCGCACCGGCGCCGCCAGCAGCGGGATCGTGCCGGACGCGAGCAGCGCGTCCTCGGCATTGCGCGCGTCGAGCGGGACGCGCACCGCACCGAATTCATCGAACGCCTCGCCGTCGAACACGCTCGGTCCCGTACCAGACTGGAAGATCACGCGCTCGAGGTGGCGTGCCAGGCGCGAACGCGCAATGGCGTTGCTCAGCACCGCGCGGCCGAATGCCAACCTCGATTCGCGGCCATGCAGCGGTCCGCGCGCCCGCGCGGTGACGATCGACAGCGTGACTCCCGGCCGCCAGCGCGGTTCGCCTGGGCCGCGCGCGGCGCGCGCGATGCGGCGGCACACCGTGCTCACCTGCGCCGTCGTCGGGCGCGCGGCATAGCACTGCTCGTGCACATACGCGTGCTGCACGCGATCGAGCGCCACGAGCGGGTCCACCTGCGCCAGCGCGGCCATGCGCCATGCGCCGACGGAAGCGCCGATCAGTTCTACCGGCGCTGCCTCGGGCAGCCAACCATGCTGCAGCAGCAACCGATCGCAGGGGATCAGCACGAGACCCTTGGGGCCGCCGGCCGCAGCCGGCATGCAGCTGATGTCTCCCGGAGTGAGTCCATGGTCGCGCACGTGGCGCAAGGCACGCGTTCCGGCGCGCAGCAGGAAAGGGCGGGTGGATTCGCTCATCGGATGACTGATGCTAGCAGTTCGCGCCCGGTGCCCGCAGCTGTGCGCTACGATTCACGCAACGAACGCGGCCACGGGATGGACGCTGCTTGGAACTGCGGACTCTTTCGATCGTCGTCTGTGCGCTGGCGGTCGCGGCCCTGCTGGTCGCGGAGCAGCGCGAGTCGCAGGCCGGCAAGTGGCTGGCGAAGCCGATCGCGTCGCTCGCATTCATCGCCGTGGCCGTGGCCTCCGGCGCGGCCGGAACCGGCTACGGCCGGCTGGTCCTGCTCGGCCTCGTGCTCTGCCTGCTCGGTGACGTGCTGTTGATTCCCGAGCGTCGTCCCCGCGTGTTTCGCCTCGGTGTGTTTGCGTTCCTGTGCGGGCACGTCGCCTTCGCGACGGCCTTCCTCACTCAGGCCCTGGACTGGCGCTGGCTCGGGCTCGCAGCGGTCATCCTCGCGCTCGTGCTGTGGCGAGTGTGGCGCTGGCTCGGGCCGCATCTGCCCGCCGACATGCGCGTGCCGGTGCAGGCGTACTTCATCGTGATCGCGACCATGACCGTGCTGGCGTGCGGCGTGACCGGGGCCGGTGGCCCGCCACTCATTGCGCTCGGCGCCGTGGCCTTCACGGCCTCGGACATCGCGGTGGCGCGCGATCGTTTCGTGCAACACGGTTTCGTCAACCGGGTCTGGGGCCTGCCGCTCTATTACCTCGCGCAGGTGCTGCTGGCACTGACTCCGGCACTGCTCGCCGGCCAGGGGAACTGAGCGTCGATGCTGCAACCCAGCGACAGCCTGCCGTCCGTTCCGCGCGTGCCCGCGCCCTGGTCGCTGCGCGGCCACGCCTGGATGGTCGTGATGCGACTGCCGCAGGGCGACCCCGCGCGCACTGCATTCGTGCCGCCGGCATTGCAGGCGACGGTGAAGGCGGCCTTCTCCGTGCTGATGTGCGTCGTGTACGACACCGCTCCGTGCGGCCCGTATCGCGAACTGCTGTTCATTCCGGGCACGCTGCAATTCGGCGCAGCGCGTTACCCGTCGATCAGCCGCATCCTGGTCTCGACCTGGGACAGTGTCGTCAACGGGCGCAGCAACTGGGGCATCCCGAAGGACCGCGCGAATTTCGACTGGGTGCGTGGCAACGAGGGCGACCGCTGGCGCGTGAGCGGGGATGACGGGCGCGACCTGTGCGCGATCGAGTTCACGTCCGCGTCAGGCGTGCGCCTGCCGCTGCGTTCCTCGTGGACGCCGGGCCGGTTCGGCACGCTGGGCCAGCGGTTCGATGGCCGCACCTATTACTGCCAGCCCGCTGCGACCGGCAGCATGCGCCTGTGCCGCGTGCGGCACTGGCGGTTCGATGCGGCGCTGTTTCCGGACCTGACGCGCGCGACGGTGCTCACCGCGCTGCGCATCGAGGACTTCCACATGACGTTCCCGGTAGCGCGGATCGTCGACTGAGCGTGCCGACGACTCGACGCAGGACGGGTCCCTTCCCTGGGACGCCGCCCTGCATCTCGTGCTTGCCGAATCCCGTCGCTGCCCTCAGCCGACGTTGTGCTTGCCGGCCGCCACGCGCCGCGCGCGCTGGTCGCTCGAATTGACCTTGTCCACGGCGCGGTTCAGCGTTTCCTCGACGCACGTGCGGTACTGCGCCTTGCGCGCGAGGTCGCGCGTCGCCGGTTCGTTGCCGCAGGCGCGCGCTGCGGCGTGCGCGAGGCGCGCATGCAGCTTCTGGTTGCCCGCGGCCGAGTCGAGGTTGAGGTCCGAGTAAGACACGACGACGTCGTCGTGGCGGGGCGCGTCGTCGGCCTGGGCTGAAGTCGCGAGACCGGCCGTCGCGGCCAGCGCGATCATCGTGGCGAGCATCCGTGTCGTGTTCCTGTGCGCGTTCATGTCCGTGTCTCCTGAGTGCGTTGGGTGTGTCTTCCTTTCACCGCGGAGACAGTGTGCCGCAGCGAACGCGCCTGTTGGCGTCGCTTCGTCGCGCACGCGCGGCGGCTCGTCGCAGTTGCGGAGGAGGGCGAGCTGGTGCGCAGGGCAGGGTGACGGACATGTCTTGCGCGCCGTGTCGAGCGTCGCCGCTCGAGCGTCAGGCGCGAGGCGGTCACACACTTTCCGGTCCGATGCGGGCACCATCGACGAGCGCCCGCTCGAGCAAGGTTCGCCGTGAATCGCGCGGTTCCTCCGCGCGATTCACGATGCGCGCGAGACCCGGCGCGCAAGACATGTCCGTCACCCTGCCCGGCGGAATACGGCTGGCCTTCCCCCTCACCTGCGCGCGATCTCGTCCGCCGCGGCGGGCGCGGTAAGATGCCGCCGATGCTCACGTTCAAGCTTGCTTACACCGCCTTCGTGCTGTGCGTGATGGCGATCTGGTGGCGGCACTACAGCTGGCGCAATTTCCTGTGGTTCTCCGACATCGCCTTCATCGGTGCCGTGCCGGCGTTGTGGCTCGAGAGCTCCGCGCTCGCCAGCGTGCTGGCCGTGGCGGTGCTGCTGCCCGAGATCCTCTGGAACGTCGACCTCGCGGTGCGGATGCTCACGCGGCGCCGCTTGACCGGCCTGACGGACTACATGTTCGAGCCGCAGCGACCGCGCCTGTTGCGAGGCCTGTCGCTGTTCCACGTGCCGCTGCCGCTGGTGCTGCTCTGGATGGTGCGCGAGTATGGCTATGACGCGCAGGCGGGTCTCGCCGGCGCGGTGATCCTTGCCGCGATCGTGCTGCCGTGGAGCCGCGCGGTGAGCACCCCCGAACGCAACATCAACTGGACACACGGCCTCGGCGCGCGACGCGTGAGCCTGCGGCCCGCGACGTATCTCGTGCTGCTCTACGCCGCGTTCGTCACGCTGGTGTTCGTGCCGACCCACCTGCTGCTGCAGGCTTGGTTAGGCGCTCAGCCCTGAGCCTGGTCCGTGCGCGCCTGACGCCCGACTGGGCTATACTCCGTCTCGCATCAAGACAGGGCCTCGTGCCCAGGCCAACCTGCCCTCCCGGGCAAGGTGGCTCGCACCATGACGGTGCGGATGCGGCCAGCTGGCAACTAAACGGGAGGTTCCTGCCATGTCGGTTTTCCGTCAGCACCAGTTCGTGTCGCTGCGCCCGGTCGCGGCCACTCCAGCGTCCGTTGCCATTGATGCGGACGGCCTTCCTGGCCGCATGCTGCGCGATGCCATCGCCGCAGGGCGGCGCGGGGCCGAGCCCGCCCTCACCACGCGGGCCGTGCTGACCGGTTGGCGATGGCTGGGTGGCTGCTGCGTCGCCGAGCGGCAAGCGCTGCACGCAGACCTGCGCCAGGCGATCGCACGCGGGCAGACAACGCCGCGCGCCTGGCTGCCCATCGCCGTCGCGGAGACCAATCCCGCGCTGCTTCGCGCTGCCGTCGCCGGGTACATCGGGTCCGCGCCGCGCAGCGTGGCAGAGCGCGAGCAGGCGCTGGAGGACGTCATCGAGTGGTTCCGCCGCGATCTGACGCTGGACCGCGTGGCGGTGTTCGAGGCGCTGCTCGCATTGCGCGAGCCGGCCGTGAACGCGCGACTCGCGTTGCTGCGCGGGCGACTGACGGCTGCGGAGCGCGACCGCGTGCGCAACGGTTTCGCTGCTGCAACCGATGCAGCCACGCGCGAATTCTTCGCCGAGTGGGACGACGATCCGCCCGTCGCGCAGGCTCACCCTGACTGAGAGTCCTCGGCCGCGGGCGGCGGGCGCACGGCGCGCAGCCAGTCCTTGACGGGACGCGGCTTGCGGTCGGCCAGCCAGTCGAACACGACGGCGTGCCACGCGACGCGCTGGACGTAGGCGCGCGTCTCGTTGAATGGAATGTTCTCGGTCCACACGTCGAGGTCCATCGATGCGGGCGGCAACCAGCGCCGGGCCGCGTTCGGGCCCGCGTTGTACCCGGCCGTTGCCGGCGCCGTCTCGCCGTCGAAGCGCTGCAGCAGGCTCGCGAGGAACGCCGAGCCCAGCGGGATGTTCACGGCGGGTTCGGTCAGTTGCGAGCGCGTCGGCGCCGGCACACCGGTGCGCCTGGCCGTGATACGGGCGGTTTCCGGCAGCAGTTGCATGAGGCCGATCGCGCCCGCGCTCGAGGCCGCGTCGGCGCGGAACAGGCTCTCCTGGCGGATGATGGCGTAGATCAACGATTCAGGCAGGCCGGTGCGACGGCTGGCCTTGCGCACCTCGTCATCGAAGGGGCGCGGATAAAGCACGTCGTAATCGTTGAAGAGCTTCTGCCGCGCGGCGCTCGCAATCGCCTGGTGGTGCCAGCCCCAGCGCGATGCGAGCCCGACAGCCTGCACCTGGCGCGGCGGCGGCAGCGCTTCGATCGCGTCGCGCCATTCGGCGGCGGCTTCGGCGTCCATCCTTACGCGCAGCAGTTCGCGCGTGCGTTCGAATCCCGGTTCCCTGGCCAGCGCCGCGATGGCAGCGTCATCGAGACCCAGCGGCTCGAGCACCGGCGCGTACGCGCGGTCGAGGCGGGCGGCCGCGTGCACTGCATACCAGTTGTCGGTCGGGATTACCGCGGCATACAGCTCGCGCGCGCGCGCGACGTTGCCCAGCTTTTCGCTGGCGCGGGCGGACCAGTATTGCCACCGTGTCTGCGTGCGCAGCACGTCCGGCATGGCGGCGACGGCGGCGGCCGCTTCCTGCCAGTCACCCGCCCACAGCGCGGCGCGCGCGCGCCACTCGTGCCCACGCTCGTCCAAATCGTCCTCGTGCACGCGGCGGAAGAAGTCGAGCGCGCGACTGTCGCGGCTCCAGGCCAGTGTCAGCGCGACCGAGAGCGCGAACGGGCTCGCAGCGCGCGCATCGAGCCGGCGCGCCTGTACCAGCTCCGGGAAGCGCTCCGCGGCGGCGGACGCGTCTGCCCGGGAAAAACGCATCCAGCCGTCCTCCAACGCGGCGGGCTCGACGGCACGGTCAGGCGCAGCGATCAAGGCCGGGATCTCCCGCGCGGGTTGCTCGATCAGCGCGGCCCATTGCAGCAACGGCGCCGCCTTCGCCGCCGGCAATGATCGCGCAAGATAGCGCGCGAGGGCTGGTTCGCCGGCTTCGAGCGCCAGGCGCGCGCGCCGTTCGATCAGTGCGGCGTCGGGGCCGCCCCGCGCCTGCCACCAGGCGATCGCGGGATCGCAGGCGTCGGGCAGGCTCTTCGGGCTAAGCCAGGTGGTCGTGATCTCGTCGACGAGCCCCGCCGTGGCGCCGCGTGCCGCGCGGGCCGCGAGCCAGTGGCAGCGCAGCACCGCCTGCCGGTCGCGATCGATACTGTACTGCGCGAGGTAGCGCTCCCAGTCCTTGCGCTCCGCCAGGCTCTGCAGCCAGTTCGAACGCAATGCGCGCGTCACCGGCCGGTCGCCCTGTTGCGCGAGCAGCGCCGCGATTTCGTCGTCGAGCGCGGCGCCGGCCGGGGGTTGCGTGCCGCTGGCGACCGGAAGCAGCGCGAGCCGGGCGTCGAGCCGCGCGGCCTGCAGGTACGGATACAGCGGATAGCGCTGCAATGCCTCGGGGTCGCCGGCCGGAGGCGCGTAGGGATCGAGGCGGACCCCGGCCATCGCGGCCTGGAACACCTGCCGGACATTGGCGCGCGTGGCATCGACGTCGTCGTCGGCCCGCGAGGCAGGGCCTGGCGCGAGCAGCGCAGCCAGCAACAGAGTGAGGAGGCGCAGTGGGTTGGGCATGGGTGTTCCGGGTCGGCGGGGCCAAGTTACCGCATTGCAACAAGTTCTTGCCCGGATTTCCGACTTTGTTACTCGCATACAACAAACTTGACTGACGGTAAACGGGACTATACAAAGGGTCGCAATGTCGCCGGCGCGGTGGTTCGCCACCTGCCTGCGTAGGGTGCAACGGACCATTCAATCGGGGGATTTAGATGAACACTGCCTCAGGTAGTTCGCTCGTGCTGCGCACGGCGGTCGTGATCGCACTCTTCGGCGCGGCGCCGCTCGCAGGCGCGGCAGACACCTCGCTCGCCCTCGAGGAGGTCGTCGTCACCGCGACCAAGGTGGCGATGGACATCGACAGCACGCCCGCGGCCATCACCGCGATCACCGCTGACGCGCTCGGCGCGGGCGGCATCACCGAGATCCGCGATCTTGCCCTGGCCGTGCCGAACCTTTCCGTCGGCGACCAGTTCGGCGTCAACCGCACGTTCATCCGCGGCATCGGCATGACCAGCATCGACCTGGGCGCCGATGGTGCGGTGGCCTTCCTGCAGGACGGCGCGATGATCCCGCGCCCCTCGCACCAGCTGGCGGGCTTCTATGACCTCGAGCAGGTCGAAGTGCTGCGCGGCCCGCAGGGCACACTGTACGGCCGCGGCGCGACCGCGGGCGTCGTCAACATGGTGACGAAGAAGCCGTCGGAGGAACTCGACGGCTACGCGAACTACACGCTCGGCAACTACAACGCGACCACGTTCGAAGGCGCGGTCGGCGGCCCGCTCATGGGCGAGACCGTCATGGGTCGCATCGCGGTCAAGGCGGACAAGCGCGACGGTTACGGCACGAACCTGGCCACCGGCAAGCCGATCGACAACCGTGACGCCTACGCCGTGCGCGGCAGCCTGCGCTTCAAGCCGGGCGACACGCTCGACATCACGCTGATCGCCGACTACTTCAAGGAAGACGACTACAACTACGCCTTCCACTTCTTCGGCACCACCGTGGTGCCGGAAGACCAGCTGGCGCACAACCTGCTCGGCGGCCAGACGATCTTCGATTATTACGCCGCGCGCGGCAAGAAGGTGAACCAGCGCAACATCGTCTCGGACCAGGATCCGATCAACGATCGCGACGGCACCGCGGTCAGCGCGATCGTCGACTGGGGATTCGCGGACGGCTGGAACCTGCGCTCGATCACCGCCTGGCGCGATTTCGATCGCTTCCTGCGCGACGACCTCGATGGCTCCGACGTCGACATGTTCGGCCAGAACAACTACATCGAGCAGAGTGAGTCCTGGAGCCAGGACTTCACGGTGTCGGGCGAGGCGGCCGGCATCGAGTGGCTGATGGGCGCCAACTACTTCGCCGAAGACATGTACGGCGAAGTGAAGGTGCCGCTCACCAACCTCGGCCTGCTCTTCGGCCTGCCGGCGGACTTCTTCAACGACGGCAATTACTGGCAGAAGGGTGCCGTCGACGTCGAGGCGTACGGCCTGTTCGTGCAGGGCAAGTATGCGTTCACCGACCAGCTCGCCCTGACGCTCGGCGCCCGCTACAACTATGAGAAGCGCACGGGCACCGGCTCGTTCATCTTCGATGCGATCGGCGTCAACGTGCCGACCGACAAGTCCAAGTCGTGGGACAAAGTCACGCCGAAGGTGCTGCTCGAGTACCAGACGCCGAACGACGGCCTCGCCTACCTCCAGTTCACGCAGGGCTTCAAGTCGGGCGTGATCAACATCGGCAGCCTCAACGACGTGATCGACCCCGAGTTCGTCGACGCCTACGAGATCGGCTACAAGATGCCGTTCATGGAAGGCCGCGCATCGCTGCGCGCGGCTGCCTTCTTCTACGATTACACCGACTTGCAGGTGGGCTTCGTCAACGAGCAGAGCGTCGTGCAGACGGTCAATGCCGCCTCGGCCGAGAACAAGGGCGTCGAACTGGAACTGATCGCGCGCCTCACCGAATCGCTCACGGGCAGCCTGTCGGCCACGTGGCTCGACGCGACGTACACCGAGTTCGTGACCGGCGACTACCGCAACAATTTCGAGCAGGTCGACCTCAGCGGCAACAACCTGCAGAACGCGCCGGAGTACACGGCCCGCGTCGCGCTCGACTACGTGCACCCGGTCACCGCGACGGGCAGCATCGTCGCGGGCGTCGAGGCGGCGTACCAGGACGACGTGTACTTCACCGAGTTCAACAACGCGGACGCCTTCCAGGAGGCGTACACGATCGTCAACGCGCGCCTGGGCTACGAGGGCGGCGAGGGCAGGTGGAACGTGACCGGCTGGGTGCGCAACGCGACGGACGAGTTCATCTATAGCAACAACATCATCACGGCGCCGCTGTACGGCAGCGTCCGCGTGGGTTCGCTGCTGCCGCCGCGCACTTACGGCATCACGCTCGGCTACAACTTCTGAGCCGCGCATGAGCGAGCAGCCGCGGACCCCGCTGCGCGTAGGCAGCGCCCGCGTGCACCACGTCGAGGAGTGGCAGGGGACGTTCCCCATTCCACCCTCGGCGTTCTTCCAGGGCTATGACGAGGCGGCGTTCCGCGAACTGGCGCCGCCGCTGACGCCCGCGTACTACCGCGACGACGCGGACTACCTGTACGCCTTCCTGCAGAGCTGGATCCTCGAAGTCGACGGGCTGAAGATCCTGTACGACACGGGCGCCGGCAACGCGAAGGAGCGCCCGGGCATTCCGCTGTTCGGCGGGCTCGACACGCCGTTCATCACGCGCATGGCGGCCGCCGGGTTCACGCCCGATGACATAGACGTCGTGATCTGCTCGCACCTGCACATCGACCACGTCGGCTGGAACACGCAACTGCACGCGGGCCGCTGGGTGCCGACGTTCGCGAATGCACGCTATCTCTTCTCCGCGATCGACCGCGATTACTGGGATCCGCAGGGGCAGGGTCCGCGGCCGACCCCGGGCGGCGCGTTCGTCAATACCAACGTATTCGAGGACAGCGTGCAGCCGTTACTCGACGCCGGCGTGGCGGAGCTCGTGCATGCGGGACACCGCGTCAGCGAGTCGATCACATTGCGGCTCGGGCCCGGCCACACGCCGGGGCACCTCGTGATGGACGTGCGCTCGCAGGGCGACAGCGCACTGTTCGTCGGCGACATCCTGCACCACCCCGTGCAGGTGTATCACCCGGAGTGGAACAGCCCGTTCTGCGAGGACCAGTCCCAGGCGCGTGTCACGCGCCGCAACGTGCTGGCCGATGCGGCCGATCGTGGCTCACTGTTGCTGCCGGCCCATTTCGGCGGCGTGCACTGCTGCCGAGTGCGTCGCCGCGGCGAAAGCTTCGAACCCGTCTTCGAGGTCGATGCATGAACGCCCCGGCCCGGCTCGATTCCAGCTATCGCTTCGACCCGGCCGATCCCGACCTGATCCGCAGTCCTTACGTGCCGTACTACGAGCACCTGCGGCTGCAGCCCGGACTGCACAAGGCCTCCACCGAGTACTACGTCGCTTCGCGCCATGCGGACGTGCGCGACGTGATCACGAATCACGCGGCGTTCGGGCAGGGCAACTTCGTCCACAACATCCAGCTGTACTACGGACCGGGCTTCGATCCGATGGCGCATTCGTCGTATCGCTGGCTGTCCGAAGTGTTCGTGATGCAGGACCCGCCGGCGCACACGCGCCTGCGCAAGCTGGTCGCCTTCGCGCTGACGCCGAAGCGCGTGGCGGCGATGCAGCCGCGCATCCAGCAGATCGTCGATGGCCTTATCGACGCGATGCTCGCCAAGGGCGACATCGAGCTGCTCTGGGACTTCGCCTACCAGCTACCGACGCTGGTGATGTGCGACATGCTCGGGCTCGAGGGCGACGAACGCTCGCCGGAGAGCCTCGCGAAGCTCACGCGTGCCGTCGCCGAATCATTCATCGTGTTCGAGACGCGCGCGCTGCCGGACGACATCCTTGCCAATGCCGATGCGCAGATGGACTACCTCAACGAGTTCTTCGGCCATCTCTACGAACGCAAGCGGG
>Ga0114939_10002004_pt1 | contig 15632 bp, 11 predicted proteins | sample AshMeaCrysSpring_FD_87196 | JGI IMG/M metagenome (GOLD analysis project Ga0114939, IMG submission 87196) | Groundwater microbial communities from Big Spring, Nevada to study Microbial Dark Matter (Phase II) - Ash Meadows Crystal Spring | ecosystem: Environmental > Aquatic > Deep subsurface >... | reverse complement strand
GTGGTCGGCGTACCGGCAGGGCCTGGGCGAGGACGCCGCCGGCGCGCTGCAGCGGCGCGTCCTTCGGCGCGCAGATCGCGCAGCACGTGATGCGCGACTTCCCCGGCATGCTCGACGCGGTGATCTGGTCATCGGTCCGTCACACGCCCGCCACCGCACCCAGGCTGACCGCACCACGGCGTCATCGTGCTGTCACCGCACCGACATCACCGCTCCCTAGATTCGGCTCCTCCGCGATCGCGGAGACATCCATGGGCCACAGCAGGGGAGACATTCGCCGATGAGCAGCACATTGCACAAGGACGGCCGGCTGAATCCGTCCACGGAAACGACGAACGACTCGGGCAACGTATCGATTCACGACCTGATCGAGCGGCGCGTGGTGTCGCGCCGTGGCTTTCTCGCCTCGAGCATCGGCCTCACGGCCGCAGCCGCCGCCGGCGGCACGATGCTCGACGCGATCACGAATCCGGCCGTTGCGGCGCCGGCGTACGGGCCCTCGCCTTCGCCGACCGGAAGCATCGGCTTCACGAGCGTCCCGCCGAACCTCGCAGCGACCTTTGCCGATGCGGTGACCGTGCCGCAGGGCTACTCGGCTCGAGTGCTCGTGGCCTGGGGCGACCCCCTCGACATGAGCGCGGCGTGGGACCCGACAACCCCGATGACCGAGGCCCAGCAGCTGCGTTCCTTCGGATCGCACACGGATGGCATGCACTACTTCCCGTTCCCGGGCGGTCAGGGCAACGTCCGGGGCCTGCTGGCCGTGAACAACGAGTACTGCGACCCGCCGCTCGTGAACGACGTCTCGCCCGCGACGGACTACTCCGACCCGGACTTCGAGGTCACGCTGCCGATGGTGCGTGCACAGCAGGCCGCGCACGGCGTGACGATCGTGGAGGTGGAGAAGGGCCGCAACGGGGCCTGGGGCATCAACCGGCGTTCGCCCTTCAACCGCCGCATCACGGGCAACACGCCATGCGTCATCAGCGGGCCTGCGGCCGGCCACGAGCTGATGAAGACGGCAGGGGACCCGACGGGCACGCGGGTGCTCGGCACGCTCAATAACTGCGCCCACGGCTACACTCCCTGGGGCACCTACCTCACCTGCGAGGAGAACTGGAACGGGTACTTCTCCAACGAGACGGGCGACGTCGAGGGCGTGATCGACATCGACCGCAAGTTCCAGATCATCAAGGGCCAGACGCGGTACGGCGTCGTCAAGGGAGGCTTCGGCTACCGCTGGCACGAGCCCGATGCGCGCTTCCGGGCGGATCTCAACCCGAACGAGCCCAACCGGTTCGGCTGGGTGGTCGAGATCGACCCGTGGAACCCGCAGGCCACGCCCGTCAAGCGCACGGCCATGGGGCGCATCAAGCACGAGAACGCACAGGTGGTCGTCGGTGCCGACAACAAGGTCGCCTTCTACATGGGTGACGACGAGCGCAACGAGTACTTGTACAAGTTCGTGTGCGCGAAGAGGCTCAATCCGGCGGGCCGCAGCACCGACCGCGACATGCTCGACAAGGGCACCCTGTACGTTGCCCGTTTCGATGCGAACGGCACCGGCGAGTGGCTGCCGCTCGTGCACGGGCTCAACGGCCTCACGGCGGCGAACGGCTTCCGCGACCAGGCCGAAGTGCTCGTGAAGACCCGCCAGGCGGCCGACCGGGTCGGTGCGACCATGATGGACCGTCCGGAGTGGATCGCGGCGCACCCGGTGACGCGCGAGGTCTACATGACGCTCACCAACAACAGCCGCCGCGGGAACCGGCCCCCGTCGTCGAATCGCGTCGACGGGACGACCAATGCCGCCTCGGCGAATCCCCCCGTCGATGCCGCGAACCCACGTCCGGACAACGACTACGGCCACATCATCCGCTGGCGCGAGCATCAGGGCGACGTTGGCGCGACGACGTTTGACTGGGACATCTTCGTCCAGTGCGGCGACAAGGCGACGAAAAAGACGCTCGGCAGCAGCTACGATCCGACGGGCCACGACGGTTACAAGGGCAACATCGTCGGGGACGACTACGGCGCGCCGGACGGGCTGTGGTTCGACAAGGACGGCCGCCTGTGGATCCAGACCGACCAGGTCGGCAATGCGACCGGAGACTGGATCAACATCGGCAGCAACGTGATGATGTGCGCCGACCCGCGCACGGGCGAGACGCGCCGCTTCCTCACCAGCCCGCGGAACTGCGAGGTAACCGGCTGCATCTCGACACCGGACGGACGAACGATGTTCGTCGGCATCCAGCACCCGGGCGAGGACTGGACCATGAGCTTCACGCAGAACTCGACCTGGCCCGACAGCGGCGTCAACGGCCAGACGCTGCATTCGCACAAGGATCCCGCGAAGCCGCGTTCCGGCATCGTAGTGATCACCAGGGACGGCGGCGGCGTGATCGGCACCTGAGTCCAGGGGCGCCTGCGACGACCACGGGGCGACGGCGGGGCCGTCGCCCCGTTTTGTTTTCCCGGGACCGGCCGGATCGGAGGTCCGGGCACGCACGTGGCGGTGTCGCTGGCGCACCGGTCAGGAAGGCCGGTCAACTTCCCTTCCAGTGGCGATCTGGCTAATCTGCCGCGCGACGTGATACGCGTGTGTGCTCTATTCGCAGCAGTGCAGGATTCGCGATGACTGAAATGCAGCCCGTTCCAGGGCGCCGCCTTTGCGGCGCGTCTGCGCTCAACGCGATGGCATTGCTGCCGTGGCTCGCGCAGGCGGAATCGGCTGTCGAAATCAGGCCGTCGGACCTGACGTCCGTCAAGCATTACTCGCCCTGCGCCTTTCGCAGCTACCCTGATCGCGTGCTGTTCGGCGACATGCACATCCACAGCAACCTGTCGCCGGATGCCGACCTGCTCGAAACCTCGCTCACGGCCGCTCGATTTCCTGGTGCTGACGGATCATGCAGAGGCAATGGGTCTCGCCCCGATGCAGGCGGCCCACTGGCGCGCCCGCGCTGGACGACCTTCGAGGCCGCCAGGCTCGGCGTGAAGCTGCCGACCAGGGTGCCCGAGACGGTCCAGGATCGCGTTTACACCTCGTCCGTCTGGTACTCGCCCGGCAAGTAACGCCGCCATCGACCGAAAGGGACTGATCATGAGCCTGGCAAGAAGACTTTCCACGATCCATCCGCTTTCGATCACCTGCGCCGCGATCCTGGGTGCCGGCTCCGTGCAGGCGGGCGGCCTGCTGCTCTACGAGTTCGGCACGGCCGAGCCGGGTCTGGCCGCCGCGGGCTACGCCGCGCGCGCGCAGGACGCCTCGACGGCATTCACGAATCCCGCGGGCATGACGCGCCTCGAGCACTCGCAGGTGCTGGCCGGTGGGCAGCTGATGTGGCTCAACACCGGGTTCTCGGTGGGGGACGGCACCTCGCCCGGACTCGGCACCGGCGAGGGCGGGCGAGTATTCGGCTCGAACGGGCTCGTGCCGGGCGGCGGCGCATTCGCCACGAAGCGCCTGTCGCCAGACCTCGTGCTGGGCTTTTCGGCGGCCGGCAATTTCGGTTCGGTGCTGGACTACAACGACGACTGGGCCGGGCGCTACCGCGTGCAGGATGCCGATCTGCTCGGCGTCTCCCTCGTGCCGTCGGTCGCCTATCGCGTGAACGACAAGCTGTCGATCGGCGGCGGCATCAACGCGATGTACGGCATGTTCGACCAGAAAGTCGCCATCAACAATGCACTGCCCGCGCTGGGGGACGGCCGGCTCGAGATCGACGACGACACCTGGGGCTTCGGCGCCAACGTCGGCGTGCTCTACGACGTGACGCCCGGCACGCGCGTCGGGCTGACTTACACGTCCGCGCTCGACCTCGACTTCCGCGGCCGCGCGCGTTTCTCGAATCTCGGCCCGGGTCTCGAGACGCTGCTTCGTTCGCGCGGCCTGCTCGATTCGCAGATCGACCTCGGCGCCACGGTGCCGCAGCAGGTCATGGCCAGCGTGGTCTCGCAGGTCGACGGCCGCTGGACGGTGCTCGCCAACCTCGGCTGGCAGGACTGGTCCGAGTTCGGCGAGGTCGAGATCGGCCTCGACAGTTCTCAGAATCCGACCAGCCTCGCGAGCCCGCTGTCGTTCGACGACACGTGGCACGTGGCACTCGGCGCGCAGCGCAGCCTGGATTCCGAGTGGACCATGAACTTCGGCATCGCCTACGACTCTGGTTTCCAGGACGGCAGTGACGTTTCGCCGCTGTTCCCGGTGAACAGCGCCTGGCGCTTCGGCGCCGGCGCCGAGCGCCAGGTGCGCTCGAGCTACAAGTGGGGTTTCACCGGCGAGCTGCTCTACGGTGGCACGATGGACGTCAGCAAGACGAGTCAGCTGCCGCCGGCGCTCGGCGGCCGCGGCGACCTCGTGGGCTCCTACGACGACACGATGTCCTTCGTCCTCACCGTTTACGGGAACTGGACCCTGTAGCGCTCGACCGCGGGAATGGCGGCCTCCTGAGCCGGAGTCAGGGTCGCAGCACGCAGATGGATTCCCAGGACGAGAAATTCATGCGCCGCGCGCTCGAGCTCGCGCGCGAAGCCGAGGCCGCGGGCGAGGTGCCGGTGGGCGCCGTCATCGTCAAGGACGGTGCGATCGTGGCCGAGGGCTGGAACCGTCCGATCGGTACGAACGACCCGAGCGCGCACGCGGAGATGGTCGCGCTGCGCGCGGCGGGCGCGGCGCTCGGGACGTACCGCCTGCTCGACACCACCCTCTACGTCACGCTGGAACCCTGCCCGATGTGCGCCGGCGCGATGGTGCACGCGCGTGTCAGGCGCGTCGTCTACGGGGCGACCGACCCGCGCGCCGGCGCCTGTGGCACGGTGTTCAACATCGCGCAGCATCCGGCCCTCAACCACCGGCTCGAGTGCGACGGTGGGGTGCTCGCGGAGGAGTGCGGGACGCTACTGCGGGGTTTTTTCGTCGCCCGGCGCTGACGACCGGCCGGCCGTGATCTCGGCGACTTCGAGAATGTTGAGGTAGGCCTTGACGTTGTCGACGTAGCGCACGGGTTCCCAGCCCCGCGCGTAGCCCTTCCTGGTGCGGGTGTACCAGCGCTCCTGGCTCAGCAGGGGCAGCATTTCGCGCACGTCCTCCCAGCGATCGGGGTCCCGTCCCTGCTGCTGGGCAAGGATCCGCGCGTCCTCGAGGTGTCCGTAGCCCACGTTGTAGGCTGCGACCGCGAACCACGTGCGGTCCGGCTCCGGGATCCGGCGGGGCACCATGTCCATGAGCGTGCGCAGGTAACGTGCGCCCCCGAAGATGCTCGCCCGCGGGTCGCGGCGGTCGCCGTACTTCATCATCGCGGCCGTGCCCTCGGTGAGCTGCATCAGGCCGCGCACCCCGGTGTACGACACGGCCGAGGGATCCCACTTCGATTCCTGGTAGCCCATCGCCGCGAGGAGCCGCCAGTCGTGGCCGTACTTGTCGGACGCCTCGCGGAACCAGTCCACGTAGCGTGGCAGGCGGCTCTCCATGTGCTCGATGAAGTTGCGGGAGAGGAGGTAGTCGAACGTGGCGCGCTCGCCGTAGTAGCGGTCGATCACGGCCGCGACGAGCCCGTTGGCCCGGGCCAGCACGAAAAAGGCGTTGACGCGGCCGAGCAGGCTCCGGTCGTGCCCGGTGGTCTGGACGACCCAGGCGATGGTCCGCTGGGGCGACAGGTCGAGGGCGATGGCGAGTTCGGGGTGCACGGCGCGATTGAGCGCGAACTCGGTCGAACTCGCGAGCGTGAACTGCACCTGACCGCGCGACACCGCCATCAGGATCTCCTCGGTGTCCGTGTCCGCCCGTTCGACCCAGGTGAGGTCGGGGTATTGCAGCCGCAGGTCGTCCAGCGTGCTCTGGTGGGGACTCCCGGCCGCCACTTCGATCTGGCCCCGGCCTGCCTGGCGGATGCCCGCCGGCCGCGTGCCGCGCCGGTGGTGGACGAGGTGTTCGCGGACCAGCTGGTAGCCAGGCCCGAACGCCGTGTCCCGCGGCAGCTCGATCCCCGTGGAGAGGCCGGCGGCTGCGATGTGGGCCCGCCCCGCCCGGACCTCGTTCACCGCGGCCTCGCGGGTCCGGACGGTGTAGAGGCGCAGGGGCACGCCGAGGCTCTCGGCAAAGCGGCTGGCGAGTTCGTAGGCCGGTCCCTCGGGGCCCTGGCTGCCGAGGTAGTAGGCGTCCGGGCTGTTCCGGGTCACGACCCTGAGCTCGCCGCTGTCGAGGATCTGCTCGAGCAGTGGCGGTGGCTGGGAGCAGGTGCCCAGCAGGAGGATCGCGACCAGTGCGAGCAACGCCTTCATCGTTGCTATAGAATACGCGGCCCTCGGAGAGGTACCGAAGCGGTCATAACGGCGCCGACTCGAAATCGGATGGGGGCATAACCGCCCCACGTGGGTTCGAATCCCACCCTCTCCGCCAGAACGCCGGAAACGCCCCGCAAGGGGCGTTTCCGCTTGCTGTCCCCCGGATCCGCATCAGAACTCACGGTCCGCGGGCTCGAGACGTCGGCGCCGGCGTGGCTTCGGCGGGTCAGGCTTTCTCGATCCGGGCGGCCGCCCGGATTCATGGATCATTCGATGCAGCCGCTCCGTCAGCCCTCGCTGCGACCGCGCCGCCGGGCGGATGCCTCGTTGCGCGCCTCGTCGTAGGCGCGCAGGAAGGCCTCGGAGAACGGATGCGGGACGCCGCCCACGTCGTTCTGGGTGATCACGCGGAACAGCTCCGCGTAGTGCTCCCAGTACTTTGGACGCGGGTCCTGGCCCGGCGCGAGCGTGCGCGCACGACCCTGCTCGAACTGGTCGGCTACGTTGGTCGGCGCGAGCTGCTCGAGCACCGCCTTGAGCCCCGAGCGCATGCCGGCGTCGAGTGCCGCCTCGTGCTCCTTCGACTCGAGCAGCACGTCGCGCAGGGCCTCCACCGGCCCGCCATATACCCGGCCGTGGGACTCGAACAGTCGTACCAGTGCCTGCTCGACGCTCGATGACGTGCGCAGCGGGTTGCCGCCGGACGGTTGCGCATTGACCTGACTCGCTGCGGCCGGTCCCGTGGTGGCGCGTGCCTGCTGAAGGTCAGCCAGTCCGACGACGGCCTCGCGCAACAACTGGCCCGCGAGGAGCGGCAGCATCGACTGCGCCTCGGGCGACAGTGCCGCGGTATCGATCCCGGCGCCGCGGCAGAAGGCCTGCACCGCGGACTTGAGGTCGGCCCACGAGGTCGCCTGCTGGTGAAACGGCAGGATCTGCTGTCGTTGCTGGATGCGGCCCTGGCGCCGGGCGACGGCGTCGGCCAGTTCCTGGCGCGTCACGGCGCGGGTCTTCAATGCCCAGTCGGCAGCCAGCGGGCCGGCGGCCGGCTCACGTGCATTTGCCGGCGGTGGAGGCGGCTCTTCCGGTACGGCCTCGGCCCGCTCGAGGGCGGCAGCGGCTGCATCGCGGAGGTCCTTCGGGACCTTGAGACCAAATGCGTTACGGATCGAGATCGAGCCGGATTCCGCCGAGTCCCGTGGCGACAACAGGCTGTCGAGATCCAGGTTCGCGCCGATATCCGCGTCGAGGTGCTTGGCCGCCGAATGCAACTCCCCGGCAGCCGGAAGGAAGTCGATCCGGTCGTCCACGGCCACCAGGATCTCGTAGTCGCCGAGGCGCAGCCGGTCGCCGTCCTGGAGCGCCACGGGGCCGGTCTCGCAGACCGGGTCGTCGGACTCGTTGACGTAGACGCCGTTCGTGCTCTTGTCGTTCAGCCAGTACGCTCCGCTGCGGTACTCGATGTCGCAGTGATGTCCCGAGACGAGCCGCTTCGAGTCGGGGAGCACCCAGTCATTGTCGGGCGCACGGCCGATGCTGCCGCCATTCACGCCGAATACGCGCGAACGGTGCTCGCCGAGATCCCGGTACTGGTCGCTGATGACGCGCAGCTTGATGGCCATGGTCCGGGCCACCTTGTAATATGACGGCCCCCGGACCGCAAGCTCACATGCCTCCCGCGAACATTTTCAAGGTGGTTTTCGCCAACCAGGGCAGGGTCTACGAGATCTACGCCCGCAAGGTAGGTCACGGGACCCTGTTCGGCTTCGTCGAGGTCGAGGAGTTGATTTTCGGTGAGCGGTCGGCGGTCGTGGTGGACCCGTCCGAGGAGAAGATCCAGGCTGAATTCGCCGGGGTCAAGCGGACCTACCTGCCGCTGCACTCGGTCATCCGTATCGACGAGGTGCGAAAGTCCGGCATCAGCAAGGTCTCGACGGCGGAAGGCTCCAACGTGACGCAGTTCCCGTTTCCGGTCTACACGCCGGGGGAACCGGGCTCGCGCAGGTAGCCGGGCCGCGGCCTCACGATGCTGACGCTCGGCGGCGCCCCCGCACTCTCCGATTTCCGGCTCGCGAAGCTGCTGGCCACCCTGCGCGGCGCGCTCGGGCACCTGGAGGCGCTCGATGCACGATACGTCCACTTCGTCGACATCGAGCGCGATCTCGACGCCGACGAGTCCCGCGTGCTCGAGTCACTGCTGCGCTACGGGCCGTCCGTCCGGGCGGGGCAGCCGCGCGGCGACCTGGCGCTCGTCGTGCCGCGCTTCGGTACCGTGTCGCCGTGGTCGAGCAAGGCGACGGACATCGCCCACGTATGCGGCCTCACGGCGGTGCGCCGCATCGAGCGCGGTATCGCGTACTACCTGTCGTGCTCGCGGCCGCTCGTGGCAGAGGCGTGGCCTGCGGCCGCCGCCTTGCTGCACGACCGCATGACCGAGGCAGTGCTGCGCGACATCGAATCTGCAGCCGCGCTCTTCCAGCACGCCGAGCCGAAGCCGCTCACGACCGTGCCCGTGCTCGCGCTCGGCCGGGCTGCGCTCGAGGCGGCGAACCGCGAGCTCGGCCTCGCGCTCTCCGTTGACGAGGTGGACTACCTGCTCGAGGCGTTCCGGGCCCTCGGCCGCGACCCGACCGACGTCGAGCTCATGATGTTCGCGCAGGCGAATTCCGAGCACTGCCGCCACAAGATCTTCAACGCGGACTGGATCGTCGACGGGACAAAGAGCGAGAAGTCGCTGTTCGGCATGATCCGCAACACCCACGCGCGAAACCCGCAGGGCATCCTCTCGGCCTACCGCGACAACGCCTCGGTGATCGAGGGATGGCCGGGCCGGCGATGGTTTGCGAAACCGGGTGGCGGCGCATTTGCCGGATCCGACGAGCCGATCGACATCCTGATGAAGGTGGAGACGCACAATCACCCGACCGCGATCTCGCCGTTCCCCGGTGCGGCCACCGGCTCCGGTGGCGAGATCCGCGACGAAGGCGCGACGGGTCGCGGTTCGAAGCCGAAGGCGGGCCTCGTGGGCTTCACCGTGTCGAACCTGCGCATCCCCGGCGCGGTCCAGCCCTGGGAGCAGGATCTCGGCAAGCCCGACCGCATCGTCTCCGCGCTCTCGATCATGCTCGAAGGGCCGATCGGCGCGGCTTCGTTCAACAACGAGTTCGGCCGCCCGGGCATCTGCGGCTATTTCCGCACGTTCGAGCAGCGCGTCCCGTCGCCGGGGCGCTCCGAGTTCCGCGGTTACCACAAGCCGATCATGATCGCCGGCGGGCTCGGCAACATCCGGCGCCAGCACGTCGAGAAGGCGGCGATCGTGCCGGGCGCGCGCATCGTCGTGCTCGGCGGGCCCGCGATGCTGATCGGCCTCGGCGGTGGCGCAGCTTCGTCGGTCGGCGCGGGCGCGAGCTCCGCGGACCTCGACTTCGCCTCGGTGCAGCGCGGCAATCCGGAAATCCAGCGTCGCGCCCAGGAAGTGATCGACGGCTGCTGGGGTCTCGGTGCTGACAACCCGATCCTGCTGATCCACGACGTCGGTGCGGGCGGCCTGTCGAACGCGGTGCCGGAGTCCGTCGCGCACGGTGGCTGCGGCGGACGAGTCGACCTGCGCAAGGTCCCGAGCGACGAGCCCGGGATGTCGCCGCTCGAGATCTGGTGCAACGAGGCACAGGAGCGCTACGTCCTGATCGTCGCCGCCGACCGCATGGATGACTTCGCCGCCCTGTGCCGTCGCGAGCGCTGCCCCCACGCCGTGATCGGCGAGGTGACTGCGGACGGGCAGCTCGACGTGGCCGATCCACTTTTCGGCAACGCTCCCGTGGCGATGCCGCTCGACACCCTGCTCGGCAAGCCGCCGCGCATGACGCGCGACGTCAGGCGCCTGCCGGGGGCGAAGGACGACTTCGACGGGCGCGGGATCGACGTCCGCGAGGCGGCGTTCCGGCTGCTGCGCCTGCCGACGATCGCGGACAAGACGTTCCTGGTCACCATCGGCGACCGCTCGGTGGGTGGCATGATCAGTCGCGACCCGCTGGTCGGACCCTGGCAGGTGCCGGTGAGCGACGTCGCGGTGACGGTGAACGACTACTTCTCGACGCGCGGCGAGGCGATGGCGATGGGCGAGCGCTCGCCGCTCGCGCTGCTCGATTCCGCGGCTGCGGCGCGCATGGCCGTCGCCGAGGCGGTGACGAACGTCGCCGCGGCCGACATCGCCCGGATCGAGGACGTGCGACTGTCCGCGAACTGGATGGCCGCGTGCGGCGAGCCGGGCGAGGATGCGGATCTCTTCGACGCCGTGCGCGCTGTCGGCGAGGAGTTCTGCCCGGCGCTCGGCATCGCGATCCCGGTCGGCAAGGATTCGCTGTCCATGAAGACCGCATGGGCGCAGGACGGCGCGGCGCGCAAGGTCGTCGCGCCGGTGTCGCTCGTCGTCTCCGCCTTCGCGCCGGTGCAGGACGTGCGCCGCACGCTCACGCCCGAGCTCAGGACCGACCGGGGCGACACGCGTCTCGTGCTCGTCGACCTCGGCGACGGACGCGACCGCCTCGGGGGTTCGTGCCTCGCGCAGGTCCACGGCCGAGTCGGCCAGGACGCTCCGGACTGCGATGACCCCATGCGCCTGCGCGCGTTCTTCAAGGCGCTCGTGCGCCTGCGTCACGCAGGGCTCGTGCTCGCCTATCACGACCGCTCCGACGGCGGACTCTTCGTCACGTTGTGCGAGATGGCATTCGCCGGGCGCTGCGGCGTCGATGCGAGCCTCGTCGTCGCGGGCGGGGAGGGCCGTGCAGTCGCGGCACTGTTCTCCGAGGAGCTTGGGGCCGTGCTGCAGGTGCGGGCGGCCGACGAAGGCCGGGTGCTCGGGATCCTGAAGGAGTCGGGCCTCGAGGACTGCGTGCGGACGATCGGGCGCGTGACGACCAAAGACGAGGTCTCCATCCGCGCCGCGGGCCAGACGCTCTTCGCGGCCACGCGCACGGAGTTGCGCCGGGCCTGGTCCGAGACCACGTACCGCATGCAGGTGCTGCGTGACAACCCGGCCTGCGCGGAGGAGGAATACGAGCGCGCGACCGACGCCTCCGACCCCGGCCTGCACGCGCGGCTCACGTTCGATCCTGCCGAGGACGTCGCGGCACCGCTCGTGCTGAAGGGCGCGCGGCCATGCGTGGCGATCCTGCGCGAGCAGGGCGTCAACAGCCAGCTCGAGATGGCCGCCGCGTTCGACCGGGCGGGATTCGCGACCTTCGACGTGCACATGACCGATCTCATCGAGGGCCGCGCGCGACTCGATGATTACCGCGGGCTCGTGGCCTGCGGCGGCTTCTCCTACGGCGACGTGCTGGGTGCGGGCGAGGGCTGGGCGAAGTCGATCCTCTTCAACGCACGGCTGCGGGAGCAGTTCGAGCGGTTCTTCGGCCGCGCCGACAGCTTCACGCTCGGCGTGTGCAATGGCTGCCAGATGCTGTCGGCGTTGAAGTCGCTGGTGCCCGGCACCGAGCATTGGCCGCGGTTCATCCGTAACCGTTCCGAGCAGTTCGAGGGCCGGGTGGGCCTCGTCGAGGTGCTGCCGTCACCCTCGGTGTTCTTCGCCGGCATGCAGGGATCGGTGATGCCCATCGCGGTCGCGCACGGCGAGGGCCGGGCGGAGTTCGAGGACTCGGCGGCGCTGCGCCAGTGCCTCGGGAGCGGACTCGTCAGCCTGCGCTTCGTCGATAACCGCGGGCAGCCGACCGAGCGTTATCCGGCGAATCCGAACGGATCACCGGCTGGCATCACGGGGCTCGCGAGCCGCGACGGCCGCGCGACGATTCTGATGCCCCACCCGGAGCGCGTGTTCCGCACCGTGCAGAATTCGTGGCACCCCGACGGCTGGGGCGAGGACAGCGGGTGGATGCGGATGTTCCGCAACGCCCGCGTCTGGGTCGGCTGACGCTCAGTCCGCGCCCGCTGCGCGTCCGATCGGCGTGATCTTGTCGAGCGTTTCCTCGGCGAAGAACCGCCTCACCATCATGGCCTGCTGCAGCTTTCCCTTGCGCACGTACGCCTGGTAGAGCATGTCCTTCACGAGTTCGAGCAGCATGCCGGCCTCGTAGGCGCCGAGGTCAGGGATCGACGGCCAGGCATCCCCGTCCGAGCCGAACAGCGTCTTCTTCACGGCCGCGAAGGTGTCGGCATCGATTTCCGCCATCTCGCGAGCCTCGTTGATCTGGTTGAAGATCCGGAGGCGGCCGTTCTCACCAAGATCGCGGAACACGGCCTGCGCCGTGCGCCGGCACATCGAGGCAAACGCGTTGAAGTGGCCCGCCGAATAGCAGCCGAGTGCCTCCCGGAAGAGTTTCTCGCTCTCCTCGGGCAGGTAGGTGAAGTTGAATTTCTCCCGCGCCCGCTCGAGCTCGACGAAGTTGTTCGCGAGTTCGACGCGATTGGCGGCGTACATCTTCACCGCGAAGCGGAGGAACACCGGGGCGTTGCACGAGTCGCAGCGGTAGACGACGCCCACCTGGCTCGGGCGACTCGCCACGAGTTCCGAGTACTGCGGCACGGACACCGGCGTGATGTGCGAGAAGACCTGGCAGTGCGGGCAGTTGAGCGCGAGGCTGCGCTCCTGGGCGTGGTGCAGTCGGCTCTGTGCGTCGACGTAGACTGACATCGGGCGGCATCCGAGAGCGGGCGTCGCCCCGAGTGTAGCCGAACGCCCGGTCCCGGGCACCGTCAGCCGGCGGGCCGGGCTGTGCCGACCGCGCCTTCGCTGGCGAGCTCTACGCGCAGATGCGCTCCCGACAGCCAGACCGAGTAGAGCGCCTTGTCCGCGAGCGGTCGCCAGGGCCCGTCCGCGTGGCCCCCCTCGACGTGGCGCGCCCACGCCGGGCGGGTGCGCGCCTTGGCCCACAGGTTGTCGCCCGAGTCGGTCGCGAGCTGGAATCGGGACGTGTCAGGGGCTGCCGCAGTTGCGTCGGCCGTCGCGTTGGGCCGCACCCGCGTCAGGAATCGCTCCAGGCGGTACAGGGGCCCGATCCCCAGCTCCGCGGCCCAGCCGCGCCACTCGAGCGTGCGCGCCTCGAGGCGCCACTCGTCCCCGGTCAATTCGAAGACCTGGACGCGTCCGGCGGGCAGCCGGGTGAGGGTGGCCCGGAAGCGCTGCGCACCGGTCTGCTCGACGTACAGCTCGGCGATCGGCTGGCCCGCCATGTTCCGCTGGTAGGACCCGAGGCTGCCGAGCACGGACCAGAGCACGAGAGCGCCCCAGCCGGCGAGCGCCGCCAGGACCACGTGACCGATCGCGGCCGGGCGGCGGCGCGCGAGCCAGCGGCTCCATGCAAGCAGGAGCGCCACGAGCGCGAAGGCGGCCAGCAGCAGGGCCACGCTGCGCACGCCGGCCCTACTTCAGGAAGCGGGAGAGGGCGCCGCTCCGGACCAGCGAGCCGAGCGCGGTCATGTCGCGGTCGAGCCGGTGGTCGTGCGGCTGGCCTGGCGCGTGCTCGCGCACCAGGTTGTGGACCCGCTCGAGCCCCGGCGTCGTTCTGAGCGGACGCATGCTGTCGATGGCCCGCGTCGCCGCCAGCAGTTCGATGCCGAGCACCGTCGCCGTGTTCGCGCAGATTTCGAGCAGCTTGCGGCCGGCCCACGGAGCCATGCTCACGTGGTCCTCCTGGCCTGCCGAGGTCGGCAGGCTGTCGACGGAAGCGGGGTGCGCGTAGGTCTTGTTCTCGGACACGAGTGCGGCCGCCGTCACGTGCGCCATCATGAAGCCCGACTCGAGGCCGGGCTCGGTCGCGAGGAACATGTTGAGGTTGGGATTCACGCGCCGGTCGAGCAGGTCGATGCGACGCTCGGAAATGCTGGCGAGTTCCGCGACGGCGATGGCGAGGAAATCGCTCACGAACCCGATGGGCTCCGCGTGGAAGTTGCCGCCGGAGAGTATGTCGCGGCCGAAGATGAGCGGGTTGTCGGACACACCGTTCACCGCAGCGCCGAGCACCGTGCGTGCGTGCTCGAGCGTGTGCTCCACCGCGCCGAAGACCTGCGGCATGCAGCGGACGGCGTACGGGTCCTGCACGCGTTCGCAGTCCTCGTGGCTCTTGAGGATCTCGCTCGCCGTGAGCAGCGAGCGCAGCTTCGCCGCGACCTTGACCTGTCCCGGCAGGCGGCTCGCGTCCTGGATGCGGCGATCGAACGGGGCGTGGCTGCCGGCGAGCCCCTCGACTGTGAGCGCGCCCGCCACGATCGAGGCGTCGAGGAGACACTCCGCCTGGAAGAGCCCGTCGAGCGCCAGGGCGAGGCTGAGCTGTGTGCCGTTCAGGAGCGCGAGTCCTTCCTTCGCCTCGAGTTCGAGCGGCGCGAGCCCGGCGGCCTTCGGCACCGCCGCCCCGGCGAGCTCGTTCGTGCCGTGCCGGGCCTCGCCTTCGCCCACGAGTGCGAGCGCGACGTGCGCGAGCGGCGCGAGGTCGCCCGAGGCGCCGACGGAACCCTGCGACGGCACCGCCGGCAGCACGTCCTCGTTCAGGAACGCGAGCAGCATCTCGGCCACGGCGGGTCGCGCGCCGGAATGGCCGGCGGCGAGGCTGTTGGCCTTGAGGAGCAGCATCCTTCGCACGATCCGTGCCGGCAGCGGCGCGCCCGTGCCGCAGGCGTGGCTGCGGATCAGGTTGAGCTGCAGCCGGCGGGTCTTGGCGGCCGGGATGACGCGATTCGCGAATGCGCCGAACCCGGTGTTGATGCCGTAGCTCACCTCGCCGTGCTCGATGGCCTGCTGCACGGCGTTCCTCGACGCCTGCATGCGTCGCTTCGCGGCGGCGGCGAGGGTGACTCGTGGCCGGCGCGTCTCGAACGCACGCAGCTGCGCAAGCGTGAGTCGCGTGCCGTCGATCTCGAGCGTGGGTCGCGTCCGGGTTCGTGCCATGCTGCCCCCGCGCCAGTCTAACCGACTCAGGCGTGCAGGCTGCGGTAGCGCATGCGGTGCGGCTGCTCGGCGTCGTCGCCGCGACGACGCTTGAGGTCCTCGACGTACTCCGAATAGTTGCCCTCGAACCAGACCGCCTCGCTGTTCCCCTCGAAGGCGAGGATGTGGGTGGCGATGCGGTCGAGGAACCAGCGATCGTGCGAGATGACGACCGCGCAGCCCGGGAAGCTGAGCAGCGCCTCCTCGAGCGCGCGCAGCGTCTCGACGTCGAGGTCGTTGGTGGGCTCGTCGAGCAGGATGACGTTGCCGCCTTCCTTCAGCACCTTCGCGAGGTGCACGCGGTTGCGCTCGCCCCCCGAGAGGTCCCTGATCGCCTGCTGTTGCTGCGCGCCGCGGAAGTTGAAGCGGCCGACGTAGGCGCGCGACGGCGTCTCATAGTTGCCGACCT
>Ga0114939_10002003_pt1 | contig 15636 bp, 14 predicted proteins | sample AshMeaCrysSpring_FD_87196 | JGI IMG/M metagenome (GOLD analysis project Ga0114939, IMG submission 87196) | Groundwater microbial communities from Big Spring, Nevada to study Microbial Dark Matter (Phase II) - Ash Meadows Crystal Spring | ecosystem: Environmental > Aquatic > Deep subsurface >... | reverse complement strand
ACGACCGGAAGGGTCCGACGGCCGCCACGCGCTCGGTGGCCAAGCTCGACCACGCGCGCACCAACGGCACGCTGCTCAACGTCAAGATCAACCCCCAGACGGTCAAGAACGACCGCGACCTGCTCAAGCTGGCGGCCCTGATCCGCACCTTCTTCGGCCAGGGCGGCCACCACATGCAGTTCAACATCGTCGACCGCGACCTGCTGCTGGAGGCCATGGACCAGCCCGAGCGGCACCGCAACCTGCTCATCCGGGTGGCGGGCTACTCGGATTACTTCACGCTGTTGAGCCGCGAGATTCAGCTGGAGATCCTCTCGCGCGCGGAACACGGCGTCTAAAGCGTTTTGAAACCCCCGTTTCAGGCCCGGGGGCTTCGTTGTCCCGCGGGTTGAAATGCTCACGTACCGACGTACGCTGCGCGTTCAACCCCACGGGACGCCTTGCCCGCAGGCCTGGTCCGGGGGTTTGAAACCGCTTTCTGCGGTTACCCGGTGACGTCCAATGCCAATAGTCGACAGGCTCCGCCTCGATAGCGCTTCGAAAACCATCTGCCCGCCATCAGGACCGCGGGGGCTGATTTTTGATATCCGCAAGTACAGCATCCACGATGGGCCGGGGGTGCGCACGACCGTGTTCTTCAAAGGCTGCCCGCTCCGATGCCGGTGGTGCTGCAATCCCGAATCGCAGGCGGGCCGGCCGGAGCTGGTGTGGATCGGCGAGCGTTGCCTGGGCTGCGACCTGTGCCTGAGCGTCTGCGAAAAGGCGGCGCTGAGCCGCGCGGCGGCCGGCGGCAAAGCAATCGACCGGGAGCGCTGCGACGGCTGCGGGGACTGTTCGCAGCGCTGTCCGGGCGATGCGCTGAATCTCATCGGCCGATGGGTCACGGTGGACGAGGTCCTGTCCGAAGCGGGCCGGGACGCCCTTTACTACGAGGCCTCGGGCGGCGGGCTGACGCTTTCGGGCGGAGAGCCGCTGGCCCAGCCCGAATTCGCCGCCGAGCTGCTACGGCGCTTCAAGCGCGAGGAGAGGGGCGGCCACACGGCCGTGGAGACCTGCGGCTTCGTCGCTTGGTCCGAGATCGAGCGCGTCGCGCCGGACGTCGACCTTTTTCTCTATGACCTAAAGCACCTGGACCCGGAGGAGCACCGGCAATTCACCGGGCAGGGCAACGAGTTGGTTTTGGAAAACGCCCGGCGCCTGGCCTCGTCGGGACACGACCTGGTGATGCGGCTGCCGCTGATCGCCGGCGTCAACAATCGCCGCGAGCAGCTCGAAGCCGCAGCCGACTTCATCCTATCGCTGCCGGGTGTGAGACGCTTGGACCTGCTGCCCTACCACCGCCTGGGAGAGCCCAAATACCGACGCCTGGGGAAAGTCTATGCCCTGGAGGGCGAGCCGCCCCTCGACAGCGGTCATGCGGCGCGGGCGGCCGAAATCCTGGCGGCCAAGGGACTCGAAGTGAACATCGGCGGATGAAGGGACCTCGGGCAGCGGGGCTGCGGCCGGCCCCCGGCGCCGGGATCCCGCGGGAGGAACCCAGTTGAAACGAAAGGGCGAGCACCTGCTGGAGCCGAATCCGGAGCATGTCCGCGAGCTATACGAGATCATCAACACGAGCCCCTTTCCGGAGCATATGGCCATGCGGCTTGCGGCCATCGAGGTGGACCGGGCGGTCATCGAGCTCAGGACGGCCCGCTGCCACCTGCAGGCCTATGGAATCGTGCACGGCGGGGTGCTGGCCACGCTGATCGATACGGCGACCTTCTGGTCGGTCTATCTGAGGATCCCGGAGGATGCCGGGCTGGTGAACATCGATCTGAAGCTCAACTATCTGCTGCCGGTCGAGAACGGGCTGCTCACGGCCCGGGGCCGTGCGATCCGATCCGGCAAAAAAATCTGCTACGCCGAATCAGAGGTATGGAATGCCGGCCGGCAGCTGGTCGCCCACGGCACCTCTACGCTCATGATCCTCCCCGGCAGAGGCTTGAAGTTGAGATCACCCAAATTCAGGCCAGCGACGGCCGCCGTGCGCTGATGGCTGGCAGGCGTCGAGATGGATACGGGAAAAGGGGAAATTCGAGCCGGCGCGCCCCCCGCTGCAGCATTCGCCGTCTGGGGCATGCAGTTCATCCGGCCGATCGGGGCCCAATACCGCATAATCCATCTGGCGCCGGACGATTCCCGGCCGGCATCGGCCGCGTCAAGCGGGATTATGTCTGGATCGCGGCGTTTCCAACCTGCTATGGAATGATGATTCGCCACATTTCCGGAACGCAAGATGGGAGCGTGCATCCGCTGCCGTTTACTCGCACGATTCCGGCTATCCCTATTTGAGAATGCTTTCTATTTTGGCCTTGAGGTCCGCCAGATTAAAGGGCTTGGTTAGGAACCAGCTGTGCTTCTGGCCCAGGAGGCTCTTGATCTTATCTTCTTCCGTGTAGCCGCTGATGAGAAGAATTCTGGCGTTCGCGTCCATTTTTCGCAATTTTGCGTAGGTTTTTTCGCCGTTAAAGGGCATGTTCATATCGAGAATGACGAGGTCGATCTTGTATTGCATGGAGCTATAGACCTCGAATGCTTCTCTTCCGCTCCGCACCCCGAATACATCGTAGCCCAGCATTTTGATCATTTTGATGAGCACATCCAAACACCCCTCATCGTCATCGGCTACGAAAATGAGCGGCTTTCTCGCGGCGGCGGCACGCGTCTCCGGCAAGGCCGGGGGGTCGCTTTTTTCGCCGAAATCCAGCAAGCACCTGCCGCTGGAATCGACAAGCAATGCCGTTTCCCAGCGCACGGTCATCCGGCAGCGGAAGGCCAGCTGGCCCTCGTGGGCAACGAGGCGCATTTCCTGGAGGTCCATCGCTTCAATGCCGCGCAGCCCGAAGCGCTCCTGGACGATCCGTTTCGTTGATTCCAGATCGATTCCGGCCTTGATTTTTTCGATGGCCTCCCGCAGCGCATCCTGGATCAGGTGCGCATCAACCGCGACGTTATAGAGACTGCTCGATGCATCTTCATTGCCGGCCACATGGTGATCCATTTTTTCGACTCCACTCGATGAGTTGCTGTGCCACTGGCTTCAGAACGGGATGAGGGACTTTAACGCCTTTGGACCCATTGTTTCAAGCCCCTAATCTACGGGCCCACCGAGGCCGCCTTTTTCCGGAAAGGCCTCTATCAGCCTGCCGTGCGAATCAAGGAGTATGGCAATGTCGCTGCTGAGGGTCATCGCACACCGGAAGGCGATCTGACCTTCGTGGGCAACGGCCCGCATTTCTTGCAGATCAATTTTTTCGATGCTGCCCACTCCGAAGCGCTCCTGAATGATCCGTTTCGTTTTTTCCAGATCGATTCCGGCCTTGATTTTTTCGATGGCCTCCCGCAGCGCCTCCTGGACGAGGTTTTCATGGACGGTGATGTTGCTCATTGCAATGCTCCCCCTGTTTGGTGCGATTGACGTTGGTTGTTCTAGCTATCCGATTCGCTCGATGAGCTCATCTGCCAGAAGACGGAATCGTCTGGCGCCGTTGCTGTCATATTCGGAGACGACAATCGGCTTTCCGGCCAAGGCCGATGCAGCAATCTCGCGATCTTTATAAATCACCGTTCGGAACAGCCGTTTGGACAGGTCCCGTTGCGCGTTGCTAAAGGCCAAGGCGCTCCCCTCCTCTTCCGGGTCGTACATGGTGAGCGCAATCCCCGCCAATTTCAGGTGCGGGTTGAACCGCACTTTTATGGCTTTTATGATGTCGAGGTTTTTGGCGAAGGAACGAAAGCTCAGGAGGTCGGCGCGAAGAATGACCAATAGATGGTCTGAGGCCGCTGCGGCATGCGAAATGTAGGACCAGTCCGATGGCGGCGTGTCAATGAGAATGTAATCGAAATCGTCCTTGACGCGCGCCAACGCGTTGCGCATGAACCAGGGAAGCTCCAGGCGGCTCAGGCGCATGCGGTCTTCCAGGGAGGCATTGGCAGGTGAGGGCAACACCTTAAGGTGGTGAAGGCAGCTCGGGATGATGACGTTTTCAACCGGCACCTTCCGCGCGATGACATCCCGAAGGCTCGCGTGATAGTGATGCGAGAGCACTGAAACCATGGAGGTTGCGCTCTCATGAGGGTTCATGTCGATCAGCAGGGTGCGCTTGCGCAGAAGCGCCAGGGCAGCAGCCAGGTTCACCACGGTGGTGGTTTTTCCGGCGCCTCCTTTCTGACTGAAAATGCAAACAGCCTTGCCCACGCACCCGCACCCCTTATTGCGGCTTGGATCTTTGCCTGTTAAAAAAAAAGACCTTAGAAACGGCATGGTTGCCTTTTTCTAAGGTCTATTCAAAACAGCCGGTATTCTTACCGGTTTGCTCCCATTTCGTCATCCCGGAAAGCAAATCCCGTGCAAGCTTATAGCTTTTAAATTATAAATAGTATTATCAATAGTTTAAAAGCTGAATGGGTCAAACCGGCGCATGGGATAAGAACACTAGATATCCAGATTGAGGTAAAACGCTAAACAGGTATCGAAGCTCGCCGGAGGGATCTGCATCGGCCATGATCGAGGATCCATCCGTCCCATCCCATTTTCTCAAGCGCGAGGAGAAGGGCGGCCGAGGAGGTGGACCGGGCGGTCATCGAGCCGAGGACGGGCCGCTGCCACCTGCAGGCCTATGGAATCGTGCACGGCGGGGTGCCGGCCACGCTGATCGATTCGGCGACCTCCCGGTCGGTCTATCTGAGGATCCCGGAGGATGCCGGGCGGGTGAACATCAATCTGAAGCTCAACTATCTGCTGCCGGTCGAGAACGGGCTGCTCGCGGCCCGGGGCCGCGGGATCCGATCCGGCAGCAAGATCCGCTGTGCTGTGAAGCGGGCCAGGGTCTTAAGGCGGCCGGCTGATTCGGGGCGGAATGCCACGGATAGAGGCCAAGAGGCGATCGCGCGCGCTTCAGTGGCCGCCGCCGAGGTAGGCCTTGACGATGCGTTCGTCCTGGCGCAAGGCGGCGCCGTCGCCCTCGATGACGATCCTGCCGGTCTCGAGCACGTAACCGTAGTCGGCCAGCTTCAGCGCCACCTTGGCGTTCTGCTCCACCAGCAGGATGGTCGTACCCTGTTCGTTGAGCCGGCGGATGATCTTCATGATGGCCTGGACCAGGAACGGCGCCAGGCCCATGGAGGGCTCGTCCAGCAGCATGAGTTTGGGGTCGGTCATCAGCGCCCGTCCGATCGCGAGCATCTGCTGCTCGCCGCCGGAGAGCAGGCCCGAGTCCTGGGCGCGGCGCTTGAAGAGAATCGGGAAAAGCTCGAAGACGTACTGCCGGCGCTTCTCCTGTTCGACTTTGTTGCCATGATCCGAGAACCCGCCGAGGTCGAGGTTCTCCTGGACGGTCATCCCCTTGAAGATGCGACGGCCCTCGGGCGCATGGATCAATCCCATGCGCACGATGGCGTGGGGCGAGGCGGCGGTGATGTCCCGGCCGAGAAAGGTAATCCGTCCGGCCGCGGCCCGGGTGAGCCCGGAGATGCTCTTGAGGGTGGTGCTCTTGCCGGCGCCGTTGGCTCCCAGGAGCGTCACGATCTGGCCTTCAGGGACGCTGAGGCTGATGCCCTTCAGGGCGTGAATCTTGCCGTAGTAGGTCTGCAGGCCCTCGACGTGGAGAACCGGCATGCCCGTCTCAGTTGCCATCCTCCTCCTCTTTTCCCAGGTAGGCCTCGATGACTTTCGGATCGCTCTGAACCTCTGCACAGTTGCCCTCGGCGATCTTCTTGCCGTAATCGATGACGACCACCTTTTCGGAGACCTTCATCACCAGCCCCATGTCGTGCTCGATCAGGAAGATGGTGATCTCGAGCTCCTCGCGGATGCGGCGGATGAGGTCCATCAGCCGCTCCTTTTCGTCGTAGTTCAGGCCGGCCGCCGGCTCGTCCAACAGCATCAGCTTGGGGCGGGTTGCCAGGGCGCGGGCCCATTCCACGCGGCGCTGATCGCCGTAGGGCAGGTTCTTGGCCAAGCGGTCCTTGTGCTCGACGATCCCGACGAAATCCAGGCAGTCCTCGGCCACCCGCCGGATCCCCGTTTCTTCGGCCCGCTGCGCCGGGTTGCGCAGGATGGCCCCGAGCGCACCCATCCGCGTCCGGCAGTGCATTCCCGACATGACGTTCTCGAGCACCGTCATACTTTTGAAGAGCCTCAGGTTCTGGAAGGTACGGGCCATGCCCTTCCGGGTGATGCGGTGGGGCTTGGTTCTCGTGATGGACTCCCCGTTGAAGCGGATGTCGCCCGAATTCGGTCGGTAGAACCCGGTCAGGCAGTTGAAGACCGAGGTTTTGCCGGCGCCGTTGGGGCCGATCAGGCTGACGATGCCGCCCTCATGGACCTCGAGGCTGAGGCGGTTGATGACCTCCAGCCCCCCGAAGCGCAGCGTCAAATCGCGGACTTCCAGAATGTTCATGGGCCGGCCTCCGTCAATTCCGGCGCTCGGGCCACATGCCCTGGGGTCTGAAGATCATCATTAGGATGAGCACCACGCCGAAGACCAGCATGCGCATCGAGCCGATCTCCCGGAAAACCTCGGGAAAAAGAACCAGGGCGAGGGCGCCGACGATCATGCCCGGGATCTTGCCCATCCCCCCCAGAACGACCGCCATGAGAATCGTGGCCGACTGCATGAACTGGAAGGTCTCGGGCGAAATGGCGGTCATTTTGGCGGCGAAGAAGCACCCGGCCACCCCTGCGAAAACCGCGCCGATGATGTAGGCGTAGAGCTTGATGGCCACGCGGTCGATGCCCATGGCCTCGGCCGCATCTTCGTCCTCGCGCACGTACTGCCAGGCCCTTCCGATACGCGAGTGCTGAAGGCGGTAGCTGGCGAAGAGTGCCAGGACGACCAGCACGAAGAAAGCATAGTAGTAATGGTGGATCTGGTAAAGCTCCAGGCCGAAGATGGACGGTCGGTTAATGCCGATCAGGCCGCTCGCGCCGCCGGTGATGTCCTTGAGGTTGCGGGCCACGATGCGGGTGATTTCGCCGAACCCCAACGTGACAATGGCGAGATAGTCGCTGCGCAGCCGCAGCGTCGGCCCGCCGATGATCACCCCGGCAATTATGGAAAAGACGACGGCCGCCGGGATGGTCAGCCAGAAGTTCCAGCCGTAGTGCGATGTCAGGATGCCCGTGGTGTAGGCCCCCACGGCGAAGAAGGCGGCATATCCCAAATCCAGAAGCCCGGCAAAACCGACGACGATATTCAGGCCGAGGCAAAGGATGATGTAGAAAAAGGAATTGGTGAGAATCTCGAGGACATAGTTGTCGCCAACGAATGGGATGGCCAGCGAGCTTATGACCAGCAGCGCATAGGCGCCATACCGGTTGCGCCGGTCATCGAAGCACCTGAAGAGGCGCTCCTCTAAAACGGCGAGTCCGCCCTTTTTTACGACGGAGGCAGCGGGGGGCGAGGTGTCGGCCATGCGCTACATCCTCTCGATTTCGGTCCGCCCCAGGATCCCGGTCGGCTTGAAGATCAGCAGCAGGATCAGCAGCCCGAAGGCAAACACGTCCTTCCATTCGGTGCCGACCCACGGGATTTGCGTGCCGAAGGACTCCAGCAGGCCGAGCACCAGGCCCCCCAGCATGGCGCCGGGGATGGAGCCGATGCCGCCGATGACGGCGGCCGTGAAGGCTTTCAGGCCGATGACGAAGCCCATGAAAAAATGGATCGATCCGTAGTACACCCCGGCCATGACGCCGGCTGCGGCCGCCAGGGCCGAGCCGACGAAGAAGGTCAGCGCGATGATCTTGTTGACGTCGATGCCCATCAACCGGCAGGCGTCCATGTCGATGGAAATGGCGCGCATGGCCTTGCCGTAGATGGTCCGGCTGATGAAGAGGTGCAGGACCACCATGAGCAGGGCCGTGGACGCCACCATGACCATCTGGGTGTAGGTGATGTGGATATGGCCCATGGTGACGCCTTCGTAGTCCAGTCCCGTGTTGAAGGCCTTGTACTCCCCGTATGTGGCGGCCATGACGCTGTTGAACAGCACCAGCGACACGCCGACCGCGGTGATGAGGATCGAAAGGCGCGGGGCCGACAGCATGGGTCGATAGGCGAGGCGCTGGATGAGCACCCCCAGGAAGCCCACCGCGATCATGGCCAGGATCATGGCGGCCAGGATCCCCGTCCATTGATCGCCGAGAATGCCCGACAGAAACGACAGAATGGCGAAGCCCACGAACGCCCCGACCATGTAAACATCGCCATGGGCGAAGTTGAGAAGCTTGATGATGCCGTACACCATGGAATAGCCGAGCGCCACCAAGGTGTAGAACGAGCCCAGAATCAAGCCGTTGACGATTTGCTGAATGGTGATGTCGAAGACGGTCACCGAGCCACCACCCCTTTCGCGGTGCCAGCAAAAGGCCCGCGCCGGCATCGGGCGCGGGCCTGGGTTCCCGACGACCGGGTTACTTCGCCAGGCTGAACTTGTTGTCTTTAACCACCAGCACCACGAAGTTGGACCGGGCGAGGAGGTTCTTGTCCGTGAAGCTGACCGGACCCGAGATGCCTTTGAACTCCTGGGTGGCCTTCAGGGCGCCGGCCACGGCCTTCTTGTCGACCGAACCGGCGCGCTTGATGGCGTCCGCCAGGAGGTTCATGGCGTCGTAGGAGAGGGCGGAATAGGGGCCGGGATTGACTTTGAACTTGGCCTTATAGTCCTCGATGAACTTCTTGCCCTCGCCGAGGAATTCCGGCAGGGGGTTGGCCAGGGCGTAAACGCCGTCGGCCGATTTGCCGGCGATTTCAATCAGCTTGGCATCGGTCGAGCCGTCGCCGACGGTGACGCGACCCTTGTACCCGCCCGCGCGCAGCTGTTTGATGACCAGGGCGCCGTCCGCGTAGTAGGCGGTCCAGAACACGAGATCGGGCGCCTTGGACTTGATGCGGGTGACCAGGGCGGAGTGATCCTGCTCGCCTTTGTTGACGACTTCGAAGGCCACCACGTCGTTGCCCATTTCGGTCCAGCGCTTCTTGGTCAGGCTGGCCAGGTCTTCGGAGTAGCCGTCGCCCTGGTGGATGATGGCGATCTTCTTCACGCCCTGTTTCTTGAACAGGTCGACCGCCGTGTCGACCTGGTAGGTCCCGATGGCGTTGATCAGGAAGGCGTTGCCCGGGTTGAGATCGATGAACTTGGTGGAATTGGCGGCCGGGATGACGATCGGCACACCGGCGTCGGCGTAGATCTTAAGCGTCGGCAGGGTGGCGCCGGAGCAGTATCCGCCGACAACCGCATCCACGCCCGCCGCCACGATCTTGCTCGCCGCAGCGGTGGCCATTTGTGGATCGCAGCCGTCGTCCGCGGTCACGGTGGTGAATTTCTGGCCGAGCACGCCGCCCTTCGCGTTTAGTTCGTCGACGGCCATCTTGATGGCGTTCTCCATGTCCTTGCCGTAGGTGGCCTCTGAACCGGTGGTGGGCACCATGATACCGACCTTGATCTCGGCCAGGGCGGTGCCGGTCGAAAGGAAAGCAAACAGCGCCGCAACTGCCAACAGCAACCCGATTCTCTTCATATCCTTCCTCCTTCTGTTTGGTGTTCAACACGGATAGCTTGTCAGAGCTCTTCAAACGCGAGCCCTTGTTCACCCTCCATCGCGGGAGAACGCAATTGAACGGGCCTGCAGACCGCAAGTGGTCCGACCATTAAAAAAGTCTTTGATCTATAGAAAGACGATGGAAAAATGTCAAGCAAAATGCTCGGTCCGGTCTTGGAAAAGGGTGTTGGGCAATTAAAATCGACGAGCCCGGTCCACCAGTTACGGGTGGTTAACCAAGACTCAGTCTGGGCAAAGCCTAAGGCGGGCGTTTCGGACAGGCAGAATCACGGCGCTGCCTGCTGAGTGCAGGGGACGCAGCTGCTGAAAACTCTATTGACATTTCATCGTTTGACGGTATAAGTGGTCGGACCACTTTGCCAGGGCCCGTTCCTGGCGGCTGCCATGCAATCCCGAAACCTCGGCATTGGATCAAGCGGGGAGACCGGTGAAGGCCACGACTGTCGAATCCGTAGTAGGGATCATATTGAACCAGTTGAAGGCCGGGGAAATCCAGCCCGGCAGCAGATTGCCGTCGCAGCGCAGGATGGCGCGAACCTTCGGCGTGAGCCGTTCCAGCATACGCGAGGCGCTGAATGCCCTTTCCGGAATGGGGTATTTGAGCTCCATCTAGGGCAGGGGAACCTTTGTTCGCGAGGAGGTTTCACCAGAGGCTTGCCGCAGCAACCGCTTGGGGGCGACATTCACGGCGGGAACCATACTGGAGTTGATGGAAGCAAGGGAGCTTCTTGAATCAAAAGCGGCCGAGCTTGCCGCCACCAGGGCCAGCAGAGAGGATCTCCAGCAGATCCATAAAGCCGTCCAACGAATCGGCCGCAGCGGGGACGATGTGTCGCGTTTCTTCGATGCCGATCTTGAATTTCACCTGGCATTGGCGAAGGCGAGCGGAAACCAGACCCTATTCGAGATGATCAAGGTCCTGATAGAAAAAGTGCTGAGTTACCACAAACACTTCAGGGCGACTTCGACGCCCGAGGTGCGCGCGTCTACCTACAAAACGGCATATCGTTTGCTCACCTGCCTCAAGAAAGGCCAAGAGGTCGAAGCCGCCGCTGAGATGCGCAACCACCTTAATCTGGTGAGCGCCCAGCTCAGGGAAATCACGTTGAACATCGCCTCCGTGCTGACGGGGGTGGACAAGAACCCCTGACGTCCCGTCCCGGCGATGCCCCACGCCCGCGGAAGACCGCTCCTGAAATGAAGGCTACCTTAAAATAAAGCCATCGCGGAAAGGGTCGGAAGGGTCGATCAGGAATTCCTGCCGCCCGCAGATGTGCGCCGAGCCCGCCACCTCGGGAATCACGGCCGAATGGGGGCCGAAGGTCGTGGTTGCGACCACCCGGCCGGTGAAGCGGCTGCCGGTGATGCTCTCGACCGCGATGGGCTCGTTCAGGCCGAGCTCTCCGCGGGCGTGGTGGAGCGCCAGCCGCCCGCTCACGCCGGTGCCGGTCGGCGAGCGGTCGACCTCGCCCTCGGCGAAAACGCATACGTTGCGGCTGTGCGCGCCGGCGGCCTGCGGCGGGCCGACAAGGATGGTCCCGTAGAGAAACCCCAGGTCCGGCTCGAACGGGTGGGAAATCGGCCGGCCCGCCATGATCGCGCGCTTGATGGCCATGCCCTTCTCGATGAGGGGGCGGAAATCCTGCGGCGTGCAGGTCACGCCGACATCGGCCGCCCGGACATACGCGTAGAAGGCGCCGCCGAAGGCGATGTCGTAGCGCACCCGACCGAGCCCCGGGACCTCCATGGTCTCGTCCTGCGCCAGCACGAAGGAGGGTACGTTCCGGAAGGCGACGTCCGCCACCGAGCCAGCGGACACGCGGGCGCGGGCGGTGATCAAGCCGGCCGGGCTGTCGATGCGCACCACGGTCTCCGGTGCTGACATCGGAAGGAGACCGGTTTCCAGCGCCACCTTGGTGATCGCGATGATCCCGTGGCCGCACATGGTGCTGTAGCCCTCGTTGTGCATGAAGAGGACGCCGAAATCCGCTTCGGGGCTGACCGGCGGGGTTACGAGGCAGCCGTACATGTCGGCGTGGCCGCGCGGCTCCCACATGAGCGCGGTGCGCAGGCGGTCGTGGTGCGCTTTGACCCAGCGGCGCCGTTCCAGGATGGTCCCGCCGGAGAGCTCCGGGAACCCACCGGTGAAGATGCGGAACGGCTCGCCGCCGGTATGGGCGTCTATGGCGGTGATGCGCACCCAGTCCCTGGGCGGTTTCCAGCGGCGCATGGGCGCGAGGCTCAGCTTGTTGATCGCTTTCTTTGCAGGCATCCCTGCCATCCCTTCGTTCGGCTCTGTCAGCTTCCAGGCGGACTTGGACTGATTCAATTCGGGTTGACTCTGCATGTTGGTTCCATTGTCCGTCCGCATGCATACACCTTGCATGTTTCAATCGCAAACCAATTCTGCCAGAATCAGGATTAGCGACAGGCTCGCAAGGTCTCAAACTGGGACGGGTATTAATATATTGCTATGCTAGAAGGACAAGCCCCAGGCCTGTCAACACCTTTTCACCGCGCTTGACCGACCGGCTGGCGGTGGGCTGCGAAATGCCTGCCAGCGGCGGCGATGCCGACGGTTAAACTGGCTCGCATAATCCGTCAGCAGCCTGCGCATAACGGTCGCAATCGGGCTCAACCCCGTGCGCAGAAAAAGGTGCACGTGGTCGGGCAGAAGCGCCAGTGCGAAGCACTCCGTTCGGCTCTCCAGCAATACCCGCCCCAACCGCTCGACGAAGGAATCCCCGTCCGCATCGTCTCGGAAGATTGCCTTCCGTTCGATCCCCCGAACCATCAGGTGGTGCAGGGCGCCTGGAGCGTCAATGCGAGCTTTTCGCGGCATGCCTCGTGCGTCTCATTAAGGCCCCCAAGTAAATCAATTAATAAATACCCGTCCCCTATTTGGCTTGGCCCGGCGCGGAATCTGTGCTAGAAGTTGAGCCGATGCTGAACCCCGGCACCCAATCGGTTCCATCCATGGCTCCGCTGCCCATCGATACCGTTCTGGACGGTGTGAAGTCCGCCCTGCGCCAAAGCGCTGGCGCGGTGCTGCAGGCCCCGCCGGGCGCCGGCAAGACCACGCGGGTGCCGCTCGCTTTGCTGGAAGAGCCATGGCTGGACGGCCGGAAGATCGTGATGCTCGAGCCGCGGCGTCTGGCGGCGCGGGCGGCCGCACGGCGCATGGCCGAACTGCTGGGCGAGCCGGTCGGCGCGACCGTGGGCTACCGGGTGCGCCTGGACAGCCGCGTCGGGCCGGCGACGCGCATCGAGGTGGTGACCGAAGGGGTCCTGACCCGGATGCTGCAGAGCGATCCTGGGCTCGCCGGCGTCGGTCTGGTGGTCTTCGACGAATTCCACGAACGGCACCTGGAGTCCGACCTCGGCCTGGCGCTGTGCCTGGACCTGCAGGGGGTCCTGAACCCCGGGCTGCGGCTGCTGGTGATGTCCGCCACGCTTGAGCCGGCTCCGGTGGTGGAGCTGCTGGGCGGTGTGCCGGTGATCGCCTGCGAGGGACGGCTCTTTCCGGTGGAAACCCGCTACCTCGGCCGGCCGGGCGAACGCGCGTTCGAGGCGGCGGTGGCCGGGGCCGCCCTCAATGCCGCGCGCAGCGAGGAGGGCAGCCTTCTGGTGTTCCTGCCCGGGGCGGCCGAGATCCGGCGGGTGCACGCCCTGCTCGCCTCTGCCGGCCTCGGCCCCGAATGGATCCTCGCGCCGCTCTTCGGCAACCTGTCCAAGGAGGAGCAGGACCAGGCCATCGCGCCGGCTGCGCCCGGGCGACGCAAAATCGTCATTGCCACCAACATCGCCGAGACCAGTCTGACCATCGAAGGCATCCGCGCGGTGGTGGACGGCGGTTTGATGCGCACGCCGCGCTTCGACGTGCGCAGCGGGATGGCCCGGCTGGAGACCGTACCGGTGTCCCGTTCCTCCGCCGACCAGCGCCGGGGCCGTGCCGGCCGCAGCGAGCCCGGGGTCTGCTATCGGCTGTGGAGCGCCGAGGCCCATACCGCGCTGGCGGAGCGCGACCGACCCGAGATCCTGCAGACCGATCTGGCGCCGCTGGTGCTGGAGCTCGCCCTCTGGGGGGTCGCGGACGCGACCCGTCTCAAATGGCTCGATCCGCCGCCGGGAGCGGCCTGCCTGCAGGCCAAGTCGCTTCTGAAAACCCTCGGGGCGCTGGATGCGCAAGGGCGGGCGACGGAGCACGGCCGCCGCATGGCCGAGCTGCCCCTGCATCCGCGGTTGGCTCACATGGTGATGAAGGCGCAGCGTCAGGGCCTGGCAGCGGACGCCTGCCTGCTCGCCGCCGTGCTGAGCGAGCGGGATTTTTTGAAGTTCCCTTCCGGCGAACACGATTCCGATCTGGGGCTGCGGCTGGACGTCATGGCCAGCCGAGCCGAGGACCGGGGCGGGCAAGCGGGCCGGTTCACGGTCGATAGGCCAGCGCTGCGCCGCTGCCGGCGCGTTGCGGAAACGCTTTGGGCCCGGCTCGGGCTGGAGCCGCATCCGGAGCCGCAGCGGCCGACCGGCCGCCTGCTGTCCTGGGCCTATCCGGATCGGATCGGCCAGCGCCGTTCCGGTGCAGCCGGCCGGTTCCTGCTGACGAACGGCCGGGGCGCCTTTTTCCCCCGTCTTGAGCCGCTGTCCTCTGCGGACTTCATCGTCGCCGCCGAGCTCGACGGCGAGCGCCAGGCGGCCCGCATTTTTCTGGCCGCCGCCTGTGACCTTCAGACGATCCAGGAGGAATACCAGAGCGAGCTCCGGCGCGAGGACATCATCCAATGGGACCGCCGCACGCGATCCGTGCGCCTCGAGCGAGCGCTCAAGCTGGGGGCCCTGACCTTGAAGTCGTTTCCGGCGACGGATGCGGATCCGGCGAAAATAAGGGCCGCCATGATCGCCGGCATACGCGAGGCCGGCCCGGAGTGCCTGCCGTGGTCTCCCGGCCTGCGGCGCTGGCAGGCACGGGTGCTCTTCGCGAGGCGGGTCGTGGGCGCGGAATCCTGGCCGGACGTGTCGGACGCCGCCCTTTTGGCCACGCTCGAAGACTGGCTGGGACCGCACCTCGACGGGGTCACCCGGCTGGGCGGCCTGAAGGAGATCGACCTGGGCAAGGTGCTGAGAGGGTTTCTTTCGTGGGACCAACGGCTAAGGCTGGATGAGCTGGCCCCCACCCACATGGAAGTTCCTTCCGGATCGCGCATCCGGGTGGACTATGGCGGCGAGGTCCCGGTGTTGGCCGTGCGGGTCCAGGAAATGTTCGGGTGCACGGACACTCCGCGGATCGCCGGCGGCCGTGAGCCCGTGTTGGTGCACCTGCTCTCACCGGCCGGCCGGCCCCTGCAGGTGACCCGGGACCTGGCCGGCTTCTGGGCCGGCAGCTATCGCCAGGTGCGAAAGGAAATGCGCGGCCGGTATCCGAAACATCCCTGGCCGGAGGACCCCCTGATCGCGCCGCCGACCCGGAGGGCGAAGAAAGCCCGGGTTCACGGTTGACTGGTTCATGGTTCACGATTGATAAGAAAGGACAGGTTCAGAATCCAAAACACCAAACACCAAACACGAATCACCCAAACACCAAAACACCCAAACACCCACGCCCCGGAAAGGAGTCGCTCCATGGACGCCCCCGAAAAGCCCGTCGACGGTTTCCGGTTCCTGCCGCCGAGCCTTGCGGCCTGGATTCGCCGCTACCACATACCGGCAGAGGAGTTTCGGGGGGTGATCCCCTGGACCCCTCTGGCCGCTCCTCTGAACCGCTCCGTTTTAGCGCTGGTGACCTCGGCCGGGATCAGCCTGAAATCCGACCCGCCCTTCGACATGGAGCGCGAAAAGCGCGAGCCCCTCTGGGGCGACCGTTCCTACCGGGAGATCCCGCGCGGGACCACGGCCCGGGACATCGACGTCAACCACCTGCACATCAACACCGGTTACATCCTCGAGGACATCAACGTGATGCTTCCGCTGGCGCGCATGGCGGAGTTCGAACAGGAGGGCGTCATCGGCCGGTTGGCGCAGACGGCCTACTCCTT
>Ga0114939_10002002_pt1 | contig 15637 bp, 13 predicted proteins | sample AshMeaCrysSpring_FD_87196 | JGI IMG/M metagenome (GOLD analysis project Ga0114939, IMG submission 87196) | Groundwater microbial communities from Big Spring, Nevada to study Microbial Dark Matter (Phase II) - Ash Meadows Crystal Spring | ecosystem: Environmental > Aquatic > Deep subsurface >... | reverse complement strand
GTCGACCAATCGGCTCCGTGGCATCGTCATCGGCCGTCTCCTTTCAGCCCCCGAAGCTACCACCCCCTCCGCCCCCCGTCAACAGATTATGCCTGTCCTTTTTCGTTTTGGTTTTTCGTGGAGGGAGGGGTTAGAGGGTGCAGTAGTTGGGGCGGTCGGCGGGCGTGGTGTGGAGGAACTGAGAACGGATTCTGTTGCCTTCCACGATGAATGCGTCAGGCAGTTGAAAGAGGTCTCCTGAAACCTTGCCGGCGCCGTGGCCTTCCAGGATCACCGATCGAAAACCACGCCACCAAACGGAGGGGGCCAGGATGGATTTCAAGTCTCCGCGGCGCAGTCCGTAGGCTCGATAAAGGTGACACTTCGGATCGGAAATGCTCGACAAGTCACCCAACTGGAATCGCTTTAGCATCTCCTGCCCTTCCTCGGGGGTGCCCTGGTGGACGATCACGATTCGCAAGCCTCTGGATTCAATCGCCTTCCGTTGCTCGTGAAGGTCGCTGAGTGTCTGCCGACAGAACGTGCAGCCTGCGTGACGAAGAAAAACGAGCAAGACGGGTGACCGCTCGGTGAGGCTCGATAGCGTCTCCCCGTTGGTCGTTACCGCACGCGCGTTCGCGTCCGCGACGTTCAACTTTGCATCTTCCATCGCTGTCATCGTTCTGGTGTGCGAAAGGGACCTAGCCAAATGCGTTGGGTTTCAAGCCGAACTCGCGGGCTCAAACCGTAGGCAGAAGAGAACGCTCGGAAGCAGCCCGCCCCGACAGTTGGGTCGATCATTCGTCGGCTCGCGAAGTCCAAAGTCCTAAAGACCACAGGCTTCGATGGGCGAATCGCTCTCCCAGGCAGCCCGTTCAGCACCGGCCGGCGAATCGCGTTAGGCGCGATTCGCGTTAGGCGCGATCGCCCGTCTAATTGTACGTGTTCGTTTGACCAACGCTCCATGATCTGCGGCGACAGGTCTCGCATTGGCGGCCGGTCTTGCGATAGACGAGCCCCGCAGGCGAATGATCTGGCCATCAGCCTCAAGTTGGTGGACCTGCCTGCCTTCTCTTCGGTCAGGTGCCCCGGCAAGAGCCGGGCATCCTCCATGCGATGAAGCTCCGCGGACTCCAGGCTCCAGGCCTGGTAGCCAATCCGCGGCATTCGATGGGCATCCTGTTTCACGGAGGAGGGGGCTCGTTTCGGAGGATTCGGCAATCGCTTGAGACCGTATTTCAGGAGCGATGCTCCCGATTCGTGCCACATTCGGGGATCACGGCGCTTGACAGATTGCGAGGCCATGGCCGATCGCTGGCCGGTCATTCACCGGTCTTCCGCCCAAATCCGGCAGCGTCGATCCGGGTTGTTAATTGCGTCCCGTGTTGGGCGGTTCGACCTAAGGAATCTGCGGCAGGTTGAGGAAGGCCGGCGCCGCGGGTGAATGCAGGAATTGTCTGGTTCGGGTCTTGGGAGGTGTCCTTTTGCGCAGGTAGCCGCCAAGCGCTTGCGACCAAATGTCGCAAACCTTCACCCAGCCTTGCGGCTCGCCGGTCGACGTGGCGATACTACCGACTCGAACTGCGGCAGCCGCGCGCAGCACGTCAGGTCTGCGCGCCCCATCTTCGGCTCCAAAGACCCCATGCAACGCTTTCTTTTCCCTCGCTGGGTCAATCGGCTGGTCGTCTTGCTGCTCGTTGGGGCGGCGGGCGGCGTGGCGTATGCCAGCGTGCTGTTTCTTGGAATCACGGACCCCAACACGTTGAACACGGGTTACCGCCCCGAGCAGCCCGTCCCCTTCAGTCATGCGATCCACGCGGGACAACTGAAGATGGATTGTCGCTACTGCCACAACACGGTGTTTGACGCGGCACATGCGGCGGTTCCTCCGACGGCCACCTGCATCAACTGTCACAGTCCTGCACAGGCCGACGGAACCACCGCCTTGGCGGCCGTTCGAGCAGACAGCCCGAAGCTCAAACCGATCCACGAGAGTTGGGAAACGGGGAAGAGCGTGGCCTGGACGAAGGTTCACAATCTGCCCGATTTCGTGTTTTTCAATCATGCGGCCCATGTCAATGCGGGCGTCAGTTGTGTGACCTGCCACGGTCGCATCGACAAGATGGACGTCGTCTATCAGGCCAAGAATCTTTCGATGGCTTGGTGTATCGACTGCCATCGCAATCCGGAACCTCACCTGCGCCCCACGGAGTTTGTCACGAAGCTCGATTGGCAGCCGAGTGAAGACCCGGCTGTCATGGGACAGCAGCTGAAGCAAGAGAAGAATATCCGCCCCCAGACCAATTGCGCGGTCTGCCACCGATGAGTCAACCGTTGACCAAACCAAGTAAGCCCCGTGATCGCTACTGGCGGAGTTTGGACGAGCTTCGTCAAACGCCCGAATTCGAGGCGTGGCTGCACCGTGAGTTCCCGGTTTCAGCGAGCGAGTACCCCGCAGGGGTGTCTCGTCGTCGTTGGCTGCAGCTGATGAGCGCTTCGATTGCCCTGGGCGGAGCTGTCGGCTGTCGATACGAAAAGGAAGCGATCGCGCCGTTTGTGATCCGGCCTGAAGGTCGCCTCCCGGGCGAGCCTCACCACACGACTACCAACATCGAACTGGCAGGACGCATCTATAACTTGTTGGTCACCGGCAGGGACGGTCGCCCGCTCAAAGTGGAAGGAAATGACCTGCATCCATCAAGCGGCGGCGCCCATGACCTGTTTGCTCAGGCCTGCATTCTTGGGCTCTACGATCCGGATCGAAAAGAAGGCGTTGCCAAGCGCGAGGGTGGCAAGCGGGTCGACAGCAGTTGGGCGGATTACGAAGCTGTGGCTGGCGAGCTGTCCAAGGCGCTGGCCGCCAACGGCGGCGCAAAGCTCGTGATCCTGAGCGAGGCAACACGTTCCCCGTCTCAATCGCGCTTGCTGGCTGAACTCAAATCGCGGTTTCCGCAGTCGACGTTCTGCTTCTACGACGCCACTGACAACGGTGCCTCGATCGAGGCTGCCAAGCGTGTCACGGGGCAGTCGGCCGTCCCGGTGTACGAGCTCGACCAAGCGAAGATCGTGTTTTGCCTGGAAGCAGATCTGTTGACCGACCATCCGCAAGCCGCTCGGCAGGCGCGTTTGTGGTCACGTCGCCGGAATCCTTCATCCGCAGAAGAGATGTCCCGGTTGTATGTCGCCGAGGGCCGCTTTTCGCCCACCGGAACCAATGCCGACTCGCGATTGGCGTTGCCTCCCAGCGAAGCTCCCGCATTGCTGGCGGAATTGGAACGGCGCGTCGCTGCGTTGCTCGGGGGCGAACAGCATGAGCATGGTTCCGAGGAAGAAGCCTTCGATGAGCTGCATGCGGAGATGCGCCTCGAGCGGTTTGTCGATGCGCTGGCGCACGACCTGGTGGAGCACAAGGGCAGCAGCGCTGTCGTCGTGGGTGAGCGCCTTGGAGCAGATGCAGTTGCCGCGGGCCTGCGGTTGAACCATGCCTTGGGCAACTGGCAGAAGGTCGTTCGTTTCTACCCAACGGTGCAACTGCCCGAGGCAGTCGACTTGAAGTCATTTGTCGCGAAGCTCGCGACGGGCGAGGTTGACACCGTGCTGGTGTTGGGTGGCAATCCCGTCGCCACGGCCCCGGGCGACATCGACCTGGCGGCCGCCTTGGAGAAAGTGCCGAACTCGATCTATCTCGGCGAATACGACGACGAAACGGCTGCCCATTGCAACTGGCTCCTGCCGCTGGCGCATCCGCTCGAGAGTTGGGGAGACGTCGTCACATTTGACGGCTACTACGGAGTCACCCAGCCTCAGATCCTACCTCTGCTCGATGGCCGTTCGAAGTTGCAGGTGCTGGCCCAGTTCGTCGGCGCTCCCGAGACAGACCCGCTCGAGATCGTCCGTGCGGAAGCGGCACGGCGTTTGGGGGGCGAGATCTCCAATCGTAAGTGGCGGACCCTGCTGCACGATGGATTTGATCCGCAGCTCGCTACGGCGCCGCTGGACGTCGCCTTCGTCGGTGATTCGAAGCCGCTCACCGAGGCTGCCCCGCGTGGCGCGATTGAGCTTTCGCGCGATGCGATGCAAGTGATCTTTCATCCAAGCCCCTCGCTGTATGACGGTCGGTTTGCGAACAACGCGTGGCTCCAGGAACTGTCGCAGCCGTTGACAAAGGTCACTTGGGAAAATGTGGCCGTGATGAGCCCGCTCACGGCGAAGGCTTTGGATGTCTGGCAGAACCGACTGGTCGCCCTCCGTCGCGGCGATGCAACCGTCGAATTGCCGGTCTATGTGATGCCCGGTTGCGCTGACGGGGTAATTGCAGTCGCTTACGGCCACGGCCGAACTCGTGCGGGCCACGTCGGAGGCAGCGAAGAACTCGGCGCACCAATTGCAGGCGTCAGCGTTCAGCCGATCCGGCTCAGCGATGCCATGGATCTCCATCTCGGGGCGGAAGCTCGGCCGCGGTCCACCGAGGTCAGGGTGTCGACGACTCAGGACCACTGGGCGATCGATCCGCTGGGTGCTGACGAAACGGAAAAGCGGAGCTACTGGATGGTCCGCGAGGGCACGCTGCAGCTGTTCGAAGAGCATCCGGAGTTCGTCGAGGGAATCCGGGTTGAGCACTTCGAGAATCGTTCGCTCTGGGAAGAGCCGATCGAACAGATCATGCGAGAACAGCCAGAGATCCCCCAGTGGGGCATGGCGATGGATCTCAACAAGTGCATCGGATGTTCGGCCTGTGTGATCGCCTGCCAGTCTGAGAACAACGTGCCGATCGTTGGGCGCGAGCAGGTGTTGATGAGCCGTGAGATGCACTGGCTGCGGATTGACCGCTACTTCCAGGGCGACGAAGAGTTTGCCCAGGTCGTCCACCAGCCGGTCGCTTGCCAGCATTGCGAAACGGCACCGTGTGAGCAGGTTTGTCCTGTCGCCGCGACGGTGCATACCGAGGAAGGTATCAATGCGATGGCGTACAACCGCTGCATCGGCACGCGGTACTGTGCGAACAACTGCCCCTATAAGGTGCGGCGGTTCAATTACTTCAACTACCAGGAAGATTACGGGCAGGGTTACGGCATTTTTGCCTACCAGCAAAACCTGGAAACAGCCAACCGTAAGCTTCAGTCGTTGGTGCTGAATCCGGATGTGTCGGTCCGCGGTCGCGGTGTGATGGAGAAGTGCACCTTCTGCATCCAGCGCGTGGAGCGTGGTCGGATCAATGCCCGCAAGGAAGGCGGCCGGCCGATTCGCGATGGCGAGATTCGGACGGCCTGCCAGATGGCGTGCCCGACGGACGCGATCAGTTTCGGCAACATCATGGATCAGACCAGCCAGGTGCGGAAGCAGCATGACGACGCGCGGAGTTACCGGATGCTCGGTCATTTGAACGTGAAGCCGCGAAATGCGTATTTGGCGCGCGTCCGAAATGTGCATCCGCGTTTGATGACCCGCGCCCAGCGGGACCAGCTTGTCGATTTCGCAAGTGGCGGACACGGCGGCCACGCCGATGGGCATGAGTCGGTACCGCATGGGGAAGCTCAGGCGGCGGAGGCCGGACACAGTTAGGTCGGTCGTTTCGGTCGCTGCTTGAGCTGCCCACTTTCGCGGTGGACACAAACAGAGAGCGGCAGGCGGGCAGTACGAACGCGGCGGCCGGAAGCAAATCACGCCGGATAGTTAGACACAGTTCCCGTTTCGAACTCGCGTAATCGCAGATCAGCATGGCCACTGTTGCAGCACCGATCGGGCTCGACAACACCGTGGAAGAACCCGGCACACGGGCTCCCTTGGTGCTGGGGAATTCGACGTTCCATTCGATTACCGAAGACATCTGTAAGATCGCGGAAACACCGCCCACAGCCCTGTGGTACATCGGGCTGGCGATTGCCGCGGCGCTGGCCTCCGTGTGGGGCATCCTGATCGCCTATCTGATCTGGGAAGGTGTCGGCGTCTGGGGTAACCGGTCCCCCGTGTTCTGGGCGTGGCCGATTGTCAACTTCGTGTTCTGGGTGGGTATCGGTCACGCCGGAACGTTGATCAGCGCCATCTTGTTTCTGTTCCGACAGAACTGGCGGACGAGCATCAACCGGGCGGCGGAGGCAATGACGATCTTCGCGGTCGTTTGCGCTGCGACGTTCCCCGGGATTCACGTTGGTCGCGCGTGGCTCGCGTTCTGGCTGGCCCCGTATCCCAGTCTCAACTTGTGGATGTGGCCAAACTTCCGCAGTCCCCTGCTGTGGGACGTGTTCGCGGTGGGAACGTACGGCACGGTTTCATTGCTGTTCTGGTACATGGGCATGATCCCCGACTTGGCCACCCAGCGTGACCGTGCCAAGAATCGATGGCGGCGGATGGTTTACGGGCTGCTCTCAGTCGGCTGGAGCGGTTCGTCGCGGCACTGGATGCGTTACGAAAAGGCCTATGCCCTGCTGGCGGCGCTGGCGACTCCGCTGGTGCTCAGCGTGCACACCGTCGTGTCGTTCGACTTCGCTGTCAGCCAGGTTCCCGGCTGGCACACCACGATCTTCCCGCCCTACTTCGTGGCCGGGGCGATCTTCAGCGGTTTCGGCATGGTGGTGACGTTGCTGGTGCCGGTACGAAAGATCTTCAAGCTGGAGCACCTGATCACGGTCCGGCACCTGGACAACATGAACAAGATCATCCTCGCCACTGGGTCGATGGTCGGACTGGCATACACCACCGAGTTCTTCATCTCCTACTACGGTCAGGTGCCTGAGGAACAGTTTGCGTTCATTAACCGCGCCTTCGGGCCGTTCTGGTGGGCGTACTGGACGATGTTCCTGTGCAACGTGATCAGTCCGCAGCTGTTCTGGTTCAAATCGTTCCGCACAACGCCCATGTTGATGTGGATCGTTTCGCTGTTCGTCAACTTGGGAATGTGGTTTGAGCGGTTCGTGATTGTGGTCACGTCGCTGTCGCGGGACTTCACGCCGAGCGCTTGGCGCTACTTCAGTCCGACGTGGGTGGACTGGGGGATGTTGATTGGCAGCTTTGGTTTGTTTTTCACACTGTTCCTGCTGTTCTGCCGGTTCCTGCCGATCATCGCCATGAGCGAAGTGAAGGCTGTGCTGGCCCATGAACAGGCTCACCGTGCTGGAGGATCCGGGCACGGTCATCACTGAGTGGCGACTTGAGGCGGGCCGGTGGCTGTCCGGCGAGCACGCTGCGAGGCGATCAGCCGGAATGGTGGAAGGGATCGAAATCGGGCGAACGGGTATCCGAGATGTCCAAATCAGAGAATGCGAACCGTTTTCACGGCTGGGTTGCGGAGTTTGATTCTCCGCAGCAGCTGTTGGCGGCCGCCGAACGCGTCCGCGACGCGGGCTATACACACACCGATGCATTCACCCCCTTTCCCGTACACGGGATCGATGAGGCACTAGGCATTCGTCCGACCCATTTGCCATGGATCGTCCTGGGTTGCGGCTTGACGGGAGGCCTGACTGGCTTGGTCCTCTCCTGGTGGACCAACGCGATCGATTATCCCTACATCATCAGCGGCAAGCCCTACTGGTCGCTGCCCGCGAATATCCCGGTGATGTTCGAGTTGACGATTCTGTTCTCTGCGTTCGGCGCGCTGTTCGGCATGCTCGCGTTGAATCGCTTGCCCAAGTACAGCAACCCACTGTTTACGAACCCGAAGTTTGATCGGGCGACCGATGACACATTCTTTCTGTACATCGATCGCACAGACCCGCGGTTCGATGCGCAGGGCGTGCAACGTTTGCTGACGGACCTCGGACCGAAGTCGGTCGAAGAAGTTCTGGAAGATGATTCGCCCGCGGAAGTGCCGCGGTTCCTGATGTTTCTCGGATTGCTCGGAGCCCTTGTTGCGCTTGTTCCGCCGCTGATCATCATGCAGATGCGACTGACCAAGAGCGATCAGCCACGGTTCCACATCTTCCATGATATGGACAACATGGCCAACAAGCAGACGCAAACCACCAGCACGCTGTTTGCGGATGGTCGGGCGATGCGAGCCGATGTGCCGGGCACGGTGAAACTCGGTCAGTTGGAGGATGGCCTCGACTATTCCACAGGAATCGATATGGAGCGGTTGGCGGCGATGCAGGCCCAGGCCGGCCAGCAGCTGACGTCGCTGCTCGTGCAGGAACCCGCCGCGGCGGACGCGGCTGGGGCAACTCAACCCGCAGCCGCGGATCCGGCCGCTGCCGTGGATACGACACCCTGGCTTCCCCGCGTTCCGGTGTCCGTCGATGCGGCCCTGCTGGAGCGTGGAGAAACGAAGTTCAACATCTACTGCGCCGTGTGCCATGGAGTGGACGGCAGTGGAATGGGCCTCGTCAATCAACGGGCCCAACAGATCCTGGCATCCACCTGGCAACAGCCCAGTTCGTTGCACCAGGAATATCTGTACGAAATGCCCGACGGCAAGATCTTCAACACGATCACCAACGGGATCCGCAAGATGCCGGGCTACGGATCGCAAATCGGGCTGGACGATCGCTGGGCGATCGTCGCCTATGTCCGGGCCCTGCAACGCAGTCGCAGTGCAGCACTCACAGATGTTCCGGAAACTGAACGGGACGAGATCCGTGAAGGAGTCGCCCCTGCCGGTGCAGTCGCCGCTCCTGCTTCCTTTGGTAATCCCGCGCAAAACTAACTGGGCCAATCGTCTCCCATGACCGACGCAGTAACACGCTTGAACGGGATTCGCTTGCCTGAGTCATGGCAGCGTCTCGCCATTCCATTGATGATCGCTGGTCTGGCCAGCTTGGGGATCGCCGCGGCGGTGAGCGGAACGTCCGACATCCATTACTTCCTGCTGGCCTACCTGACCAGTTACGTATTCTGTCTGTCGATCAGCCTGGGCGCACTGTTCTTCGTGATGGTGCAGCTGCTGGTCCGAGCCGGGTGGAGCGCTTCGGTCAGGCGACTAGCAGAATTGCTGGCGATGATCATCCCTGTCTGGGGCCTGCTGTTCCTGCCGATCCTCGCTTCGCTTTGGCTCGGTGACGGACTGCTCTACGACTGGGACGGCGGCCACGCGGTAGAGCATGGCATGATCACCCCGGCGAAAGAGGTTTACCTGAATGTGCCGTTCTTTACGGTGCGGGCTGTGATCTATTTCGCGGTCTGGAGCGGTCTGGCGTATTACTTCTACGGGATGTCGCGACAGCAGGATGAGATCCGCGACCCGGAGCTGACCAAGCGCCGCCAGAAATGGGCTGGCCCTGGCATCATGCTGTTCAGCGTCGTGACGTCCTTTGCCGCGTTCGACTGGGTGATGAGCCTCGCACCAGCATGGTTCAGCACGATCTACGGGGTTTACCTGTTCGCAGGCAGCATGCTGAGTCTGTTTGCGACGTTGATTGTGCTGGTCTACGTCCTGCAGCGGCAAGGTTTGCTGGTCGATGCGGTGACCGTGGAACATTACCACGACTTGGGCAAGTTTCTGTTTGGCTTCATCTTCTTCTGGACGTACATCGCCTTCAGCCAGTACATGCTCTACTGGTACGCAAACCTGCCTGAAGAAACGATCTGGCTGGACATCCGGACCTCGGTGAATACCCCCAGGAGTCGCGAGGTCGGCTGGTGGATCATTTCGATCATCCTGGTGGTGGGGCATTTCGCGGTCCCGTTCCTGGGCACGATGAGCCGGCATGTCCGCCGTGCGCCGGCGGTACTCTGCGGGTGGGCTGCGTTCGTGCTGCTGATGCATTGGGTCGATCTGTACTGGCAGATCATGCCGACTTACTGGGATCTGGTCCCCGAAACGAAGAAGTCGGCGATGCCTGCCCTGACCGATTTGCTCTGCCTGGTCGGGATGGTGTCCTTGTACCTGGGGGCCCTGCTTCGAATTGCCGCACCCGCGCCGCTGGTAGCGGTCGGCGACCCGCGGCTGCCCGAAGCGCTGGCTTTCCACAACATCTGATAACTCGACGACTTTGTTGCGGTTACTGATCTATGGCTCACTACGATGACATCGACGTCCGCGGGCTCACCGAGGCAGGCATCGTCGCCTGTGTGGTGACTTTGCTGTGTGTCCTGCTGGCTCAGGTGTTTTTCTACTGGATTGACGCCAGAACCGACCCGGCGGTGGCGCCCAACGAATACACGATGAGCAGCGAATTCCTGCGGAAGCAGCAGGAAGGGCTGGTTTCGCAACCGGCCTGGGTGGACAAGACGAACAACCGCGTTTCGATCCCAATCGATTTGGCGAAGCAGCTGACGGTCGAACAATACAATAAGCCGGGGAGTAAATCGCCTGAGACGTGAGGTGGCCGGCTGATCGCTTCGGATGAACTCGGGATTAAGGCCTTTGATGCAATCGCCGCTCGACCGTGTCGTGTCTGATTCCCAGCGTGCAAGCAGGGTGGGCCGCCTCTCCGCGCCTGCTTGGCTGGCGGTGGTCTGCGGTTGCTGGCTGGCCGGGATCGGTCCCGTTGCCGCTCAGCTCAACGTGACTCCGCCGGAAGTGGTGGACGTCCGCGTCGATCAGCGGTTGGGTGAACTGCTACCTCTGGACTTGAAGTTTCAAAACGGGCGCGGGCAGACGGTCCGACTGCGAGACTTTTTCGACGGACGGCGTCCCGTTTTGCTGACGCTCAATTACAGCGACTGCCCGATGCTCTGCAGCACCCAACTGGAGCGATTGGTGCAGACGTTGCAGGATCCCGAGCTGGGACTTCAGTTGGGCAAAGACTTCCAGATGGTTTCGGTGAGTATCGACCCGCGCGAGCCATTCCAGCGGGCGGCCCTGACGAAGCAGCGATACATCGAGCGACTGGGCCAAAGCGGTTCCGCGGCCGCTTGGCATTTCCTGGTCGGACAGCAGGATGCGATCACCGCATTGGCTGAGGCGACCGGATTTCACTACCGCTACGATCCGAAGACCAAGGAGTTCTATCACCCGGCCATGTTGGTGATTGCCAGCAATGTCGGGGCGATCAGCAGCTACCGGCTGACCTTCGACTATGAGCCGGGTCCGCTGAAGCTTGCGATGATTGCGGCTTCTCAAGGCCAGATTGGCTCGCTGGTCGATCAGGTCGTGTTGTGGTGCTACGACTATGACCCCGTTGAGGGCAGTTATGTGGCAAACGCCTGGCGGTTAATGCGGCTGGGGGGCGGCTTGACGGTATTTGTGATGCTGGCCCTGCTGTTGCCGTATTGGTTTGGCAAGGGGCGGGTTCCACGATCCGCAGGGATCGATGGAAAGACTGCGGTGGATCCTCAGGCCACATCGGCTTGACGAGGCAGATTCGTTCATTCGACCAGAGACAGAAGATCGATGTTTCCGATTGGCAATAACGCCTTGATGACGGCTCAGTGGAACCTGCCGCTGTGGGCTGATGTCAACAGTTCGTTCTGGTTCCCGAAGCAAGCATCCACGTTCGCGCCGCAGGTCGACTGGCTGTTCGATGTAATCCTTTGGGTCTGTATTGTCTTCTTCTTTATTGTCGTCGGCTGCATGACGTGGTTTGCGATCCGCTACCGTGCGGCAAAGGGCGAGCCCGCAAAGAGCCGCGTGCGTCATAACACATTGCTCGAGTTGTCTTGGTCTGTGCTGCCCAGCTTCCTTCTGGTGTTCATGTTTGTCCAGGGCGCGCTTGACTACCTGGTGATCGTCCGGCCGCCCGAGGGCGCCTATGAGATCCAAGTCACCGCGTTTAAGTGGGGCTGGAGCTTTACCTATCCCGGCGGCATCGTCGTCCCCGAAATGCATGTGGTCAAAAACACGCCCACTCGCCTTGTGTTGCGATCGCAAGACGTGCTCCACAGCTTGTTCGTGCCCGCCTTCCGCGTGAAGAAGGATTGTGTGCCGGGCCGCTTCAACACGATGTGGTTCAATCCCTCAGAGAGTAACCCCGAAGGCGAGCACTTTGACTTGTTCTGTACGGAGTACTGCGGTAAAGACCACTCGATGATGAAGACGAAGGTGGTCGTTCATGAGACGCAGGCGGAGTTTGACGCCTGGCTTGCGGAAGCCGAGAAGCCGCGGAGCGACGAGACTCCCGAAAGCTACGGGCAGCGGATTTATGAGACCCGGGGCTGCAAGGGCTGCCACAGTATCGATGGCACGCCACGCACGGGTCCCAGCTTCCTGGCGTTGTATGGTCGCAACGAGAAGTTGATCGACGAAAGCGAAGTGCCGGTCGATGAGAACTATATTCGGGAATCGATCCTCGAGCCGAAAGCAAAGGTGGTGGCTGGGTATCAGCCGGTGATGCCCAGTTACAAGGGACAGTTGAAGGACTTTCAGGTAGACGGATTGATTGCCTATCTGAAGTCATTGAAGGGCAGCTGAGCCTGCAGGAACGCGCCGTCGCGACGGGCGATCCGCCGCGACCGAAAGTACCTGGTACTCCGTAATACGAAGTAGTGATCCATGGCGACGGTAACTTCGACTCCCGACTTACTGCATGACACGCTGCCCGATGGGTCGGCGCCGGTGAAGGACAGCTATTTGTCCAACTCGCGCGGCTTCATCAGCTGGGCGTTCACGCTCGACCACAAGCGAATCGGCGTGATGTACCTGGTTGGTGTGATGAGCGCGTTTTTCCTGGGCGGTGTGCTGGCGCTGGGGATCCGCTGGCATCTGTGGGCTCCGGAAGGGGCGCTCCTGATGCAGACGGATGCCGTCGGGGAGGCGACCTCGAACAACGACCTTTACAACCAGTTCTTCACGCTGCACGGCGCGATCATGGTCTTCCTGTTCATCATCCCCAGCATCCCGGCAGCGCTCGGGAATTTTCTGGTGCCGGTGATGTTGGGTGCCAAGGACGTCGCATTCCCACGATTGAACCTGTGCAGTTTCTATCTGTGGGTCGGCGGCGCCGTGTTCTTCCTGTTGGCCCTGCTGACCAACGGTCTGGACACCGGCTGGACGTTCTACACCCCCTACAGTACGACCACCGACACGTCGGTGATTGCGGCAACCTTCGGCGCATTCGTGTTGGGTTTCAGTTCGATCTTCACCGGATTGAACTTCATCGTGACCGTGAACACGATGCGACCTCCGGGGATGACCTGGTTCCGCATGCCCTTGTTCCTGTGGGCGACGTATTCGACCAGCATCATTCAGGTGTTAGCCACCCCGGTGCTGGGGATCACGTTGCTGCTGCTCATCGCGGAACGGGTGATTCACATCGGGATTTTCGATCCTGCCTACAACGGCGATCCGGTGACGTTCCAGCACTTCTTCTGGTTCTACAGCCATCCGGCCGTGTACATCATGATTCTGCCGGCGCTGGGGATCATCAGCGAACTGATCAGCGTCCACAGCCACAAAGGCATCTTCGGTTACCGGTTCATCGCCTTGAGCTCCGTGGCGATCGCCCTGCTGAGCTTCCTGGTGTGGGCCCACCACATGTTCACCAGCGGGATGAGCGAGGTGGCGACGGTCATCTTCAGCGCTCTGACATTTACCGTGTCGGTCCCGACGGCGATCAAGATGTTCAACTGGCTGGCGACCCTCTACAAGGGTTCCATCTCGCTGAACACTCCGATGTGCTACGCGCTGGCGTTCATGTTCCTGTTCGCGATCGGCGGATTGACTGGTTTGTTCCTGGGAACCCTGAGTACGGACCTGCACCTGCACGACACGTACTTTGTCGTGGCACACTTCCACTACGTGATGATGGGCGGCACGCTCGTTGCGTTCCTCGGTGGACTGTTCCACTGGTGGCCCAAGATGACGGGCAAGATGTTCAATGACCTATGGGGAAGAATCAGCGCCCTGGTCGTGTTTGTCGGATTCAACCTGACCTTCTTCCCGCAGTTCATCATGGGCAGCCGTGGCATGCCGCGGCGGTATGCCACGTATGACCCCGAGTTCCAGTACCTGCATCAGTGGTCGACGATCGGTGCGTTCCTGCTGGGCGTGGGTCTGTTGATCGCGGCTGTCGTTCTGTTTGCTTCACTATGGCGTGGCCGCCGAGCACCGATGAATCCTTGGGGTGGCGCCACCCTGGAATGGCATTGCAGCAGCCCACCGCCCTACTACAACTTTGCTCGTCCGCCGATCGTCGGCGACCCGTACAACTTCGACACGGTCAAGTACGACCCGCGAATTGATGGGTACTACCTGACCGAACCAGACCATTTCGCGGACGAAGACGATCACCACTAGGCAGGCTGGTCGCGTTGTTGAAGATGCCTGGGCCTTGGTTGACCTTGGCCTGTAACTCCACCCGTGTTTGGCAGTTGATCGATGGCCACCACCGCCCCCGCCGCGGAGCAGAAAACCCACGCTGATGCCCATCATGGGCATGCGGGGCACCATGAACACCCCGCTTTTCTGGCGCACCACTTCGATACTCCCGAGCAGCAGTTTGACTCCGGGAAGCTCGGGATTTGGGTGTTCCTGGTCACGGAAGTCCTGTTCTTCAGCGGTCTGTTCGTCGCTTACGCGATCTTCCGCTCCTTGCGGCCCGAGGTGTTTGAATACGCCAGCCAGTTTCTGAATACGAAGCTCGGCGCGATCAACACCGGCGTGCTGCTGTTCAGCAGCTTGACGATGGCTTGGGCCGTGCGAGCTGCCCAGATGGAGCAGCACAAGTTGCTGGTCGGACTGCTGGCCGCCACGTTAGGGTGTGCCGCGATCTTCCTCGGTGTGAAGACGATTGAGTATTCGCACAAGTGGGACCTGGGCCTGCTGCCGGCGGCCTGGTACAGCTACGACCCGAATGCTCCGCATCCCGAGGGACTGTCTCCCTATCTGTTCTGGCTGTGTTTGGTACCTGGTCTGATCTTGATCGGTTTGTGTTTGTGGTACGGCTTGGCCATCCTCCGTAAAAAGACGTTTCAGGCGCAGGTTTCCGCGCCGTTGATCACCGTGGCGGCGTGCTTCTTTGTGGGTGTCGGTTTGGGCATGCTGCTGGAAAGCGAGGCCGAGTCGCATGCCGGCGATCACGCAAGCCACGGGGCAGCGCATGCTGCGGCCGATCATGACGGAGGCCACGCGGTAGCCGCTGAAGAAGGCGGCCACGAGCCGCTCGTGCATCCGGTGCTGGGTCCGCTGCCAGGCGTTGCCAGCTCAGGTGAGACCGAAGTGCTGCAGCGGCTGGCGAGCGACCAGCTGAACTCGGGGCTTCGCTCCGAACTCAGCGCCCTGGCGAGTCAGGCGGAGTTGAGCTCATCGCCGGTGGACAACGCACCACCCGTCGGCGGCTTGCCGACCATCTCTCGACCCGAGATCAATCCGAATCGCACTGACTACGCGGGCGTGTTCTTTGGAATCTACTACTTCATGACAGGTCTGCACGCTCTGCACATCATCGGCGGGATCATCGCCCTGACATGGCTGTTGGTCCGGGCTGTCCGCAAGGATTTCCTCCGCCAGTACTTTGGGCCTGTGGACTATGTGGGCCTGTACTGGCACTTGGTGGACTTGATTTGGATCTACTTGTTCCCGCTGCTGTACTTGATCGGCGGTCCGGCGGGTTCCTGATGTTCGGTTGATGCTCGGTCGGTTTCCGTCACGCATGCCCTGAGAATTTGACCCATGGCCCACGCTGCAAGCACTCACGGACACGACGATCATCACGACGGCGATTTCGCGCACCCAATTCCGCTTTGGATTCTGTTCGCGACATTCTTTGCACTCGTGTTTTTGACCTTCCTGACCGTAGGGCTGGCCCAGCTTGAGCTGGGGAGTTGGGAAATTTGGACCTCGCTG
>Ga0114939_10002001_pt1 | contig 15638 bp, 19 predicted proteins | sample AshMeaCrysSpring_FD_87196 | JGI IMG/M metagenome (GOLD analysis project Ga0114939, IMG submission 87196) | Groundwater microbial communities from Big Spring, Nevada to study Microbial Dark Matter (Phase II) - Ash Meadows Crystal Spring | ecosystem: Environmental > Aquatic > Deep subsurface >... | reverse complement strand
GCCCGACGAGGGCCTGTCGCTGCTGCAGGCCTGGGCCCGGCAGCAGGGCCGGGCCGCGCTGGCCCAGGCCTGCGCGGCCTTCGCGGCCTGCGTGCCGCAGGCCGGCGCGCGGCAGCTGCCCGGCCCCACAGGCGAGAGCAACCTCTATGCGCTGCAGCCGCGCGATGCCGTGTTGTGCCTGGCCGGCAGTGACGACGACCGGCTGCTGCAGCTGGCTGCGGTGCTGGCGGTGGGCGGGCGGGCGCTGTGGCCCGCGGCCGAGGCCGCGCTCCTGCCCGCGCTGCCGGCCGTCCTGCAGCCGCGCGTGCTGCGTGTGCAGGACTGGAACCGGGCCGAGGCGCACTTCGACGTGGTGCTGCTGCACGGCGATGCCGCGCAGCGCCTGCAGGTGAACGCGCGACTGGCGCGGCGCCAGGGGCCGATCGTGCCGCTGCATGCCTTCGCCCCGGGCGACGCGGCCATCCCGCTGGAGCGGCTGGTGGTCGAGCGCTCGGTGTCGGTCAACACCGCGGCAGCCGGAGGCAATGCCAGCCTGATGGCGATCGGCTGAACGCCGGTCAGCGGCGTGCCGTGACCGACGCCGGCGCCTGCTGCAGTTCCGCCGCGCCGTGCAGCCAGCGCGCGGCCAGGGCCTGATCGTGCCGCCGGCGCAGCGCGCCGATGGTTGCGTCGTCCGTGCCGGCCTGTGCCGTACGCGCCAGCGCGCGCGCCGCGGCCACGTGGTGCCTGGACCGCAACGTCGGTTCCGCGCGTGCGTCGTCCTCGAGCCGGTCGGCCAGGCGCAGCGCCTCGCCGTGCCGCCCTTGCGCCAGGCGCAGGCGCATCGCCTCGGGCGGGCCGACCAGGCGGTCGTGCGCCTCGGCGCCGTCCAGCAGGCGCTCGGCCTGCTGCAGCAGGCGCGCCGCGGTGTTCACGGCATCGCCCGTCAGGCCGTGCCGGCCCTGGTGCGAAGTGCATGGACGCACCACCACCAGGCTCGTGCTTGGGCGCGGGGCCGATGCTGCGCCGCTTGTCCCGCGCCGGCAAGGCGCCCGCGTGCTCAGGGCCGCGCGAAGGCCCGCAGATGCTCCACCAGCGCCTGCGGCTGCTGCAGCATGGGGAAGTGGCCGCAGGCCATTTCCACCACCTGCCAGCCAGGCTGCCGGCGCACGCGCCGGCGCATCGCGTCGATGGTCGGGTAGGCGGGCTGCGTGCAGTCGATGAACAGCCGCGGCAGCGTGTCCACCAGCGCGGCGTCGAAGTGAAGCGGCACGCGGTACATGCCGAAGGGGTGCGGCACGTGGCGGCGCCGCAGCCAGTCGGCATCGGCGCCGTCGAGGCCGAAGTCGCGCGGATCGGGCGGCGGCAGCGCGTTGCCGTGCGCCGCGGCGGCGGCGCGGCGTGCGGCCACCACCTCGGGCGGGTGCGCGTCGCCCCAGCCCTCGCCGGGCATCGGCACCATCGCGTCCACGTAGACCAGGCCGCGCACGCGCGCCGGCTCGCGCGCGCGCAGCGCCGCGGCGGCGCCGGTGATGACCATGCCGCCGTAGCTGTGGCCCACCAGCACGGCGTCGTGCAGCTCCTCGGCTTCGACCAGGCCGAGCAGGTCGTCGATGTGCGTCTGCAGGCCGATCTCGGGCGTGCGCAGGTGGGCGCGCTCGCCGTCGCCGGTGAGCGTGACGGCATGCACCTCGTGGCCCGCGCCACGCAGCGGCGCCAGCACGCGGCGCCAGACCCAGGCGCCGCCCCAGGCGCCGTGCACCAGCACCAGCGGCGGCCTGTTCGCCGAGGTGGCAGCCGTCGTACTGCCCATGCGGCACTCCTTTGCGGTGTCATGAGACTCTGCTGCCGATTGTCGCCAATCGCCGGGCCCGGAAGGCGCAGCGGCATGCGGCGTCTTCGAACCCTCTGCCCCTTGACGCGAGGGCCGCTGCGTCGTCCACTGGCACCGTCGCCAACCGGCTTGCGCGGGTGGCCGGCGCGACCGACATGCCAGCCCGCGACGGAGGGACAAGGCGATGGACGAATCCAAGCTGCATGCCTTCATGGGCAAGCTGGTCGCCGACATGGGTGGCGCGGCAATCATGGCCAACGTGCTGCTCGGCGACGAGCTGGGCTTGTACCGGGCGATGGCCGACGGGCAGGCCCTGACCCCGGAGGAACTGGCCCGCCGCACCGGCTGCCACCCGCGGCTGGTGCGTGAATGGCTCAGCGGCCAGGCGGCCAGCGGCTACGTCGAGCATGCGGCGGGCCGCTTCCGCCTGCCGGAGGAACAGGCCCTGGCGCTGGCCCAGGAGGATTCGCCGGTATACGTGGCCGGCGGCACCGCGGTACTGGCGAGCATGTTCATCGACAAGGACAAGATCGCCGCCGCCATGCGCGGCGACGGCGGCCTGTCCTGGGCCGACCACCACCCCTGCCTGTTCAGCGGCACCGAGCGCTTCTTCCGGCCGGGCTACCGTGCCAACCTGGTGAGCAGCTGGCTGCCGGCGCTGCAGGACGTGGTGCCGCGGCTGGAAGCCGGCGCCAAGGTGGCCGACGTCGGCTGCGGCCACGGCGCTTCCACCCTGGTCATGGCACAGGCCTTCCCGAAGTCGAGCTTCCACGGCTTCGACTTCCACGCGCCGTCGATCGAGCAGGCACGGCGCCGCGCGGCTGCGGCGGGCATCGACGGTCAGGTGCAGTTCGCCACCGCCACTGCGCAGGACTTCCCGGGCGAGGACTACGACCTGGTGTGCTTCTTCGACTGCCTGCACGATATGGGCGACCCGGTCGGCGCCGCGCGGCATGCGCACGAGGTGCTGAAGCCGGGAGGCAAGGTGCTGCTGGTGGAGCCCTATGCCAACGACGAGCTCGACGACAACCTCAACCCGGTGGGGCGGCTGTACTACGCCGCGTCGACCTGCATCTGCACGCCGAACTCGCTGTCGCAGGAAGTGGGCCTGGGACTGGGTGCGCAGGCCGGCGAGCGCCGGCTGCGCCACGTCTTTGCCGAGGCCGGTTTCAGTGGCTTCCGCCGTGCCACCGAGACCCCCTTCAACCTGGTGCTGGAGGCCACGCACTGAGTTCGCTCCGGCCCGCCTTCGCCGCCCAGCGTCCTGTCGACCGCCACGGCCGGGGCGACCGCTCGCCCTTCGCCCCGGGGCCGGTGATCAGCATCGCGTCGCAGACGAAGTCGGCGCCGTAGGCCTGGCCCGGCAGGAAGTTGGAGCGGTGCACGTTCTTGGTGTTGATGGCCGCCATCACGAACGGCGCCACCCAGATGCCTTCGCCGTGGAACTGCCCCAGCGCGTCGTCGACCATCGGCTTGTTGCCCGAGGGCTGTTTCGGCCCTTCGAAGCCGGGCGCCAGGCTGACGGGGCTGCGCAGCCGGTCGAGCACGCGCGGGTTCTTCGCCGCGGCAACCATCGTCGCCTTCCGGCTGGCCACCAGCCGGCTGGTGATGCCGCTGGCGCCCTGGATCACGATGTCGAAGTCCTTGCCCATGGGGCGCTGCCAAAGGGGTGGAGGGACGCGCATTGCGCGCGCCGTGGCGCGCGGCCGGGGCCGCGTTCAGACCTGCGCCGGCCAGGGCCCGTCCACGGCCAGCGCTTCGTCGGCGCCGGGCCACGGCGGCATCGTCACCGCCACCGCCACCAGCGGCGCGTCGCCCTCGCAGCGGAACTGGAAGGCCGTGTCCAGCGGCACGCTCAGGCACAGGCCGGGTGCCAGCGGCGTGATGCTTTGCTGCCGCGCATCGCGGCGCCACATCGCGCCTTGGCCGGAGACCACGTACCAGAGCTCTTCCACCGTGCGGTGGGTGACGGCCGCCGACACCTGCCCCGGCTGCAGGGTGAAGGTGGCCATGCTGCCGCCGGCCAGCGCCAGCAGCACCGCCACCTGCGATCCGTCGGGCGCGCTGACCTGCAGCGCCTCGGCCGCGGCCAGCGTGGCGAAGCCGGCCTCAGCGGCGCACTTAGGCGGGGGCGCGGGCGTCGGCGGCGGCCTGGCCGTAGCGCACGCCGTCGGGGTAGTACTCGGCGGCGAACTGCACCTGGCCGGCGGTGTCGGCACCGGCCACCTGGGCGATGTAGGCCAGCATCATGTCGATGCCGGCCGACACACCGGCCGAGGTCCACACCGGCCCGTCCTGCACGAAGCGCTCTTCCACCACCTGCACGCCGTGCAGCGCGCGCAGCCGCGGCAGCATGCCCCAGTGGGTGGTGGCGCGGCGGCCCTGCAGCAGCCCGGCCGCATGCAGCACCAGCGCGCCGGTGCAGACCGACATCGTCAGCTGCGCCTGCGCGGCATGGCGCTGCACGAAGTCCACCAGCACCGGGTTGTCGACTTCGGTGCGCGTGCCCTGGCCGCCGGGCACCAGCAGTGCGTCCAGCGGCGGGCAGCTGGCGAAGCCGTGGTCCGGCAGCACGCGCATTCCCTTGGCGCAGAGCACCGGCGCGCTCTGCTGCGCGACCAGCAGGCATTCAGGCGGGCCGCCGGCATACAGGCTCCATAGGCGCAACATCTCCCAGGGGCCGACGAAGTCGAGTTCCTCGGCGCCGTGGAACAACAGGATGCCGAAACGTTGGGGGATCATGGCCGGGGCTCCGCGGGGGGTGGGTTCAGGGGGTGTCGTTCAGGCTGTCCAGGAAGGCCAGCAGGTCCTCGGTCTCCTGCGGGCTCAGGTGCAGCGGCACCAACAGCTTCTCGCCGTCGGCATGCAGACGTTCCTCGTTCAGCGCGGAATAGTGGCGCAGCACCTCGCGCAGGCTGGCGGCGCTGCCGTCGTGGAAGTAGGGCGCGCTCGGGCGCAGGTTGCGCAGCGAAGGCACCTTGAACTCGCCGTAGTGCCGGTGCTCCAGCGCCACGTGCGCGGTGCTGGTGGCGGTGCTCTTTGCGGGGTCGTCGTTGAAGGGCCCCAGCAGGTTGTAGCGGCTGGCCTGCAGCTTGCGGATGCCACCATGCCGGCCCGGGTCCACCCGGCCCGGCTCGGCAAAGTGCGGCAGGCCCAGGTCGTGGAACTCGCCGTTGCTGAAGGTGGGCCCCAGGTGGCAGGTGTAGCAGCGGCCGCGGCCGAGGAACAGCGCCAGCCCGCGCTGCGCGGCGGCCGGGTAGCGCGCCGCGGCTTCGCGGTCGCCGCGCGCCACCGCGTCGCGGAAGTCGTCGAAGGGTGTGCGGCCGCTGCGCAGCGTGGCCTGCCACGCGGCCAGTGCCTTGGCCGTGTCCACCGCCACGCGCTCGTCGTCGGCGCCGGGCTCGGTGCCGAAGGCGGCGCGGTAGCCCTGGCGCAGCGCCGGTGTGTCGCGCACGGCGGCGGCCACCGAGGCCAGGCTGCCACCCATCTCGCGCGCGTCGAGCAGCGGGCGCAGGCTCTGCGCCCACAGGCTGTCGTTGGCACCGTCCCAGCCGTACCAGCGTTGCAGGTCCAGATCGTGCAGCGCCAGCGTGTTGCGGTCGCCGCGCGCCAGTCCCACGCCGCGCGGCAGGCCGTCGCTGAAGCCGCGTGCCGCCTGGTGGCAGCTGGCGCAGGCGATGCGGCCGTTGGCCGACAGCGCCGGCGTGTGGAACAGCTGCCGGCCGAAGGCGATGGCTGCCGGCTGGCCCCAGACGCGGTTCGACGGGTCGGGTTGCAGCGGCGGCGGCCAGGGCCCGAAGGTCAGGATGCGCGGGATGTCCTCGTCGTGCAGCGCCGACGGCAGCGGCTCGGCCACCGCCAGCAGCGCCACCGTGGCCAGCAGGGCCGCGAGGGGCTTCACTGCACCGTCAGCGGCTGCGCCAGCCGGCGTGCCGCGCCGCCGGCGTCGCGCCATTCGAAGACCAGCTCCCAGCGGCCGGGCATGTGGAACATCAGGCCGTCGGCGCGGAACAGGCCCGTGCCCTGCGGTTCGACGCTGGGCCGGTAGTTCATGCCGTGCTTGTGCTCGGGCATGGTCGCGTCCACGCGCAGCGCGGCCGGCAGCGGCTGGCCGGCCGGCGCGCACAGCGCGATGTCCAGCGCGAAGTGCTTGCCCACCGGCACGGGGCTGGGCGCGGCCCGCCACGCAATCTGCCAGCCTTCGCCGGCCAGTTTCTGCGTGCCGGCACCCAACGCCTCGCCGCAGGCCCAGGCGCTTGCCGCAGCGCCGGCCAGCACGCCGGCCAGCAGCAGCCGCCTCACGGCGCGCCCGGCTTCCAGTGCGCGAACAGCGCCTCGCCGTTGCGCCAGGCGATGGCTTCAGCCAGCGGCGCCGGCAGGTCGGCCAGCCAGGCGCGTGTCCACTGCGCATGCTCGACCAGGTAGTGCCAGCGCTCGGGCGTGAAGGTGTCGGTGCCGACCATGAAGCGGTCGGGGAATTCGGTGAACAGCGCCTTCCATTCCGGCGCCACCTTGCTGCCGCTGCCGTGCTCGCTGCGGTAGGCCAGGTCGCACCACAGGTTCTTGTGCTTGCGCAGCATGGCCGCGATGGCTTCGGGCCGCTCGAAGCCCGAATGCGCCCACAGGATGCGCGCCTGCGGGTACTGCCTGAACAGCCGCTCCACCGCATCGGCATCGCTGTGCGCATGCAGCACCAGGCCGTGCTGCCTGGCCAGCTGCACCATGCGTCGGGGCACCGGCAGGTCCGCGTCGGCGCCGAACAGGTGGAACTCGCCGATGGCCGCATAACGCGCGTTCTTCAGTCGATCTTCCAGGAAGGCGGCGACGCTGTCGTCGCGCACCCAGGTGCCGATCTCGGCGCGCGTGCGGTAGGGGCGCAGCGAAGGGATGACGATGTCCGGCGCCTCGGCCAGCAGCTTCTGCGTGCCGGCATCGCCCGAGCTGGAGACCAGCGCGCGCTTCAGCCCGGCCTTGCGCAGGATCTCGGCCGCCTGGCGCGGCGGCGTCAGCTCCACCGCGTCGTGGCTGTAGTGCACGTGGGCATCGAAGATCGGCAGTTCGGCCGCGGCGGCGGGCATCGCGGCCAGGGCAAAGCAGAGCAGCAGGGTGACAGCGCGCATCGGCGGGCTCCGGCGTCGGAATGCCCTAGTCTGCCGCAGTCGCGGGCCCGGTGCTGGCGTGCACCCATTCGACGTAGGGCGCGTAGGCCTGGTCGACGGCAATGGCATGGATCGCCGGCAGCTCGTAGGGGTGCGCCTCGCGCAGCGCCGCCAGCAGCGCCGGCCAGAGCGCAGCGCGGGTCTTCAGCAGGAGCCGGAACTCGGGCTCGTGCTCGACCGCGCCCTGCCAGCGGTAGATGCTTTCGATGGCCGTGATCTGCGCGCAGGCGGCCAGCCGGCGCTCGACCATCGAGCGCGCCAGCGCACGTGCCTGCTCGGCGGTGCCGAGGGTGGTGACGACCAGCCAGGGCAGTTCCATGGCCGATGCCTCAGCGCAGCTGCATCACCGGCCAGCCGCGCTCGGCCGCGACCGCGGCCAGCCGGGCGTCGGGGTTGACGGCCACCGCGCGCTGCACCGCGCCGAGCAGCGGCAGGTCGTTGATCGAATCGCTGTACAGCATGGACTCGCACTCGTCCAGCGAAATCTGCTGCGCGGCGAGCCAGTCGTGCAGGCGCTGCACCTTGCCTTCGCGCATGTTCGGCACGCCCTGGCTGCGGCCGGTGAAGCGGCCCTGGGCATCGGTTTCGCACTCGGTGGCGATCAGCTGCGCGAAGCCCAGGTGCGCCGCGCTCAGCTCGCTGAGGAAGCGGCAGGTGGCGGTGGTCAGCAGCACCAGGTCGCCGGCATCGCGGTGCCGGTCCACCAGCGCCAGCGCACGGCTGCCGATGCGCGGCGCCACGCGCGTGTCCATGAACTCGCGGCGCAGCGCCTGCCAGTCCGCCGCACTGCGTCCGGCCAGCGTGCCGATGTAGAAGTCGCAGAAGGCCTGGGCGCTGACGGCGCCGGCTTCATAGTCGCGCGCCATCTGCGCGTTCTGCGCCTCGAAGGGGTCGCGCGGCAGCACGCAGCGGTCCATCAGGAACTCGCACCACAGCTGGTCGCTGTCGCCGTCGAGCAGCGTGCGGTCCAGGTCGAAGAGGGTCAGTCGCAAGACGGGCTCGTCAGGGCTGCCGCAGGTGCCAGGCCTTCGGCCGGGTGAAAGCCTGGATGCCGTAGGTGGACAAGGTCAGGCCCACGCCCGAATCGCCATGCCCGGACCACGGCAGCCGCGGGCTGACGCGGTCGCAGCAGTTCCAGTACACCGTGCCGGCGTTCACCTGCGCCAGCAGCTCGCGCGCCTTGGCCTCGTCGCGGGTGTAGATGCCGGCGGTGAGGCCGTAGCGCGTGTCGTTCATCAGCGCCACGGCTTCCTCGTCGCCGCGCACCTTCTGGATGCCGATGATCGGGCCGAAGCTCTCCTCGCGCATCACTTCCATCGTATGGTTCGCGCCGGTCAGCACGGTAGGCTCGAACCAGTTGCCCGGCCCGGGCCGGCTGCGCCCGCCGCTGTGCAGCGTGGCGCCCTTGGCCACGGCGTCGTCCACCTGCGCCTGCAGCACGGCCAGCTGCGGCGCGCGCGTCACCGCGCCGATGTAGGTGTCGGCCTGCAGCGGGTCGCCAATGCGCATGCCCTTGACCGTGGCGACGAAGCGCGCGACGAAGGCGTCGTGCAGGCTCTCGTGCACGTAGATGCGCTCCACCGAGCAGCAGCTCTGGCCGGTGTTGTACATGGCGCCGTCGGCCAGGCCTTCGGCGGCGGTCAGCGGGTCGGCATCGGCGCGCACGTAGACCGGGTCCTTGCCGCCCAATTCGAGCTGCAGCTTCAGCAGCTTGGGCGCCACCGCCTGCGCGATGCGCACGCCAGTGGCGTGGCTGCCGGTGAAGAACACGCCGTCCAGCCGCTGCGCCAGCAGCGCGCTGCCCACCTCGCCGGCGCCCACCAGGCACTGCATCACCGCGGCCGGCACGCCGGCGGCGTGCAGCAGGCGGGTGATGTGCTTGCCGGTCAGCGTGGCGTGTTCGCTGGGCTTGTAGAGCACCGCATTGCCGGTCAGCAGCGCCGGCACGATGACGTTGCAGCCCACGAACCACGGGTAGTTCCAGGCCGAGATGTTGGCCACCACGCCCAGCGGAACGTGGGTGATCTGCTCGTGCATGCCGCCGCCGTCGAAGACATGCTCGTCGCGGATCGAGGCTTCGGTCTGCTCCAGGAAGAAGTCGATGCGCGGCAGCAGGCCGTTGAGCTCGTTGCGCGCCTGAGTGATGGGCTTGCCCATCTCCAGCGTCAGCGCATGCGCCAGCGCGTCGAGCTCGGCGACCACGCCGGCGCGGAAGCGCTGCACGACCGCCAGCTTCTCGGCCAGCGGCACGGCCGCCCAAGCGGGCTGCGCGGCGCGTGCCGCGGCGGCCTTGGCGGCGACGCTGGCGGCATCGTCGGCATTGGGTTCGGCGAGCAGTGCGCCGGTGGCGGGGTTGTGGATCTTCAGCGTGGGCATGGTCGATTCACTCTCTGCGGGTGGCGCGCGCCGCGGCCAGGAACTCGTCCCGAAGCGCGCCGTCGTCGAAAGTGCCGTGCTCGGTGTCGTGGAACTCGGGGTGCCACTGCACGGCCGCCAGATAGCCGGGGCCGGGGCGGCGGATGGCCTCGATCATGCCGTCCTCGGGGCAGCGCGCCTCGACGTCGAAGCCGGGCGCCAGGTCCTTGATGCCCTGGTGGTGGATGCTGTTCACCTTGGCGCGGCGCAGGCCCGGGTACAGCGCCGCCAGGCGCGAGCCCTCGACGATCTCGATGTCGTGGAAGTGGCGCTCGTAGCTCGGCCCGTCGCGGTGCGCGCGCGATGCCGGCCGCTGCGTCGGGATGTCCTGGAACAGCGTGCCGCCGTGCATCACGTTCAGCAGCTGGAAGCCGCGGCAGATGCCGAACACCGGCTTGCCGGCGGCCAGGAAGGCCTGCACCAGCTCCATCTCGTAGCGGTCGCGCACGCGGTCGCCGGCCCATTCGGGCTTCAGCGGGGTCTCGCCGTAGCTCTGCGGCGCCAGGTCGTTTCCGCCCTGCAGCACCAGCCCGTCCAGCGCCTCGGCATAGTGGGCGAGCTCGATCTCCCTGCGCTGGACGATGCTGTCCGCGTCCACCGCCGGCACCATCACCGGCAGCGCGCCGCCGCCCATCACCCAGTGCGCGACCGACTGCTCCAGGTAGTGCAGCGTCTTCGTCCACACCCCGCCCATGTCGAGCACCGGGCCTTCGGGAAAGTAGATGCGCGCCGAGACGCCGATCAGCAGCCAGGGGCGTTGGAAAGGCATGTCACATCGCCTCGCGGAACAGCCGCTCGTAGTCGGTCTCGGTGGCCGGCCGCGGGTTGGTCTGGCTGGTGAAGTCCGTGTTTGCCAGCGGCACCAGCCGTGGCAGCTGCTCCAGCGTCACGCCGCGCTGCGCCAGGCCGCCGGTGATGCCGATCTGCTGCTTCAGCGCCTTCAGCCAGGGCACGAAGGCCGCACCGCCGCCGCTCAGGCCGGCGGCGTGGGCCAGTTCGTCGAACCTGGCAGGCACGGCCTCGAAGTTCCAGGCCAGCACGGTGTCGATCATCAGCGCATTGGCCAGGCCGTGGTGCATGTCGCAGACGGCGCCGAGCGCGTGCGCACAGGCATGCACGCCACCCAGGTCCTTCTGGAAGGCCACCGCGCCCATCATCGAGCACATCATCATGCCGGCGCGGGCCTGCAGGTTGCCGGGCTCGGCCACCGCGGTGGCCAGCGCGCGCGCGCCGATGCGCAGGCCCTCGAGCGCGATGCCGTCGCACATCGGGTGGAAGGCCGGCGACAGGTAGCTCTCGATGTTGTGCGTCAGCGCGTCCATGCCGGTGGCGGCGGTCACGGCCGGCGGCAGCGCCAGCGTGACTTCGGGGTCGGCGAACACCGCGCGCGGCAGGATCTTCGGGCTGAAGACGGTGCGCTTCCTGTGCGTGTCGTTCTCGCTGACCACCGCCGAGCGGCCGACCTCGGAGCCGGTGCCCGCGGTGGTGGGCAGCGCCACCATGGCGGGCAGCGGGTGGACGATGGGCCGCACCTGCGGGTGGTCCCACACGTATTCGAGGATGTCGCCTTCGTGCGTGGCGGCCACGCCCACCACCTTGGCCACGTCCAGCGCCGCACCGCCGCCGAAGCCGATGATGCAGTCGGCGCCGTGCAGCTTGTAGGCCTTGGCGCCGTCCATCACCATCGCGCAGGTGGGGTTGCCGAAGACGCCGTCGAACACCACCGCGTCCAGCGGCGCCAGGTGCGAGCGGAATTCGGCCAGCACCGGCAAGCCCGAGAGCCCGCGGTCGGTGACGATCAGCGGCCGCCTGCAGCCGGCTTCCATCAGGTGCCCGGCGACCAGCTTGCGCGCACCGGCGCCGAAGCGGATGTCGGTGGGGAAGGCGAAGCGGGCGATGCTCATGGGCAGGGTCGGAATTTGCCGGTCAGTGCCGTGTTGCCGAACTGCTGGCGCAGCGCCGGGTCGGCTTCGACCGTCAGGTAGGGGCCGGTGGCGTCCTTCATGGCCAGCAGGCTCAGGCCGGTGGGTTGTCCTTCGCCCAGCAGTGCCACGTCGAAGCCGGCCGGCGGCGGCTGTTTGCCGAAGTAGCTGTAGGCGGCGAGCGGCAGGCCGGTGCGCAGCTGCTGGCCGCCGGCACTGAGCGTCAAGGCCTGGGGCCCGACCGTCAGCCGCGCGGCGCCGGGTCGGTTGCAGTCGATGGCCCAGTTGCCGGCGTACTTGTTCAGCACCTGCAGGTCGTTCGCGGTCTGCTGGGCCTGGGCCGGCAGTGCGATGCCCATGCACAGGGGCAGCAGCATCGCGGCAAATCGGGTCATGGCGCGGGCAGGGCAGGCGGGAAGGCTCAGATGATCTCGAAGTATCGCTTATCTTCCCAGTCGGTCACGCCGTCCTGCCACTGCCGCCATTCCCATTCGCGCGTGGCCGCGAAATGGTCCACGAAGGTGTCGCCCAGCCAGTCGCGGGCGATCGCCGATTCGCGGAAGACGCGCGTCGTCTCGATCAGCGTGCGCGGAGCGCGCGGGATGTTCTCCGCGCCCTGGTTGGTGCCGGTGATCGGCGGCGCCGTGAGCTTGAGCCCCTTCTCGACGCCGTGCATCCCGGCGGCGATGACCGCGGCCATCGCCAGGTAGGGATTCACGTCGGCGCCGGGGCAGCGGGTTTCCAGCCTTGTCGCCTTCGGGCTGCCGGCGATGACGCGGAAGCTGGCGGTGCGGTTGTCGAGGCCCCAGGTGGGCTTGACCGGCGCCCAGAAGCCGTCGACCAGCCGCTTGTAGCTGTTGATGGTGGGCCAGATCAGCGGCGCGAACTCCATCATGCAGGCCACCTGGCCGGCCAGGTAGCTCTCGAACAGCTTGCTCATGCGCCGCGGGCTCTTGGCGTCGTAGAACGGGTTGGTCTTGCCCCCTTGGCCGTCCGTCAGGCTCTGGTGGATGTGGCCGCTGCAGCCCGGGTACTGCTGGCTCCACTTGGCCATGAAGCTGGGCATCACGCCGAAGCGCTTGCCGATCTCCTTGGCGCCGGTCTTGAACAGGATCGCGCGGTCGGCCGCTTCCAGCGCGCCGCTGAAGGCGATGGCCGCTTCGTAGACGCCGGGGCCGGTCTCGGTGTGCAGGCCCTCGATCGGCACGCCGAAGGCCAGCATCTCGTCCATCAGCGCGTTGAAGAAGCCGCGCTGGTCGCCCATGCGCAGCAGCGAATAGCCGAACATGCCGGGTGTGATCGGCTCCGGGCCCACGCCGCGCTTGGCCGCCCAGCTCTGCGGCGTCTCGGCAAAGTTGAACCACTCGAACTCCATGCCGGCCATCGGCGCGAAGCCCAGCTTCTGGGCCCGCTGCAGTACCCGCTTCAGCGTCTGCCGCGGGCACACCGGATAGGGGCTGCCGTCGGCGTTGACGAACTCGCCCAGGAAGAAGGGCACGCCGCCGTCCCAGGGCACGCGCCGTGCGGTGCCCAGGTCCAGCCGCGCCAGCGCATCGGGGAAGCCGTGCTGCCAGCCGGTGACCTGCGTGTTGTCGTAGCAGACGTCTGCTGAGTCCCAGCCGAAGACCACGTCGCAGAAGCCGAAGCCGCCGTCGGGATAGGGCTGGGCCGCGCCGAAGAACTTGTCCTTGTGCAGGACCTTGCCGCGCAGGATGCCGTCGACGTCGCTGACCGCGACCTTGACCTTGGTGTGGCCTTCTTCGCGCAGGGCGGCCAAGGCGGGATGCTCGTTGCGGGTCTTGGCGGACGTGTGCATCGGTGGGTCGATGGAGCGGGCAGGGAGGCTTCGTGGAGTATGGCATCGGCCTGCGCGGCCGCGCTGGGGCTGGCCCTGGCGCCATGGGGCCCGCGCGCCGAAGCGGCGCCGCGGCGCGTGCTGATGATCTCTTCCTTCGGCCGCGACTTCGCGCCCTTCGATTCCATGGTGGCCACCTCCCGGCTGGTCCGTGCCGCTGGGCGGCGGCATCGGCAAGGTCTTCCACTTTGGCAAGCTGCCCGTCAACGCGCAGATCGGCGGTTACTACAACGTGGTGCACCCCGACAACGGCGCCCACTGGCAACTGCGCGCGCAGGTGCAGTTCACGTTCGCGAAGTGAGCGTCCGGTGCGATTGGCGACCCCGAAACCCGCAAGGCCGTCCCGGTCGTCCGCCAACACCCGCAGCAGGACGACATTCCGGTCGGCGCCGTCTACGTCATGCCCAGTGCCGCAAGACTGTCGAAAAGGCGCGCCCGAGCCGCCGCAAACCGCGGGAAGTCGCCACTCAGGCGGCGAGCGATGGCTGCGCGGTCGAAATTGGGATGACGGCGCCGGAACTCGTCCAACGCCAGTTGGGCTTCGGCGCGCTGCCCCAGCTGCAGCAGCGCTGCCGCTTCCACCGGTGGCCAGGGCAGCAGGGGGTTCGTCGCATGCGCCTTGCGTGACCACTGGAGCGCCCGGTCGAGGTCACCCGCCATGTAGTGCGACCAGGCGAGCCGGTACATCCACTCCGCGCGGAACGAATCGAGTGGGCTCAGGCGCAGCGCCCGCTCCAGCGCCTCGATGGCGGCCTCGGGCTGGTCGTTGTGATGCAGCGCCTCGCCGAGCCCGCCCAGCGCCACCGGGTGCGGGTGGTGCTCGACCCACAGGCGCGCACGCTGCAGCATCGTAGGAAAGTCGTTGCGGTTGTAGGCCTCGATCACCCGCGCCTGCATGGCGAAGTAGCCGTCGGGCGCGATGCGGTCGAGCGCCATGCTGGCCTGCTCGGCGCGCAGCCGGGCCGCAGCCCGGGCTTCAGCCCCGGTGATCCAGTTGTTGTTGAGGGCCTGCACGTTGCCGATGGCGATCATTCCCCAGCCGCGCGCCGAGTCGGGATCCACGGCCACCGCCTGTTCGGCCAGCGCCAGGAGCGCCAGCACGTTGTCCCGGTTGACTCCGCGGTGCCAAAGCCCCATCGCACGGGTTGCAAGGTCGTCCGCGGTCACCTGCGACGGCGACAGCGCCTCGGCGCGCACTGCGGCCGATTTCAAGGCCTGGACGGAGAGCGCGCGGGCCAACCCGCGTGCCACCTCGTCCGCGGCCTGACCGAACAGCGCGCGCTCGAACTCGAACACCTGGGCCCAGCGCTGCGCGCCCGACTCGCCGTCGACGAGCGTCAGGCTCAGGCGAAGCTTGTCGCCATCGCGATTCAGGGTGCCGCTGACCACCTCCCGGACCTGGAGCTCGCGCGCCACCGCGCGCGGGTCGACCACCCGGCCGCGGTAGGCCGCGGCTGTGCCGCGGGCGATGACCGTGAACGCATCGACCCGGGAGAGCTCGGCGATCACGTCGTTGTGCAGCACGTCGGCGAAAGCTTCGGTGTCCGGCCCAGCGCCCTCGGCCGCAAAAGGCAGCACCACCATCGCCAGGTGCTTGTCGACCTTGGCGTCGAGCCGGTCCCGAAGCGTCAGGACAAGGACCAGCGCCAGCGCCGCCAGCACCAGCGATGCGGCAGCGGCCCAGCGCCAGCGTGCGAGCTTTGGTGTTGCCCTGGGTGCCGTTTCAAACACCGACCCGGCTGGCGACTCGGCCGCCGGCACGATGGGCGCCGAGGGTGCCGTGTCGACCTTGCCCGGAACGAGCATGTAGCCGCGCCGCGCGACGTTGCGCACGAGCCGGTGCTCGCCATCGCCCAGCACGCGCCGGATGTCGGCCACCGCGGCGGCGAGCGAACCGTCGCCGACCACGACCGCCGGCCACACGATGGCCATCAGCTCATCCTTGGTCACCACCTGGTTGGCCTGCCGGCCGAGCACAAGCAGGACTTCCAGTGCCTGCCGGCGCAGCGGCGCCGGGCGACCGTCGCTGCCGAGCAACTCGCCGCGCAGCAGGTCGAGCGTCAGGTCGCCCAGCGGCAGGCGGCTGGCTGCCGCCGCCTGCTCTGCTGCCGACCGGTCGTTCATGCGTCACCGCCTCCGGATTTCGAAGTTTTTTCGATCCGTTTTGCGGATTCTTTCAGGACTTGGCGTTGCCGTCCTCATAGCTTTCACGGACCCCTCATTTCCCCGAAAGGAACCTGCAATGCCGAAACTGCCTGCCTTCTGGCGTCTGGACGCCGGCCTGGCGATGCCCGCGGCGGCGGCTGCGCTGCTGGTACTCAGCGCCTGCGATCTCCAGCAGCAGGGCCCGCCGCCGAGCTACCAGGACTCGAAGCTGGATGTGACGAACGCGATCAATGGTCCGGCTGCCGCCGAAGCAGCGGCCACCACCGCGGCGTCGGCCTCGGCGCCGTCGGCGCGCCCCTGAGCATGCG
>Ga0114939_10001999_pt1 | contig 15645 bp, 11 predicted proteins | sample AshMeaCrysSpring_FD_87196 | JGI IMG/M metagenome (GOLD analysis project Ga0114939, IMG submission 87196) | Groundwater microbial communities from Big Spring, Nevada to study Microbial Dark Matter (Phase II) - Ash Meadows Crystal Spring | ecosystem: Environmental > Aquatic > Deep subsurface >... | reverse complement strand
AGACCTACGACGACGCGGTCATCCTGCTCGGCCCGACGTCGCTCGTGACGATCGCAGATGGGGGGCTCACTGCCGGAGGCGCGTTCGACGGTACGGCCGGGACGCTGACACTGGATCTCGGTGCGGGGGCCGCCGTGCTGACGAATGCGGCAAACGATTTCGGCGTGGTTGAGGTCGTGAGCGCGAGCGCCGTAACCCTCGTGGACGCCGATGCCCTGGTGCTGGGAGGTGCGCAGCTCATCGGAATGCTGCACGTGACTGCCGGCGGAGCGGTCACCCAGAGCGCGCCGGTCGCCGCGGCGACATTGAGCGTGCGGACACTGAGCGACGCCGGTGCCGCAATCACGTTGACGGACGCAGGTAACGACGTCGATGCAGTGAACCTCCAGGCTCGCAATGCAGGCGGTGACATCAATGTCGTGGCTGGGGTTGGCTACGTCGATGCGGACGACGTCACGGTGCAGGGTCTGCAGACAGCCGGTGCGGCCACCGTGAGTTCGCCCGGCACGATTCGGGTCGACGCCGACGTCGCGGCCGGTTCGCTGACGATACGCAGCGCGACTGCTGACATCGTCCTGGCGGCGGGTCGGACGTTGACGACCGACGGCGCCGGCACCCAGCTGGTGCTGGATGCGGCCCGGCGATTCGTGAACGAGGGCGCGACTCTGGTGCCGGGCACGGGTCGGTGGGTGATCTACTCGGCTGATCCCGCGCTCGACCAGTTCGGCGGCCTCGCGAGCGGACAGACGGCGCTCTGGGGATCCACGTCGGCGAGTCTTGCGCCGGAGGCAGCGCCCGCTGGGAACCGCTACGTATTCGGCGTTCCACGCACGCTGACGTTCAGCTCGGTGGACGCGACCAAGATCTATGGCGATGACAGTGCCACCCTGGTCTCTTCGAGCTGGCTCGTGACCGGCCTGGAGACGGACACCTTTGGCGGGGCATTCCTGCCGGACGATCCAGCGACCGCCTACTCGGGCACGCCGACGGTCACGTCGGCGGGCTCCTTGGGGAATGCAGCGGTTGCCGGTTCGCCGTACCGGATCGACATTGCGCCCGGCACGTTGTCGGCGGGGCCAGGGTTCACGCTGACGTTCGATTCCGCCGGCAACCTGACCGTCGCGGCACGCCCGATCGATGTGGTCGCCGACGATTCGAGCAAGCAGTACGGTGAGGCCGACCCGCCACTCACGTACGTGCCGACCGGCATGGTGAACGGAGACGCGCTCAACGGTGCCCTGACTCGCGATCCCGGCGAAACCGTGCTCGGCAGCCCATACCGGATCACGCAGGGCACGTTGACCGATGCGTCGAATCCGAACTACCTGATCACGTTCACCGGAGGGTACTTCACCGTCGTCCCTGGCAGCGTAACCCCCGACAATCGGGCGCTGGAGCTCGCCCTGATCCGGGCCCGGCAGGAGTGGTTCGCGCCCGCCTGCGTGCAGCCGCAAACTGCAAGTCTGCCCGGTGTGTTTGCGGTGGAGCAGGAGCGTCTGGACCGCGCCGCCAGCAGCCTTCGGATTTCACCCCGGCCGATCTGTCGCGCCTCGCTGCTCTGAATCGGTCACGGCATGGCGGCCGCGACGAGCTGCGAGCGCGCAACCGCTCCCTGGTGGCGCCTCATGCCGTGGGCTTCACGTTGGCATTGAGCCGGAACAGGTTGGTCGGGTCGTACTTGTTCTTGAGCTCCGTCAGCCGGCCGATGTTGCCCTGGTAGTTCTCGTCGACCTGGCGCTGCGGCTCGAAGGCGACCTCGTTCGTGTAGTAGCCGTCGGTGAATGGCTGCAGCCGCGCCCAGTAGTCCTTTACGTATGCGATGTGCGGTGCCGCGTCGCTGTCCATCGGCCAGGTGACGACCGCGAACATGTTGAGTTTCGAGCGACGATGCGGGAATGCGGTGGCGTCCGGCGCGACGCGCCCGATGGCGCCGCCGGAGTGCTGGAAGAACACCGTCGTGCTGCGGCCCGGGTCGGGTTGGAAGCCATCCATCAGTGCGGTGACCAGTCCGGGCGGGAAGTCGTCAATGAACCCGGACTTGAGATACTGCCCCTCGTTGCGCGGATCCGTGCGATCCCCCGAGCGCTGCAGCTGTACGTAGTCGACCGGCTTGATACTGTCCTTCAGTGGCTTGCCGAGCTTGCGCAGCGGCGCGAGCACGCGGTCAGCGTCGCCGGCGGGCCCGGAGTAGCAGACCTCGATCAGGAACACACCGTCCTTGCCGCCGGGCGGCGCGGACATGACGGCGTCGCAGTACAGGTCGTCCGGTGCGCCGGGGCTGTAGTTCGCGAAGAAGTCGAGCAGCTCCCGCGCCCGTGAGATCGGGAAGACGATCTCGCCGCCGATCACCTGCCGCGCCATGGGATGCAGTGCGAACTCGAAAGTGGTGACGACACCGAAGTTCCCTCCGCCGCCACGCACGCCCCAGAACAGGTCCGGGTTCTCCTCGGCGCTCGCATGCAGCAGGCGGCCATCCGCCGTGACGATGTCCACGCCGCGCACGTTGTCCAGCGCGAGGCCGAAGCGACGGGCCAGGCGGCCAAAGCCTGCGCCGAGCGTGAGTCCGCCCACCCCGGTGTGAGAGACGGTGCCCGCGGTGGTCACGAGCCCGACGGACATCGCCTCGTGATCGAGCTCGCCAAGCAGGCTGCCGCCCGCCACGTAGGCGATGCGCGCGTCCGGATCGATACGCACGGCGCGGAACCGCGACAGGTCGATCTGCATGCCGCCTTCGCAGGTCGACTTGCCGGCGTAGCTGTGCCCGCCGCACTTCACGGCCAGCAGCATGTTGTGCTGTCTTGCGAACGTGACCGCGGTGCGCACGTCCGCCGCGCCGCTTGGCTGCACCACCAGCGCGGGATGCTTGTCGATCGAGGCGTTCAGCACGTGCCGAGCCTCGTCGTAGCCCGGCTGGCCCGGCAGAAGCAGCGCCCCGCGGAGGCTGTCGCGCAGAACCTGCACGTCGCTGCGGGCAAGCACGACCTTGGCACCGTTGCCGGTGACGGCTTCGATGTCGGCAGAGACTGGCGTGAGTGCCGCAAGCGCGCGGCTGTTTGCGAGCGTAGCCCCGAGCGCAGCCGCCATCGACGACTTCAGGAAATCGCGTCGGTCCATGGTTCCCCCTGCGGATCAGCTTGTTGTCGTGCGGGGGAGGATACGCCAGGAACGGGGTGATGGCTCCCGCCGTCATGCACGCACAGGGTCGCTGCCTGTACGGTTGCCGCAGTTGGACCTGCGGGCGGCGCGGGTCACCGAGAATGGTGCCCGGCTCGGCACCGGCCGCGTCCTGCGGTCGGTGCCGAGTTGGGCATCAGCGGATGGTCTTGCTGGCCTCGGCCGAGAGGTCGCTCTCCGTGCCGTCGCTCGTGTAGGCGAGCACTGCGAAGTACCACGTCGCCGGCCCGAGGTTCTCGACCTCGGCGGAAGTGACACCGGCGCCGGGCACGCGCAAGACCTGGTCATACTGCCGCGATCGAGTGCCGTAGTGAATTTCGTAGCCCGCCAGATTTCGCAGCGGCGTGCCATCGGTGTTCGTTTCCGGCGCCACCCACCTCAGGGTCACTGACGACGCGGTCGTGCTCCCGGACACCTCGATGTTGAACGCGGGCAGTGCGGTCGTGGCCTGGCCGTCACTCACGCTGATGATGATGTTCGAATGGGTCCCTGCCGCGGACGAAGCCGGTGTGCCGGACAGGGTGCCATTCACCGGGTTGAACACGGCCCAGGCTGGCCCGTTGGCGATGCTGAAGCTCAGTGCATCGCCGTCGGGGTCGGACGCAGTCGGACGGAACGAGTAAGCGCTGCCCACCGTCGCCGTGGTGGCCGGCGAGCCGGAAATCGTTGGCGCACGATTGGCGGCCGAGACGGTGATCGAGAATGCCGGCAGCGAGGTGGTGGTCCGGCCATCGCTCACGCTGATCGTGATATTGCCGTAGGTGCCGACGTGCTCGTTGGACAAATTGCCGCTCAAGCTGCCATTTGCCGCGCTGAAGCTGGCCCAGGCGGGTCTGTTGGCGATGCTGAAGCTCAGTGCGTCGCCGTCGGGGTCGGAAGCGGTCGGACGGAACGAGTAAGTGCTGCCCACCGTCGCCGTGGTGGCCGGCGAGCCGGAGATGGTCGGCGCACGATTGCTGGAGGTGCCGGACGAGACGGTAATCGAGAACGCCGGCAGCGACGTCGTGGCACGACCATCACTCACGCTGATCGTGATGTTCGAGTAGGTCCTGCGTGCCGAGGATGGCGGCGTGCCATAGAGCCGGCCGGTCGAGCGGTTGAAGTCTGCCCAGGCGGGCTTGTTGGCGATGCTGAAGCTCAGTGCGTCGCCATCGGGGTCGGAAGCAATCGGACGGAATGAATAAGTCCTGCCCACCGTCGCCGTTGGGGCCGGCGAGCCGGAGATCGTCGGGGCGCCATTGCGTGGAGATACCGTGATTGAGAAAGCGGGGAGTGACGCAGTCCGCCGGCCGTCGCTTACGCGAATGACGATGTTGCTGTACGTGCCGACCCTCGTGCTCGATGGTGTGCCATACAACCTGCCGGTCGTCGCGCTGAAGGCCGCCCATCTGGGCTTGTTGCTGACGCTGAATCGCAGTCTGTCGCGGTCCGCGTCCGCCGCGGTCGGACGGAACGAATACGAGCGGCCGACCGTCGCTGTCCTCGGCGGCGTGCCGGAGATCGTCGGCGCGCGATTGGCGGTTGCGTCGGTCGACGCGTCCGGGGCAACCGCGTCTTGCGCCGATCCTATCGCGGGCGCAAGCACCAGCAGGGCGGTGCAGAGGAACTTGTAAAGGGGGTTGGCTCGTTGGAGTACGGTGAAGACCGGCACTATTGCTCCAGGCTCTGATGCGAACGAGGTGACCAAGGATCACGCCGTTCGGTGACTGTGCCGTGATGTCGGATGGCCGAGTCACCACGGTGCGCAGTTCCAGATCGCTGCTGGCGCCGCAAAAAGCTACCGGTGGTGCGTTGGAAGGGGTGACGGGAGAGGGGACGGGGCCCCGGCAGGTCACCGCTGGCAACACCGCTATCCTCGGGAGAGACCCACTGAGGACCGGAAGCTTTGCGTCCCCGCCTCACGACGGGTTTGCCTTGATCAGCGTCTCGAAACCGCGGGGATTATGGCAACTGCGTCCGTCACCGCAATCCGCATGCTGTCGCCATCTGGAGACAGTTGGGGCGATGGCGACCGCCGCGAAACTGAGTTAGCCGCAAGCAGTGTCCCGCAGGTCTTTGTTCGGACTGACAGTTGCAGCCATCCGGCCACACGAATCGTCTGGCGACTTAACAATAATGCCGTCTGGTAACTTAACAATAATCATGAGGACGCCTTCGCGCTCTCGACTCATGCGATAGAAATGTTCGGGAAACGCGTTGGTCACGGCAGTCCGGCGGAATCGCGGAGACCATGTCGCAGAAGCTGCGAGAGCGCTCCGCGGCAGTTCACCGCGCGCCATCGAGCAGCCCTTTGTTAACCAACTGACGCGACCGGGCGTCGTGGACCGGCGGCACGGCCACGGTCTCGCGTTCATCCAAGAGGTTGGCAAGCTGACTTTCGGCGGCGTCAGCGGGGCGGATCGGCGGGCCTGTCCACCAGCGGCTCGATCAACGACTCTTCACCTTTTCCTTCACGCACCGGATCCGCCGAGTCGTTCCAGCCGAGGTCCTCGGTGTCGTGCGGTGGCACCGGCTCGCGCGACAGCCACACCACCAGTCGCATCCCATCGGTGAAGTACGGGTCGCCAGTCAGGTTGCGGCGTGGATCATCGATCGTCGCGGCTCCGACGCCCTTGACGAATGCAAACCTGCCGACCGCCTCGCTCTGCAACAGGCTGTGGAACAGGTATTCCCGCGATTCATCCACGACCGGGTCGATGATGTGGGTGGTCAGTGATGGCGACTTGCTCGTCATCTTCACGCCGATGTCGCGGCTGACCTGCCCGATCCACACAGGTCTTCCTTCGCACCGGAAGGGCGCCAGCCACAGGCGCATGTGATTCCGTTGCGAGATCGTCGCCCGTCCGCGCTGCAGCGCGACGTCCTGCTTGCGCCCGAACGCGTACAGCGAGCTCACCGGCGCGGTATAGAAGGACTGATGAGCGATGGCGGCGCCCACCATGCGTCGGATGCTGTCGACGGTGATTGCCTCGGTGAAGGTCCAGCCACTCTCGACCAATGAGGCAACCGCGTCCTCCCCGCTCCCGACGATGACCACGTTGATCGGATCGCCCTCGCCGGTGCCGTCCTCCCGGCTCGTGCAGCAGGGCAGTTCCCGGAGACGCTGCCGGAACTGCTGCAGGGTCAGGTCGGGGAAACTGTCGACTTTCTGGTAGAGCTGCTGCAGCGGTGACTGCTCGTAGTCAAATCCTTGCGTCGGCAGCAGGACTGCAAATCGCAGGCGGACCGAACGCTTGTGCCCGGAGAGCCGCACGTCGACGAACCGCCCGCCGCGGGTGTATGTCGCGTACACGTAGCCCTCGTTGGTGGTCCCCGCTTTCAGGAAAAGCGGCATCGCGCTTTGACGGAAGGCCTGTAGCAGCGTGGCAGCCGCCGAGCTGTCGAGCTTGGCGCTGGCTACCAGCGCCGCCTCGTCGGCCGAATAGTAGTCCCGGTCGATCGCGATCGGGAGCAACCAGTAGTCCACGTCGCTGGCGTTCTCGATGCGAAGCCAGATCGGCTGGATCCCGAACCTGGCGAGCTCGACGCCGAACAACTGCGCCGCATGCGCCTCGGTCGGGATAGCCACCTCGACGGTGACCCCGTCCTGCTCCAGGGTTTGCACCCGCCCGAGATCGAGCGGCAACGCCTCCTTGCCAGGCTCGGGGCCGCTCGTCGCAGGCGCGGGTGAGGGCCCGGCGGCACAACCAGACAGCCCGACGAAGGCGAGCAGGATCGGTACCCAGTCCGGTATGACGCATCGCTTCATACAGGGACTTTAACCGCCCGCAATCACAGTGTCGCGCGACAGGGCGCACGAATCAGTTCGTCGCACGGCGCCATGGCGGGTGTCCGAGTCGGGTCGGTGGCGGATGGAACGGTCCTTGGAGCTTTCTGGCAGGCGCCCACGTAGTCTGGCGAGCATGCCCGGTCGCGCCCGGGGCGCTGCGTGATTCCCGGGCTCCCAGGCCGACCTCCAGCTGCCACAGTAGGCACATTCGATTGCTCGCTACAGCGCCTGCATCGGGCAGGCGGGCGACGCGCCCGCTTACAAGACGACACAGAGGTTTCCCGAATGAAGACCCGCATCACCGAACTCTTCGGCATCGAGCACCCGATCATCCAGGGCGGCATGCATTACGTGGGCCTCGCGCCGCTCGCCTCGGCCGTCGCGAACGCCGGCGGCCTCGGCATGATCACCGCCCTCACGCTCAAGACGCCGGAGCTGCTCGCCAGGGAGATCGCACGGTGCAAGGAACTGACCGACAAACCATTCGGCGTGAATCTCACGTTCCTGCCGGCCTTCAAGGAACCGCCGTATCCCGAGTACATCGCAGTAATTGTCGAAGCCGGCATCAAGGCCGTGGAGACAGCCGGGCGCAGTCCGGAGAAATACCTGCCGTCGCTCAAGGCAGCCGGCATCAAGGTCATCCACAAGTGCACCTCGGTGCGCCACTCGCTCAAAGCCCAGAAGATCGGCTGCGATGCAGTGAGCGTTGACGGCTTCGAGTGCGGCGGGCACCCGGGCGAGGACGACGTCCCCAACTTCATCCTGTTGCCGCGGGCGGCAGAAGAACTGAGCATCCCGTTCGTCGCCTCCGGTGGCATGGCGGATGGACGCAGCCTCGTGGCGGCGCTCGCGCTCGGGGCCGACGGAATCAACATGGGCACCCGCTTCATCGCCACGAAGGAGGCGCCGGTGCACGAAAACGTCAAGCAGGCGCTCGTCGACGCCACCGAGCTGGACACGCGCCTCATCATGCGCCAGCTCCGCAATACCGAGCGTGTGCTCAACAACGCTGGCGTCGCGCGGGTGCTCGAGATCGAGCGCGAGAAAGGCGACAAGCTCGCGATCGCCGACATTTTCGAGCAGGTGGCGGGCATCTACCCGAGCGTGATGATCGATGGAAAGGTCGATGCCGGAGCCTGGAGCTGCGGCATGGTCGCGGGTCTCATCCACGACATACCGTCAGTCAAGGAGCTCGTCGACCGGATCATGTCGCAGGCGGAGGAACTCGTCCGCGCGCGGCTCGAGGGTATGCTTGCGTGACTTGACGATCGCCAGACGGATCCAGACCCCACGACAGGAAGGCGTCTCATGATTATCGAAGTCGAACAGCGCGATCACCTCCTGGTGATGGGTGTGCGGCGGCCGCAGAAGATGAACGCCCTGAGCCGCGAGATGTACCACTCGCTGGCCCGCGCCCTTCATCGCCTGGAGCACGACCCGCAGCTCTGGGTGGGCGTGATCTGGGCCGAAGGGCCGCACTTCACCTCTGGCGTCGACCTGAGCGACTGGGCGGACGCCTTCGCATCCGGCACGCCTTTTCCGGTCGGTGAGGGGGAGATCGATCCGTTCTCCATCACCGGGCCGCGCATGTCCAAGCCGCTGGTGATCGCCGTGCAGGGACGCTGCTACACGTGGGGCTGGGAGCTGCTCCTCAATACCGACCTGCGGGTCGCCGCCACGGACACGCGCTTCGCGATGCTCGAGGTACGCCGGGGCTTCTACGCCTGCGGCGGCGCCACGTTGCGACTGCCACGCGAGATCGGCTGGGGCAATGCGCAGCGCTACCTGCTCACCGGCGACGAGCTCGGTGCGCAGGAGGCGCATCGGCTCGGCCTCGTTCAGGAACTCTGCGAGCCCGGACAGCAGCTCGACGCCGCGCTGGCGCTCGCGGGTCGCGTGGCGAGGGCGGCGCCGCTCGGCGTGCAGGGCAGCCTGCGTTCGTCCCGGTTGTGCTTGCTCGAGGGCGAAGCCGGCGCCGTCGGACCGATGTTCGACGGCATGGCGGAGGTAATGCGCAGCGAGGACGCGGCCGAGGGCGTTCGATCATTCGTCGAGCGGCGCGAGGCGAACTTCAAGGGCCGCTAGCGCCGCACGAGCCTGCTGCCCATCGGGCCTGGCCGCACCGGCAATCGAGAGGACAGGCATGAGCTACTCGAGAATCGCGGGCACCGGCAGCTACCTGCCAGCCACGGTGCTGACGAACCAGGATATCGAGAAGCGAATCGATACCTCGGACGAGTGGATCTTCTCCCGGACCGGTATCCGCACGCGGCGCGTCGCAGCCGAGGGAGAGGTCACCTCCGATCTCGGCGCGAATGCGGCGCGCGCGGCAATGATGGCGGCGGGCGTTGCGGCCAGTGACATCGACCTGATTGTCGTCGCGACCACGACGCCCGACATGGTGTTCCCGTCCACCGCCTGCATCGTGCAGAAGAAGCTCGGTATCACACGCGGCGCGGCGCTCGATGTGCAGGCGGTCTGCACGGGCTTCGTCTACGCGCTCGCCATTGCCGACAAGTTCGTCGCGTCCGGTCAGCACCAGCGGGCGCTGGTGATCGGCACGGAGATCTTCTCGCGCCTGCTCGACTGGAGCGATCGACGCACCTGCGTGCTGTTCGGCGACGGTGCCGGCGCGGTCGTGCTCGAGCGCTCCGAGTCGCCGGGCATCCTCTCCACGCACCTGCATGCCGACGGCGATTACGGAGACATACTCTGCGTACCGGGCGCGCTGCACGGTGGCGCGGTACAAGGCCGCGCGTTCCTGCACATGGATGGACAGGCCGTTTTCCGCTTTGCGGTGCGTGCACTGGAGGAAGTCTGCGAGGAGACGCTGGCGCACACCGGACTCACCGGGGCCGACATCGACTGGCTCGTGCCGCATCAGGCCAACGTGCGCATCATCGAGGCCACTGCGCAGAAGCTCGGCCTGCCGCCCGAGCGGGTCGTGATGACGCTGGAGCACCAGGGCAATACCTCGGCCGCGTCGGTACCCCTGGCACTCGACGCAGCGGTTCGCGACGGCCGCATCCAGCGAGGTCACCTCGTGATGCTGGAGGCCGTCGGCGGCGGCATGACCTGGGGCTCGGTGCTGCTGCGATGGTGAGGCCTCCGCATCCCACGAAGCCTCGCGGGCTCGCCGAACTGGACCGCGCCATGAGTCGGGCGGAGCGCTACGACGAGTGGCTGGAGATTGCCCACGAGCACGATCGCCGCTCGGGAGCCGACGCATGGCGCAAGGATGACCAGTGCGAATGGATCCACGCGGGCGAGCTTCGCGCGAGCATCGCGCGCCTGCGACGGATGCGGAAGCGTGGTGAGACCTGGCAGCTCCTGAACGTATTCCAGGACACGCTGTTCCGGCACCAGGGCGAGTGCGCCCAGCCCGAGCTGTACCAGGTGGCCCGGGCCGGCACGAAACGCATCGTCGAGGAGTACCTCGGGGAGCTCGAAGCCTGCTTCGCATACCTCCTCGAGCTGGATGAGCCCGGTGTCGACGATGCCTATCGCCTGGCTCAGGTGAAGCGGGTCGGACGGGTCTATGGCAGGCCCGCCCTGATGCTTTCGGGCGGTGCGCTGCTCGGTCTGTTCCATTTCGGCGTCGTAAAGGCGCTGTTCGAGCAGGACCTCCTGCCGCGCACGATTTCGGGCTCCAGCATGGGCGCCATCATCGCGGCCTGGGCATGCGTGCACACCGACGACGAGTTGCGCGAGCTGTTCGCCGATCCCGCGCCTGCTCAATTACCTGTCGGCACCCGAGGTGCTGGTGAACAGCGCAGTGCTTGCTTCCTGTGCCATCCCGGTGGCATTCCAGCCGGTGCAGCTCATGGCCCGGCGGCGCGGCCGAGTCGAGCCGTGGATGAAGAACGAGCGGTGGATCGATGGCTCCGTTCGCAACGACCTGCCTTTCGACGCACTTCGGCAGATGCTGAACATCAATCACTTCATCACCTCGCAGACCAATCCACACGTATTGCCGCTGCTCACCATGTCGCCAGCGGGTCCGGGCCTGGCGGCGGCACTGGTCCGGGCCGGCGGCAGCGTCTACCGGCACGCCTCGACGCAGGCGCTGGACGTGCTGCGCAGGCATGCGCCGGGCGATCGACTGCGCGCCCAGTTCGACAAGGCGCATGGCGTGTACAGCCAGGACTACGCCGGTACGGACATGCACGTCCAGTTGCCGCTTCGCCCCCGGCTGTTCGCCAAGATGCTCAGCAATCCCTCGCTGCAGGAGTTTCACGAGTACACCCGCATGGGCGAGCGGGCGACGTGGCCGTTGATCCCCATGATTCGCGATCGCACCCGTCTCTCGCGCATGTTCGGCAATGCGATCGGCATGCTGATGACGCGCATGGCGCAGGCGGCGACCAGCAAGGCGGGACGGAACCCGGCGCGCCGTCAGCGCTCGGAGTTCACCGACGACTGATAGCGCAGTACCTTGAACGCGTCCACGGAGCCCACCGGCTCATCGGCGAACCAGACCTGGATCATCGGCCGATCAGCCGACTGCCATTGCTGCTGGGTCACGAGCCATTTCTTCACGAACTCCTCGACCGTCCGTCGCGCGGACTCGCGCTGCATCTGGATATAGGCCGGGCTCATCGCTTTCTCGGCGAGCTTCTTCGTAAGCGTGCGCTCCAGCGCGTCGACATCGACCTCCCCGGTGAACGGCAGGAGCATCCACGTGCCCGCGACGTCCTTTTCCATCTTGCCGAGGTCGACGGCCACCGGAAGGGACGGCCGCACGGCGGGCACGACCACCATGAAGAGATCTCCGTTGCGCCACACCTTCCACTCGGGCGCGAGCTCGATGTGATAGCGGTAATGCGCCGGTACGCGGATGCGTGGCACCGTTTCGCCGACAGGCACCCCGAGCAGCGTGTACACATATTTCGTGTCGAACGATTCCTGCGCCCGGATCTGCGACACCTCGAGCAGGCCGCCGCGCGTGCGCATGACGAGAATCTCCTCGCCCAGCGCCGAGTGCGTCACGTTGCCGCGCGAGCCGAACGGCCAGTCGCCGGTCAGCCGTGGCAGCACGAGGGCAAGCAGGGCGCCGAACAACGCAGCAGCGAGGGCAATCCAGAAGGTCTTCATGGCCGTGAGTCTAGCGCTCAGCCCTGATCACCACACCTGCCGGAATGCGCACCGCTCTGCGTTCGCGGCAGCTGGCACTCGTGGCCACCGGACGGTACTCTCGGCCGCGAACGCAAAGAAAAACCGGACTCCGTGGGCGGCCGCCGTGCAGGCGGCAGCCGATGGTGCCGCGAGTCATGCCCGATCATCGCCAGGTGAGGAGTGCCAGCCATGAGTCGCATGCCTTATTCCCCGGTCACGAAGTTGCTGCGCCGGATCCATGGTGCCGTGCAGCGGTCGGAGCGGACGGGAACGTCGCCCCGCGAGATTCTCGAGCAGGACCGAGAGTTGCGGCGTCGACTCGCGCGGGAGTATGCGCAGCGGCAGTCGAGGCGCGGGTTCCTCAGGCAGGCCGGCCTCGCCGGAGCTGCACTTGGTGCCGGCGGATTCGCACGGGCGGCCGCAGCTGCTGGCAGCGGCGCAAGCGGACGCGACCCGGGACGGGTGGCGATCATCGGCGCGGGAGCCGGCGGCCTTCGCACGGCGCATCGTCTGCATCAGTACGGCTGCAGGTCCACGATCTATGAAGCCAGCACCCGGATTGGCGGGCGCATGTACTCCAACTCCGACTACTTCACGGGCGGGCGCGTCGTGGAGTGGGGCGGGGAGCTCATTTCGACCGAGCACACCAGCCTGCGCAACCTCGCGCACCAGCTGAACCTCGAGCTGGAGGACGCGAACAAGTCGTCGGTGGGCGAGGAAGAGGTGTACTTGATCGACGGCGTGCTGCGCAGCGAGGCCGACCTGCTGGCGGAGTGGCTGGGAGGGCTGTACGAGCTCGTGAAGCGTGCCCAGCAGGAAGCGCCGTGGCAGCCGTTCTACGACTCCTGCACGGAAGCGCACCGCAGGTATGACTGGATCGAGGCCGGCGAGTGGCTGGCAGCGAACGGGATCGGACGCGAGCACTGGGTGCACAAGCTGCTGATGAGCAACCTGGTCGCCGAATACGGCCTCATCGACAACAACTCGGCGCTCAACCTGATTTATCTCCTCGGCTGGTCTACGCGCCGTTCCGGTGGCCTGCCACTCGCGGGCACCGACGAGCGCTTCCATGTAGTGGGCGGCAATGATCGCGTCATCCACGCCATGGCCGCACAGCTGCCGGCAGGTGCCCTGCAACTCGGAAAGGCGCTGAACGCGGTGCGCGGTCATCGCGCTGGTCCGTACACGCTCTCGTTTGCCGATGGCAGCCAGACCGAGTGCGACCAGCTGGTCTTCGCGATGCCGTATCACCTGATCAGGACCGTGGATATCGACGCTCGCCTCTGGGATGCGTTCAGTGCGCCGAAGCGGGCGGCCATCTCGAACATCAAGCCAGCCGACAACGGCAAGCTGCAGCTCGAGTTCGCCTCGCGCTACTACGACCGATCGCGGGTCGTGTCGGGTGAGGTCGTGCGCCTGAGCGCCGTGGCGTACTCGGGTATCGGCACTGCCAAAGCGCCCGGCTTCATCTCGACCTGGGAGGGAAATCCGCGGAGTCCTTCCGAGCTCGGGATCATCGTCAACTACACGGGCGGTTATGCGGGCGAGACCCTGCGCGATGCGACCGCGATCCCGGGGTCGCAGGCGCCGTACTTCGGCCAGGCCGCCAGCAAGGACGTCGCCAGGGTGCTGGCCGATTTCGACAAGATCTGGCCGGGCATCAAGTCCCAGTTCACGGGCCGGGCACTGGTCTCGAACTGGTGGGACAACCCCTACTCGCGCGGCGCGTTCATATCGCCGGACATCGGCGCGATGACGAGCTGGTGGGGTGCCCAGCTGGAGCGTGAGGGGAACATCCACTTCGCCGGCGAGGCCTGCGACGTCGAGTACTGGTCGTACATGAATGGCGCGATTCGTTCCGGAGAACGCGTGGCCAAGGACATTGCGCAGGCCTGAGCTGGAATCGCGATGCGGGGCGGGGCCGGGCCGGGGACGGATCCGGGCGAGTGGGACGAGAGCAGCGTGGTCAGCGGTTATCCGCTGCCACCTTCGACCGGGTGGCCCTCAGCCCGCCAGCGGAGCATGCCGCCGGCGAGGTTCGCGACGTCGCTGAAGCCCTCCTTCTGCAGCATCACGACCGCTTGCGCAGACCGGGCCCCGGCGCGGCAGACCGTCACCACCGGTCGGCCGGGATCGAGCTCCGTCTTGCGTGCCTTGAGCGTCCCGAGCGGTACGAGCGCAGCTTCCCGGATGTGACCCAGGGGACCAGCGAACTCGTCGGGCTCTCGAACGTCGACCACCTGCACGCGGTTGCGGATCTCCTCGAGGACGTGCGGCTGGATCTCCCAGATGCCGCCGAAGGTAAAGGTCAGCGGTGCCCACGTTGGATCCTCGTCGGCTGCGGCCGCGCCTGCCGCTGGCTGTCCGCAACGGAGGTTGGCGGGCACGGCGACGTCGATCTGCTTCGGATGCGGCAGCCCGAGGTTGTTCATGTACCCGGCGAAATCCGTGACGCTAACATCGCCGCCGAGCCTCGGGTTGAACCGCCGCTCCTCCTCGACGCTCGTGACCGTCAGCCCGCGATAGTCGTGCGCCGGATAGAGCAGGCAGGTCGAGGGCAGGCTGAAGATGCGCTCGCGCACCGAGCTGAACATGGTCGCGGGGCTGCCTTGCTGGAAGTCGGTGCGGCCGCTCCCGCGGATCAGCAGGCAGTCCCCCGTGAAAGCCATGGACTGATCGTCGAGCACATAGGTCACGCAACCGTTCGTGTGCCCGGGCGTCGCGCGCACCCCGAGCCAGCGCTCGCCGAACGCGATGCGCTCGCCGTCCTCGAGGAGGCGATCGGCCCCGTCGGCGTCGCTCGCAGACGAGAGCGCGACGCGGCTGCCAAGACGCTGCTTGAGCAGCCAGCCGCTGGTCACGTGATCGGCATGCACGTGGGTTTCCAGAGTCCAGACCAGCCGGACGCCCAGTTCGTGGACCAGTGCGGCGTCGCGCCGCGCCTGTTCGAAGACCGGATCGATGAGCACGGCTTCCCGGCTGCGACTGTCCGCGAGCAGGTAGGTGTAGGTCGAAGACTGCGAATCGAACAGCTGTCTGAAGATCAACATCTGCACTCCCTCGTTGCTCCGCTCGACCACAGAGGCGTAATCCAGGCCGCGCTGCGCCACCGGCCTTGCCAGGGAAACTCCGCTGCGTGGCCAACGGTCTCGAGATTAAACACGTGACTTCGCATTTCCTCTGAGTCCCGCCTTGACCCTGGCTCCTTTCGCCTCGAGCACGGGGCGCAGGATTTCCTGCACCCACGGCGCGTAGCCGATCAGCTTGGCAAGCAGCAAGGTCGAACTCGGCATGGCCCGTTCCCGTTGCCGGTCCCTGGTGCAGGCGAGGATCGCCCCGGCAACCGCCTCGGCCGAGAGGATCGGCTGCGAGAAGACCAGGTCCGGGACGTGGTCGAGGTCATCGAGTACGAACGGCGTCGCGATCGGACCCGGCGACACGACACAGAGCGCCACTCCCGCGTCGCGCAACTCCTCGTTCACCGCGAACGTGAATCCCCGCAGTCCCCACTTCGACGCGCAGTAGGGCGCCTCGCCGGGCAAGGGCACGTGCCCGGCGATGGAAGCCACGTTGACGACCACGCCCTT
>Ga0114939_10001998_pt1 | contig 15645 bp, 14 predicted proteins | sample AshMeaCrysSpring_FD_87196 | JGI IMG/M metagenome (GOLD analysis project Ga0114939, IMG submission 87196) | Groundwater microbial communities from Big Spring, Nevada to study Microbial Dark Matter (Phase II) - Ash Meadows Crystal Spring | ecosystem: Environmental > Aquatic > Deep subsurface >... | reverse complement strand
CGTTCCTCGACGGTGTCCTGGCAGAGCAGCTTGTGGACGAAGACCGGCTTGTCCTGGCCGATGCGGTAGGCGCGGTCGGTGGCTTGGGCCTCGGCGGCGGGGTTCCACCAGGGGTCATAGTGGATGACGGTGTCCGCGGCCGTGAGGTTAAGGCCGGTGCCGCCGGCCTTGAGGGAGATGAGGAAGAGCGGGATTTTCCCGGTTTGGAAATCCTCGACGAGTTTGCCGCGGTCCTTGGAGGCGCCGGTGAGCTTGAGGTAGGGCACCTTTTCCTTCACGAGGTGCGCCTCGATAAGCGAGAGCATGGTGGTGAACTGCGAGAAGATGAGGATGCGGCGGCCTTCCTCGATCAGCACCGCCAACAACTCCGTGAGGAAATCGAGTTTCGCGGATTCGTGGACGTCGTTCGAGAACTCTTCGGGCAGCAGGCGCGGATCGCAGCAGATCTGGCGGAGCTTGAGCAGGGCGTCGAGGAAGACCATCTGGAAATCGCCGCCGCCGCGGGCGGCGAGGGCTTCGCGGACGCGCTTGTTCATGGTGGCCCTGACGGTTTCGTAGAGGTCCTTCTGCGCGGTGTGGAGTTCGATCAGGTGGACGAGTTCGGTTTTCGGCGGGAGTTCCTTGGCCACCTGGTCCTTGGTGCGGCGGAGGATGAGCGGTGCGACGCGTTGCTTGAGAACTTCGTTGCGGTCCATATCGCCGTTTTTCTCGATGGGCTTGCGGAAGCGCGTGTTGAAGGCCTCCTCGCTTCCGAGGAAACCGGGAACGAGGAATTTCATCAGGCTCCAGAGTTCGCCGAGGTGGTTCTCGACGGGGGTTCCGGAGAGGCAGAGCCGGTGTTTCGCATCGAGCTTGCAGGCGGCCTGCGCGACCTTGGCATGGGGGTTTTTGATGTTCTGCGCCTCGTCGAGCACGACCATGTGATAGGGGAAACCCCGCAGTTTCTCGATATCGCGGTGAAGCAGGGCGAATGAGGTCAGGACGAGGTCCGCGTGCGGGATGGAGCGGTGGTATTTGAGGCGCTCGGGTCCGTTGAGCACGAGCACGCGGAGGTCCGGGGTGAACTTGAGCGCCTCCGCCCGCCAGTTCGGGACGACGGAGGTGGGCGCGACGACGAGCACGGGCCGGCCCTGCGAGCGGCCGGACTGCTTTTCGGTGAGGATGTGGGTGAGCGTCTGCAGGGTTTTGCCGAGGCCCATGTCATCGGCGAGGATGCCGTGCAGCCCGTGGCTGGCGAGGAACTGCATCCAGCGGAAACCGGCGAGCTGATAGTCGCGCAACGTCGCCTTCACGCCGGCGGCGGGTTCCACCGGCTCGATGCCCGAGAAGCCGCGCAGTTTCTCCGCCAACTCCGCGAGGTCCGGCGGTGTTTCGAGACCCATGTCTTCGAGCCCCGCGAGCGTGGCGGCATCGAGCGCGTGTAGCCGCGTGCGTTCGGGAAACTTCGGGTCGATGAGCGTGGCGAGGTGGCGGAGGATGCGGCGCACGCGGCCGATCGGGAGCTTCAGGGCGTCGCCCTGCGGCAGCGGCGCGTAGATGAATCCGCCGTCGGGACGGTCGAGGGTTTCCTCGAGGATGTCCGCCTCTAACAGCTCCGCGAGGATCGGCAGGAGATCATGGCGTTCGCCGCCGACATCGAAGCCGACCGACAGGCTGAACCATCCGCCATCCCGCGGGGAAAGCCGGCTGTCCCATTGCGCGGGGTCGGCCTCGAAGACGCGGTGGCCGACGTTGTCATCCACGGTGACTTGCCAGCCGGAATCCTCAAGGCGGGCGATCATTTCGCCGCGGAACTGGTGCCAGAAATGATCCACCGGCACGCGGCCGGGATCGGGAAACCAGCGGTCGCGCGGGGACGCGTTCTTCGCGTCGCGGGACTTCAGGTTGAGCAGGAAGCGCCAGGCGGAGTTGGATTGCAGTGAGGAAAGCCCGGTATCCGCAAGCTGGCGGGCGGCGGCGTTTTCCGCAGCCTGCTGGTGCTGGAGAATGGCGCTGCGCCCGCCGGGCAGCGTGATGCGGCTGGTCCACTCCGGCATCGAGCCGCGCAACGGACCATGATGTTCGCCGTACACCACGGTGGCTTCGGCGGAGATCCAGACGTCCGGATCCGGTTGACCCAGCGACTGGAGGAGCAGCTTCGATGCGCGGTCCACCGGCTCGCGGGTGACGTGCAGCTCGAAGCGCGGCTCTGGCGAGATGACGGGCAGATCCGGCGGCGGCGGTGGTGGTGCATCCGCTTTTGGCAACGCCGCGGCCACGGCACCGCGGATGCCATGGCCGCCGAGGCGCGGAAGATCGCGTTCTTTTTCCGCCTTCATCAGCAGCGAGGCGGCGTGATGGCAGAAAGCTCCCAACTCGCAGGAGCAGAAGGATTCGAAATCCCAGCCGTCATCGGTTTTCCAGAAAGCGACTTCGGTTTCCTCCTTCGCCACGTTTCCCGCCAGGGCGAACGACGCCGGTGCCGGTTCCTCAAGGCGCGGGTCGCGCACCTTGGAAACCATGACCTGCGCCGCGTTGAGGATCTCCTCGTCGAAACGATTGCGCCAGCGGCTGTCGCGCAGGAAGTGGGCTGGATCGGCGGCTCGCATCTGGCGGCGATGTTGCGGAGACACATGGCGGGGCTGCAAGCCCACCTTGATGATCCGCAGCATGCATCCACGCATGCCGCGGACATTTCGAGGCGGCAAATCATGCGGATGGACCATCCCTGCCGTGCCTGCCGTCCAGAGGATGCGCAGCGGCGACCGATGATCGCCGCCGCGTTTCACGACTGCGTGGAGGGCGTGCAGAGTTCGACGACGATGCCGTCCTTGTCGCGGACGAAGGCGACGACCTGGCCCCAGGGCTTGGTGGTGGGTGCGGCCACCGCGGTGGCGCCGGCGGCGAGCGCGCGCTCGTAAGCGGCGGGCACGTTGTCGGTCACCAGGGCGATCTCGAATCCGGCGGGCGGGCGGAACAGCGAGTTTTCCTGGAAGCCGCAGGGCAGGTTGGATTTCGCGAGTCCGTATGCGGCGAAGGAAAGCGTGGTGGAGCCGGTGTCCATCTCGGCATACATGCCCGCCTCGTGGACGAAGCGGCGGCCAAGCCCGAAGGCGTCTTCATAAAACGCCACCGCGCGGGGGACATCCTTCACATAGAGGATCGTGTAGCCGAGCTTCATGGGCGCTAGGTAACAAACGCGCGCGGGCCGCGACAAGCAAAGTCGCCGGGGAAATGCGCGGGCCGGGGCCTGCATTGTAACTTCCGGTTGAACGGATGCACAGCAGCCGCGAAACGGGCGATTGGGCGGTGTGCGCCGGTTGTGGGGAAGGCCCGGAATTGTGGATGGCGGCGCGCCGTGCCGCGCGGAATTTTGGGTTGAGCATTTCAAGGTGGCGGCTACAAGGCGCGGGCCATGCCGGTCCAAGCGCTCAACGTCCTGCCGCGTCCGCCGATGGCGGGGGAGCTGGTGCCGGCGCATTATTTCCGGAAGATGGAGCGCGCGGAGATTCGCCGGGACGGGCGGCCGCTGGAAGTGGATCTCGGCTGTGGCGACGGCTCGTTTCTCATCGCCATGGCGCGGCATCATCCGGAGCGGGATTTCCTGGGCGTGGAGCGTCTGTTAGGCAGGGTGCGCAAGGTCTGCCGCAAGGTGACCCGCGGCGGACTTCCCAACGCGCGGGTGCTGCGGCTGGAGAGCCGGTACGTGGTGGAGTGGCTGCTGCCCGCGGGCTCGGTCTCGCGGCTGCATCTCCTGTGTCCGGACCCGTGGCCGAAGGCGCGGCACCACCGCAGGCGGCTGGTGCGGGCGGAGTTTCTAACCGCCGTGCGGAGCGCGCTGGAGCCGGGCGGCGAGTTCCTGTTCATGACGGATCACGAGGACTATTTCCTGTGGACGCAGGAGAAGGTGGCCGGGTTCGGCGGCTTCGAGCGGCTGGAGTGGGAGGAGGATTCGTTTTTCCATCCGAAGACCGATTTCCAGCAGCTTTGGGAAAGCGAGGGGAAAACCATGTGGCGGCTGCGCTGCCGCAAGCCGCTCAGCGCGGGCGCAGAATGACCGGTTCCGGCCCGAGAAAGCCCTCGATGCACAGGCCGCCGACTTCGTCCACGCGCAGGGTGACGCCGCCGGACACGCCTTGATCGATGACTTGGATGCCGCGGGATTTCCAGTAATCAATGGTGCCGGGCGGCAGGATTTCTCCGTCAGGGTAGGGGGAATTGGAGGCGATGATCGCGCGCGGCCGGACCGCGTCGAGAAAGCGGTCGCAAAGCGTGACATCCGTGCGGTGGCGGCCCGCGATGATGACATCGGCGCGGACGTCCGTGCGGGCATCAAGCATCCGCAGTTCCGTGCCCATGCCGGCGTCGCTGGTGAGCAGCAGTTTCCAGCCGCGCCAGTGGAGGCGGTAAATGGCGACACGCTCGTCGGCCAAGGAATTGAGCGCGTATGGGTCCGGCGCGTGGAGGACTTCCAGCGTGGCTCCATCCGGCAGCGCGAGCGGGCTGGCGCTTGCAGCCGGGAGCGTGCGGATGCCGTTTTGCGGCCCCTGCTCGAGCCATGCGCGGAAGGACGGGCTGCGCGAGCGTTGCACCGGCAAGACCGCCTGGCGGATGGGAAACGCCTGCCAGACCGCCGGTCCGCCGCCGAGATGGCCGCCATCCGGATGGCTCAGCACCACCGAGTCCGGCGTGATGCCCAGCCGCCGCAACGAGGGAGCCACCAGATGCTTGAAGCTCCGGCGGCCGCCGCAATCCAGCAGCACGGCGGAGCCTTTCCCATCCGAGAAGCAGGCCGCTCCGGAGCCATGGCCGGCATCATACACCAGCAGCACCGGCCGCTTCTCCCCGCCGATTGTTAGATGGCTGCCGGGAATGGCGGAGAATCCCTCCGCCGAAAGCACGCAGGCGCTGGCGACCAGGCCATTCAGGCGGTTGACGCCGCGCGCGAGCGGCGGAGCGGCGGAAAACAGCGCGGCGGAGAGCAGCGCGCAGGAAAGCAGCGCGAAAACCAGCGGCACCAGCACCAGGCTCGCGATGATGGAAACCGGAGTGATCATTCCGAAATGAAACGCCGTGAGCGGCGCGGAACCCAGCCCCGCCGCCAGCGAAACGGCGAGCGAGCCCGCGGTTTTGCGCCGCAGATCGAACAGGAATTTCCGCCAGCGGCCCATCAGCCGCGTTGGCAGGTAAAGCTCTGGCACGGCCATCCACGCGAAGCTTTTCGCCGCCCACGCAGTGCCCGCCGCGATCGCCGCCACCACGCCGTAGGAAAGCTGCACGCCGGGCTGGAACAACAGGCGGCCGTCCCACAGCATGGCGGCTAACAGAACCGCGCCCAGCGCGTTGAGCAGATCCGGCCGCCTGCGGAAGGCAAAGGCACCCAGAAACACCGCGCCCATCCATGCGGAGCGCACCGCCGGGGCACTGTCGCCGGTGATCCATGAGTAGCCGAAAACCAGCGGCAGCAGGAGCGGCACCGCCTGGCGCCGCGGCATCCCCGCCCAGCCGAGCAGCAGCCAGCCGATGCCGCCGACCATCGCCACATGCAGGCCGCTGACCGAAAAGACGTGCAGCGTTCCGCTGTTGCGAAAGGCCGCGATCAGATCCTCCTCATCCGGTGGCTGCTCGCCGATGACCACCGCGCGGATGACATGCGCCTCCTGCGAATCCCCGGCCAGCCCTGCGGTGACGCGCTCCCGGAAGCCATGGCGGATCCTCGCGCCCAGCGCCGCCGAAGCACCGGTTTCCACCCGATCCCCCATTCCGCTGCTGCAAAACACCGCAGCCACACCCTGCCGCCGGAGCCACGCCGCGCGGTCGAATTCGCCGGGATTCCGCGGTCGCGGCAGCGGCTGGAAATTTCCCCTCGCGCTTACCACAGCGCCCGCCACCGGCACTTTGCCGGAGCCCTCCCACCAAATCCGCGCGCCCGCACATTCTCCATTCCGCAATTCGGCGGGGGCCATCCAGAAGCTTTCGTCCCCGCGCCCGTCTTTTTCCACCCTGGCTTCCACCCAGCCGCCCGGAGCCGCTGCCAGCGCCGCCTCGGCCATTTGCCGCGCTCCGTCGCGCCATGCGAAAACGCCCACCGAAACCCACCCGCACAGCAGCCACACCAAGCCGTTCCGCCAGGTTCCGCAAAGGCCCCCCGCCACCGCGAAAAGCGCCACCATCACCAACCCCCGCCACGGCCGCCCATCCGCCGCCGCCACGCCGACCACCGTCACCACGGCCGCCACGAACATCGGATGGCGCCCGCTGCATTTCACCAGCCACCGGCACGCCATGGTTCCGAGCTTTCCCATGGCATCCGCTGTTACGCGCCTCAGGCGCTTTCGCCAACCCCCGCTCCGGCCTGCTCGCCCCACTCTCGCAGCCTGTGGCCCGCATTCGCCGAATGCCGCGTGCCCGGAAACTGATCCATCACCTGCTGCATGATCGCCATCGCGGACGCCCGGTCGCCCCGCGCCTCGTCATACAACTCAGCCAGCCGGAACAGGAAATAGGCCGCGTCGTTCACCTCCCATGCCTGGCTTTCCAGCGCATGGCGGATCGTTTCGATCGCCGAGTCCGGGTCACCGAGGTTGTCTTTTTGGATCTTGGCGATTTCCACCCATGGCAGCCGGTTCGTTGGCTCGGCGGCGGCCGCCTCCTTGAAAGCGTTGATCGCCCCCTCGTAATCGCCCTGGGCCAGCAGCGAACGGGCGTCGTGCATCACATCGCGTTCGACCATCTCCGCGCTGTCATACACCGCGTGCGTCAACCGCTGGGCGAAAAACGGCAGCAGATAAATCACGAACAATATCCCGGCCAGCCCCGCGCTCAGGAAGGTCAGCAGGATGCCGGTGAAGGTCTTCTCGCCTTCCAGAGATCCCAGCTCGCTTTTCTTTTCCGCCAGCAGGCCATCCGGATCGCCGGCCTCCTCGATCCGGACGATCTCCCGGTTCATCGCCTCCAGCTTCCTGTCTTTCATGCAGAACACGGTCCACGCCCCGCCGGTCAATGCCACCAGCACCAGATACATCAGCCATTTCATGACTGGCACATCTAGCGGCAATCAACGGCGGATCGAAAGAAAAAACTCCGCGAATTCACAGACGCCGCGCGTTGCGGCCCTCGTCGATCAGCTTCCAGAAGTGCTTGGATCCCGCCAGCGCCTCATCCTCGGCCAGCGGCATCTTGGAGCGGAACATGAAATCCGAAAACGTCCCCTTGTGCAGAACCCGGTGAACGATCACCGCGCCCTCCTTCACCTCGAAATAAAACCGGTAATCCTTCGCCCGGAAACGATACAGCACCCGCCCGTCTCGCTCGATCTTGCCGAAACGATCCCCCTTCAGGTTCTCCAGATCCTCCCTGCCCACCTTGAACTCCTCCAGCAGCTCAAGCTGCTCGAGGGTCCCGAGCCCGGAAAGCTCCGCCGCGCTGATTTCGTTGAACACAATCTGCAACACGCCCGCAGGCTAAGGCCGCCGCCAGACCGTGGAAAGCGCAAACACCGCTGCGCGCGGGAGCTTCCGCTTGCCACGCCGCGCTTTCCGCTGTTGGTTCGTGGCCGAAAGCATGCGCTGTTTCTATTCGGAGGACTTGGAACTCGAACTGCCGGCGGACCACCCGTTTCCGATGGGGAAATTCCGCGTCGCCAGGGACATGCTGCTGCAGGGCGGCATCCTCCGGCCCGAGGAAATCATCCAGGTCCGCGCCGCGGACACCCATCTGCTCCAGCGCGTCCACGAACCGGAGTACATCCGCAAGATCGAATCCGGCCTGCTCGACCGCAAGGAGCAGATCCTCCTCGGCCTGCCCGCCACCCCGCGGCTCTTCACCCGCAGCGCCACCGAGGTGGAGGCCACCCGCCTCGCCTGTCACGCCGCGCTCGCCGAGGGCGTCGGCGTCTGCCTCGCCGGTGGCACCCACCACGCATTCCGCGAACACGGCGAGGGATACTGCGTGTTCAACGACGTCGCCATCGCCATCCGCGACCTCCAGACCCGCCAGCCCGGCATCAGAATCATGGTCGTGGACACCGACGCCCACCAGGGCAACGGCACCGCCGCCCTGCTCGCCAACGACCCGCGCGTCTTCACATACTCCATCCACGTCGGCCGCAATTATCCGACCAAAAAAACCACCAGCACGCTCGACATCGAGACCGTCCGCTACGTGGAGGGCGAGATGTACCTGCACCAGCTCTTCACCAGCCTGGCCAACGCGCTGGACGCCTTCGCGCCGGATCTTGTCATCTGGGTTTCCGGCGCGGACAACCACCGCAACGACCGCTTCGGCCAGATGCATCTTTCGTTAAAAGACATCCAGCGGCGCGACGAAGTGCTGCTGGGAGCCTTCATCCGCAACCGCATCCCGGTGGCAGTGCTCTACGGCGGCGGCTACAACCGCCAGCCCGAGTTCACCGCCAAGCTCCACCGCAACACCGTGGCCACCGCCAAAAAACTCGCCTCCGAGTTCCGCGGACTGTAGCGCCGCAGCCCATGACCGACGCCTATCGCGTGGCTCCGCCAGCCCGCCCGTTTCCCCCCGAACTGGTTGATTGACAGCCGACGGGCGGACCGCATAGCTTCCCGCGCCTTTCGCCGATACGGGGCCGTTTTCCCTGGATGCCGGCGCAATGGCTTGAACCCCACGACACCAATCACACCACGATGGCTACCAAAAAGAAGGCCGCGAAATCCGCCGCCAAGAAATCCGCGCCGAAGAAAACAGGCTCCAGCAAGGGAGCGAAATACGTTTACACTTGGGGAGCCGGCAAGGCCGACGGCGACGGCGGCATGAAGGCCCTGCTCGGCGGCAAGGGCGCCAACCTCGCGGAAATGACCCGCATCGGCCTGCCGGTGCCTCCGGGATTCACCATCACTACCGAGGTCTGCACGTATTTCTACGCCAACAAGAAGACCTATCCGGCCGTGCTTCAGGCGCAGATGGAAGCCGGCGTGGCCAACATGGAGAAGATCATGGGCTGCAAGTTCGGCGATGCCAAGGGCATGCCGCTGCTCGTCGCCGTGCGCTCCGGCGCGCGCGACTCGATGCCCGGCATGATGGACACCATCCTCAACCTCGGCCTCAACGACCAGACCGTCCTCGCGCTCGCCGCCGCCACCAAGAACGAGCGCTTCGCGTGGGATTGCTACCGCCGCTTCGTCCAGATGTATGGCGACGTGGTGCTCGGCGTGCAGAAGCGCGAAGGCGAGGATCACGAGCCGTTCGAAGTCGTCATCGAAACCTTCAAGCACGAGAAGTATCATAAGGACATCGTTGACTCCGAACTGACCGCCGCCGACCAGCAGGAGCTGGTCAAGCGCTTCAAGGCTCTCGTCAAGGAGCGCACTGGCAAGAGTTTCCCGAACGATCCGTGGGACCAGCTCCGCGGCGCGGCAGGAGCCGTCTTCGGTTCCTGGATGAACGACCGCGCGATCGTTTACCGCCGCAAATACAACATCCCCGCCGAGTGGGGCACCGCGGTCAACGTGCAGGCCATGGTTTACGGCAACACCGGCAAGAGCTCCGGTTCCGGCGTGGCCTTCACCCGCAACCCCGCCAACGGCGCGAATGAATTCTACGGCGAGTTTCTCATCAACGCCCAGGGCGAGGACGTCGTCGCCGGCGTGCGCACTCCGGAACCCGTCGCGCAGCTCAAAAAGCAGATGCCCAAGAGTTATGCCGAACTCATGAAGGTCCGCCAGATCCTTGAAAAACACTTCAAGGACGTGCAGGACATCGAGTTCACCATCCAGGAAGGCAGGCTGTTCATGCTCCAGACCCGCAACGGCAAGCGCACCGCCGCCGCCGCCCTCAAGTTCTCCATGGACATGGTCAGCGAGAAACTCATCGACTGGAAAACCGCTGTGCTCCGCAACCCGGCCGACCAGCTCGACCAGCTCCTCGCCCCGATCTTCGACCTCGCCGAAGTCAAGAAAGCCAAGGCCCTCGCCACCGGTCTTCCCGCCGGCCCGGGCGCCGCCTCCGGCAAGATCTATCTGAACGCCGACCGCGCCGCCGCCGCCGAGGCCAAGGGCGAAAAGGTGCTGCTCGTCCGCAACGAAACCAGCCCGGAAGACCTCCGCGGCATGATCGCCGCCGAAGGCATCCTCACCGCCAAGGGCGGGGTCTCCTCGCACGCCGCCCTGGTCGCACGCCAGATGGGCAAGGTCTGCGTCTGCGGCGCCTCCGCCGTGGAGATCGATTACGACAAGCTCACCGTCACCGCCTCCGGCGAAACCTTCAAGGAGGGCGACTACCTCTCCATCGATGGCACCTCCGGCATCGTTTACGGCGGACAGATCAAAACCGCCGATTCGGAAATCATCACCGGCATCGTCGCCGGTGACAAGGCCGCGAAGAAAACCGAAAAGTTCAAATCATTCCAGCAACTCATGGAATGGTGCGCCAAGGTCACCAAGCTCCAGGTCCGCACCAATGCCGACACGCCGGAGCAGACACGCATCGCCGTGGCCTTCGGCGCCACCGGCATCGGCCTCACCCGCACCGAACACATGTTCTTCGAAGGCGACCGCATCGACGCCATGCGCGAGATGATCCTCGCCACCGACGTGGCCGCCCGCAAGGCCGCGCTGGCCAAGCTGCTGCCCTATCAGCGCGAGGACTTCACCGGCATCTTCACCGCGCTCAACGGCTTCCCCGCCACCATCCGCCTGCTCGATCCGCCGCTGCACGAATTCCTGCCCCACACCAAGGAACAGCAGATGGACCTCGCCAAGAAGATCGGCATCAAGGTGGAAACCATCATCCAGCGCGTCGCGGAACTCCATGAGTTCAACCCGATGCTCGGCCACCGCGGCTGCCGTCTCGGCGTCGCCTATCCGGAAATCACCGAAATGCAGGCCCGCGCCATCTTCGAAGCCGCCGCGGACGTGGCCAAGAAGAAGATCGCCGTGAAGCCGGAAGTCATGATCCCGCTCGTCGGTTTCTCCAAGGAGTTCGAACTCCAGGCCGAAATCGTTCACCGCGTCGCCAAGGAAGTCATGGCCGAGAAAACGGTGAAGTTCGACTATCAGGTCGGCACCATGATCGAGGTCCCGCGCGGCGCGCTCACCGCCGACGAGATCGCCAAGGGCGCCGAGTTCTTCAGCTTCGGCACCAACGACCTCACCCAGACCGCGCTCGGCATCAGCCGCGACGACATGGGCGCCTTCCTCACGCCCTACACCGAGGCCGAGGTGTTCAAGAAAAACCCCTTCGCCACCCTCGACACCACCGGCGTCGGCCAGCTCATGGAAATCGCCGTCGCCAAAGGCCGCAGCACCCGCCCGAAGATCAAGCTCGGCATCTGCGGCGAGCACGGCGGCGATCCGGACTCGGTGAAGTTCTGCCACAAGCTGGGCCTCAACTACGTCTCCTGCTCGCCCTACCGCGTGCCGGTCGCCCGCCTCGCCGCCGCCCAAGCCGCCATCGAGGAGGAGAAAAAGGCCGCCCCGGCGAAGAAGGCGAAAAAGAAGTGAACTGTTGCGGCGATCACCGGTTGCCGTAACACTTCAACCAAAGCCGCCCCGGGAAACCGGGGCGGCTTTTTCATATCTCCAGCAGCGTGCGGAAACGCAGCCTGTGAGCTTCCGCGGGGGCAAGAAAAACGATTGTGGCAACTGCATGAATATCGGAGTCCTTCATCTTTTGCAGGGGCCGGACCGCAAGCATGCCAACCTTCATGATCGCCGAACCGAACGATGCGGACTTTGAAAGACAAATGAAGCAATGATTGCAAAATACCATCATCATGCAAATCATCTCCCCGGCCGCGGCGGCCAATCAACTTTCCCCCCGAATGAGCGCATCCAAGTCCCCTCCTCCCAAGGCAGAGATCTCAACGATGGAGCCCTTCGACGGGCTGGGTCTGGAGTCCGTGTTTGTGGTGACGGACGAGCGGCAGGCATTGATCGCCTGTGAGGAGCTGTTGCGGGCGGAGGCCGTCGGCTTCGACACCGAGTCGAAGCCGACCTTCCGGAAAGGCCAGAAATCCCAGGGGCCGCATGTGCTGCAGTTCGCCACGGTGGAGAAGGCGTTCATTTTCCATGCTCATGTCACCGAGAGCCACCCCGCCATCATCGAACTGCTGGTGTCCGCGCGGCTCAGCAAGATCGGCTTCGATTTGAAAGGGGATCTGAGCCAGATTTCGCAGCGTTTCGGCGTGAAGCCCGCCTCGGTGCTGGACCTCGGCAAATCGTTCAGGCAGCTCGGCTACCGCAACACGATCGGAGCAACCTCCGCAGTGGCCATGTTGTTCAACCGCAGACTGCACAAGTCCAAGTCCATCACCACCTCCAACTGGGCGGCTCCGCGGTTGAGCGAGCGGCAGTTGCTCTACGCGGCCAACGACGCCTATGCGGCGATCCAGGTGTACCACGCTCTGGCGAAGCAGGCCGGCTAACACCCGTTTTCTTAAGGAATCCTTACAAAATCCGCTTGCAGGGAGAGAATCATCGGGTATGAAGGCGCGTGATGAAAACCATTCTGTCGCTCACTCTTGCCGCAGTGACTGTGCTGTCCAGTTCCTGCAACACCTTCATCGGCATCGGCCGTGACATGCGCATCGCCGGCGAAGGCATGGAAAAAACCGCCAACAAGGCCAGTGGCGGTGGCGGTGGCGAGGACACTTCAGGCGCACCCGTTTATTGAACGCCCGAAAGGGCGCATGTGCCGCATCAATACGCCCGCCAGAAGACCAGGGCGCAGACCAAAGTCGCCACACCGTAGCCGAGTCCCGCCAGGGAAAACAGCGTCCAGCGTTTTGAATCGGCGCTGGCCCAGTTGAGCGCATCGCGGAAAAGATAGGGCATGCCGACGCAGAACATCGATGCGGTCAGCAAGGCATAGGCGTAGATCGGCACCAACAGCCGCGAAGCAGGGTCCTTGAGAAACGCGGACTCCAGCAGCGGCGAGGCCGCCATCAGCCCCACCACGCCCAGCGCGCGCACGGCGAGGAAGTCCCGCACGCTGGTGGCCACCAGAAACATGGAGACCGGCACCAGGATGCGCAGCAGCGGCTTGGCGCCGTTGAATTCCCCGAGGTCCATGGCCAGCGAGCTGAAGAGGCCCATGTTGTCCGGAGCGATCAGCAGCCAGAACCACGCCAGGCCGATGCCCAGCAGGATTTGACCGAGCGCCTGATTGCGCGGAAATCTTTTGAGAAAATCCCGCACCATCGCGGGCCGGGCCAGCATCAGCGCATGGCAGCCGATCAGCCAGACGGACAGAATGATGCCGGTGGTGAAAAGCGACAGGTGCTCATAGGGGTGCATCGGATCCATGCGGCCCCCGGACTAAGGCGCGGTGCGAAGAAATTCAAGCGCCAATGAGCCCATGAGGACAAGCCGGTCAAACGGCGGAATTCTTCTCGACACATCGCCCGGAATCGTGACGATTTTCCTCGTTATGAACAACGCCGTTGTGTTTTTCCGGGCGCTGGCCGACGAGACCCGCTGGCGGATCGTGCGGCTGGTGGCGGACCGCGCGCTGTGCGTCTGCGAGCTGGCGGACATCCTCGGCATGCCGCAGTCATCGGTTTCCAGCCATGTGCAGATCATCCGCAAGGCGGGCCTGTTGGAGAGCGAGACCTGCGGCAAGTGGACGTATTTCCGCATCCCCGGCGGCCGGCTGCCGCTGCTGCGCGGAATCCTCAGGCATTTTCCCGACTCCGCGGACTTCGCGGCGGATGCGGAGAAAGCCGAGGCCCGTCTCGCCCGCCGCGAAACCTCCTGCTGCCCCGGCCCGGTCAAGCTCGGCCAGCGCCGCAAATCACTCACCATCTGACCGAACCCTTCCCCGACAGCCATGACCGAATCCGTTGCCGCAAACATGTCCTTCACCGACCGCTTCCTGACGGTTTGGATCTTCGCCGCCATGGGGCTCGGCGTGCTGTTGGGCAACTTCGTCATTGCCGATCCCGCCGCGTTCTTCGCGCCGATGACGGTGGGCACGACGAATCTTCCTCTGGCAATCGGCCTGATCGTGATGATGTATCCGCCACTGGCGAAGGTGCGCTATGCGGAAATGCCCAAGGTTTTCGCGGACACGCGCATCCTCCGGCTGTCGCTGGTGCAGAACTGGATCATCGGGCCGGTGCTGATGTGGCTGCTGGCGGTCGTTTTCCTGCGCGACCAGCCGGACTACATGGTCGGGCTGATCCTCGTCGGCCTGGCGCGCTGCATCGCGATGGTGCTGGTGTGGAACCAACTGGCCAAGGGCAGCGGCGAATACGCGGCGGGCCTGGTGGCGCTCAACAGCATCGCCCAAATCCTTTTTTACAGCGCCTACGCGTGGTTCTTCATCACCGTGCTGCCTCCGTATGTGGGCCTCACGGGCGTGATCGTGCCCGTTTCGATGGGCGACATCTTCCGCAGCGTGCTCATCTATCTGGGCATCCCCTTCGCGGCGGGAGTGCTGAGCCGGATCCTGTTGGTGAAAGCGAAGGGCGTGGCGTGGTATGAGAACGTCTTCATCCCGAAAATCTCGCCGCTCACCCTCATCGCGCTGCTCTTCACCATCGTCGTGATGTTCACCTACAAGGGCGACGCCATCGTGAAACTGCCGCTGGACGTGCTGCGCATCGCCATTCCGCTCGTGATCTACTTCGCGGTGATGTTCCTCGTCAGCTTCATCATGGCGGCGAAACTCGGCTCCGACTATCCGCGCACGGCGAGCATCGCCTTCACCTCGGCGGGCAACAATTTCGAGCTCGCCATCGCCGTGGCCATCGCCGTCTTCGGCCTCGAATCCGGCGTCGCCTTCGCCGCCGTGGTCGGCCCGCTCATCGAAGTGCCCGCGCTCATCGGACTTGTTCACGTTTCGTTTTTCCTCAAGCGCAGATTCTACCCCGCATGAAACCACCCGCCATTCTCATCCTCTGCACCGGCAACAGTTGCCGCTCGCACCTTGCCGAGGGCGTCCTGAAACGCGCTCTCGGCGCGAATTTCCGGGTTGAAAGCGCCGGCTCGAAACCCGTCGGCCACGTCCACCCGCTGGGCATCCGGGCGATGGCCGAGATCGGCATCGACATCTCCGGCCACCGCTCCAAGCACCTCGAAGAGTTTCTAACCGACGAGGTGGAGACGGTCATCACCGTCTGCGGCAACGCCGACCAGGCCTGCCCGGTGTTTCCCGGCCAGATGAACCGCCACCACTGGCCCTTCGACGATCCCGCCCACGCCACCGGCACCGAGGAGGAACAAATGGCCGTTTTCCGCCGGGTGCGGGATGAGATCCGCCGGGTTTTCGAAGCCTATGCCGCCGGGAGGCTGGATGGCATGGTGCGAAACGGCGGTTGAAATCCGCCGCCGCTTCACCGGACGACGCGCGCGCCGCCGCCGGAGATTTGTTTCTCGACCTCCTTGCGGGTGGCCATCGAGGTGTCGCCGGGAGTGGTGGAGGCGAGGGCGCCGTGGGCCGCGCCGTATTCGACGGGTTTCTGCGCGTCGTTGAACTCGAGGAAACCGAACTGCAGGCCGGAGGCGAAGGAATCGCCGCCGCCGACGCGGTCGAGGATCTCCAGGTCGGGATACTTGCGGCTCTCGTGGAATTTGCCGTCGTGCCAGAGGATGGCGGACCAGTCGTTGATGGTTGCGGTTTTCACGCCGCGCAGCGTGGTGGCGGCGACCTTGAAGTTCGGGAACGCCTTCACCGCGGTTTCGATCATCGCCT
>Ga0114939_10001997_pt1 | contig 15647 bp, 15 predicted proteins | sample AshMeaCrysSpring_FD_87196 | JGI IMG/M metagenome (GOLD analysis project Ga0114939, IMG submission 87196) | Groundwater microbial communities from Big Spring, Nevada to study Microbial Dark Matter (Phase II) - Ash Meadows Crystal Spring | ecosystem: Environmental > Aquatic > Deep subsurface >... | reverse complement strand
TTATACATGGGAACATGCGTGTCGTAAATAAGGTACTTATCTTTAGCCAACAAATCAAATTTACGGTAGAAGAGATAAGAACTGCTTTTAGCAGACGCCTCTTCTAACTTTTGCCATCCCCATGAACGCATCACATCATATGTTGGCTTGTTCGGAGGTTCTACCACAACAAAGCGTGTCGGACACCAGATAGTACCGTGATGCACAATCGACCTCATAATGCTCATACCGATAAGATCTGGCTTAAGGTTGACGCCATGAATTTCAACAGTATCCGTAACACCTTTACGCAGTGCTAACCTGAAATCGCCAATACGTTCACCTTGCTCGTCATAAACAATCCACTCACCGGCTCCAGTATGCACGTCTTTATTAAACCGAACTATAGGTTTACTTGGCATAAAGTCTGCAAAATTATCAAACAAACCTCGCCATTCGACAGGCCAATAAAAGTCCTTATTGAGTACTGCCTGCACCCGAGCCATACGAGTAACAGTATTGCCTTTGCCGGGCTGGTCTGGAGTATTTCCTGCTGCTAAAGAGCCACTCCATGAAGCAATAACAGTACCTCCAGAATTTTTTAATTCGATCGTTATTGCACTATAAACAATATCATTATTTTTCATATCTGTATATCCGTTGGCGACTGTATAATCAGCAAGAACAGACGTTGCAGACCTATTTGGCGGGAATGGCGTATATCCAGAGTATGGGTCTAAACCATCTGAGGTCTGTGAACCTTCAGGACGCATAGGAACTGTTACACCAGACGTATCCCAACACACAGGCATCCAGACAAACCAGCCGCCTTCTTTAGGTGACCACAATTGAGTAACAACTTGACTAGCGTCTGCCTTTAGTGTTGTAGCCTCTGCATCTGTTAAAGCAGTATAGTAATACTTGAAATATCCATCTGTTGCACTCTGATACATAACATGGTACAGTCCCCATCCGACAGGGGCTTCCCATGAGATTGTATGCTCAACAGGAGACTTAGGTGCAATTGGCGTAAACCGAAGCGTAACTTTAGCAGATGCGATTTGTGAAGTATCTCCTTTAATCCTATAGTACGGAACTAAAGGCAATCCAAATCTACCATTAAAGACGCTTGGCTCACCTAGTTTTGTTGCATAAATACCTTCACTTGACCACCCATAAATAGAATAACCAAATTCTTTCCTAACCCCAACAATTTCTAAAGCACCCGTATTAGGGTTAGGCCAAGCCTGACGCCAAGGAAAAACAACTCCATTATTTGGAACAGTGGTTACAGGATTAGCGGGAGTTACTGTTAAATTAGAAACTAGATGACCCGCAGTCCCGACAGCACCCGCATCCGTTAAAATACCGATATATGTACCAGTACCACTAGTAGGTGTAAACGTAAGAGTTGATGTTCCTGGACCTATAACTTCAGTACCCGACTCGTAGTAGGGAGTATGTACCCTCCACGGTACCCCTGCGGGCGCCTGCGTACATGTAAGACTAATTGTATGTGAACGTCCACCAGAAACCGTACAGGCTACCCCTCGAAACAACTGATTTGTACCATCAGCAGTCCAAGTCATGCGTACAGCACCGGCCTCAGCCGTTGGAGCAGGCTGAGATTGAGTGTATCCTGCGTAGGGAGCAGGAATCCAAGAGCCGGGAAACCCTAGGTACTGTGGCGGAACACAGCGAGCATCATAGCGGTTCGGCCAACCTTCACGAACATACATTGCTTTAGCAGCCCTGTATACTCCGCCAACACGAATATGAGGCTGTGACACAGTGCGCCATGCGCCGGATACTTTAACACTAATGCTCATGCGTAAGTCATCCAAACATCGCCATCGGCGCCTCCTGAAGGGGCAGCGGTAGACGCAATAATTGGTCGATATCCAAGAGCAGCATGTGAGTGGTCGCCAGTAGCAACTGTGGATGCTACAGTTCCTGTAGGTAACTGAGCAAAAGGAACTTTAACAGAATCATCTAATGAAGCATAACCACTAGCAGCACCTTTTTGAGCAGCCAACTGATACTGAGGATGATCGTTATCAGCCAAGCCAAACAGGTTACCGTGGTCATTACCGCTACCAACAATGGGCTTATACTGCCCATCAGCAGGATCACGGTAGTAAAGAGTAGGCATTCAAACTCCTAAATTGGACACCACATCTGACCAACAACAGGGCTAGCCGGAGCAGTAGACGACACTGTAGCAATAGCCGGCTTGCTGTCTACATAAGATTTATTAGCAGCCTGCCCTGCAACTGTCGGAGTAGGTACAGTAACTGAACCATTAAATGTAGTAGTTCCGGCTACAGTGCCCCCTGCTGCTAGCTGAAGGTATCGGTCATCACTAGCGCTCTGACTCATTGCATCGCCAGCAGCCGTAGCCGCTCCAAGGCCAGTAATCTTCTGGTTTGTCATTGCTAATGGACCCTGCATCGTGTCGCCATTGACATTCACATAGCGACCATCAGCAGCAGCCCAGTCTGAGCCAGTCCCTGCATCGTTTGGGTCAACCCACAGCAAAACCTCAGGAACAACAGGAACAGTTGAGTCAACTTCCACTTCAGCAGCACTGCTAATCGGAGGTAACTGTGTTAACGGAACCTTACCAGTCGCGTCAAGTGCAGCATAACCATCTGCAACACCTTTGAAGGACTCTAACTGATATCCCGTATGTGGGTCTGCATCTGCCGCGTGTGCCGATACCGCACTTGCAGCAGTACCCGCAGGATCAGCCCCCACGTTACCGGCTGACGGGTACGGGTGAACATGGTCAGCACGCGCAATAACAGCAGAAGTACCCGCAGCACCAGAAGAGCCTAAGGCGACAGCAGCAACGTTAGCCGTAATACCGTGCGCGTGATCGCTACGAGCGAAGGATGCTGCTGTACCTTCAGCGTTCGTTGTATTAGCCGACAGGTTAGTAGTCGGTGCAGCCGCAGGCACGTTATGGACGTGATCGGCCCGAGCCGCCGTTATTCCGACTCCGACAGCCCCCGCAATGTCAGGCGTAAGTGCCGCAGGCGTCGTACTTGCTAATGGTTCATGCCCCGCAGTAGCCGCGTGCGTAGCGACAGCACCAGACGCTTCTGCACCGACTTGAGCGGCTGTCGGATAAATGTGTACATGATCCGCACGGGCTAAAGATGAACCAACACCAATAGCATTGGCAGCACCTAAAGCGACAGGTGCCTCCGTGCTAATGTTATGCTTATGATCGCTACGGGCAGCGTCAGTAGCCACACCAACCACAGCGGTAAGTGCAGTAACATTTACAGGAGCGGTTGCAGTTAACTGGACACCCGCATGAACATGGTCAGCCTTAGAGGCTTCGACAGCAAAGCCGGCACTACCTGCCGCTCCGACAGCAGCAGGAGTCGCAGAACTTAACGGAGGCTGAGGTCCTGCCGGTCCCTGAATACCTTGAGGACCCTGAGGACCTTCTGGTCCCTGCACACCAGCATTGCCAGCAAACACCCAGCCGCTAGAGCCCCACTGCCATAACTGATCGGGCTCAGTACCCGTAATAAGATATGTATCGCCAATCGTGTTACCCGTAGGAGGTAACAGCCCGGTGTTATCTAAGTTGCCTTTAAGGTTACTTGTAGGTCCGACAGGGCCTTGAGGACCAGTATCGCCAGTATCGCCCTTATCGCCCTTAACGCCTTGAGGACCCGTTAAGCCAATGGGACCCTGTGGGCCTTGAGCACCTGTTGCGCCAGTATCACCTTTAATACCCTGAGGACCCGTTAAACCGATAGGACCTTGCGGACCCGTGTCTCCGGTATCACCTTTGATACCCTGAGGACCTTGAGCACCTGTTGCGCCAGTATCACCTTTAATACCCTGAGGACCCGTCGCACCTGTCGCGCCGGTATCACCTTTAACACCCTGCGGTCCTTGCGGGCCAGTTAAACCAATAGGCCCCTGAGGGCCAGTAGGACCGGGAACGGTACTATCTGCACCAGTATCACCTTTAGGTCCCTGAGGGCCAGTAGCACCCTGAGGTCCGACAGGCCCCTGCACGCCCTGAATACCGTATCCCGGCGGCCTTAATCCTGGTACGAAGAGTGTCGTAAGATCAACAGGAGAACCATCACCTTGAGGAACGGCCACATACCATACGTTACCGTTCTCGATCTTTTCTTCCACGGACCAGATAAGGCCAGCAGGAGCCACAGAAGGATCATCAGTAACGAGAAGGTCAGCATCAATACGTCCTGTCGAATCTAACTCTGCACGGATAGTTCCGACAGGGATGATCGCAGTGTTTGAAACGCTAGTCTCAGACGTCAGCGTAAACTCGACGTACCCGTGCTTCGGCGTACCATCGGGGTTGAGGTACACCGCAAACACAGGGCGCGTGGGAATAGCCATCTAGTCTCCTACGGAGTTCCGTACTCCATGAACGAGCCAGCCTTGACGATAATGGCAGAGTTAGCAACTTCAGATGCGAAGCGAATCTGGAGAGTGCCATTAGCCGAAGGAATAATGAAACCTTCGACAATTGACATGTTGCCTGCGGTCAGCGAAGTAGTACCTGCTCCAGTAGGGTTACCAGCAACAGTGTTGTACGACAAGTTTTCTGCCGTGGCTCCGTTTGTGGTATTTACCTTGTAGACTAAGAACGTAGTGGCCGGACAACTAATGGAGAATCGTGATCCAGTGGTAGTCGCCGCAGATGTGTAGAACATGACAGCACGGAAGTAATACTGCACACCAGCAGTAACATCAAACGACAGCCCTGTCACATCCTGCAACGTGTTTGCAGAAGCGTTATTGTTCGTAATGTCGGCAGTAACTTTAACGCGAGCAAACCCGACACCAGCAGTACCCTCAGGTCCCTGAATACCTTGGATGCCCTGAATACCTTGATCGCCACGCGGGATCGTAAGACTCAGCGTTTGGCTAGGCGCAGTTCCCGTAATACTAGCAGCAGCCGAAGAACCTGCGGCTCCTGTCGTAACAGTACCGATAGCGAGACTATTTGCAGGACCGGGTGCTCCGTCTGCTCCAGCAGGACCGGCTGCACCATCAGCGCCAGCAGCACCGTCTGCCCCTTTATCGCCACGGGGAATAGTAAGGTTCAGCGTTTGGTTCGGGGCAGTTCCAGTAATTGTGGAGGCAGCAGAAGAACCCGCGGCTCCAGTAGTAACAGTTCCAATTGCTAAACTGTTAGCCGGACCCGCAGGGCCAGTTGCGCCGGTATTGCCCGTATCACCTTTAGGTCCCTGCGGACCAGTAGCGCCAGTAGCACCATCCGGACCTTGAATACCCTGAATACCTTGAGCACCTGTTGCACCAGCAGGACCAGTATCGCCAGTATCACCTTTAGGACCAGCGGGACCAGTATTACCGGGATCGCCTTTATCGCCTTTAGGACCAGCGGGACCAGTAGCGCCTGTCGCACCAGCAGGTCCCGGAGCACCATCTGCACCGGGAGGGCCGGGAGTTCCAGCAGGACTAGGAATTACTACTGTCGGAGGAGGCGTATTAGGGATATACGTATACGTAATGTCTAATGGAACAATATCCGTAGGTACGGATAAGTACCAAACAGAGCCATTGTCGATCTTTTCTTCGACAGTCCAAACCCAGCCCTCAGGAAGCCATAACGGATCGTCAGTTACGGCTAAGTCGATAGAAAAACTACCATTCTCGTCAAGGTACGCAGTTTTGGTACCGACAGGCACAATGGCAGTCCCACGCTTCAAAACAGTAGTGTTAGGAGTAAACTCTAAATACCCCCGACGAGGCTTCCCGTCGAGGGTCTTATAGGTACCAGTAACAGTACGTTCTGTAATCATTTAGAACTAACCGACTTCTTCGGAGCCTTTTTAAGGGGCTGAAGCGTCTTAAGTGCAAGGATAATAGTTTCGTATGTACCCTTGTTGGTATTCGTTGTAATGCCATTACGGATATCATCTACAGTAGGAATAATCCCACCGGGAGCCTCGTACAGACCATTCATTATGACTCCTTATGGCAAGATGGGGTGCAGGCCCTCATAAAGCCTACACCCCATCTAACGGATCAGCCCTCAGTGATATCCGACAGCAGGCCCTGCGAATTACGGCGGTCAAGACCGATCTGCCAATACTGACGAATCACAGCCTCGAACGCATCCTTGTTCTGGACCCACTTCCAGATACCGCCATCGGTATCCAGCCACGACCAATCCTTGTCACGGTACACCGTGAACGCAGACTCGTCGAGGAACCACATCTTACCGGCAGGCGCGTCAACGTCCTCAACCACCGGAATCTCCCGGCCGTTGTTGAACGCAAGCCCAGTCATACCACCGCCGAACTCCTTGGTGTTAGTGTACCGACGCTGCTGCGTAAGCAGAGCGAAGTAAGCACGACGAACGCCAAGCGACGTCAGGATAAGCGACGTAACGCCACCATTAACCCGAACATCGTCCGTCATCTTAATCATCAGGCCCTCAGACAGAGGACGAGGAGTACCACCGTTAGCATTAAGCACAGACTGCCACACCGGGTAAGTAGCCGGATCACAGTTAAAGATTTTCTGCGTTCCAACCAGAGCCGACAAGCCGTAAGGCTCACGGAGGTAGTTGCCAGTACGAGTAATCAGATGCCCAGCCGCAACCGTACCGAGAGTACCCGACACGGTAATCGTCTTGTTAGCAACATCAACACCCGTAAGAACAACACCATCTGCAATCTTGGTAAGCGAAGCAAGCAGCGGCGCGTTCAGCAGAGCCGGATCAGTGCTGTTCGGATCAACATACTTAGGATGCTCAGCGCCAGACGTCGGGTTAGCAGCAGCCAGAACGTCTAACTTCGCGCCAATCTGACCGAAGAAATACTGAACGTTATCGACAGGGATAACCTGACCCGTCTTAGCGCCAGTCGCCTTAGCGAAAGCACCAGTACCGTCGCCATAGAAGATTCGAGCCGAATCCTTAGCGAGGTCAGTCCTAAGACCATTCATTTCGCGGTCCAGCGTAGAGGCGAACGACTGCGGGTTCGACTCCGCTAACTCCATAACCTGACCCGTAAGGGCGATACGGCCGTAGCCGTACTTCAGGCCGACGTTAACGCGAGCGTAGCCCTGAGTACCGGCGCTCTGAAGAGTCTCATTCTCCTCGCGGTAACCGATGCCCTCGTTACGAGACACACGAATCGGGAAGGTGACGTACTTACCGCCAACCTCAGAAGTCACACCAGCGCCGGAACGCTGAATACGCTTGAGGCCGATAACCTCGTCCTGTAACTGCTCCCGAATCTTACCCTGGTAGATTTCTTTGGTGAGTGCGTTAACCGTAGTCAACGTAGAAAGTGATGCCACAGTAGTTCCTCCTAAGAACTATTCTCTTGGCTAAGGCGCAGGATTTGTGTAATGAGTTCCTGCGTATCTTGATTTGACAACTTATTGACGTCTACACTTCCAGTATTTGGAATTCCGCCGCCGCTAGACATAACACGAGGAGCCATTTCACGCACCGAGGGCTGCTGCTGAACCTGAGGCTGATACCTACTGGTGAAGTCTTTAAACCTGTTAACTGCGTCATCAGGGTCAACACCAGCGGCCAGCAAGCCAACAACATACTCTTCGTCAAAATCCCCATACGCTGTATGGAGTTCTCCTAAGAGTTCCTCTAATACCTGATCTTCCTGAGCCTCTTCTTCAGCGGCCTGAATTTCAAGCATCTGCTTTGAAACGTATTCTAGCACCTGATCGTGTAAATCAATCTTCGACAGTCGTTCCCTAATACTTTCAGGCAATCCGTCTAAATCAATATCCTCGTCAGAGGTAGCCTGAGAAACTTGCTGCGGGCTAAGTCCGTAAACTCTCCCAATGGTTTCCCATGTTGAGGCCGGATCGTTAGTGAGTGCCCGATACACTCCCATAGCCTCTTCAATATCCTCGGGATCGTACCCTTCAAACTTTTTGTACGGTTCGTACTCATCATGGATTTTCTGGAACCTACGACTAACTCCAGCATCCCAGTTTTGCAGTGTCGGTAGCACCTTATCATGTAACTCTTCTGGAATTACCGAGAGAATCTCCTGCCATGCCGGATGGCCCGGCGAAGGCAGGGATGCCTGCTGCTCTTGAGCCTCAGGGTACTCCTGATCCTGCTCGGAGTCCAGACCCAACATTTGAGCGGCTAAGGTTTCGAAATCTAAACCCTCCGGCTCATTGCTGTTACCCATTAAACGTGCCTCTCTTTAATTATGAGATGTAAGGTGCTCCGGTTTTCTTCCACAGAGATGCAGTACCGGGAACATCGCCCGCGACAGCAGCCGTAGAAGCATACCAAAAACTACCTAAATGAGAAACAATCTCGCCAACCGCAAAGGTTGTAGCAGACCACTCAGTAACCTTATGGCGTGCAGCGTAGATCTTATCGTTCAGTGTTAAGCTAGGATTATCCTTAGCCGCAACACTTGCAGGCAATTCAGTTTCTAAAACTGCCTGACTTCCCCATCGAGAACCCTCAATGGTATTATTCGGAGGCTGATCGACAGCCATTCCTGATCGAGTAAACCCAGAATCAACAGGAATCTCGAACGGTTTAAGATTAACAGCCATCCTTACCCCTTAGTTCTCTAATAAATCTTCTGAAATTGGCGGCGCAGGGTTATCAAAATCACGACCATGCCTAATATGATGACCCAATGCCTGACGAGCCGCAAACATCTTATCGTTCATAGTAAGATGAGGACGGTCCTTAGCAGGAACCACTGAAGTAAGCTGAGTATCTAATCCAGTCTGTGTACTTAAAACTTCGATATCCATTACAATGATATCTTTACCAGGATCAACAAAGTTAGGATCAGTATTTAACTGAACCTCAAAAATAGACATATCTACTCCTTAATTCCCCTGACCGGGAGGCTGTGTATTTGACGGTGTATTTGTCTCCCCTCCCGGTGGGGGAGGCTCCTCTTGTCCCTGTTCCTGCATAGCAGGTTCTGGTCCACCTACAACAGGGCCTCCCATTGCAGGATTAACTCCCATAAGCGCCTGCTGATGCAGCATAACATGCTGCTCAAACAACTGCTTCACCACATCGGGAGACTGCTCAAATTCCTGCGTCTTACGGAAATTATTGTGGTAAGCAATATGCGCTTCATGGTTATCGTAACTATGCGGCATAAAGATCTGAGGAATCTGCGGAGGTAACTCCTGACCCGTCATTGGGTCCATAGTAGGCTGAAGCATCTCTGGCGGAACCTCAGCGCCGATATTCATAAGCAGAAGATTCTCACGCTGAACCTGCTGCTTATCCAGTAAGAACTCAGACTGAGCATCCTCAAGATCACGCATTTCCAGAAGTTCCAAAAGGGACTCAGGAGGCAGCGCACCTAATTTAAACAGGTCCAATAAGAACGTCTGTCGCTGCTGCTTACCTAATGGGATAGCAGAACCAGCCTCGACACGGATATCGACATTACCCTTGAGGTCACTGCCTTTCCAAGCAGAAACCTCAATCATCTTGTCTTTACCTACCGCCTTGACGGTTCGTGGCATATCCCAATAATATACAACATACTTGAGGTAAAGACGAGCGATTTTCTCAACAAACTCCTCGACAGATGCAACGGAAGCAGAAAGTTTTGTTTCACTTTGATCCTGAAGGTAAGACAGGGCTGAGTACGCAGTCACCTGTGACGGATTCTGGCCGCGAGACATTTCCGTAGTACCTGCAATATCGTCCATATCCTGCATAAGACGATCAACTTCCTGCAAAACATAAGCAGGAAGCGACTGCATCGGTAACGGAGTTGGCGGAGTAAGCCCAGGCGTATATTCAATAACCTGACCGGGCTCAGAAGTAATCTTCCGAGGCTGAATAGACCCCTTCGGTGCAATTAACTGAGGCTTCGCCATCATGTTCTTGGACTCAATAATCTGGCTACGAGTCCTGTTAAGTTCCCGCTGAAGCGGAATCAGGTCCGTAATTGTGGAGTCGCTGTAGAATTTACCTGTCTGAATATGGTCAAACTTAGCGAACGGGAACTCGCCATGCGGATAGGGATACTTGTCGATCCGCTGCACAACTTTGCTATTAATGACCGTTAATAGTCCACCCTCAGGGAATAACCTGTGCCCGTTCGGCTTAATCCAAACCTCATGCATAAGCACTTGGTCTTTCTTATTGACAGACGCCTCATTGACTATATTAAGGTAGCGATTATCAATAAGAGTGTCATTCGATGAAGCATTCGGTGTAGCCTCAAAACCATAAACGCGGCGGACATAGCCAATATCTTTAAGAGTAGAATGAATAACATAAGGCTGCTGCTCGATATCTTCCAGAGTTAAGTCAGGCACAAATAAGTGGAAGGGGGTCACAACCTCCATCTCCACATCGCCAGAAGCACTCTTCTCGCCTGTGATGGGGTTCACCATCTCTGGACCGATGCCCGAGTCCCAATACTCTTTAACGAAGGCGTTACCGCAGATCGTGCCCCACCACAGGGCACGCCTAAGGATTTTCTTAACTTCCTTATCCCGGTATGCTGCTTCCCAAATCTGTCCAGCAGCCTTAGCAGCAGCCTTATCCTCTTCCTCACCAGTGGCGGGAATCACATAGACAGTAGGCTTCTGAGCAATAAGCTTAGAGATTTCGGTACGGATGGCAGGCCGAATACGATTCACCACAAGGCGCACACGCCACGGCGGAGCCTTCGGAGTTGTGAACGTCAGATTATTAAGCGATCCCATCGGCTTAATATACTGATTACCGAAATAAAAGGCCAAGTTTAAGTACCACTGGCGCTCTTGATCCTGTCGAGCAGCCTTAATCGACTTAAACTGATCTTCAACCCACACAGCAAGACTTGCGTCCTGCTTCTGTCGAAGTAAAGCGTCAAGCAGGGGGTTAGTCCCTGCCTGCGCTTCAATTGCCTGCTGTAGACTCATAAGGCCGCCTTAAAGGTCTCAATATCTTCCTCGTCAAGCATGTCGCCCAACTGATGCTGAGCCGCTACAGCCTGCTGCCAAGCAATAAGCTCCCTGTCATCTGTCGAAAGATAAGCCTCTTCGAGAGGTCCAGAATACACCTGCTCAAGACCCGACAGGGTTGCTAAATCCTTACTTCGAACCTGATTTAGCAGGCTTTGATTCGCTGTCGTTAAGAATTCGATCAACTTCGTCTGTTGGGCTGTCAGTTTCAAAAAGAGGTAGACTAACAGTCCCATTGAGGCTAGCGACACGATCGCCAGCAGTGTCAATTCGTACATCAATCAACCTCTTTGCTTCTGCTAACTGCTCTGACAACTGAAGGTTTCGATTACGATTCTCTTTGAGAAAATCTAAAAGATCATCGTAAGCATCGGGGGACTTGAAGAGAATGAAGTCGGCAATTTCAGCACAGCACTCCAGACAGAGGTATGCGACGCCGTAATACTCTAACTCAACCCCGAGATTGGCAAAGACTTCCTCAGGAAACTTACCGGGCCTGTTGCATAACAGGCAAAGTCCAGGATGCATCATGCGCCCAAACTCAGTAGGCTGCACTCGTCCTGAATTGTCGTACCTGTACCTCAACTCGCTCATGCGTCCTCTTAGGTATACCAAAGGGAGCCTTGAAGGGCTCCGACAGGGAGATCGTTTCACGCCCCGACAGGGCTGTCAAGAGTTAACTTACCATAGCCCTCCGAGTTGGTCTGTGCCAGTGCGATCTGAATACTCATCGTTCTGTGCTGCCCACGCCGAAATTTCATCCTGTCGGATTTGGCGCACGTTCCACTCCCCTACATGCTGCACGACACTATCGTCCCAAAACTCTGTGGGGTTCACCCGCTCATTTGCTCGCGCGAACTCAAACTCAAGTTCTGGGCGCGACATTAAGAAATACCGCAGCGAGTCACACGCATGGTCGTCCTTCTTATGCGGGTCCTCTTTACGGTTGTAGCGAGCATCTAACTTTTTGGACTGGTAGGTGCTCCACTTGTATCTTGCCATTTCTCTGATAGTATTTTTGCAGTCTTTAGTGATGCGCCACAGAGATTCTCCACCTGCGCGTGGTACAAGATAGGAACTAACCCTTTCGATACCTGCTTTAACGTCGTTGTTTGCAAGGCTGAAAGGTAAACCAAATTTGACGTACTCTTGGAGGATAGACGTACCCGTAATGGGATCTGTGTTTTTGATGCTGGGGTCGGCAATGAGGATGGATGGCTGAATTCGGTTGACTCGGTTGAATTCATGGACGTATCGCGCATGACTTGAGACTACCTCTCCCGACAGGTACCGCTCATGGAATGTTACGACCTTCCCTTCAGGGAGAAGGGCGTGCCATAATAACGCGGTAGGGTTGTTGAATCCATGATCGAGACTGATTCCGATAGGGACGTTTCGTGGAAACCGTAAGCCTTCTCGGTCCAGAACATGTAACCCACCGGGTTTGGGGTCGAAGTTCTTGTAAATCTTCCCACCCATTTCGATGAACTGACCCTTGCCGCGAGCCGCTTTTTCGTTCTCATCTAGGCCCTCCAAAAACTCTCGGACTGCATCAGCCGACAGGTAAGGGTTCTCGTCCATGCTAATCTCGGTAATGTGGAAGTCCTCGTTACCTTCCTTACCGGGAAGATAAATCGTGTCGTAAACCCACGACATGCCCTCGACAGGCGTCATGGAGAACCACTGGTGTCCCTTCGTGTCAATCAAACGTGCTTTATTCTCAGTGTAGATTGCCTCTGGGGGTTCCTCGTCGTATGAGACAAAATGTCGAGATGTTCCTGCGAATTTATCAAGGTCGGACTCATAGGAAAGGAACTCAATGAATGAGTCATTGTTGAGAGTGAGGACTCGGCTGGCTCGGTGGTAGGAATCTTCCCAAGCCCCATTTTTGAGAAAAGACGGAGGGATGAGTTGCTTAAAAAGTGGGAGAAGGATTTTGTCGGCTCCGTTAATGAAGTCCACTGTATTAATGCGCCCTCGCGTAGCCTCATAATCTCCAACTGGGATACGTCGGTATGGATGCTGTTTCGTGAGCCAATAGGTGCATTCAGCGACATTGCCAAAACTCTTTCCGCTGCGGTTGCCTCCGATGTAGAGGCGAGTTTTAGCAGGGCTTGAATGAAAGTCGATTTGTTTCGCGTGCGGGACATACCCATTAATATTCGGCCTTTGCGCTTGACGTTTGAGTTCCTCCCCGATACGGAGAAGTAAGTTCTGAGCAGAAAGATTAGGCTGTTGCTTCATCGTCATAATCCTCCGGCTCTTCTTGGATTCCAAGAGTTGCTCTGATGCGGCGGATTTCCTTGGAGTTCATTCCGCCCCATATGCCGTACTTAATGTCGGTATGCCTAATAGCGTAATCTAGGCACTTCTTCTTGACGGGACACTGGCTACAGATTTTCTTTGCTGTAGTACTACCTGCCTTATGTTCAGGAAAAAAATAGACATGCGCGTCCATAATCTCCCGACAGAGGGCTCCGGCGAAATCCCACTTATTGTATTCGAATCGAAGCGCGCCCATCAGTAGACGTTTAACTTCCCAAGAACAATGTAGATAACTCCGATCGCGTTCGAACTTCCTGACTGGTTCCTGAGGTAAACTCTGAAACTCGTAGCGTCCGGTAATCCGATGCCCCATGTGTAGTTGACGGCGTTGTAAACACTGTAGACTGAGACAGGAACCTCGTCTGCGTTCCGGCTAAATAACTGATTCACAGTAGTTGAAGCAGCAACTGTTCCGAAGTCATGAGAGAGCACGCGAAGTGATGCATGTCCATGTCCGACTTTCGACAGGGATCCTTCGTGATATCCGTCTACTGTATCAGCGTTCCCTGCGTTAGTAGCGTACCCAGCGTTATCTGCGTATCCCACGTTATGTGCTGGGTGTTGGTGGTCCGCACGCGCAGCCGCTCCCGACGTTCCGACAGCCCCGCCCCCACCGTCTGCTGGCGGCGCACTAGTTCCTAAGCTAATTCCTGGCGTTGGTGGGTGAACGTGGTCATCGCGGCTCGCAGCAGTTCCAGTACCCGCCGAGCCGCTACCTGCGTCCTGTTTAGGGATCGCGTTGCTCAGTGCCGTCCCCGGCGGTAAGTCCTTAATGTCTGTGGCGTGGTGTTTGTGGTTCCCGCTAGCAGCCTGTGTCGCGCCGCTCCCTAAAGTGTGGAACGGGCTGTCCCAACTGCTGTCGGCTGTTTTCCGTGCCTCGTTCTCAATGTCGTCTTTAAAACTCTGGAACGGGTCGGGGCTCATATAATGCTCCCTTCAATACTTTTCGGCGCGGGCTCGATGTACCCGCTAGCGCCAGTAGGCATCGGTACGTCATGCTGGTTACCTCGCTGCAACGCTAAAATGTCGTCCCCAATTGCGCTTAACACTACAGGGTCCTTGACGTGCCGCTGAATAATCTCCACAATGCTAATCAGCGTGTCAGTCCCGTAGTTGTTCTGGACGTTTACTTCCACAGCAGTCTGGGCACGTTCACGGTACCGCCCAGTCATACTGTTGAAGTATTTGATAGCGCCTAAGTCTCCCTGTGCAACACGGTCGATGAGAGACATGTGTGCAACGTGTTGATTATCAAGGAGTAACTGCTCTGCCCGGTCAAGGCAGTATTGTCTGTAGATCGGATCGCGGAGCCACTGGTTATACTCGGCTGTAGTAATACCCAGTTCAGTGAGTTTTTTAAGCCGGGATCGTTTGTCAAGCGTGTCAAGGAGGACATTCGCCACCATCATTTGCTGTTCGGTAAGGATTTTTCCGTTGAAAGTACCTGCGCTAGTGCGGAGCAGGTGCTCAGGGATTCCTCTCGACCTAAGCGCGTCCACGAATCGCGGGTTAATCCACGCTTCATAGTAAACGCTTTCAGATAGTTCAATTCCCGCGGCAGCAATGGCTTCGTATGATGGTAGTGAAGAACTTCGCCAGTAGGATTGCTCCAAATAAAGCAGTAAATCATACTGTTCCTTCGTGAGTTTAGGGACTACGGCCTGAACATCAGACATGATACAACACCACTCCGTACTTCTTAGCAATCTCTAACAACTTGCTCACTTCAAGGCTGGCTTCAGGGTACTGTAATGCTGCTGCTAACATCCGACCGCTAGCAGCGTAATCAATCAGGTCACCCAAAGCTGTCTTAATTGGCTGAGATACATGGCCGAACTTTTCAGCTCGGTACACGGCTGGTGCTGGTACACAGAGCCCCTGCGACACCCGGTACTCAGTAGGATAGATAATGTCGTATTCGTTACGTTCAACCCATTGCCGACAGAACGAAGGAGCACTGTTAGGAACTGGACTGAACTTCGACAGCCAAGTTTCTCGCTTAGCACGCTGGCTATCTCTATACTGGGAGATGAGTATATCTCTATCCATTGGTTCCCATTCGACCTCCGACAGGGCCGCCCATGCCTTAGGCTCTTCTGCGCTGGTGTATAAGTCGAGCAGGGCTACCGGGGGACTAGGGAACGTCAGAGCCTCGGCTTTCAGCAAGTAATTGGTCGTCCGGCCGGTTAGCAGGGCTAGGTCGGATCGGGTTAGACCGTAATGCAGCCTTAGGTCCTTGAACATGTATCCATGTTACCACGGAATTAACAGGTGTCAAGGGGGTATAGGTATGAGTTTATTCCTGAAAAAAAAAAAAAAAAAAATGTGAAAAAAAAACAAAAAAAGATTATTTTTTCTACACACGACACTCACCTCCCACAACGCGT